>AR_comb_assmDRAFT_10205201_pt1 | contig 11462 bp, 9 predicted proteins | sample ArasoioldDNA_FD_10543 | JGI IMG/M metagenome (IMG submission 10543) | reverse complement strand
AATGGTATAGAGAAAACCTACCGTGGAATTATGAATTCGTCAACACGCCCTAGCCATGCGCAGCACTTTGGAGGAGACAGACAGCGATGGCAGCCCACTGGCACGTCGGCGACCGCATTCAGCATCGTTGGGAAGTTCACCAGGTCCAGCCTGGCAGTGCGGGGCTCGTGTATATTGTCTACGACCACGAGACCCAATTGCCCTATGCGGTCAAGACACTGCAGGAGACATGGATGGTCAGGCATCCGGCCGTCACTGAGCGTTTCATCCAGGCAGCGCAGACCTGGATCAATCTCGCGGCGCATGCTCACCTCGTCCAGGCCCATTGCGTGGAGATGATCGACGGCCAGCCGCTGCTCTTCCTGGAATACGTCAGTGGTGGCGACCTGCGCGATTGGCTCGGTATTCCACGCTTAACGCACGACCTGCTGCAGGTCGTGCGCCTGGCCATGCAGTGCTGTGACAGCATGACGCACGTGCTAGGGCAAGGCGTGCAGGTCCACCGTGACCTTAAACCCAGCAATTGCCTCATCACCTCGGACGGTGCCCTCAAACTCACGGATGTGAGTATAGCGCCAGTGTTTGATAGACTGGAAGCCGAGCCAGACGGCACCCCAGCTCTCTCAGTCCACCGCTTCCAGATTGGGTCAGGACATCTGGGTACGGTGGCTGGCACCTGTACGTATATGGCCCCCGAACTTTTTGACGATCCGCGTCAGGCGGATGTACGGGCTGATATCTATGCCTTCGGGGTGCTCCTCTTTCAGATGGCGACAGGTACGTTGCCCTTTACCGGGCAAACCTGGCAGGAGTTGGCACATCGCCACCGCACGCAACCGCTCCCTGCCCTGAATCCTCAGCTCGCTGACCTCGGTCCACTGCTTGAGACCTGTCTCGCCAAAGCCCCGGCCCAACGCTTTGCAAATTTTCATGCGGTGCGAGAACAGCTCGACGCACTCTATGCCCGTCTCACCAACACCCCTGCGCCGTTGCCAATCGTGGGACCAGAGCCGGAGACTGTACGGTGGACCAACACAGGCGCGGCTCTGGACAATCTCGGGCGGCATCAGGCAGCTTTAGCATGCTATGACCGCGCACTCGCCATCGACTCACGCCACGAACTCGCCTGGGTGCATCGTGGTACGGCTCTAGAAGCCGTGGGACAGATGGAAGACGCATTGGCGTGCTGTGACCACGCGCTGCAGCTCAACCCGCATAGCGAACAGGCCCTGCTGGCCAAGGCGATGATGCACGGGGCGTTAGGACAGCTGGAAGAAGCACGCCAGTATTGTGACCGCGCCCTGAAAATCAACCCCCGCAACGAGCAGGCCTGGGTGAACATCGGTACTGCCCTTGACGCTTTAGGACGCCGCCCCGAAGCGCTCGGCTGCTACAACAATGCCCTCACCCTTAACCCGCGGAATGCGCAGGCCTGGTTCAATGCTGGTGTTGTCCTGGGCGATATGGGCCGCCATGAGGAAGCTCTGGGCTGTTGTGAACGCTCCCTGGCGCTCAATCCGCGCAACGAGCAAGCCTGGGTCAACAGAGGTTTAACCTTAGCTGAGTTACAGCGCTCGGAAGAGGCCCTAGCCTGTTTTGACCAGGCTCTAACGCTTAACCCCCGCCTGGAGCAAGGGTGGTTCAACAAAGGGGTGGCCTTGGTCCAGGCGTTCCAACGCTATGCTGAAGCTCTGGCCTGCTTCGAAGAAGCCGAGCGCCTGGGCAATGTGCAGGCAGCCGAGGCGATAGCCCTGTGCCGGCAGGAGTTAGGGCAGAGCTGAGACAGATGTCACCAGTCATCCTTGCTTTCTCGGGTCGTGTTTCAGATGTGCACTTTGCCATTCTCCATGCCATGCTGATGCCTTCTTCAGAAGGAGAACGACAGGAGACGCATTCCTGTGCTTTGCGCCCGCTGTCACACCGACCAGGTCATGAAGGGTGGCAAGACCAAAGTGTAAATCTGAAACACGACCCGAACATCAAACCGACGGTATGAGACATGAGGAAACATTGAAACAGGTAGACCAATGCTAAAAGAACTACAAAGAACTGCGCGCTGGAGCTGACGCCCAATAGCTTCCGATCCTGCATCGCTGCGGCCATTGGCGACGCCTGAAGTGTATCGTCCGGCGTCCTCACTAGAGAGTGTTATAGGGGCCTCGACGTATGATTTGTGCCTGGTATGGCTCCGCAATTATGCCAGAGTCGGTGGTGTATCGTCCGCTCGACGGGCAGTGCGGAGGCACGGTGGAATGGGGCCGCACTTCTTTTTGTTTGACACTACGGCCCTACAGATGCTATACACCAACCTTTGTAGCCTATGCATACAGCAGTGACAGCGACGCGAGCCGGAGAGGAAGTGCAGGATGATTTTGGATCTGCACATCCATACGAGTTGGAACTCTGCCGATAGCAATTTGAGTCCCATCGAACTCATTCGTGAAGCCAAGCGTCTGGGGCTCGATGGCGTGGTGGTCACCGAGCACGACCGTGGCTGGGACCGTTTCCGGGCGCGCGAGCTGGCTGCAGAGTACGATTTCTTGTTTTTGCGCGGCATGGAAGTGAGTACGGACCTGGGACACATTCTGGTCTGCGGTCTGGATGAGTATGTCTCGGGGATTCAACGCGCCGAAAAACTCCGGCAGGTGGTGGATGACGTGGGTGGTATCATGATTGCAGCACACCCATTTCGCCGCGCTTTCACTCCGGATTTTCGCAACGGCAAGGAACCGACCCCACTCACATTGGCAGAGGCGGCCAGGCGACCAATCTTTGATCTCCTCGATGGTGTGGAAGTCTGCAATGGGGGCAGTGTCGACCGAGAAAATAAGTTCGCCATGCAGGTGTGTGACTATCTCGGTCTCACCCCAACAGGGGGCAGCGACGCGCATTCCGAACTCGGCATCGGCTGTTATGCTACCCAGTTTGACGATCCTATTCGTACCGAAGCCGATGTCATTGCGGCGCTGAAGCAACGGCGCTGCCGAGCGGTGGTGTTGCAGCGCACCGAGACGGGCTACTCTTACGAACCCAGCACGCAGGCAGAGAAATTCCAACACATAGAGGGATGGCGCTCATGAGTCGGACGGATGCGCCAGACACCTCTGTCACACTCGCCGTCCCAGCCGTCGAGGCGCATACGCTCCAGCAGGTGCCGTATTATCTCCCTCTGGCCGATGAGGTCGACGTATTTCTCGCCGCCTACGCCGCCCGGCTCCCGGTGTTGCTCAAGGGGCCAACCGGGTGTGGTAAGACGCGGTTCGTAGAATACATGGCCTATGTGCTGTACCGTCAGCCGGCATATGCCACAGATGAGCGGCTGGCAGTGAGCACACCACTCATTACGGTGGCCTGTCATGAGGACCTGAGTGCCAGTGACCTGGTTGGGCGCTATCTGCTGGCAGGTGAGGAAACTGTGTGGCTCGATGGGCCGCTGACCCGCGCTGTGTGCACCGGCGCCATCTGCTATCTCGATGAGATCGTCGAGGCGCGTAAGGACACGACTGTGCTGATTCATGCCCTGACGGATCATCGGCGCATTCTCCCCGTGGAAAAACGCAGTGTGATTCTCAATGCCCACGAGAATTTTTTGCTAGTCCTGTCATACAATCCTGGCTACCAGAGTGTGCTCAAAGACCTGAAGCCGAGCACGCGACAGCGCTTTGTGTCGCTGGAGTTCGACTATCCACCGCACGAGCATGAAACATGCATCATCGCGCATGAAAGTGGTGTGGACCCGGATATCGCGGCTGATTTGGCCACTCTCGGTACGAAGGTACGGCATCTGCGGCATCATAGCTTCGAGGAAGGGGTCAGTACCCGCTTACTGGTCTATGCCGGCCAGCTGATCGCCCGTGGCATTGAAGCACGACGTGCCTGTGATGTCGCCATTTGTCGCGCCATTACGGACGACGCTGACGTGCAACGGGCCGTGGCTGAACTCGTTGCAACGATTTTCCCCTGATGTCCCGCACCATGTCACTGAAAGTCCCTACAGCGTTCCAGGCTACTTACGACCAATTGGCCATGATGTCCTCAGCCGTGGCGCAGCGCTACGTCGAAGTCGCCACGGTGGTACAGCCTGCGTTCACACCGACAGAGTTTGCCACCTGGACGCAGCACTGTCTGCAGCTCGCACAGAGTGGCTGGCGGGCCTGGGAGAGTGTTGACGCTTTCCTGCAGCTCAGTCCGTTTTTGCAGCAGCGCCTGGGTGCCAACGATCTCTGGACCTGGGCCGAGCATGGCGTGGCCCTGGCACGACACTCTGCGGAGGTCGCGACGGCGTTCTTTCAGGCCGCGAAACCGCTCCTCCAAGGGGCTTCACATAGCGTGTTTCGCCCCTGGGTAACTGGCAGCCGCACCTATCTCGAACCGCCGCCGTTATTGGCGCTGGCCGCCGAGTATTTTCGTCTCAGTCCGCATATCTATGGGCATTATGCTTTGCCCATAGCGACGCGCTGGGGGCAGCTCGGGGCAGATTTCGCCCGCGCTGGGGTGTCGTATGGTCAGAGGTTTTTTCTCCTGAGTCGGACCCATCTCGATCACACACCAGACATTGACCATGCGCCCGCCTGGACCTTTGCCCAACACTGCCTGCAGCAGGCGCCGGTGGTAGCCCTGGACTATCTCGAACGCTATGCGACTTTGGTCCACTACCTCGACCTCACCAGCATGGCAAAAGTGGAAACTATCCTGCGCGAAGTGCTGGCACCAGTGCCGGACGATGCCAGGACTTTTTTGCGACTCGTTGGCAATACACTCGCCTTCATGCCAGTGACGGAACAGCTCCAGGCCCTGACGTGGTGCCAGGAGGTCGCCGCGGTGAGTGCGAGTGGCGTCTTGGACTTTGTGCGTCACTTGCCCGACCTGCAACAGCGCCTGCCCAGGCAGCGCTTGCAACCCTGGGTCACTACTGGCCTCGACGTGGCACGGCGCCAGGCGGAGGCAGGACACGCCTATTTTGCTCTAGAATCGGCTGCGGCGCAGGATCGCCTCCAGGAACTCCAGAGTCGTGTCACCTTCACACACGTGGAACCTGTCCTCCGCCTGTATACGGAGGCCCTCTTAGGGCAGCGCATGGCCTTGCGGACGACGGCTGATCTCTCACCGGGATTGCAGATGGCAGGGCGTGCTCTGCCGACCTCGGACGGCACTGCCATCTTTGTCCCTGAGCACGTCAGCGATTTTGCCACGGAACACGACAACTTTGCGGCGTACAAAGTGGCGATCCTTCACCAGGTGGGGTTCCACGAGTGTGGCACCTGGCAATTTGATATGACGGTATGTGCGCAGCTTGTGCCAGGCTTGCGCCCATATCTCACGCGCGACGACCCACCAGGCCCGGTCGAGGCTTTTACACACTTTTTTACCGCTTTTCCGCAGCCTGACCTGGCGCGCAGTTTATTTACGCTTCTCGAAGATGCGCGCATTGATGCTGCTCTCCTCCGACGCTATAAGGGTATCCGGTGCGATCTCGCGCTTATCATGGCGCACAGCCTGCGCCAGCGTCCGGCTTTGCAGAACTTATCCTTACGCCAGGCGCTCTTGGAAGGGCTGCTGCAGCGCACGCTAGGCAAGGAGATGAGCGACGACGTCCCCGTGCTGCTGCGCCCCTTGTTGCAGCGCCTGTGGCAACGTTTGACGCCATTGTATGCCCCGACGGCAACGGTGTACGATACCGCTGCGGCGGTGGTGGACTGCTACAGGCTGCTGACACAGATTCCGACCCATGCCATGATCACGGCTCCACTCGACACTCTCACCTCCCTCACAGACCTGGCGGCACAACTGCCGGAGGATGCCGACACCTTGGCGCTTACCGACATGTTTCGCCAGGCTGGTACCGGGGCCGATACCATGCCCATGCTGCCTGAGAGTGCTGAACCAGCCACGGGCACGGAACCTGTGCCGTATCGTGGTGAGGTCAAACCAGAACTCATCCAGAAAAAGATGCGCCTGCAAGAGCTGGCGGAAGCGCTGCAAGCGCTCGAACAGGGGCTCAACCCCTTATCTCCCGAGGCCTTGCAAGAGCTCCTGAAGCAGGGCGATATTGTTATTAAAAGCCTGCAGGCCGGCGATCTGACCTCGACTTCAGGGCTTTTCGTGACGAACCTTGAGGGACGAGAGGGAATCGAGCCTGACACCGCTGCTCAGCAGGCGACGCTGCGGCAAGACTTAGAGGCGCTACAGGCGGAGTTACAGCAGGAGTACGGCGAACTGGCGGTGCAGAGGCAGGCGTTTTTATATGATGAATGGGACTATATCATCGGGGATTATCGTCGCTCCTGGTGTCGTCTCACCGAAACCATGCTCGATGATGAAGGCATCGCGTTTGTGGAGGAAACCCTGCAGCGATATGCTGAACTTTTCACCCAGGTCTCGCGCCAGTTTCAACTGCTCAAACCCGATACTTTTCAACACGTGAAACGGTTAGCAGACGGGGAAGAGATCGACCTCGACAGCGCTATAGAGGCGTTTGTTGACCGCCGGGCCAGCCATGCCATGCCCGAGAAAGTCTATATGCGCCGCCAGCGCCGTGAACGCAGTGTGGCAGCCATGTTTTTACTGGACATGAGTGCCTCGACCGACGACGTGGTGCCAGAGCCGGCCAAGGTCAATGCTCCCCCCCTGCCAGTGTCCCCACCACCACGGGTGTATGATTTCTCGGGCTTTGTCCAGGACGACCACTACTATACGCTACCGCCTCGTGCGGCAGTCACGTCGCCGCCCAGGCGCCGGATCATCGATGTGGAAAAGGAAGCGCTCGTGCTTATGGCTGAGGCCCTCGAAGGACTGGGCGATGCCTATGCCGTGTACGGTTTTTCGGGCTATGGACGCGATCAAGTCGATTTCTTTGTCGTCAAAGAGTTTATGGAACGCTACGACGCCCGCGTGCAAGGGCGGATAGCGGCCATTAAGCCGCACCGCAGCACGCGTATGGGGCCGGCCATTCGCCACGCTATACACAAATTTGCGTCGCAAGAGGCGCGCGTGAAACTCCTGCTGCTGCTGAGCGATGGTTATCCGCAAGACTTCGATTACGGCAAAGATCGCAAGAGCAAGGAGTACGGTATTCAGGATACGACGATGGCACTGCATGAAACCCGCCTGCAGGGTATCCAGACCTTTTGTTTGACCGTTGATCCTGCTGGGCATGACTATTTGCGGGCCATGTGTCCTGATCAGCAATACCTCGTGCTGGAAGATATAGCATCCTTACCCAAGGAATTGCCCAAAGTCTATCGCAGTTTAACCACCTAGTCCCAGACGGCACGAAGGGAGGTGACCCGGTGATCACCATTGGTATTACTGGCGGTATTGGCTCAGGGAAAAGCACTGCGTCGCAGATCCTTGGGGAACTTGGCGCAGAGGTGATTGACGCCGACACAGTCGGGCACAGGATTTATCTTCCTGACACTCCGGCCTGGCGGGAGATTGTGGCGACATTCGGGGAAGGCGTCTTGGCCCCAGATCGGACCATCGACCGCGCCAAGCTTGCCCCGATTGTGTTTAGTGATCCTGCGGCGTTAGAAAACCTGAATGTTATCACACACGGCAAGATCTTCGCGTACATTCAGGGGCAGATTGATTACATGCAGCAGAAGCAAGCCAGCCGTGTGGTCGTTGTGGAAGCGGCGATCTTACTCGAAGCTGGATGGCGCTCGCTGGTCGACCAACTGTGGGTCGTGGTTACCGACATCGAGGTGGCCATCGCGCGTCTGAAGGCCTACAAAAACTTTACGGAGGACCAGGCCCGCGCGCGTATTGCCGCGCAGCTCTCCAATGAGGCGCGCATGGTGCAGGCTGACAAGGTGCTCTGGAATAATACCGATCTCGCCGCCCTACGCCAGGCCGTCGAAGCCGCCTGGCGCAGCCTAAGTGCTGCGCACGGCTAATTACCCCGCCAGTTTGGCGGGGCACCTCCGGGCTTGCCAGGCGCATACGCCTCGTACGGAACCCGCGGTGTATGTACTGCGCGCAGCCTAAGCTGACGCCGGGACCTCTTCGAGCACCACACGCGCATCCACTGCCAGTGCCCCCTGGGCATAGGCGTAGATGGGGTTGAGATCGATCTCTTTGACTTCTGGTGTGCTCTCGACAAACGTCGACAGTGCCAGCAAAATGTTTTGGAGGGCTTCCAGATCCGCTGAGGCAGCGCCCCGGTAGCCAGCCAGCAACGGGAAGCCTTGGATGTCGTGAATCATCTCGCTCGCATCACGTTTGCTCAGCGGCACAATACGAAACGTCACGTCCTGCAGCACCTCAACTAAGACGCCGCCGAGACCAAACATGAGCACAGGGCCAAATGTCGCATCTTTAGACATCCCAACGATCACTTCCACTCCTGGGGCGGCCATCGGCTGCACGATAATGCCATCAATGCGCGCTCCAGGTGCACGGGCTGCTACGCTCTGCTGCATAGTGTGGAAGGCCTGGCGCACTGCCTCTCGGTCCTGGAGATGCAGGTGCACACCACCCACGTCTGACTTATGCACAATATCCGGCGAGGCAATTTTCAGGACCACAGGATAGCCGATGGTGTCTGCCGCACGCACGGCCTCCTCTTCCGACGTCGCCAGTTGGCCGAGGGTGGTCAGGATCCCCAAGTCGTGCAGGATCTGTTTTGATTCGAGTTCTGTCAGCAGCGTACGCCCTTGTTGACGGGCCCGTTCAATCAGCGGATGGCTGGCCACAGTGTGTCTCCCTTTCTCCTCATCAAGGCACCAGTTTCCTGCTTCCCTGGTGCTGGGGAGTCTAGCACTGCCTTCTGGGCCTGGTCAACCAGTCAAGACCGGCGTGGGACAGACACTCCCTTGCGCACCAGGGCAGGACATGCTAAGGTCAGCCCAGACAAATGGAACGTAGGCAATACCGGATAGAGGCACAAACATGCGCGTAGATGGGCGTCGCAGTGATGAATTACGACCGGTCACCATAAGCACCGGGGTGAACAAATACGCCGAGGGTTCTGTCTTGATCGCCATGGGCGATACCCGCGTCTTATGTACGGCCTCTGTGGAAGAAGCTGTGCCTCCCTTCCGGCGTGGCAGTGGCGCTGGCTGGGTGACCGCCGAGTATGGCATGCTACCCCGGGCGACTGGCACGCGCAATGTGCGTGAGGCCTCGCGCGGTCGTCTGGGCGGACGCACGCAGGAAATTCAGCGGCTCATTGGGCGGTCGCTGCGCGCGGTGATCGACCTGACACGACTCGGCGAGCGTACCATCTGGCTCGACTGTGATGTGCTGCAGGCCGATGGGGGTACCCGCACTGCGTCTATCACGGGCGCCTACGTGGCCCTGCATACGGCACTCCAACACCTGGTGCAGCAGGGGGCCTTGTCGGCCGTACCCCTCACGGACGCTGTGGCTGCAGTGAGTCTGGGAATTTTTCAAGGCGTGCCGTATCTCGATCTCAACTATGAAGAAGACTCCACGTCTGAGGCTGACTTAAACATTGTCATGACTGGCAGCGGAGCGCTAGTCGAGATTCAAGGCACAGCGGAACGACACCCCTTTACCCAGGAGGGCCTCCTCGAGACACTTGCTCTGGCCCGCCATGGTATCGAGCAACTCCTCGTAGCGCAGCATACTGCTTTGGGCCTGTCATAGCCCACCAGTGTGCCCATGTCCAGGCCCAGAAAAGTATTGACGCCTTTCCAAGAGAGTGGTACTATATCGCATCTGTCCTTTTAGAATACCTGATCATACAAGCACATGGCTAAGACAATGTATCTGACCGCCGTATACAGCTTCTTTTATTTTTACGCCTTCGACCCCGGGGGCTAGCTATAGCGGTACGCGTCGGTCAATCCATACTGCAAGCCCCTGATGAAAATCAGGGGCTTTTTTTTTGAGGAAAGGAGCCAGCCTCATGCAAGCGACCCAGGAACTGCCTATCCGCGACACGTCCCCGCTACTGCCCCCGTGTGTCTTAAAGGCCGAACTGCCCATGACTGAGGTGGTCCATCGCACGGTCGTGGAGGGCCGTGCTGCCATCCGGCGTATCCTGCGCCGGGAAGACCACCGGCTCTTGGTGATCGTGGGGCCCTGCTCCATCCACGACTCAGAGATGGCCCTCGAGTATGCCACCCGCCTCAACGCCCTGCGTCAGGAACTCAGCGATCGCCTCTGTATCGTTATGCGTGTCTACTTTGAAAAACCGCGCACCACCGTCGGCTGGAAGGGACTCATCTACGATCCGCACCTCGACGGCTCCGACGACATCGAGACAGGATTGCGCCTGGCGCGCCATCTCTTGCTCGCCATCAACGCCATGGGCCTGCCGGCCGGGGCAGAGCTGCTCGACACCATCACACCGCACTACCACGCTGATCTGATCACCTGGGCGGCGATTGGGGCGCGCACCAGCGAAAGTCAAATCCACCGCGAGATGGCGAGCGGGCTCGCCATGCCAGTGGGCTTCAAAAACTCCACCGAAGGCAATGTGCAGGTCGCCATCAACGCCCTGCAAGCCGCCCGCCAGCCCCACACCTTTTTTGGGGTCAATCAGGAGGGGCACACCTGCCTGGTGCGCACGACGGGCAACCCATGGGGCCATGTGGTGTTACGCGGTGGGCACGGGGGCCCCAACTATGACGCGCCCAGTGTGGAAAAGGCGGGGCAGCAGTTGCGGCAGGTGGGCGTGGAGCCAGTACTAATGGTAGACTGCAGCCATGCCAATTCTGCCAAGCAGCATGGGCTCCAGGAAGACGTGTGGCAGAACCTGGTGCAGCAGCGCGTTGCCGGCAACCGAGACCTGATCGGTCTCATGGTGGAGAGCAACCTGGAGGAGGGCAACCAGCCCATTCCAGCGGACCGGCGGCAGTTGCGCTACGGCGTGTCGGTGACGGATGCGTGCGTGGGCTGGGAGACGACGGAACGCATGCTGCGACACGCCCATGCGCAGATGGGCGAGGAGGCCTAGGGCTCAGCCCCGAGGTGCGGTGCAGGAAGGAGGCCGCTGAGGCAATAGATCTCGACAGGTGTCTCGATATTCTTGAGCTGTTCCCAGCCGAGCCGTTGCAGCCGGTAGTGCTCTCCCAAGCGTCGAGCCGTCTCTGGTCCGATGAGAATTTCACCGGCTTTGGCCATATCTGCCAGACGAGACACCAGGTTGGTGACGGCACCGCTGGCCGTGAACGTCCACCGTGCCCCATGCACACCCTCAAAACGGGTCGAACCGACCAGGGCGACACCAGAGTTGAGGCCCATATGCACTGTGAGCGGGTGCTCAGCATTCTCAGTGTTGAGCTCCTGCGTAGCGGCGAGGAGCGCCAGGGCAGTGTCCGCAGCGGTGCGAGCATGTTGCGCATCTTGAAAGATGGCCATGAATCCATCGCCGGCAGTTTCATTAATATCGCCGCCGGCGGCGTGGATGAGATCGAGAAACGTGGAAAAATAGCGTTCCACCTCACGTTCAAGGGGTTAGGTTGAACCACGCGATTTTTCTGGGGAGGAGAGGT
>AR_comb_assmDRAFT_10159564_pt1 | contig 11464 bp, 9 predicted proteins | sample ArasoioldDNA_FD_10543 | JGI IMG/M metagenome (IMG submission 10543) | reverse complement strand
CCTTGCTCCGCGAGATAGTGCAGCCGCGCCGGATGCTCATCGCTCACTTCCTGCAACACCACACTGCGGCCCACTTCCGCATCGGCGAGTGAAATCAGCTCGGCCTCTTCGATTTCTCCCGCGGCCGTGGGAATCGGGGCGCCGTGCGGATCGTAGCGTGGCTCACCCAACGCGTCCGCCATCCGCTCGATCAGTTTCTCCGACACGGCATGCTCCAGCCGCTCAGCCTCTACATGCACGTCGCCCCAGTCGTATCCCAACTTGCTCGTGAGATAGGACTCGAGAATGCGATGGCGACGGATCATCTGGAGCGCGGCGCGACGGCCTTGCGGCGTCAGCTGCACGCCGCGATACGGGACGTGCTCGATCAAACCCGTTTCGGAGAGGCGCTTCATCATGCCGCTCACCGAGGGCGGCGCGACTTCGAGCATTTCGGCGATATCGCTGGTAGTGGCGAAACCGCCCTGACTCGTCAGATGAAAGACGGACTTGAGATAGTCTTCGACCGATCGCGTGAGTGGCGGAGACGGCTGCGGCGATCGAATGGCGGCGCTCATTTAGGCTCCTAAGGTGGTCACTGTCAACGAGACAGTGTGTTAGGTTAGCCTAATTATCAAATGTTGTCAAACGAAGATGTGGATTTTGCAAGCCTAAGAAACTAGGCTAATTAACGGTGTGAGAATGCGCTCGCTCATCCCCCAAATAGTCCATTTCCCTAGTGCATATGCAGGCAATACCCGTCGGGGGATGCCAGGATGATCGACTATCATCTCGCTGCGCGTCCCCGGGGCTTGGAGAGCCCGGAAAGAGATCCAGAAGGCGTCTTGGACTTCTGGGCTGAGGACAACCGTAGGCCGCGTTGTCAACGCGAATACAAACGGACGGACGACGACCGGTGGAAGCACCGGTGTGCGCGGATGAAGATCGTCGAGAACCCCCAATCGCTCGGCATGCGAAAGATCGACGCCCACTTCTTCCATGGTTTCGCGGATCGCGGTCGTCAGGAGATCGGGATCGGTGGGCTCGCGCCGGCCGCCGGGAAACGCAATCTGTCCCGACCACGTGTCGCCGACACGCACGGCACGATGAATGAACAACGCTTCGATGCCTCCGTCGCCATCGTGCAAAATCACGGCGACGGCCGCGGCAATCATCCCCGTCTCGAACGGAATCTCAGTGGGTCGATAGTCTCGTAGCTTGCGGCGTGCTTCCTGAACGGTGGTCATAACCCCCGGCTCCCGGCTCCCGGCTCCCCTCCTAGGCCGAGACCTCCTCGCCGCCGTCGACGTTGATCACGTTGCCGGTGATCCAGTCGGCGCCGGGATTGCACAGCGCCACGATGGCGCCGCCGAGGTCGGCGGGAGTGGTGAGGCGGTGATGCGGATTTCGCAGGGTCGCCATCTCGACGAGCTTGTCGTTACCGGGAATCTTCCGCAGCGCGGGCGTGTCGGTGACGCCGCCACGCAAAGCGTTCACGGTGATCCCGTGGGGCGCGAGCTCGAGCGCAAGCTGGCGCGTGTGAGACTCCAGCGCGGCCTTTGCCGCCGAGACCGCGCCGTAGGTGGCGAATACACGAGTTGATCCTGAAGACGTCATCGAGAAAATCCGCCCACCCTTCCCCATCAACCCCTGCTTCACGACGCCTTGCGACCAGTACACCAGCGAGTGTGCCATCACGTCGAGCGTCATGTCGATGTTCATTTTGGTCAGCACGTCGTCGCCGATGTAGGGCTTCAACGTGCCGAACGCGAGCGAGTGCAGGAGCACGGCGACGTTCAGATTCTGCTTGGCGAGCTCGGCGAGCACTTCGTTGCGCTTCTCTTCGTCGGCCGCGTTGGTGTTGAAGTACTGAGTCTTGCGGCCGAGGCGTTCGATGTCCTTGCGGATTTCGGCGACGTGCTCGAGGCCCGCTTTGCGGTCGAGATGCACGCCGACGATGTCGTAACCCGCCTGCGCGAGGGCGCGCGCGGCGCCCTCGCCGAATCCGCTCGAGGCACCAAGGATCAGGGCCCACTTGGAGGCCCTGAGCTGCGCATGAGGAGTGTCGGTCATGGCGGTATAATAGCCTCCGCCCGATTGGAAGCCACTCGACTAGAAGAACACGGTCGCCACCAACGATCCGGCGAGCGCCGATCCGCTGATCGACCACGACCGGGACTTGGCGCCGCCGGGGTCTTTGCCAACCGTGTTTGTATAAGCAATGGAGGCCGTTCCTCGGGCGCCGACGCCGATCCTGGTCGTGACGAGATAGGTTGCGCCCAACTCTCCGAACGCGCCGGCGGTCCAACCGTTGCGCTGGCTCACGCCTGTGTTCGGCCCCCCGATCACAGCGTGATCAAATCCAAGCAAAGCCCCCAGCGTGTGGTGCGTCACAATGGTGGATCGATGTCCAGCGCCAAAGTATCCGCGCCAACCGAACCGCACCTGCGCGTAGGCATTCGAATTCACACCGGCAAACCGGTCGCCTGCAGTCGTGTCGATCAGATTCTCACTATGTGCGCCAAGGATTCGCAGATCGAGCACGACCGCGCGGGTCGGCGAGCGGAACTTGATGAATCCGAGCGAGCCGAAATGCAGACCGTCCACCTCGAACTGCGCGGCCCACTGGCCTTTCCGAAACGGTGTGGGGCTAGTCTGCGACGTGGAGTCCTGCGCAACCGCGATAACTGGTGCCGTGATCAACAGCGCAACTGAGAACACTCGACTGTACACGGAGGGCCTCGAAGGGCAGGGGTGGCTGTTCTACACCACGACTGAAGACCATCCGCTCTAAACGTCACAATTACGCAGTCATCAGCACCTGCTGCGCGAGCACTACACCGGCCACGACGCTGCCGATTGCCGCGCCGACGTGCAGAATCGTCGCCCAACGCGCGCTGCGCTCGGCCGCAAACCGCACGAGCAGCGACAACGTCAGCGACACACCCAGCATTCCAAGTATCGTCCCCGCCGCGAAGGCCGCGAAGTACGCAAACCGTGACGTCGCGTCCGGCACCGCGGCGACGAGCAGCGCGGCGATGGCGCCGCTTCCCGCCAGCCCATGCGCGATGCCGAAGCCGAGCGAACGGCGGGCGTCGATGGTCGCGTGCGGATGCGCATGACCTGAATCGTGTGTGTGGCTGTGCAGGTGAAGATGTGTTGAGTGGCGCATCCCGTGTTCATGGACGTGCATGTGCCAGCGGCCGCGCACATAGCGCCAGATCACGACGGATCCCAACAGCACGAGCAACACGGCCACCAGCAGCTCGGCGGCAGGCCAGAACCGGTCTGGCAGATGAACGTTCAGCGCGATAATCAGCAGCGCGACCACGCCCACGGTGACCGTATGTCCGAGCCCCCACACCAATCCCAGCCGGGCCGCGCTCCAGAGCCTGGCGCCGGGGCGAGTGGACAGCGTCGAAACGGCGGCGAGATGGTCGGGCTCAAAGGCATGGCGAATGCCGAGGAGTCCCCCGATCGCGACGATGGCGGGCAAGGTCGGTGAGAGCGTCGTCATTGGCGCATCAATCTAACCCGTCCTATCTCTAATGAGGCCATGGACGTTACCTCACGCCTCCTGCATCAGATTCACGCCCGGTATGCGCCGGTGGACACGCGCGTCGCCGAAATCCTCGACCACATTAAGAGCGACTGCAAGGACCTGAATCTCCGGAAGTGCAACGAGGACAACGAGCGCCAGCTCGAGCAATTCATTGCGCGGGTCGAGGCCGAATTCCCGGGCCGGGCCACCGTGCAGCGCCAACGTCTCTCGAAGTGGGCGGTGCGCACCACCCGCTGGAACTACCTCCTCACAGTCCCGGGCGAAAGCGATGAGCAGGTGGTGCTCGTCGCTCACTACGACACGTGGCGCGGTCCCGGCGCCGACGACAACACGACCGGCGAAGAGATTCTGAAACAGTATCTGCTCAGCGACCTCAGGGGGGGCGGTCGCCCCAAGCTGACGCACGTCTATTTCTTCGCGGGCTCCGAGGAGTGCGGGCTGGTGGGGCTGTTTTCGCAGCTCCTTCTGTCGTTCGGATTGTTCGCCGGCAACTTTGCCCTGACGTATCGCGACTGGTGGATGTTGGCCGTCGCCATCGCCCTGCTCCCGCTCGCGAGCTATCGCTTCGGCGTCTCCGGCTCGCGCGAATACGTGCGAACGCTGTCGCCCGACGCATTGCGAAAGATCCGCGCCGTGATTTCAATCGATTCGGTCGGCGAGGGACGGCTCTACATCCCGCGTGAGACGATGGGCGCCGACTTCATTCGCGTGCTGATCCCGTTCGGCGATTACGACTCGCTCAACGATCTCCTCGAGGAGGCGGCACACCTGCACGGCATCAAGTACAACAATTTCCTCGCGGGTGGCACGACCGATCACGTCTCGTTTCTCGAGGTGAACAACGGCTTGTGGGCGCGCGCCCGCGACGGACTGCGGCGGCTGAGGAGCAAGATCGGTGGCGCGCCGTACACAGCGCCTTTGCGCATCCCGGCAACGGCGCTCGTGACGATGCGTCCAGGGAAGGCGTCGCCGATTGTATTTGGCGGCAAGATCCACACACCCAACGACACGCCAGACCGCGTCTACGCCGAGCCGCTGCGCGAGACGTTGCTCGTGCTCGATTACTTCTTCTATAGAATCGAGGGCGGTCCACGCCTGACGCACCCGCGTGAGCTGGACGAGTTTCACTATGCCCGGCTCTACCGCACCGACGAGGGACATCTCGTCGCGTTCAAGGACGCTGTCGAGCCGAACCGCCGCAACCTCAATGCGGTCTATCGCGCGACGGTCACCCGCTCGAACGGCCGGGCGAACGCCACGCTCGGCGAGATCGTGAGCTGGGGTGTGGAGAGCCGCCTACCGCGCGAGGTGAGGGAGGTCTGCGCCGACGCCGGCCGCAGTCACACGCCCGAACCGGTAAGCGATTTGGAAGTCCACGGCGACGGAGTGGTCCTGCATTTTGGCCGGCATGTCGGTCCGTTCAGCGTTCTCCGGCGCGGGTACCATGAGGCGATCACGGCGGCCCAGAGCATCGTGCGGCACTTTCTCTTCGTCACCTTTTTCGCTCTCGCGTACGTACTGGCGACTGTGACCGGCTGGCTCATGGACAGGGCATTCGACCAGTGGCCCAACTTCGCGCTCTGGGTGGCGAACCACACCGGCATCGCGTTGACGGTCATTATCCTGCTGGAAGTAGTTATCCTGCTGCACCTTATGGCTCGGCGCATTCCGGCATGGATCGACAACTCCTATAAGCATGCCAACCGGGCCGATAACCTCGGGTCTCTCAAGAGAATGAGGGGCTGAGCCGGTCCAGCTCTCATCATTACAACCTTTTGCCGCATATGCATATCCAAAACTGTGCATGCCCAGACAGGTGCTCGAGGACACTCTGACTGCTGACTCAATAGCCGCCGACACTGCCCTCGCAGCAAGCGGGGACGCCAGTGCCTTCGAGCGGCTGTACCGGAGCCACGTTGCCCGGGTCCATACTCTGGTGCGTCGCATGTTGAACGCCGACGAAGCCGACGACGTGACGCAGGACGTGTTCATTCGGGCTTGGCAAAAGTTGTCGACGTTCCGCGGCGAGGCCGCATTCGGGACCTGGCTGCACCGGTTGGCGGTGAATGTCGTGCTGGCTCGTCGCAAGACCGTCGGGATCGAACGAGGCCGGTTCATCACGGATGACGAGCCGCTCGACGACGTGACCTCGAAGCCGGCGACGCCCGAGCTCTCGATGGATTTCGAGGAGGCCTTGGCGAGCCTCCCTGAAGGAGCAAGACAGGTTTTCGTGTTGCACGACGTGGAAGGCTATCGCCACGAGGAAATCGCGCGCATGCTCGGCGTCGTGCCGGGCACTTCGAAATCGCAGCTGCATCATGCGCGGATGGCGCTGCGGAGGCACTTGGAACGATGACCGATAAGTGGACGAACCGGCTCTCGGAGTATCTCGACGGCGAGCTCGACAGTGTCGAGCAGGCCGCGCTCGAAGAGCATCTTGCGACCTGCGGGCGTTGCTACGCGACCCTCGGCGATCTGCGCCAGGTGGTCGCGCGCGCATCGCAGCTCGCGGATCGCGAGCCGTCGAAAGATCTCTGGGCCGGAATTCGCGCAGGGATAACGAAAGACGCGCCGGTGCGGCTCAGTGACCACCGTGACCGCCTCGTCCGTCGCCGTTTTAGTTTGACCGTCGGGCAGTTACTGGCCGCGAGCATTGCGCTGATGCTGATGACCGGCAGCGGCATGTGGGTCGCGCTCCACCAGGGTTCCCCCACGGCTCCGCCGGACGTGACCTGGGGGCGGGAAACGAGACGGCCACCCAACGTCAACGCGAGCTGGACACAGTCCGCCGACGCAGCGATTGCCGATCTGCAGGTGGCCCTGGATCAGAATGAGAAGCGGCTCGACACAGCGACCGTGCGTGTCGTGAAACAAAATCTCGCGATCATCGACCGGGCGATTGCGGATGCGCGGGCCGCGCTGGAGAAAGATCCCGGAAACACGTACTTGAATCTCCACCTCGCCGACACGATGCGGCGCAAAGTGGAGCTGTTGCGGCGCGTGAACGACATCGCCGCTCGATCCTAAGAGGAGCACGAACATGGTTGCGACGCTGGCCGCCGCGATGCTGGCTTTGATGGCATCGCAGAGAACATCCGATACGACCTTTTCCGTGCCGGCCGGCGCGAGCCTTTCGGTCACCAATTTCGGCGGCGGGATCACCGTCCACGGCTGGGCCGAGAACCGCGTGAAGGTGCACGCGGAGACGGGCCGGCGCGGGCGCGTGGACGTCTCGCTGGTGGGTAACACCGTGGTCATCAAAACGGGCAGCCGCGAAGGCGCACCGTCTGTGATCGACATCGACGTCACGGTGCCGCAGTCGATGGCGCTGACGCTCGGCGGAACCTACGCGGACATCACCGTCGATGGCGTGCAGGGATCGATCAGTGCCGAGACCGTGAACGGCGAGGTCAATGTACGCGGCGGCAAAGGCAACGTCACGTTGCACTCGATTCAGGGAAGCGTGACACTCGCCGACGCGTCCGGCCGTATCGAGGTCAACACTGTCAACGAAGACATCGAGCTGACGAATATCAGCGGCGAGATCAAGGCCGAAACGAACAATGGCGAGGTGCACCTGACCGGCATTCAGTCGTCCAGCGTGGACGCCGGTACGATCAACGGCGACGTGCTCTACGAGGGCACGGTCGTGGATGGCGGTTCCTACAGCCTCGGCTCGCACAACGGCGACATCAGGGTCTCCATTCCCGAGCGCGCCAATGTGACGATCACGGCGGCGACCGCGAACGGCGACATCGACTCGAGCTTCCCACTGCCGATGCAGCCCGGCACACCCGGCAAGCACCGCAAGACGTTCAAGATCGGCTCGGGCAGCGCGCGGATGGAGCTGGAATCATTCCAGGGCGACATCGAGCTGCGCCGCCCCGCGGAGCTGCGTGAGGAGCTCGATCGCCGGCACAAGGAACACGACAACGACAACGACAATGACTCGGACCGCGACACGAGCTTCAGCTTCGATTGGACCAATGTGAGTCCGCACGTGACGCGGTTCGCGGCGAGCTATGCCCCAAAGTATGCCGCGCAGTATGCGGCGCAGTACGCGCCTCGTTACGCGCGCGACTACGCGAAGATGTATAGTCGGCAGTACAAGCAGTACTATCACAAAACAAATGATGAACAGTGACGGGAGGGATCATGCGTAGTCTCGCGGTGGCCGCGCTCCTGAGTCTGACAGCCGTGGCCGTAGCGGCCGGGCAAGACAACTGGCATGGCCGGCTGGCCGCCGGCAAGCGGCTCGAAGTCAAAGGCGTGAATGGTGATGTGCGCGCGGTGCTGGCGACCGGCGCCGAGGCGACCGTGAACTGGCGCAAGCACGCGCACCGCTCCGATCCCGAATCCGTGGAGATCAAGGTCGTCGAATCGGAAGACGGCGTCACGATCTGCGCGGTCTATCCGACGCCCCCGCGGGCGCGTGAAGAGAACAACTGCGAGCCCGGTGACCGCTGGCATTCCAGTACCGACAACAATGACGTGGTCGTCGATTTCGAGGTCCAGGTCCCCGCCGGCGTGATCTTCGACGGCCGCACCGTGAACGGAGAAATGTCGGCCGAAGGACTCAAGGGGGACGTGCGCGCGGGCACCGTGAACGGCAGCGTGAAGGTGACCACCACGGGGCTTGCCGAGGCGTCGACTGTGAACGGCTCTGTGTACGCGCAGATGGGGCGCACCAACTGGACAGACGAGATCGAGTTTAGCACCGTCAACGGCCGGATCACGCTCGTTCTCCCGAACGGTGACCTCAACACGGAGATCCGCGCCAGCACGGTGAACGGGGATATTGAGTCCGACTATCCCGTGATGGTTTCCGGCCGGTTCGGACCACGGAAGGTGCGCGGCACCATTGGATCGGGTGGGCGAACGCTAAATCTCAGCACAGTGAACGGCGACATTCGGCTGCAGAAAGGCACGGAATAGCTCCGGTCCGCAGTCTTTCGGTACCAAACATCAGCGAGCTCTGAATCACCTTAAGCCCCTCTCTTTCGAGAGGGGCTTTTCGTGTTGCGGGACATCCTCGTCCGCACGACACAGATCGAGCAGCTCGGAGCGCTCTTCGCGGCGCTGGGCTATGAGGCCATCTGGGAACCTGTACCGGTCCACGCCTGGCTCGGCGAGGTGGATGGCGTCGCCCGAGCGGCGCTCATCGCGCGCCACGGCGCGTTCCGAGTCTTCGGACTCGAGGCGGTCATCCCGGAAGCTGCTGCGCACGCTGCCGCCCGCCGTCTCTCAGCCGGCGCTGAGCGCGGCCTGGCCTGCGCCCTGGGCGGCGCACCGCTGCGGCTGGCCTGCGCCGCAGGGCCGGTCGGTATCCGCACGACCTCGATCAGCGTCACCGCGCCGTCCGGTGCCGCGCTGGCCACGCTGGAGCGGCTGGCTCCGGCCGCGGGCGAGACGGCGCTCGCGCTGTCGCTGCGTGTCGGCGAGGTGGTGGCAAGCGAGGGAGTCACACCGCGTTTCTTCCGCGCATTCCGCAGCACGTTGGTGGACCTGACCGAGCAACTTCACGCGCCACGATCTCGGCTCGACCGTCACACCCTCGCACTGACGACGCTGACCCGCGTGCTCTTTCTGTATTTCATTCAGTCCAAGGGCTGGCTGGACGGCGACACCCGCTACGTCCCGCATCTGCTCGACCGGGCGCTGTCCGGTCGACGCCATTTCCATCGCTCCTTCCTGCATGCGCTCTGCTTCGGCGCGCTGAATCGCCCAGCCGCTCAACGAAGTCGCACGGTCCGGTCTCTAGGACGAATCCCATTCCTCAACGGTGGGCTGTTCGAACCCACCGCCCTGGAGCGTCAGCACGGTCCAGCCGAGTGGTCGAACGCCGCTTGGCGCGACGCGTTCGACCGCTTGTTCGAACGCTTCCACTTTTCCGTGAGCGAGCACGATGCCGGTGAGTTCGTCGCGCCCGACATGCTGGGACGCGTGTTCGAAGGTGTGATGGATCCGGACGAGCGTCGCACCAGCGGCAGTTACTACACGCCCGCGTCGCTCGTGCGCGAACTGGTGCGCGCGGGAGTCGAAGCGGCGCTCACGCATCGCTTCGGGATCTCGCCCGGCACGGCCGCGCGCTGGGTGCACGAGCGCCGCGCACCCCATCCCGCGCCGAGCCTGCGTGGCCTGACCGTGCTCGATCCCGCTGCCGGCTCCGGCGCCTTTCTGCTGGGCGCGCTCGACGAGCTGGTCGCGCTGCGCTGCGCCACGGGCGAAGGGCCTCCGCTCACGGTGAAACGAGATGTGCTCGCGCATTCGCTCTTTGGTGTGGACCTCACGCCAACCGCGGTGCGACTCACCGAGCTACGACTGTGGCTCTCTCTCGTCGCCGACCAGAGCGAGTCCGACATGAGCCGCGTGACGCCGTTGCCCAATCTGGACGGCCATGTCCTGCAGGGCGATGCGCTGCTCGATCCCGTGATGCTCGCCGCTTCCATGGGCGGTCGCGCGTTTCGCGCAGGTGCGTCCGAGGTCCGCCGGCTCACCGCAGCGCGTCACAAGCATTTCTTGCTGGCGGGCCCCGCAAAGCGTGCGGCGCAAGTCGAGCTCGATCGCGCAGCAGTGATGCTCGCGCGCCGCCTGCTCGATGAAGCTCAAGCGGCGCTCGAAGCAGCCATCGCCGAGCTCCTCGGTGCTGCCCGGAATCGCGATCTGTTTGGCAAGCGGCGCGCGCTGGATAACGAACGCTTGCGGCGCTTGCGCCGTGGCTGGCGCGAGCTGCGAGCCGCGCGGCGCAGGCTCCGCAATGAGAAAGCCGTTCCGTTCTTCTCGTTCGAGTCACAGTTCGCCGACGTGATGCATCAGGGTGGGTTCGATTTGGTGATTGGCAATCCGCCTTGGGTGCGCGCCGAGCGGTTGCCAGGCCGTGTGCGCGAGGCGCTTGCGAGCCGATACTCGTGCTGGCGATCGCCCGGCACGCGCGGCTTCGCGCATAAACCGGATCTCGCGGTCGCGTTCATGGAACGAGCCCTAGAGCTGGCGCGCCCCGCCGGCGTCGTGGCGTTGCTCGTCCCCGCCAAGCTCGCGACCAGCGGCTATGCCGAGCCGCTGCGAAGACGTCTGACGGACGGCACGCGAATCGAGCGGGCGGCACCGCTGCCCGAGCACGTGGCGCACGCGTTTGGTGCCGCCGTCTATCCGATGGCATTGGTCGTCTCGCGAACCGATCCCGCCGGTACCGAACGGACTGCCACAGCCCTCGGTGCAAAGCCGTCGGCGCCCGATGTGCCGCAACGGCAACTGCAGCGCTCTGGCGAGGGACCGTGGATCCTCGCGCCTGGTGCTGACCGCATTCGCCGCAAATTGCTCGCCGCATTCCCCACTGTCGGCGACCGCTGGACGCCACAGCTCGGCGTGAAAACCGGTGCTGACGACCTCTTTGTCCTGGAGCGGGAGTGCCCGGGTACACGGCCCGCGATTCGCGGCCGGGACATCGTTGCCTTCCAGTGCCGGCCCCGGCGATACGTGCTGTGGACGCACGGCGCCGATGGCTTACCACTCGCACGCTTGCCCAATGATCTCACGGAAAAATTGGCGCGTCATGAAGCGCGGCTCCGTCGCCGGGCTGACTATCGGACTGGACCTCCCTGGCAGCTGTTTCGCACGGCGCTCGGATTCGCGGTCCATCGCGTCGTTTGGCCCGACTTGGCGCGCCGGCTGACCGCGGCCGTGCCGGTACCGGAGCTGGTGCCGCTGAACACGGTCTATGGCATCGCGACGCGTGATGTCATCGATGCGGCCGCGTTGGCCGCGCTTTTCAACACGCGCTGGCTTACCGCGCTCGCGCGACTCGTCGCGGATCCCGCCCGAGGCGGATTCCGTCGCTTCAACGCGCGGGTCGTCGCCGGCCTTCCGATCCCGCCGCTCGAGTCGCCGGCGTGGGCGGAATTGGCTCGTCGCGGAGCCGCCGCC
>AR_comb_assmDRAFT_10170876_pt1 | contig 11465 bp, 10 predicted proteins | sample ArasoioldDNA_FD_10543 | JGI IMG/M metagenome (IMG submission 10543) | reverse complement strand
TGGCTCGGGGAGAGCGGCACGGCGGACGGCGGCGAGATCAGCGTCCCCGCCACTCGCGACTCCGTCGTCCATCTTCCTACGGCTCAAGAGCCTTTCACGGATCCCCTTGCCGTGCCTGGATTCTGGGAGATGATCGGGGCGGTCTTCCCCCTTTATCAGAGAGAGAGTTACATCGACCGCGGCATCACCGTCGCGAGCGTGTTCGACGACTTCCATATCGATGACCTGGCTGGTGCTGGCGAGAGGGTCGATCCCGATACCGGCATCGACGCTGTAGTCGGCTACCCCGAGGCGCTCGATCTCGGCAACCTCATCAGGGGCGGCGCTCCCGCCGCGGGCTTCGACCCCCAGAATCCCGGTCCGATGTCCACCAGCAGCGTCCGAATGACCACTTGCCACAGCAAGACCCCGGACGGCGACGTTTCAACCTGCCCGGAGTGAGTTCTTGACCACTCGCTCCCAGCCCGGCTAGAGCGGCACGGCATCGGCCGCGGTGAGCGCGCCGAGCAGGGTTCCAAGCAGGAGGTCGCGCAGGTCGGTGCGCGAGAGGTCGCGGTGGTCGATCCAGTCGAGGCAGGCGCCGTCCATGAACCAGAGCCAGCCGTGCACGGCGGCTCGGGCCTTCGGCGGAGCGCCGTTTGGGAATAGGCCCTCGAGGATCCTCGCGGCCGTGCGGGTTCGGACGTCTTCGACCAGCTCCCTGACCTCGGGCACGCTGCTGAGGCTCTGCATCAGCTTGCGGTAGGCGAGCTCATTCTCGTCGATCAGCTCCAGGAACGCCTCGAGGCTCCCGCGCAGCTGGTCGAGCGGCGGCAGGGAGGGGTCGGGTTCCGTCCGCGCCTGCAGCTGCGCCGCGGCCTGGGCCAGCGTCGCCTGGAAGAAGGCGCGCTTGCTCGGAAAGTAGTGGTAGAGGAGCGGCTTGGAGATCTCCAGCTCGGCGGCGATCTTGCGCATCGAAAGCTCGTCGTAGGAGTGGGTGGCGAACAGCTCCGCACCCCGGTCGAGCAGCTGGCGCCGCCGCTCCTCGGGTGGAAGGCGGCGGTAGGCGGGACGGGCCATGCGCCGCATTGTAGCGCTTGTTGACCGTCGGTTGACAAGCTTGCTAGGTTGTTGACCGTCGGTCAGCAAGCGAGATGAGGAGGCGAGTCATGACCGAAGGAGACGAGCTGCGGCTGGAGCCGATCGAACGGCGCCTGGCGGAATTGACGGGGCGGGTCGAGCGGATGGAACGCCTGGCGGCGCCGCCCGCGGAGGCCCGGAGGGAGAGCCCCGTCCGTCCCGTCCCACCCCTCGACCGACCGCTGCCGCCGTCGCGGCCGGCCCCAGTATGGGAGCCGCAGCCGCCACAGCGCGGTTTCGAGGAGCTCTTCGGCGGCCGGGTGCTCGGCTGGGTCGGCGGCGTCGCGATCGTGCTCGGGATCGTCTTCCTGATGGGGATCGCGATCGACCACGGCTGGATCGGCGAGCAGGCCCGCACCATGCTCGCCTTCCTCGGCTCCACGCTCCTGCTCGTCGGGGGAGTCTGGCTCCACGAGCGCAGGGGACGCACCGAGGCGGCGCTGGCGGCGGTCGCGAGCGCGCTCTCGGGCCTCTACGTGACGCTCCTGGTCGCCACTCAGGCGTACGAGCTGATCCCGGCGGCGGCGGGCCTCGCCTGCGGTGGCTTGGTCGGCGTCGCCGGCGCGGCGATCGCGGTTCGCTGGAGATCGACGGTCGTCGCCGCGATCGGGGTCCTCGGCGCGCTTCTGACCCCGGTCCTGGTCGGTGCCGGGACCTCGTGGCTCTCCCTCGCCTTCATGGCGATAGCGCTGATCGCTGCGGTCGCGGTGCTCCTTTGGCGCAGGTGGGGCTGGCTCACGCTCGGCGCGTTCCTGGTTTCCGCGCCGCAGCTGCTGCTCTGGTTCGCGGCGAACTACGAGCATCGGCTGGAGGCCACGCTGGGAGTCCTGGCCGGGTTCTGGGCGCTCTACGTGGTTGCCGCTCTGGGCTACGAGCTGCGCGCGCGAGGTTCGGACGAGCTTCCGGTCGCTTCCTGGCTCCTGCTGCTCGCCAACGCCGGGCTGATCGCCGGGGCCGGGTACTTCGCGCTCGACCGCGCCGGCCACCCGCACGCCGCGGCGGCCTGGATCGCGGCCCTGGCCGGCGCCCATCTCCTGCTCGGTGCCTTCGCCCTGCGCCGGGTGATAAACCCGGAAACCGGCTCGCTGCTGATCGCCCTCGGCCTCGGCCTCACGGCGTTCGCGTTCTCCGACGTCCTCGACGGCCCCGCCCTCGTGGTCGGCTGGGCGGCGATGGCCGTCGTGCTCGCCCACCTGGCGACGCGGGTCAGCCGCAAGCCCGAGCTCTTCGGCTCGAACGCCGAGCGCCTCCTGGTCGCGGCGGGTGCCTTTCTCGCTCTCGCTCTCGGGCACGCGCTCGCGTTCGAGGCGCCGCCCAACGCAATCCTCGACGGCGTCGAGCACATCGGCGAGGCGATCGTGGCTCTCGGCGTATGCGCCGTGGCCGCGCTCTACGGCCGCTTCGCCCTGCGCGAGGCCTTCCCCGAGGCCGCGCGAGCCTGCGAGGTCCTCGGCGCCGCGGTGCTTCTCTACCTCGCCTCGGTGGGGATCGTCGACACGGTCGGCGTCACCGGCTCGGGCGAGTCGCGCCAGTGGGGCCAGGTCCTGCTCTCCGCCTTCTGGACGCTGAGCGGCCTCGGCGCCGTCGTCTACGGGCTGCTGCGCGACGTCAGGCGGTTCCGCCTCGGCGGGCTGGCCCTGCTCGGGCTGGCCATCGTCAAGGTCTACACCTACGACCTCGCCGAGCTCGAAGAGCTCGCGCGAGTCCTCTCCTTCATCGCCCTGGGACCGCTGCTGCTCGCCGGGGCCTTCGCGTACCAGCGTGGATACGGATCGTCCGGGTAATCGCTCACGGCGCGTAGGGCAACGCAAATCATTACGCTAGCGCTTGTTCATGCGTCAAACTTTCAGATTAGGTCAATTTACTGTAAGTTTGGTATACAAGATAAACTTGCAGAAATACTTATGAAAATGGAAGTTTAGATTTGGGGACGCGGACTTAGACATGGGACTAAGAGAACGCGAAAAGGCGCTCGAAAACATTGCGATCTTGCGCCGGGCCGAGAAGGCGGCTCCCAACGCAGACGTTGCACTGGTCCGTGAGGATCTCGAAGCCCAACTTGGCGGAACCATCTCGCGCAGTCTCGCGGCAAGCCTGCTGGGCGTCAGCCATACCGCGCTGAACAACTGGATCGCTTCCGGTGACGTTCCGGTGGTGATTTCGGAGCGTGGCCGCAAGGAGGTTCCGATCCCGACGCTTCTGGACCTCCGAGAACGAGTCGAGGAGGAGCGGAGGTCGGGCCGGCGGAAGCTTCACACGCTGGAGCCGGTCATGACCGAGGCCCGACGCCGGGCGGAGCGGATGCGGCCCCGCGTCGGCGGGTCGGGCTCGCGCGAGCGATCCGATCCACATCGGGCCCCAGAGCTTCGAAGCCTTGCCTACCACCGGGTCCTTGCGCCTCGACTGCGGCGGCCGACGATCGACGCCGCTCAGCGCAAGCTCCGGCGCTGGCAGAAAGACGGGCGGATCGCACACCGCCACGCAGAGGCATGGGAAGAGGTCTTCGCGATGCCGATGGCCGAGATCCGCAAGGCGATAACCGCGGACGACGAGCGCGGGCGAGACCTTCGCCAGAACTCACCGCTCGGCGGACTCCTCAGCGAGCCCGAGCGTCGCAAGATCCTCGAGAAGGTCTGAGGCTCAGGTGCGCCGGGAGCAGTTCGAGCACGTCATCGCCGCCGCGGCCGAGGTCTCAGGTGATCGAGAGATCGTCGTGATCGGGAGTCAGGCGATTCTCGGAAACGTCGACGAGCCGCCCGAGAACATGCTCTTCTCACTCGAGGCCGACGTATATCTGCGCAACGACCCCGGCAAAGCGATTGAGATCGAGGGCAGCCTGGGCGATGGCTCTCCCTTCCAGGGGATGAACGGTTACTACGCGCACGGCGTCGGGCCCGAGACCGCTGTGGCTCCCAGAGGTTGGGAGAGCCGTTTGGTCAGATACGAGGTCCCCCCACAGGCCGGAAGCGACATCGAAGCCGTTGCGTGGTGCCTGGAGGCCCACGATCTCATTCTCGCCAAGTGCGTGGCCGGCCGGGGCCGCGACTGGGAGTTTGCGAGCGATGCGCTTTCGGCGGGCATCGCTCAAATCGCCCAGTTGCTCGGCCGGATCGAAGACCTGCCCGAGCCGCCGGCCGATCGAGCCCACGTGACGAAGATGCTCGAAGGCATCGCCGCTCGGATCGACCGGGATCGCTAGTGGCCTGGAGCGGCGCTCAGCGCCGCGCGCGGAGGCTCGTGGTCGCCGAGGACGGGGAGTGGGTGGCGTCGCCGGCGAAGTGGGCGCTGAGGGTGAGGTGGCGGAAGGCGCGGGGGAGGACGAGTCGGCGGGTGGCGGTCCCGTTCTGAAGGGGGATCCGGAGGTGGCGCCTGAGCTTGGTGTGGCCGGCGCGGGCGGCGATCACCAGGTCGATCGTGCCGGAGTCGGTGGGGGAGAGGGTTGCGTGGATGCGGAGCGTGCGGCCTCTGAGCGTGGCGGCGAGGCGGAGCTCGGTGGCGAGGGGCGGCTGGGGTTGTGGCTGCTCGACGACGCGGAAGCTGCGCTCGGCGGCGCTCGGGTCGGCGTTGCCGGCGGCGTCCGTGGCGCGGACGGCGAAGGTGTGCGGGCCGACGGAGAGGTCGGCCGCGGGCTGGAAGGTGCCGTTGCACGGGACCGCGGGGGCTCCGTCGAGCGTGCAGGCGAAGGTGCCGGGCTCGCTCGCGCTGAACGAGAAGGTCGGGCGGCGGTCGGTCGTGTCACCCGCCGGCCCGGCGTCGATCTGGGTCTGCGGCGGGGTGGCGTCGACCGTGAATTCGCGCGTCGCCGGGGTCGGGTCTTCGTGGCCGAGCGCGTCGGTCGCGACGACGGAGAAGGTGTGGGCGCCGTCGGCCAGAGCTCCCGTGGAGAAGGGGCTCGTGCAGGGTGCGGCCGCCCCGCCGTCGATCGCGCAGGCGAAGGTCGATTCCGGTTTGGTCGAGCTGAATTCGAAGGTCGGGGAGGAGTTGTTCGTCAGCCCGCTGGGCCCGGCGGTGATCGAGGTGTCGGGGAAAGTCGCGGAGACGGTGAACTGGCGTTCGGGCGGGCTCGCCTCGACGTTGCCGGCCGGGTCGGTCGCCTGCACGACGAAGGTGTGGGCTCCGTCGGCCAGGGCCGGGGAGACGGTGAAGGGACTCGAGCAGATCGCGAACCCGGCGCCGTCGACCGAGCACCTGAAGGTGATGCCGGGCTCCGAGCCGGAGAATTCGAAGGTGGGCGTCGCGTCCGCGGTCGTGCCTTCTGGACCGGCTTCGATCGTCGTCACCGGGGGCGTGACGTCGACGGTGAAGTGCCGGACCGCCGCGGTCGGGTCTTCGTTGCCGGCTTCGTCGAGCGCGGCGACGGTGAGGACGTGTTCGCCCTCCGCGAGCGGGGCAGCGGGGCTGAACACCCCTCCGCATGCCACCGGCGCCGCGTCGAGCGTGCAGGCGAAGGTCGCCGGTTCCTCGCTCGAGGCGAAGGTGAAGGTCGGCTGCGTCGCGTTGGTCGCGGTGCCCTCGCCCGGGCCGCTGGTGATGAAGGTGTCCGGCGGTACGGTGTCGACGGTGAAGGTGCGGCTGTCGCCCACCGGGTCGTTGTCGGCGCGGACGGTGAAGGTGTGCGACCCGTCGGCGAGCGCAGGGCTGACTTCGAACGGGCTGGCGCAGGCCGCAAAGGGCGCCGCGTCGAGGCTGCAGGTGAACGAGGTGCCGCCGCCGGGCGCCTCGAAGGTGAAGGTCGGCGTCGCGTCGGCGGTGGCGCCGGAGGGCCCTGAGTCGATCAGCGTGAGCGGCGCCGATGGGTCGACGGTGAAGCTGCGCTGGACCGGCGCGCCTTCGGCGCCGAGGAACGAGGAGCGGACGGAGAAGGTGTGGGCGCCGTTCGCCAGCGACGCGGTCGTGAAGGAGCGCCGGCAGGGGACGGCCGGTTCCCCGTCGACGGCGCACGCCGACTGCGCTCCGTAGATCGACGGTTCGAAGGTGAAGGTCGGCGTCGCATCCGTGGTCGTCCCGGAAGGGCCGGTGAGCAGCGCGGTGTTCGGCGCGACCCCCGGCTCGGTCTCAAGGTCGATCGGGCTGGGGATGCCGGTCGCGATCTGCTGGGCGACGCCGGTCTGCAGGTTGACCCGGTCGACCTGTCCGGCGGAGCGCTCGCTGACCAGCACTTCGCCGGCCGCGTCGACCGCGACTCCGGTCGCCCCGTCGATCGGCCCGGCGAGGTTCTCCAGCAGCAGGGGGTTCTGCGCGCCGGTCGAGGTGTCGATCCGCACCAGGGCTCCACGGAAGGCGTGGTTGTAGCTTTCGTCGGCGACGACGAGTTCGCCGTCGGGGAGGAAGGCGATGCCCCAGGGGCCGACCAGCGGCGTCGAGACCAGGGTCTGCTGTTCCCCGTTGGTCGGGTCGACGGCGATCACGCTGCCGTTGCCCGAGCCGTCGGAGTTGGTCACGTAGACGGTGCCGTCCTCGCCGACCGCGATCCCCAGCGGGTTGATCAGCAGGCCGCCCGAGGAGAGGGGCGTCACTTCGCCGGTGCCGGTGTTCAACTGCAGGATCCGGCCGTCGGCGGTCCCGCCGCCGCTGGCGCCGAAGTCCGCGACCAGCACCGAGCCGTCCGGCGCGAGCGCGACGCCGCGCATGTCCTGCGCGCCCGGGGCGCCGTGGTTGGTCAGCTGCTGCGTGGAGAGGGTGAACTCGGAGTAGGTCTGGCCGCCGACCGCGACCAGCGAATCGGGCCCGGTGAAGGCGATCGCCGTGCCGGAGGGCATCGCGTTCCCGGCGCTCAGCTGTTCGAAGCCTTCGCCGCTGGTCACCCTGTCGATCGCCTTGAAGAAGTTGCCCGGGGTTCCCAGGGTGTCGTCGGCGATGAGGATTGGATCGCCCGGCGCCGCGAGGGCCGGAGCTACGGCAGCAAACGCTGTGGACAGGGCGACCAACCCAGCGATGGCGAAATCCCGCAAGCGCATCGAACGGAAAGATAGGACCCGCGGTTTCCTGGCTGGACGAATGTATGACAGTTACCCTCGTAGCTGGGATGAGCAGCGTGCCGGAGAGACGAACGATGCCGCGGGCCGAGCCCGGGCAGCTGCGCGAGGCCTACCTGCCCAACCGGCGGGTGCGGCTGGCCAGCGACGTCGCCTCCGCCTGCGCGATCGTGCTGCTCGGCGGCCTGCTCGGCAGCGGCTTCACCTGGGGCGAACGGGCGGCCGCGTTCGACCTCGCCGCCAGCGACCTGCAGGTGGTCAAGCTCGGCCTCGGGTACCTCGCCGGCCCGCTGATGATCCTGGCCAGCCTGCCGCTCGTGCTCGGCCGCTCGCGGCAGGTGGCGCTGAAGCGGCACTTCCGGGCGCGGCTGGTGCTCGCGGCGCTGCTCTGGGTCGCGGGCCTCGTGATCCTGATCGCCAAGCTCGCCGACCTGGACGACAGCTACACGCTGCGGGCCGGCGCCTACGTGACCGCGGCGACGCTGATCGTCGGCCTGGCGGCGACGCTGGCGATGTGGCCGAGCGGGCTGCGCACGGTCAAGGTCGACCGCGCCGGGCTCGTGCGCGAGACGTAACTGAGCGCCGCTCAGCAGGCCCGGCAACCGCTCGAATTCGGCATCGGGGCTCGGCAAAGGGCGCGGGGCGGGCCGGCCGGCCGGCCGGAATCGGGCGGGCGGATGAACGACCGGACGGCGAGACCCGGTCAGCTCATTCGGCGTTCAGATGGCGCAGCTTGTCAGGGTTGCGGACGATCCGGATCGTCTGGATCGCGCCTTCCGCCACGTCGATCGTGAGCACGTCGGAGACCCTGCCGTCGGGGTCGACGATCAGCCGCCCGGGCTGGCCGTTGATGCGCGCCCGGCGCAGCCGGTAGTCGCCGCGTTCGCGCCGCATCCGGGTGACCCGGACCAGGAAGCGGACGATCCGCTCGCGGCGGTGGATCGGGCGGCGCGCGGCGGAGATCTTGCCGCCGCCGTCGCTGTAGAGGACCGCGTCGGCCGCGAGCATGCCCTCCAGCGCCCCCACGTCGCCGTCCTCGCAGGCCTCCAGGAAGCGGTCGAAGAGCTCCTCGCGGTGGCGCTCGTCGGTCTCGAACCGGAAGCGCCGCTCCTCCACCCGCCGCCGCGCGCGGGCGAGGATCTGGCGGCAGTTCTCCTCGCTGCGCCCGACCGTCGCGGCGATCCGCCCGTACTCGAAGCCGAACACCTCGCGCAGCAGGAAGACGGCCCGCTCGACCGGCGTGAGGCTCTCGAGCAGGACGAGGAAGGCCTGCGAGAGGGAGTCCGCCACCTCGGCGTGCTCGGCCGGGCCGGGCTCGGGAGCCGGGGCCGGGCCCTCGTCGGTGAGCAGCGGCTCGGGCAGCCAGGGGCCGACGTAGGCCTCGCGCTCGACCCGGGCTGAGCGCAGCTGGTCGATCGCCAGCCGGGTCGCCACGGTCGAGACCCAGGCCTTGGGCGAGGAGACCTCCTCGCCCGCCTGGCGTGCCTGCTCGAGCCGCAGCATCGACTCCTGCCCGATTTCCTCCGCGTCGGCGACGCTGCCGGTCATCCGGTAGGCGATCGCGAAGGTCCGGCCGCGCAGCTCCTCGAACTCGGCCTCGACCCGCCGTCTCATGCCGCGGCCAGCTCCCCGGGCCGGTAGTGGCCCGGCTCCGCCCGGGCCGTGATCTGCAGCCGGTTCCAGGCGTTGATCGCGACCGCGGCGAAGACCACCTGCGGCAGCTCCTCGCCGAGCCCCCGCTCGGCCCGCTCCCAGACCGCGTCCGGGACGTGGGTCTCGCTGACCAGCGTGATCGCCTCGCAGAGCTCCAGGGCGGCGCGCTCGCGCTCGTCGTAGACCGGGCTCTCGCGCCAGGCGTCGAGCAGGTAGAGCCGCTCCTCGCTCTCGCCCGCGGCGCGCGCGTCCTTCCAGTGCATGTCGACGCAGAAAGCGCACCCGTTGATCTGGGAGCCGCGCACCTTGATCAGGTTGGCGAGCGTCTCCTCGAGCTCGATCGAACGCTCGAACCCGAGCATCGCCGCCATCTGCCTGCGGCCGCTCGCGATCCAGTCGATTCTGCCTGCCGGGTATCCGGGCATCGTCTGCCTCCTTTTCCTTTTCCTTTGCCTATCTACCTAACCGTCTGTGAGTTGGACGAATCGCGGCGCGCCGCTGTGACACCCCCGGTTGTCACGTTTGGACTGCGTTGGCCGTCTCCGTGGTAGAGAGAAAGAAACGAAGGAGGAGCCATGAAGGTTCTCGTAGCCGGAGCGGGCGGAGCGATCGGCAGGCAGCTGCTTCCGCGTCTGGCGAAAAACGGTCATGAGGTCGTCGGGATGACGCGCAGCGCCGAGAAGGCGGAGCTGGTGCGGGCGCTGGGGGCCGAGCCGGCGATCGCCGATGCGCTCGACGCCGAGCAGGTCGCCCGCGCGGTCGCCGAGGCCGAGCCGGAAGCGATCCTGCACGAGCTGACGGCGCTCTCGGGCTCGATCGACCTGCGCCACTTCGACCGCAGCTTCGAGGGCACCAACCGCCTGCGCACCGAGGCGACCGACCACCTGCTCTCAGCCGGGCGGGCGGTCGGGGTCAAGCGCTTCATCGCGCAGAGCTACGCCGGCTGGCCGTTGGAGCGCAGCGGCTCCTGGGTGAAGAGCGAGGAGGACCCGTTCGACCCCTCGCTGCCGGGCCCGATGCGCCGCGGCCAGGAAGCGCTCCGCCACCTCGAGCGGGCGGTGGTCGAGGCGGACTGGACGGTCGGGATCGTGCTCCGCTACGGCGGGTTCTACGGTCCCCACACCTCGCTGGCGCCCGACGGCGAACACACCGAGATGATCCGCAAGCGGAAATTCCCCGTGGTCGGCAGCGGCGACGGCGTCTGGTCCTTCGTCCACATCGCCGACGCGGCCGTCGCGACCGTCGCCGCGCTTGAACGGGGCGAGCGCGGCATCTACAACGTCGTCGACGACGAGCCGGCGCCGGTCAGGGAGTGGCTGCCGGAGGTGGCGAAGGCGCTCGGCGCGAAGCCGCCGCGCCACGTGCCGCGCTGGCTCGGCCGCCTGGCCGCGGGCGAGGCGGCGGTGGTGATGATGACCGAAATCCGCGGCGCCTCGAACGAGAAGGCAAAGCGCGAGCTGGGCTGGACGCCGGGGCACCCGAGCTGGCGTCAGGGGGTCGGCCGCAACGGAGGCTGAACGGCGGCGGCCTCTCGCAGGCGCTCCAGCGTGCCGGCCTCGACGACCGAGGCGATGCCGGCGGCGGCGGCGCGCTCGGGGTCGAGCGCGTCGCGCCCGACGAGGAGGTCGAGGCGCCGCCCGGCGCGCGCGCAGCGTTCGGCGACGGCGCCGACGACCTTGCCCTCGAGGCTCTGCTCGTCGAGCCTGCCCTCCCCGGAGACGACGCGCTCGGCCGCGGCGAGGCGGCGGTCGAAGCCGACCGCCTCGAGCACGAAGTCCGCGCCGGGGCGCAGGCGGGCGTCGAAGGCCGCCATCAGCCCCCCGGAGAGCCCGCCCGCGCAGCCGCCCATCGGCACGCCGCGCGGGTCGCGGGGCAGGCTCGTGGCGAGCTCCGCCAGGCGGGCGCTGAGCCGCTCGATCGCGGCCGCGTCGGCGCCCTTCTGCGGGGCGAAGACCCGGGCGGCGTCCTCGAACCGGGTCCTGACGTCGCAGAGCACCTCGATCCTCGCCTCGCCGAGCCCGCCGCCGGAATGGATCGCCTCGATCGCGCCGGCGCCGCCGTCGGTCGTCGCGCTGCCGCCGGCGGCGAGGAGGATCGTTTGGGCGCCGGCGGCCGCGGCGGCCCGGATCAGCTCGCCGGTGCCGTAGGTGTCGGCGCGCTCGGGGTCGAGCTCGTCCTTCCCCAGCAGCGGCAGGCCGGAGGCGGCGGCGACCTCGACCAGGGCGGTCGCTCCGTCGCCGAGCAGGCCGAAATCGGCCTGCAGCGGGCGGCGCAGGGGGTCGTGGGCCGCGGCCCGGACCCGTTCGCCGCCGAGCGCGGCGAGCAGCACCTCGAGCGTGCCCTCGCCGCCGTCGGCGAGCGGGCAGAGGTCCGCGTCCCCGCCGGCGTCCCCCACGCCGGCTCCGATCGCCGCCGCGACCTCGGTTGCCGTGAAGGTTCCCTTAAACGAGTCCGGGGCGACCAGGACGCTCATTCGCCGCCGAGCGCCGTCCAGAGGCGCCGCTCGGCCTCGGCGACGCGCGCGGCGCCCTCCTCCACCTCGCGCCAGTGCGCCGGGTCGGGCTCCTGCGGCTCGCTCGCCCGCTGGAAGGCGCCGGCCAGCTCGGTCCAGCGCGCCGCCGCGGCGGCGGCGAGGGGCGCCTCCTCGCGCCCGGCCTCCTCCAGGAAGCGCGAGTACATCAGCCGGAAGGCGCCGCCGCCGGTGCCGCGGCGCTCGAT
>AR_comb_assmDRAFT_10548122_pt1 | contig 11466 bp, 21 predicted proteins | sample ArasoioldDNA_FD_10543 | JGI IMG/M metagenome (IMG submission 10543) | reverse complement strand
CTGTGTAACGAATTCCAGGGTGAGCCGTCGGTAGCTGTCGCGGATTAGCGCTACCTGCCGATAAACGCGCAAAAGCTCTCGCTTCTGATCGGCCGCTTGGTCACGTAGTGCATTCCGCTCAGCGATCAGGCGCTGAATGGCATTCGCGGCAGCGAGTGCCAAGCGCTCATCTTCCGCCAGATCCGTGTCATAATTGAGCTTTTCTGATGCGTCGCTCATGAGCCGTTTGAGCTCAAGGTAGTCCTCGGAAAGCTCTCTATTTTACTGCCCAATAGCAGGACGCAACCGTCGTACGGGAGCTCGTCCGCCCCGACTGGCCACATTCATTCTTGGATGATTCTCTCCATGTTAGCAAACGGGGGTAGAAAATTGCCACCACAGCAGGGGGTTTCCAGGCCAAAGCGATTCCGCGAGTAAATCTATCGGTCGGATCGTATCGTTCAAAAAAGAGCGGCCCCATTTAGGGGGCCGCAGGTAGAGGTTTCATTATGGGACCACCTAAACATTAACGAAAATGGTTAATAGCTGGTTAACGGGGAATAAAGTACGCAAACGGTTGCGACGGCCGGTGTCCAGAATCGGAGCAGTCGTTGGGGGCGCTACAAATGACGATCTCTCATACTCTCTGCGCCGGAGAGGTAGCGATGAGCTCATTTGGTGGGCGACCCGCAGACCCTAACCCTACGGGTGGAGTGCTGAACGAACTAAGCCCAGCTTCCAGAGCGGAAAACGCATTCTAGTAACGCACTTTTATCCTCGATTTTTCACACTGACCGCTTATGAGCTGGCGCCACCAACTTGAGGCGGTTCTTTGTGCGATCTTTCTTTTGGTAAGCCTTCTTGTGGTCGCGATGCGCTCGCTACTCGTGATTCCCGCGAACGGCCGAAGCAAACCCGGAATAATGTCAACTCAGGCCGTCGCCGACACGCGCTCCCCGAACCACAACACCACGACCAAAGCCAAAAATGCTCCTAAGAGCGCACCTCCCGCAGCTCAGAAGGGGTTCAATCCTCGAACTGACTTGGGCTCGCTTTGGGATGAAGGGCCGGCTTATGACCTATCCCGAGTCGAATCCGATTATTAGCTGTCTCCGAATGCCATCGATCAGACAGCAGGGCTCTGGCACACGTCGACGGGCTGCGGATTGAGCCCGTGCCGAGAACCACTCGAAATCCGAAAGGCAAAGGGCCAGCATCTGTTGCTCTCAGTCAGGACTGATGTTGGCATATCCATTCGCCGCAGGCGACGCCTGCTGCCTCATCGAGGCATCAGATGCGGGCTCGGCCTGCTTGAAAGGAACCAAAACTTCTCTCGAAATGTCCAGAATGTGAGTTGGATGGAATGGATCAGTGCCCACGGCTAGTCGATTTGAGCTCAGAACGCGGACATAGGCATCCTCGCCTGTAGTCGCCGCGCTGAGGAGTTCGATGAGTTTTCCAACGGATGCAAATGCAATGCTCGCCATGACCGGCTCCTTTCCTGTGGCTTAGCATAGGAGCTTGGCCTTAAGAAAAAATTGCAGTGTAATCTTAAGCCACGTTCCGACGGTGACCCGCACAGCCCTGGTCGGTCTCAGACAGAACCAACGATCGGCCTCTCCGATCGAGCGCTAAGCGATGAGGTCACCATCTATGGACAGGTGCGGTTGTTGAGCCAGGGGCCGTCGAGCTGAGCTTCATCACGCGTGCTCAAGCAATCAGAACAAACGCAAGCACAATAAGCGATGACTAATAGGCTGGCCCTAGTAGCTGGGGGTAATGCCGAATGCGGCCAAGCCTCCGTTAGGAAAATTCCGTTCTAGCGGTTAATGTACATCTCGCTTAGCAATGCCGGCTGATTGCCTTGACGACTGCCCATGGCACTGGGGTGGAGCTCTCATTCGGATTTTCTTTGAGCAGACGGAGCACATCCACCACAGTTGCCTCGAGGCTCTGCGCCTGAACGCACGCACCCCACCTTTGGTAGCCCGCTTTGTCGTAATTTGACATCAGGTAGGAGACGCCTTGGAGCACTCCTGCCACATAGGCGGTCTGACGATCCTCAGGCCATCGCAAGAACTCCGATGTCGCCGAGGTCTCTGCCCGTGCTGGCGCGATGAACGCGATCAGAGTCATGGTAAAGAGCAAGTGACGCATTTGCGTTGCTCTTCTCTCGAGTCCTGCGAAGAAGCCTTAAATGAAATGTTTGAGAAAGTGTTTAGCTGTTCGCACGGCTTTTCCCCGCCGTGAAACGATAGTGAATCCTAGCTATCGATTTTTACACTTCGAGCGCGACAATGCAGACGAAAGCAGCAATGGCGATGAAGAGGGCCATCGCAAGAACGCTACTGCGTTGCGGGAGGGCGACGGTTAGCGCCAAGCTCGCTGCTATGATGTAGAAGCCGATCTCGCCTGGGCGCACGTTTCCGTGTTCCTGTTTCTGTTGGAAGACGCACGAGCCCTATGTGGAGTAGCTCGCCCATTGCCTTGGGATGGGCGCCCTTCGGCAAGCAAGGGAATCAAAGATCAAACCTTTTAACAAAGCTTTAACAGGAGCCGCGCTTTGCGTTAACCAAGCTTTTACTCCGTCAGGACTTTCCCGGTAAACTGCGTTAAAAAGCGAGTTGCTGCGTCGAGCGTTGTGTGGCGAGCATTTCTCGTGCTCGTTGCCAATCGAACAGACCCCCTGCTCGGTCAGCCGCAGCAGCGGCTATCCCCTCGTGCCCCCGCACACAGCCGCAAAGGTTTTTGGCCGGAACACTTGCTCCGGCCCCTTTTTTATGCGGGATCGTCTGGAAAAAAGTGCGAGTCTTGAAGGCCATTGCCTTTGCGCTGAATGTCAGCTTCTGACCTTAGTGGGGTTACGTTAGCCGAGGGCGGAGTAGCCCGTGTCACGAGGAGGCCAATCACTATGGCCTTCATCGTTTCTGATGTGACGAAAATGCTCTTCCTTAGTGAGCATGACCAACCCGAGGGTCAGCAGCTCAATACCAAGGGGACCCGCCGATACGCCGCTATCGAGCAGATGTGCCACAAACCGACAAAGCTGGCTTTCAATGGCTGAGCGATCGGCCATTCTTCTCCCCCTCACTTGAATTTAAGCTCGTAATCTTAATTTTGTTTCAATGTCGGCTGTGTGAGCCCGCATCACGGTCTCGGCTCGAATGTGTCGCTTCAAAAAATATTAGTTTGCCGTAGGTAGTCTTAAGAGGGTCGGGCTGGAATATGGAGAGCTCCGATGACTGAGTTCGACATGCAGCTCAAGCAAACAATGCGAACCCTCCTCGCTAAGAATGCACTTAAGCCAGACAGCGCGGCTTATGGCGTAGCCCATCAAATCATCGGGAAGGGCATGACCTCGTTGTCATGGAGACAACGTTTCGTTTACCTCGAGCAGGTCGTTCCTTTGCTGCGTAAATATCGCCTCGCACCTCAGCCCGATTGGGTTTTATAAGCCCTCCGGCTTACGCTCACCGAGATTTTCATTGTCTTGCTGCCTCGATGGCTTCAATCGGTGAGCAAGCGATACCAGATTTGCGTCCTCTTCCCGCACCATCACAGCCTCGGGCTGTTTGTCTTGCATCAAATCGCGAGTCGCTTGGTCAAACTGCTCTAGCTGGGTAAGTATCCTGGTCCCGAGCTCGATATAGTGATGCCGAATCGATGCAATACGTCGGCGCAGCTCTTCATTAGTCGCAGTCAGGGCGATCAGATCCCGTTGTTGCGTGCTCACATAATTTCGCAGGTGATCCCGATCTGCGATCAGTCGCTGGATTGCCGATGCGCCAGCGATAGCGATGTTTTCTAGGCTCTCATCTGTCATGTGAGTGTCCGCCGCATCCTTTGCGAACAGCGCGTTCTTGAGTCCGTCGATCATCCTACAGTACTCCTTTGTTCAAGCTCGTGAGGTTTGAGAGGTTATCGAAGAGCGTAGGAACCCGCGGTCAAAGTCCTGCCATGTGTTGGCCCAGCAGGACGTTGCGAACTGCTTGTGAGGTGCGGGTCTCGCAAACAGCGAGCCTTGCATTGCTTGGCACCCGAGGTCACGCATCACCAGGGCATCAGACCAACTGTCCACTCTCCCGGCGACGGTGCGAACTTCAAAGCTTTGGGCAAGATGACAAATTTCCTGGCATATAAGTCGCTTCCGCTTGTCAGTGGCACAGCCAACTACAAGGGTGGGATCGATTTTGAGTTCGACGAAGGGCACCTCCCGAAGATCGCGGAGCCAAGCGCATCTAGCTCCGACGCGGTCAACAGAGAGCACGACCTTCCTGTGGCGAAGCGTCTGAGCAATCGCTTTTGCGAGTGACCAATTGCGCGTAATATCCGCGCTGTCGATTTCAATGACTAGGCCTGGAAAGCGGGGATGGTCGGGTAAGTACCGACATAGATAATCAATCCCGCGCTGTTCTCGAAAATACGCCATCGGCAGATTGATGGCGATTTCTATCACACGCCGGTCCGCCAGGAATCGCGTCCAATCGCTGGTGGCAAGCTTGATGATGCTCTCTGAGAGAGTTTGCACCCTGAACTCACCAGGCGTTTCGATGAAGAATCTCGGGGGAACGATGCCGACCACCGGATGGCGGACGCACAGGAGAGCCTCTGCACCGAGCATTGCGAGTGCCTGGGCATCGACTTTCGGCTGATACCAAAGCTCGACCCATCCATTTTGCACAGCCTGAATAGGATCAATGCAGCGCTCCATTTGTCCTCCGATTCCACACGGTAGGGGAGTCGATGTTGCCGCAAACCAGTTGTGAGTTCGCACCAAATTGGATTTTGTCTTTACCCACGGTTAATAAGTTGCCTCAAACTCCAAACAATTTCTTGCTGCCCCATTACAGAACGGCCAATGTGCTGGGAGCTGCTTTTTAACTGGTTTGCTGAACGTTTTAATTTCGAGCGCAACGCTCGCCCTCGAGGCTGAGGCACCTTGGTTCTGAGAGCTATATGGAAGACCCGCCGAGCGCGTCAGCAAGAGGCTCTATGACCAATTCGGAGTAGACAGCATGACTCTCAGCGAAGTGCTCTCCCTCCGATTGTCTAACGGCCGAACAGTCGCAGAGGCAGATGGAGGCTGCTCAGCTTTTTGGGCAAGAAGCAGCTTGCATGAAATTTGGACCCTGCCGATGTCAGCAGAGAAGGGAGCGCACGCATTGAATCTCTTCTTCAGAGGAACCGCGAATTTTCGCATGCACTCAGCATCACAAACGAGGAAATAATCGCTCATCATAAGAGGCGGGGAGCGCAGCAGCGCACATGGTTGTCGGTTCGCAGCGCCGGCCTCTTAGCAACGGAGGCGGGACGTTAGAAGATGTTATCTTCGAAGTCTTAGTGACCTGGAGTTCCATGTGATGACAAAACGCCGTTCCTCTAAAGTTGGCGGAAACAAGCGCGCTCAATCAAAGAAAGCGAGGGTGGCCCGTCAAAACGAGAGCGCAGCGACCGACAGTTTGAATGGTGAAGCGCTTCCTCGCGAGAAAGCGAATTTCAAAATTCGTGAAGAAATATTAAGCCCCGGGCGTAAAGGCGGGCATGAAGCCATTGGGAGTACGAAGCGACCTTCACGCGTAGAACCATCGAGGCGAAATACTGCACCTAAGCTCGCGGCCATAGAGACAACCGGTCTGCCTCGCCACATTGCGGACGAGAGAGTCCTCGACGAGATGCATCGCGGCGCTACTTCGCGGGTGGTTCGGAGCGCGAAGATCCGCGCCACGCACGGCCGCAAAACGTCCTGCGCGGCTGAACCATTGAAAAAAACGTCCCCGGCCCGCGCCGAGGAGAAACAGGTCGAGCACACGATCTCAGCGAGACCTTTTGAGGCCGTGAACAACGATGGCTTTGGAGCCGCTGCTGAGGCGGTCTTAAGCTTTTGTCTCAAGAGCATAGGGTTCGCCGCACGTCGAATGAGTGTTGGTCTTCAGCTTGCATCGAACTTAGCTCGGGCCAGGGATCTTTCCGAGGTGGTGGAATTGCAAACGGCATATTGGCGCCAGCAATTCGATGAAGTCGCAGCTCAAATCGAGGAGAGCCACTCCTTTATCACAAAGGTGATTACGGGGTTCGTCATACACTCCACGACGTCTTGTGAAGATAAGTCCCCCTCTGCGTGCCGTCCACGCTCGCGCCAGTCGTAGGCGTATTGGCGATCGATCCAACTTTCGTCAGCCGACTCGCTTAACCGCAAAGCAACGTTTCGGCCTTAGCCTTTCATCCTAATCTTCTTTCGGACACTGTCTTCGCCGCGACGGGTGCTTGGCTTTCGCTGGCCGTCGACGGATTCAGCCATGAGTTTCGATTTTGAGCGGTTTGCCGAATGCGCTTTGTCGCTAGCGATCGGCTACGCGTTGTGGGTTCTTTTAATTGGTCTCGTTCAGCTCTTTATCTTCGCCTTTTCATAATCCATTGCGTTTGCCAGCCCGAATGGTGGAGAATGACGCGGTCAGCCGCTCGGGTCTCAACGGGAGGGAGTGATGTTTGGGTCTAAGCGTACCAGAACAGTTATCGCCGAAGGGCTGAAGATTGTTGGCAGCGTCACTGCTGAGGGCTTGGTGGAAGTGAATGGCCAGATCGAAGGTGAACTGCACTGCACTTCCCTCATTATCTCTCGCAAGGCCCAAGTTGCCGGAACTTATCACAGCAGAGCGGGTGGTTGTTGACGGCAGAGTGGAAGGACCAATACAGGGCGGAGAAGTGGTGCTTAAATCTCAGGCGGATGTCGTCGGTGACATTCAGCATCAATCTCTTGCCATTGACAGCGGCGCCTACTTTGAGGGCCGCTCAGTTCAAGCCCGGGGAGCCAACGGACAGCAACCCGAAAGACTTGGCAAAAAGCTGCCTCAGGAATTGCCAACGCTTCCAAAGCAGCCTGAGCCGTTCCGCCGTAGGCTGGTCTCAAAAGTGGAGGGAACTCTCCGTCGCCACTACTGACGAAGGGGATAGGAGAAAGGCAGCAATACCGCATGCGTAGTTTGCATTGCGAACTTCGATAAAGTCTCGCTGTCTCTCGGAGGCAAAGCCAAGGCTTACTTGTCACCAGTTCAGTACCTCGTCCCCCCCCCGGCGGCGGAGACCTTCATTTCGGGCAATTTGAGAACGCACCAAGTTTTACCCACCGACCAGTAGATAGCGACGCTTAAGGGCGCGTTCATAGAGAGCTGCTAAAAAAACCAGATCGTGTGCGCTTTGACTGCACGGTGTGGAAGCCGTCGTGAACAGCAGCGTTCCTGGTTGGGGCTTTGCAACGATTGCTGTTGCCGTCCTTACTGCCGGGGCGGTTCGGGCTACGACATCAGATAATTCTATTGCAGTCCTCGAACATCAAAATATGGACGCAGCACCAACCGCGGGGCCGCTCCGGATAGTGCCGGTTTCAGGCTTCTCTGTCCTGGCGGCCATATCGGCCGAGTCGCTGTCCCTGCCTCCGAAAACGATTGTGGAAATGATCGGGATCACAAATCCCCTGGCTCTACAGCCTGAGACCACCATGGGAGCCGATCTTTTGAGGCCAGTATCGCTCGCTCCATGTTCAGGATTCAGTGTTTTGGGGGCCACATCGGCAGAACCTATGTCGCTGCCTCCGATGACCGTAGCTGAAATGATATTAATCACGAATGCGATCACTGCAGCACCGTTCAAATCCGATGCCACGCGCGGACCTTTTGCGGACAAGTCTTTCGTTCCCACAATTAGGACGAAAGCTAAGCCCAAGCGGAAATTGGCTATCCAGGAGCCACAGCAACGGCTTCCTTCCTGGTTGCGATTGCCATGGCTATTACCGCACTGAAGAAAACATTTTAGTGTGCGTTAGCTATTCTGCTAACCGCACGTCCGAATATTTATGCAGCGCAACAGGGAAGGGCCTTTGCCTGCGAAACTACGATCGGTGCTACTGGGCCTGTCACGACCCCGGCTCTCCGCCACCAGGTTCCGCGGTTGGTTATTGCTGGGCCCCCATGCGATGCTAATCACGCCGCCTCTGTGGACCAGGCGTTGGGGTCGGCAAAAGCCTTCTCAAGAGCTTATCGAAGGGCTCATCGAACATTGTTGTGGCCGTACTGGCACTTGCCGCCGTAACCGCCGCCCCGCGGCGCTCGGTGATCTCACTTCCAAGAAACGAATTTGATGGAAAGCTACGGATCCCGGGAGACGGCTGCCGTCCTTCACTATCCTGCGCAGACGGCAGAATAGCAACGGCCCCAGCCGGGGGCCTCCTGGGCCCGTCTCCTGTTTCGACGATGCTCGTTGGCGAACTCTCTGCGCGCAAATAGGTCGCGATGTCGGGCCTTTCGCTGGTGTTCAATCGCCTTACGTAAGGTCGGACTATTTCTCTAGCTTCTTCGATGGTCTTGGCTTGCTTGAGAACCCTGCCTACGGCTTGAAAGCTATTGCAAAGCTCATATGCGACGAATTCCAGTTGGCCATCGACTGTCGCTGGGTCCTTACCATTAGCGGAGCACCAGTCTCGTAGCTTCCTGAGGTGTTCTGGTTTCCAATTAGGAGTTCCGCCCACCAGATGCAGGGCATCAAGAAGTCCCTGAGCCTGCACTTCCGTCCAGTCTTGATCGAGAAGAGTCATCCTTGCAGCCAGCGAGCTTATCGTCAGTGAAGCGGCCCCAAGGAGGCGCCCCTGAGACCGCTTCGGTAGTTCCCCCGTCTACTGGTCAGACGGTGCGCACAGGCTACGCCCTTAATTCTTGCCGAGTGGTAAATTCAAAAATGTAGTCAATCTCAATGAGCGATTCGCTTATAGGTCGGTTGCCGAGGTCTTCAATGCGAAACGCTTATTTTTTTGGCGTCGTCGGGCAACGCTCTCTTTGAGGGAGACCATAAGACCCACCGGCTGCTTGGACGTTTTCACGATCTTTTGGCACGCCTCGTTGGCACGCTCCCGAAGGTTTCCCGCCATCCTTATTGGCGAAAAAAGGAGAGCTTCGGCCTCTGCTGCATTCATGAAGTGTGTGCGTTCACTGTCACCGCTTTCTTCTTGTTTTAATCCGCTTGCGTTTTTTGCGGTTGCCCGCAGTCTGGCACTAATGCGAAGCCAGTTCGCCCTGCGGGCCAGCAGCATCCTTAGCTCCCGCGCCGCGCTCTCGTCGTCTGCTACCCTCTCATAGACGGCGAGTTTCTCGTTCACCGCGAGAGACTCTTCAATGATCTCTAGGTATCGATTAGCGGACACGGTCGCCCTTGCGGAGGCATGGTAGGAAAACTCAGTCCGTGGAAAATGATTCTTAACCTCCGTGCCGGGCTTTCGACTATCCGCCTCTCGTAGAAGGCGGAGCGTCTTTTCTGCTGATCTGTCCATCGCGACAGAATCTACTCATGTCGGTTGATCGAACGTTAAGATTGGTCAGGATTCGTTCCCTTGCGGCATGCCTCAGAGATTTGAGGCGTTTGACGGGGTAACGCCGATAAGGTGCGGAGGTGGACATTAAAATGATCAGATCGAGAAGCCAGAACTTGCCGCTGCTCGCGTTCAGTCGTGGAGCGTTGTTGGCACTTGGCGGACATCGGTGTTTACCTCGCTTGTCCGCTTAAGGGGTGAAGGGGACGTCTCAGCTCTGCGCTCTAAGGGTCCGCTGATCGAAGCGGACACGCGCAGAGCCACGGCTAGCTTAACTAACCTGAAGGATGACTTTGGCGCGTCAATTTGAACCGACTTATGATGTAGAGAGTTGAAAACGCACTCGTTGAACCCGAGATAATGACGGGGGCCGGGTAGGAGCCTGGCCATGAAGGGTGTGTTGTTGTTAGGCGTTGTAGGCGCTGCCATCTACACCGCCTTAGTCGTAAGTCACGATCTCCTGCAAAGCGACAGGGCAGACCATCGCCTCAGTAGCCAAGGACTTACGCGTCCAACCACTCGGCAGTTGCGCTCGTGGGGGCACAGATCTTTCGGCCTTAGCAAGTTCTCAGGAATCGTCGCCGCGGCTCCGCAAGCCTGCCGTGATGCCAGGGTCATCTGCCAGTAATCCCACCCAACATTTGGATGGCCTTGCTAGGGCGGAGGAAAACCAACTTCCTTACAATCCAACGCCACCGCATACGAGCCCACTGAATGGGTCAGAGTCACACTTGCCGCGAGGCTTCATAGTGAAGCCTCTGTCTCATTGCCGACAATGCGGTTCTATCAGCCTGGTACGGCATTGCAGGTCGTGAGCCGGGAGAACGGCTGGATTCAGGTAACCGACCCCACTTCCCGAGAGCGTGGATGGGTGTTTGAACCCTATCTCGTCCCGACAGACCATCCGACCGTTACGCAAACGGCGATGGCGACGACCACCAACAAGGCTTTATCGGATCCAACGCGGGCCAGCCCGATGCCAACCGCAAAAAAGCGCCTTCGCGCGACCAGACCAGCAATTCGGGTCCCAGACTATGTCGCAATCGCGCAATTCGACAGGCGATGGGAGCGGCGCCCAGAACGTCGAGGCGGCTTCGGGCTGTTTTTTTTCGGCCGCTTTGCGAGAGCTGAGTGAAGCGGGCCAGACGCGAGACAGATGACGAACCGACTGAGGTTGTGAGTCGGTTCTAATGCCTACGTTCGTCTCGGTCTCGAGTGGTAAGTGCTAGCGTGAAGCTGACGGAGTGGCGTTGATGTGCAAGAACATCGTTTTGGCCTCAGCCTCTTATAAGCACGACGGCGTCGATGCGGCCGGCCTTGAGCGGCCCTATCTACAAAGACAGCGGCTGCGGCGCGGCCGCCAAGATGAACTTCCCGAACGATCAGGAGGGTCGCAAGCAGTTCAAACACGGTGTAAGGAGCAGCGAAACTCACAAGGCTGCTCATCCCGATTAGCTGGCAGCTTCGCCCCCTTCGCGTTGCAGCTCCACTTCTGCTGATGGCACTTAGCGGACATTGGTGTCAGCGACGCTGACGGCGGCTTTGACTCAACTGAACTTCGCGAAAAGTCTCGCCGCTTACGTCAGCGGAAAGATGAGCTGAGCGACCCGCTCATCGTGTTCCAACGCCTTCTCGTGCAACCATATACTCAGCGAACGAAGCTTGGCGCCGTGGCGCGAAGGGGTGCCCAATGGCATTGCGCTCGCGGCCGCGGGTCTCATGGTCTAGCCGCAACTCCCTCCATCGCCGCCCTCGGCTCCTAGCGCCGCCAACCTCCCAACCTAACCTAGTTAGCCGCGCCCACCAAAGACGCGCCCTGCGGCATTTTCGCGTTCCCACCCAGGCGGCCAATTTGGCACGGCCATTAACTTGGCGTTGAGAATTCGCCTTCAAAGTGAACTTCAGGCGTCAGGCGTGGAGCGTTCGCCAGGAGAAGTGTCTGTCATGAAAAGAGGAAGAGACCCTCGTGCTCGGCATCGCCTTGGTCGCAGCGCTCGGAGCCGCCCGGATCGTCCAGAAGATCGTCTCGGAGCCGCGCAGTGATCGGTGACGCTGCATATTCTCTGGGCTCTTACGAGTCCGAGACCGTTCGCGAGGCGCCGCGTGCCCGTCCTATTCCGCGCGTCAATATT
>AR_comb_assmDRAFT_10287392_pt1 | contig 11466 bp, 7 predicted proteins | sample ArasoioldDNA_FD_10543 | JGI IMG/M metagenome (IMG submission 10543) | reverse complement strand
CCCGCCGCAACCGACAGCGACGCGCCGCGGCCGTCGAGATCGTCGGCAATCGCATCGGCCGACCGCGTCACGGTGCCGCGGTCGAGCACGCGCGCGGCGAGCGCGGCGGTGCCGTCGCGATCCAGCGGATCAAAGTACGCGCCGGTGCGTACGCCGATGACCAGGCTGACCGCCGGTGTGGTGTGATTGGCTTTCGCGATGACGGTGACGCCGTTGTCCAGCCTCACGCGCCGGGGGTTGAGCGGCACCTTGTGATCCTACGACAGGTGCCGCTGCGGCCCGTCCTGAATCCGAATTGCCGCCGCTATTTTTTCGGCGCCGCCTTGTAGACCGCGTCCGTGACCGGCTCGAGCCACTTCACCTCGCCTTCGTAGATCGTGAGCTGGACCGAGTCCTGATCGGGAGCCGCACCGTGCCAGTGTTCAACGCCAGCCTTGGTGTAGCGTGGCACGCCAGGCAGCATTTCGAGCAGCGGACCGTTGCGGTCCTGCGTGCGGCCCAGACCTTCTTCGATCATCAGGAGCTGGCCATTCGAATGGCTATGCCAGTTCGAGCGGCTGCCGGCCGGGAACTTCAACCGCAGCGTCCGAATCGCTTTCGCGTCGAGCTGCGAGGGCGTACCGCCCATGAAGTTGCTCTGCTGCGCGCTGGCGCCGGCAATCACCACGACGATTCCAGCTGCAACAATGGCAGTGAGGACTTTGGCGCGGGAGGGTGTCTTCATGGGGGCGCAGTATACTCCTGCCCGCATGGGCCGTGTGCTTCTCGCCTGCGCCGGATTGTTGACTGTGGCCGCGTCGATGGCCTCAGCGCAAACCAATCAGGGGCGAACGCTCTACGGGGAGCAGTGCGCGACATGCCATGGCGCCGACGGCCGCGGGCTCAACGGCCCGAACCTGACGAATCTCTTCAGGACCGGCAATGACGATCGCGTCCTGCAAATCATACGGAACGGCGTGCCGGGCAGCATCATGCCGCCGAGCCGCAACACCGACGATGAGATCCGCACGATCGTCGGCTACCTCAAGGTGCTGGCAAAGCCGCCGGAGTCATCCGCGGCGTACGTGCGTCCGAATCCCGATGCGGATTTCGTCACGCTGACCACCAACGATGGCCGCGTCATCCATGGCGAGCGGAAGAACGAGGACGCGTTCTCGATTCAGATCGTCGAGGCCGGCGGGCGGCTGCAGGGCTACCTCAAGTCGTCGGTGAAGAACATCGTGCGCGGCGAACGCGCGCCGGTCGCGAAGACCGATCCGATTCCCGGCGTCACCTATCGCGACATCCTCGGCGGCTTGAAGGACCCGTCACGTTGGATGACGTTTTCTGGGGACTACACCGGCCAACGCCATAGCCCGCTCACCGAGATCAATCCGGGCAACGTCGCAGGCCTGAGGCCTGAATGGACGTTCCAGACCGGGACGACGACGCGCGGCCGCGGTTTCGAGGCGACGCCGCTCCTCTGGGACAACGTGCTCTACGTCACCGGATCGAACAACTACGCGTGGGCCCTCGATGCGCGCACCGGCCGGCCGTTCTGGACGTATCGCCGCGATCTTCCCGCCGATCTCACCTACGGCGCGCAGGCGCCGGTGAATCGCGGCTTCGGCATGCTCGACCATCGGCTCTTCATGGTCACGCTCGACGCGCACTTGCTCGCCTTCGATCGCGCGACCGGCCGCATCCTGTGGGACACCGTGCTCGCCGACTACAAGGTCGGCTACGCCGCGACACTCGCGCCCCTCGTCATCGACGGCAAGGTGATTGTCGGCATTTCCGGCGGCGAGTATCCGACGAAAGGATTCCTTGACGCGTACGATCCGGCGACGGGCAAGCGCATCTGGCGCTTCTCGACGATTCCCAATCCCGGTGAGCGCGGCAGCGAAACCTGGCCCGCATCAGCCGACGTCCTCGCTCGCGGCGGCGGCGGGACGTGGATGACCGGCACTTACGATCCCGATGGCAACACTCTGTACTGGGGCACCGGCAATCCGAGCCCGGATTACTACGGCGCCGATCGCAAGGGCGACAACCTCTACACGAATTCGTTGATCGCCATCGACGCAGGAAGCGGGACGTTGCAGTGGCACTACCAGTTCACGCCGCACGACACGCATGATTGGGATGCGAATCACGTCCCGGTGCTGGCGGACTGGCCGGGTCGCAAGGTGGTGATGGTCGCCAATCGCAACGGCTTCTTCTACGTGCTCGATCGCCGCACCGGCGAATTGATCCTCGGCAAGCCTTTCACCGACACGACGTGGGCGCGCGAGATCGGCAAGGACGGCCGTCCCATCGTCTTGAACGAGGGGGACAAGGGCTGCCTGCCCGACATGTGGGGCGGCACGAATTTCAATCCGCCGTCGTTCGACCCCGCGCTGAAGATGTTCTTCGTCAACGCGCGGGAATCGTGCGCGATCTATCAGCCGGAGGAGCCGGTGATCGCGCCCGGCCGCACCGCATTCGGCGGCGTCGTGCGGATGGATCGCGAAAAGGCCTATGGCGCGCTGCGCGCGCTCGACGCCATGACGGGCGAACGGCGATGGGAATTCAGGTTCCCCCAGCCCACCATGGCCGGCGTGCTGTCGACCGCGTCGGGCCTCGTGTTCGCCGGCGACAATGAAGGCAACTTCATGGCGTTCGATTCGCGCACGGGAACGAACCTGTGGCGCTACTCGACGGGCACGCCGGTGTGGGGCGCCGCGCCGATGACCTACGCGATCGACGGCAAGCAGTACGTCGTCATTGCCTCAGGCACGACACTGCTGTCGTTTGCGTTGCCGGGCCAGGCCTCACTTCGGTGATTTCGTCCCTGCCTTCTCCATCGCCCTGGCGCCCCGCAGGATGTTCTCGATCGCGTAGTTGCCCTCGTGGCACGCGTACTCGTAGATGCGGTATTCGGGATCAGCGGTGAGCGGAAACGAGATCGTCCACGGCCGCGTATACATCTCGGGATCCTCGATCGTCGCCGAATAGCTGATCACGTCCTTCGACACGCGTGTAAATCGTTCGATCACGTGCAGCTTGTCGCTGTGCGGAATGCCCTTGATGCGTCCGCTTGCCGCGCTCGTCGTGATCCAGCCCTTGTTGTGGTAGTTCATCGTCTCGACGACGAGCGTGTCGCCTTCCCAGCGGCCGCGCGGTTCACCCATCCACGTTTGCATGCGCGCCGATCGCGGGCGATTGTCGAGCGGGATGATGCGCGCGTCGTGAATCATCTCGTAATGAATGGCGACGTAGCCCGGCGCCTGGATGATCTGATACGCGTTGTTGTAGCCGGCCGGGAACATCGACCCTGGAATGCCGCGCGTGATGCAGCGATCCCACGGGCTCATGAACTCGTAGCTGTCGGCGTTGCGCGCGTCATAGTCGTCGCGCCGCGCTTCGGCCGAAGGCTTCACGGGCACGCGCCCATCAGGCGGATCGACGACGAGTGAAGTCTGCCGCGTCGACAGCACCTTGGTGCCGTCGTCGTACCAGAACCGGTTGTAGCTGCCCGACTCGAGCGGTCCGGCCTTGTCGTTCGCGGCGCGGTTGTCGGCCGTCCGCTTCTCGATGGCCGCGGCCTCCGCTTCGGTGAGAAAGGCCTTGCCCGCCATCGAGGCCGGCCGCTCGAGGGGCGTGATGGTCGCGTTGGTCCAGATGCCTTGCAGATCGGGCTGGCCGTCAGGCGTCCGCGGCGCGGTCCATGCCGGTTTTGCGGGGGACGGCTGCGCAAGGGCGGACGTCGCGGGCCACAACAGCGCCAACAGTAATACGCCGGTCGAAGGTCCTCGCCTCATCCCAGACTCCTTTCGCAGGCCCCATGCTACCCTCAACCGCGATTGAACGACCTGCGCTACAGCCTGCGGTCGCTCTTCGCCAACCCGGGGATGACGGCCGCCGCCGTCCTGACACTTGCACTGGGCATCGGCGCGAACACGGCCATTTTCAGCGGCGTCAACGGCATCTTTCTCAATCCCGCACCCGGCGTCGTCCGGGCCTCCGACCTTGTGGAGGTGTATGCGAAGGATGGGGTCTTAGGCGAGATGGAGATGTCGTCGCCGGAATTCCGCGACTACCGCGATCGCAACGACGTCTTGTCGGGGCTGTTGGCCTACCAGTATTTTCCGTCGATTCTTACCGAGGGTGACGGGCGCGAGCGCATCTGGTCGCTGCTCGTATCGGCGAACTACTTCGACGTGCTTGGCGTTCGCGCGGCGAAAGGCCGCCTGCTGGCGCCGGCCGACGATGATGATGGCGGTCGCCCGGTCGCGGTCATCGGGTATGGGCTCTGGCAGCGGCGCTTCGCAGGGCGCAGCGACATCGTCGGAACGATCGTGGGCATCAACGGCCGCGCGTTTACGATCGTGGGAGTGGCGGCGGCGGAGTTTCGAGGGACGCTCCCAGGCCTGGTGTTCGACGCGTGGATCCCACTGGCCAACGAGGACAGCCTGATTGAGCCGGGTCACTCGGAGGACCGCCGGACCCGCATGCTCAACGTCGTCGGACGGCTGAAGGACGGCATGAGCGCAGTCGAAGCAGAAAGCCGGCTGCAAGTCGTCGCTCGGGATCTCGCCCGGACGTATCCCGCCTTCAGCGGCGGGCTGTCTGCTGCCTTGTTTCCGCTGTCCCAATCGCCGCGCGGGCCGGCGGCACTCATCGGCCCGCTCATCACCGTGGTCATGGGCATCATGGGATTGCTGTTGCTGATGACGTGCGCGAACGTCGCCAACCTGTTGCTGGCACGCGCGTCGGCGCGGCAGCGAGAGATCGCCGTGCGCCTCGCGCTTGGCGCGAACCGGTGGCAGCTGACGCGCCAGCTCCTGATCGAGAGCCTCGTGCTGTCCGCGATGGGCGGGCTCGCCGGAATCGGCGTTGGTTACTGGACGGCCCAATGGCTCTATGGATTCCTGCCGGAGGTCGATGCGCCGCTGGACTTCTCGATCCGGATCGATCGAACGGTGCTGCTGTTTGCGCTGTTGATCACGGCGGCTGCGGCCGTCGTGTTCGGCCTGCTCCCGGCGCGTCAGGCCGCACGGACCGACCTGGTGTCAGCGGTGAAGGACGGCGGCCTGGGATCGGTCGGGGCGCCGAGCCGATCTCGGCTTCGCAACACGCTCGTCGTCGCGCAGATGGCGTTGTCGCTCATCTTACTTGTGGCTGCCGGATTGTTCGTCCGCAGCATGCGCAACGCGCAATCGATTGAACCCGGCTTCAATCCACGCGGAGTGCTGATTGGGACGGTCTTCCTTCCGTCGCCCGCGTATAACCCGGCGCTCGCCATCCAGTTCTACCGGCTGCTCGGCGAGCGGATCGCGCAGCTGCCTGATGTTCAAGCGGCGACCATTACCAGCCGCGCCCCGTTAGGCATGGGAGCCCCCGGCGGCGATGGCATCACCGTGGAAGATTACACGCCGGACGGAGACGAGCGCCCGTGGTCGTACGTGATGACGATTGCCCCGTTGTATTTCCAGACGCTGCAAATTCCGATCGTCACAGGCAGGGACTTTCGCATCCAGGACGACGCCAGCTCGACGCCGGTGATCGTCGTCAACCAGCCGTTCGCAGAGCGGTATTGGCCGGGCCGGGATCCGATTGGCCGGCGTGTGCTCGTCGAGGACAAATGGCGAACGATCATCGGCGTGGTGCCGCCGTTCATGACGCGCCGCATTGGGGAAACTCCGGGACCGTTGTTATTCCTGCCTGTCGCGCAATTCCCGCGTTTCTATATGACCTTGATGATTCGGACGACGCACGAGTCGACCGAACTGGCTCAGACCGTGCGGCGGATCATCCAGGAGATCGATCCCCAACTGCCGCTCTACGCAGTACAAACGCTCGAGCACCATATCGAAGGCGGGACGTTCGCGCAGCGCGCGGCGGCGTCGATGCTGACGTTGTTCGGCGGACTCGCGCTCGTGCTGGCAGCGATCGGCACCTACGGTGTCGTCGCATACAACGTATCGCAGCGGACGCGTGAGCTCGGCGTCCGCATGGCACTCGGCGCGCAACCGAGGCACATCGTGCAATTGATCATGGGCGGCGGCGCCGGGATGGTCGGGATCGGCGCGATCCTGGGTTTGGCTGGCGCGTTTGCCGTCGCGCGTCTGCTGGCGCCGCTCTTGATCGGCGTCAACGCGACGGATTACCTGGCGCTCGGCGGCGCCGTCACGATGTTGGCGCTCGCCGCGCTCGCCGCCTGCTACCTGCCGACCCGCAGGGCGATGGCGGTCGACCCCAACACTGCGCTTCGGCACGACTAGTTTCGGCGCGTTTGCATATAATCCACGGCACTTCGCTCCATCGCGGCCGTCGTCCGGCGTGTGAATGAGGGAGCGCCCCGAAGGGACACACTGATGACCCCGGCAATGTGCAATTCGGCTCGGCGCGTCGGTTTGATTCGAGGCACGGCCGCCGCACTCGGTGTGGCGATCCTGCTGGCGCCGTTTCACACGAGCGCACAGCAGGCTGAGCACTGGGTGGGGACGTGGGCCGTGGCGAGTGTCGGACGTCCGCAGACGGCTCCGCCGCCGTTGGCGCCCAGTGCGGCTCCGGTGGCCCAGGCCCAAACCGCGCCTTCTCCGCCGCCGCAGTTGATCCATTTCAACAACCAGACGCTCCGCCAGATCGTGCGCACCAGCATCGGCGGACGTCGCCTGCGCGTGGTGCTCAGCAACACCTTCGGGACGAGTCCGTTGACGATCGGCGCGGCTCATGTCGCAGTGCGCGACACGGGATCGGCCATCGCGACGGGATCCGATCGGGCGCTGACGTTCAGCGGCAGGCCGACGATCTCAATGCCGGCCGGAGCGGCGGTGTTCAGTGATCCGGTTGACCTTGCGGTAGCGCCCATGAGCGACCTGGCGATCGATCTCTACGTGCCGGGCAACACCAACACGCCATCGCCGTTGACCTATTTTGGCGGGGCACTGCAGACGAGCTATGTCTCCGAAACCGGCAATCATGCGGGAACGGCAGCCTTCCCCGTTGTCGCCACCACCCCGAGTTGGTTTCTTGTCTCGCGAGTCGAGGTAATGGCGCCGGTTTCGGTGGGCGCGATTGTGACCGTCGGCGACTCGATCACCGCGGGGTCCCGCTCGACGCCGGATACCAACAACCGTTATCCGAATCATCTGGCCCGGCGTCTGTCGGCCCTGCCGTCACCGATGGCCGTGCTCAATGCCGGTATCGGGGGGAACCGCGTGCTGAGTGAGGGCGCATTCAACGCCGGCATCAACGTCGTGGCACGGTTCGATCGGGACGTGCTGCAGCAGACCGGCGTGACCCACGTCATCGTGCTCGAAGGCATCAACGACATCGGCGTCGCGCGGGAGAACCCCACGCCGACAGCCGAGGATCTCATCGCCGCCCACAAGCAGTTGATCGAGCGCGCGCACACGCGCGGCCTCAAGATCTTCGGCGCGACGTTGACACCTTTTGAAGGGGCCCTTGCCTTCACCGTGACCGGTGAAGCCAAACGCCAGGCCCTGAATCAATGGATTCGTACCAGCCGTGCCTACGATGCGGTCGTCGACTTCGACCAGGCCACGCGCGACCCGGACCACCCGGCGCGGTTCCTGCCGGAGTACGAATCCGGCGACCATCTCCACCCGAGTGACGCCGGTTACAAAGTCATGGCGGACGCGATTGATCTCGCGCTGTTCAAGCTTGATTCCGGGGTCACGAGGACGGTCCGGCAGTAGACACACCGCGGCGACCCTGACGTCGCGACGTCGGCACGAATAGCTATGATGGGGACCATGAAAAATCACGCGCGCGTGTCATTGGCGGTCGCGGTCATTGCGGCCCTTCCCGCGATCATCCTGGCGCAGCAGGCGGGGTATCCAATCACGGTCATTCCAACCGGAAAGGGTCCGTTCACATTTCCCCCAGGCTACCAGACGCCTTGGGAACGGATCGAGATCATGGTGACGGAAAAGATGTCGCCAAATCTCTTCGTGCTGCACGGCTCGCAAGGCCTCGACCCGGCCCACCCCGATGCCTCGGGCGGCAGGGCCATGGCGCTCTTCGGTCCGGATGGCGTCCTGCTCGTCGACACCGAGAACCGGCAGGTCGCGGACAAGACCTTGAAGACGATCCGATCGTTCACCACCGCGCCGATCAAGATTCTCGTCAACACGCATATTCATCCCGACCATACCGGCGCCAACGCCTTCTTTGCGCAGCAAGGGGCGGTAATCTTCTCGCAGACGAATCTCCAGAGCGAGATGCTCCGTCCGCCTCCGCGCGCCAACGGCACGGCGGCGCCGGCGCCCGAGCCGGCCAGCGTTCCAGTGGCGACCTACCAATACAACCCCGCCGCTCCCGGCGAGCCGGCCGTCACGTTCGACATGAACGGCGAAACGGTTGACTTCATCCCGATGATGCCGTCGCACACCGCCGGCGACACGATCGTCCGCTTCCGCAAGGCCAACGTGATCTACATCGAGGATTTCTACCGCAACTTCGGCTACCCCTTCGCCGATCAGGCCAACGGCGGATCGGTGCGCGGCATGCTCGACGCGGTCGACCTGATCCGGAAGCTGGCCGGCCCCGACACGACTCTCGTTCCCGGCCATGGCACGCTCATCAAGAAGGACGATCTCCTGCCGTATCGCGCCATGCTCGTGGACATCCTCGCGAAGGTCAAAACGCTGCGTGATCAGGGCAAGTCCCTGACGGAAGTGCTGGCCGCCAACCTGACCGCGCCGTATGACAAGAACACCCTGGGCGACACCCAGCAAAGCAAGGATCGCTTCATCACCGAGGCCTACGACGAAGTGAAGGACTTTCCACCTGTCGTGGATGGGAAGCGAACGATGCCGCGGCGTCCATGAGCCTCGATTGACGATGCTTACCTTTGCGCGGGGGTCCGGGGCTGAAACCTGGCTCGAAACCGCGCGCGCCCTCGCGGCGCACACGACTCCTTTTGCCCCTTAACATTTCCATAACATCCGAGCCATGAGTGGCGCCTACACTAGGGCTTCCTCGGAGACAACATGGGCCGCCGATACCGGCAGCTGTTTCTTTTTCTCGTCGTCCTGATCCTTCCGAGTGTCCTGATTGCACTGCAGGGCCAGAGATTGTCTGTTCAGGAGCGGGAGCTCGCTAGAGGCAGATTGGAGGAGACTCGAAAGCGGACGGCCGAGGAAATCGGACGGGACATCGTCACCCGGCTCGAACGGATCAGAACGCGAGAGATGGTGAACGCGCCCGCTGCTCCGATGCGGAGAAACCGTTCTTCGGATCCGGCCATCGTTGCGGTTGGATGGGTGGACGGTGAGCGACTCGTCTGGCCGTGGGACGTCAGTCCCGCCGTGAGCGAGCAGTCGGAAGACGATCCGGCCTTCGCGGCAGCCATGGAGAGCGGCCGGCGGGCGGAGTTTGCCGAGCAGCGCTACGATCGCGCCACCGATCTTTACCGTCAGGCCGCACGGATCGCTCGTAATGAAAGGCAGCGCGCGTCCGCGCGCCTCGGGTTGGCCCGAAGCGAGCGCCGCGTCGGACATAGGACAGCGGCGATCGCCGTTTACCGCGACGTGCTGAAGCTGCCTTCAACGGTCACCGACAACGATGGCCTGTCGCTCTGGTCGTACGCTGCCGCTCCGTTGGTGGAGTTGACCAACGGTCTCGACGCTCTCGAGCGGACCAACCGCGATATCGAATCACCGGCGGTATGGCCCCTGGTTCAAATGTATCGCTTTCGGACCATTCTCGAGGCGCTCCGGGATTCCCGCGACCAGACGGCCAAAGAGGGCGCGCGATCGGCGCTGGATCGATTGACGGCGCGGCTCAACGAGGTGGAAAACGCCGAGCGTCTCCAAAGAGACTTTTCGAAGCTGCGTCTTTCATCCACAGTCTGGCAAACCTACAGGGGCACCGACCTGTGGCTGGTTGGACGTTCGCCGGAAGGCGTTACGACGAAGCCGCTGGTTCTGGCCGTGAATTCGGAGGCCATCCGGCAGGCCGTCGAGTCCGATCGCCTCTCGCGCGGCGCCGGACCGCGATTCCAGATCGCGGCCGATGGAGTAGGCGAATCGCTGAGCGAATACGCTCCGGATCTGCGAATCACTTTTCCTGACGGATTCGCCGACGGCGGCGCGGAGGTCAGCCCCGAACGATCGCTCTGGGGGCTCTCGTTCACCCTCGTCGCGGTGCTCACGTTGCTCGGCGCCTACCTGCTCTGGCGCGATATGCGCCGTGAAGCGCACGTGGCGGAACTCAGAACGCAGTTCGTGTCCAGCGTTTCTCACGAGCTGAAGACGCCGCTGACCTCGATCCGGATGTTCGCCGAGCTGTTGCAAATGAGGGATGCCAACGACCTTCAACAAACACGCTTTCTCGACACCATCGTCAGTGAAGCCGAACGCCTCACGCGGCTGTTGAACAACGTGCTGGACTTTTCCCGCATCGAGCGCGGACAGAAAACCTATCGCCTCGAGCCGGCTCCTTTGGGCGACGTCGTCCAGGCTGCCGTGCGCACCATCCAGTATCCGCTTGCGCAGCAGGGTTTCGCGCTCAAGCTCACCGTGTGTGAAGGCATCCCGACCGTTGCCGTGGACCGCGACGCGATTCAGCAGGCGATCCTCAACCTGCTGACCAACGCGATGAAGTACTCCGGCGAGCACCGTGAGATTGGCGTGCGCGTCTCTGCGGAGAATGGGACGGCGGTGATTCAAGTTTCGGATCGGGGCATCGGTATCCCCGAAAAAGAACAGTCGCTCATTTTCGAAAAGTTCTATCGCGTGCCGAGTCCGGAAAACCGCGAGATTCCAGGCACGGGCCTCGGGCTGCCTCTGGTCGCTCACATCGCGGAAGGGCACGGCGGAACCGTGCAGGTGAAGAGCCGTCCGGGCGAGGGCAGCACCTTTTCCATTCTCCTTCCCTTGAATGCCGGTGGTGCCGCATGAGTCTCGTCCTCGTGGTCGAAGACGATCCGGCGATCCTTCATGGCGTGCAGGAGAGCTTGCGACTCGAACGGCACGACGTCATTACCGCGGTCGACGGCGAAGCCGGATACCGTCTCGCCCGAGATAAAAACCCCGACGTCGTCATCCTGGACCTGATGCTACCGAAAATGGGCGGTTTCGAGATCTGCCGGAAGCTCCGTGAGGAGGCGTTCAAGGCGCCGATCCTGGTACTCACGGCTCGCGCCGACGAGGCGGATCGCGTGCTGGGCCTCGACCTGGGCGCCGACGACTACATGACGAAGCCGTTTTCAGTCCGCGAGTTGCTCGCGCGGGTGCGCGCGCTGCTGCGGCGGGCATCCGGCGAAGAGACGGCGGAGAAGCTTCCGGATGATCTCCGGTTTGACGATGTTGTGGTGGATTTTCGACGCTGCGAGGCGCTGAAGCACGGTGCGGCAGTCGAATTGACGCGGAAAGAGTTCGGCGTGCTGCGTCGGCTTGCGGCAAGAGCAGGCGAAGTCGTGTCGCGCGACGATCTGTTGGACAGCGTGTGGGGCTACGAGAGCTATCCGAATAC
>AR_comb_assmDRAFT_10162642_pt1 | contig 11467 bp, 3 predicted proteins | sample ArasoioldDNA_FD_10543 | JGI IMG/M metagenome (IMG submission 10543) | reverse complement strand
GTACATCCCGCTGGTGAACCGGAAGACGTTGCCGAAGTTCGACGCGCCCTGGAAGTTCGGCGGCGGGGTGATCGAACCGTCGATGAGGGTGGCCGTCACGGTGATGTTCGCGGACGACAGGTTCTGGCCTGCGGCGTTGCAGAGCTGGAACTTGATGACCATGGTGCCGCCGAGCGGGTTCGCCTTGTTGGGGTCGTACTGCAGGCACACGTTGTAGCCAACGGTGTACGACCGGCTGAGCGTCGCCCTGTTCCCGGCCACATCGACGGCGGTGACCGTGAAGGTTCGTGTTCCGGGCGTCGAGGTGTCGAGCGTCGGCGAACTTCCGGTACACGTAGCAATGCCAGAACCGACATCGGCACAACTGAACACCGGCGTCACGACGGCACCGAGCGTGTAGAAGGCGCCGACTGCCGGAGTCGTGATCGTGATCGTCGGGGCCGCCAGGTCGACCTTGTAGGGCCCGTACGGTCCGGCCGTCACCGAGTTGCCGGCGACGTCCGTGACGACCCTCGAGGAGGTCGACGCTGCAGCGTCGGCGGTGTTGGCCGCCACTGACGTCGCCAACGCGAACGATGCCGGCGACGTGGTTGCCAGACCAGATCCACCGTCGGCCGCTGTGCACGGCACGCTGACGTTGGCCGCGTACCACGGTGTGGTCGATGGCGCCGTGCAGTTGACGGTCGGTGCCTTCAGGTCGATCTTGAAGGTGAGCGGTCCCGCTGTGGTGCAGTTGCCGGCGAGGTCGCACAACTGCGCGGTGTTGGTGAGCGCCGAGGCCGTCTCCGTTCCGGCGGCGACCGATGTCGACAACGTGAACGACGCCGGACTGGCGAGACCGGACACGGGGTCGGCGGCGGAGCACGTCGCCGTTTGGTTCGACCCGTACCACCGGGTGAGGTCCGCCGTGCAACTGAAGGTCGGTGCCGTACGGTCGACTTTCACGCTGATCGTTGCATCGGCGGCACGGTTGCCGGCGACGTCGGTTGCGCTGTACGTGACGGTGGTGGTGCCTTCGGCAGTGATCGGCACCGTCGTCGTGAACGGGTTGGCGTTGCCGGTGTTCGGAACTGACGTAGTCGCCGGAGGCGCGGTGGACCAATCGATCGAGGCCACACCGGAGGTGGTATCGCTGGCCGAGATCGTCACGGTCGGATTGGTCGTGTACCAGCCGTTGTTGCCCAGCGAACCGCTGGTGACGCTGGCGCTGATCGTCGGCGCGACGGTGTCGACGCGCACTGTGATGGTCGATTCTGCGCTCGTGTTGCCGGCTGCATCGACAGCGGAGTAGGTGATGGTGGAGATGCCGTCTGTGGTGATCGGGACGACGGCGGTCTCGCCCGTGGCGTGCTGCACGGCCCCCTGGTTGATGCGGTAGTTGATGGAGGCGACTCCCGAGCCGCCCGGGTCGATCGCGTGAAGCGTCACGGATGCCGACTGCACCCACGCCGGGGCGGCTGCCGGGTCTGCCGCCGCGGTCACGATCGGCGCCTTGGTGTCGATCGGTATGACGGCGACCGAGTGGTTGCTGCAATCGTCTCGGGCCTCGAGGATGTGAATGCCCTCGCCGGTGACCGGGATGATCGCTCCAGCGACGTAGTCGACCCAGCCGGCGCCGTCCAGGTTGAACTGGATCGCACATGTCGCCACGGCACCGACGATGGTCGCCTGAACCGTGGGCGTCACGAACCAGCCGTTGACTCTGGTGCCCGCGGTGTCGACGCGGAGGTCGGCGTCGAGCGCGGACTGAACGGTGGTGAAGTTCGACGCCTTGTTGTTGGTCGTCGAGCAGTTGCCGTTGTCGTCGCACACCTGGGCGAAGAACTCGATGACGCTGAGTGTGCTCGGTACGACGGCGCCACCGGTCCAGTGGGCGACGTCGGGGCGGGGGTCGGTGTCGACGAGATCGACGTTGCGCCAGACGTTGTCGCCTTGGCCCTTGAAGAGCACGACGACGCGACGCGCGGTCGTGTCGGTGTCGACGTCGAACGCCGCGGTCTGGGTCGCTCCGGCGGGAATCAACGCCCCGCGGGTGGTCGAGATGGTCGGAGGCAGGAAGTCGTTGCCCGTGCCGTACAGCACGTGAACCGTGGCGTTGTCGAACAGCCGTTGCTCACCGACGCCGGGTCCCGTCGGCCGGAACTGTCCGGCGGAGAACAGCAGTGTGCCGACCGGGTTCCCGAGGCCGTCCGTCGAGTGTGTCGCCCGTGCCAGCGTCGCCGGGAAGATCGCGTCACCCGTGGTGTCGAGCAGGACTTCGCTGCCACCGCGGTCGATGACAGGATGGTCGATGAATGGCGTGAACTGCTCGGTGACGCCGGGCGAACTCTCGACTTCGTGCGAGGTGAGGGCCGTGATGAGCGCCCCGTGAGGCTGTCGCCCCGCTGCGGGATCCGCCGGAGCGATGTGCACGTCGGTGACCGAGAGCGGCTCGACCGGGCGGTCCTTGACCTCCAGCGTGTTGCCGTCGAGTGAGTAGAACGAGCCGCTGGTGCCGCGGTCGTTGCGGATCACACCGGACATGTCGAGGTTCACGGATGCTGCGGGAACCGACGTGATCGGATCCGGCGAGGTGGTGAGACCCGGGTCGGAGGACGCCGTCGGGGCGGTCAATGCTGCGGCCGCGGCAGGCCCGGACGGCGCAGTCGTCGCGATGCGGTACATCGGCAGGCCGTAGTGGACGACCTCTTGCAGGGCCTTCTCGTCGTAGGGGCTCCACACTTGCGTGGTCTTGGCGTAGTCACGCTTGGCGAGCGACAGCGCCTGGCCGGTGGTCAGCGATCCGTCGGCGGCGAGGTCTTTGGCGAACAGTGCCATCAGTCGCTCGGAGTAGGCGACGAGTTCGGTGTCGCCGTATCCGAAGCCCGTGTTGGCGACCCACTGCGCACCGCGGCCCGAGAACGCCTGCGACCAGTCGGCGGCATCGGCTGACACACCGAGCTCGATGTCGGACACACTGAGGCCTCCGTGGCAGCCCATGCTGAGGAACAGTCCGTTGGCGAAGCGACCGTCGGTCGGGAGGTCGCTCGTGGTGAAGAGGTCGTTCTGTGTCCCGGCAGCGTTCTGGTCGGCCGGAAGGGCTCGGTTGTGGTCGAAGTGGGCGTTGATCGACGCAACATCGGGATCGCCCGACACGAATGCATTCGTGAGATCCGCTGTGGTCCACGTCTCGTTGATCAACGTGTTCGTGAGGTAACCGTCGTGGTTCAGCGAATCGCGGACGGCGGTTGCGCCGTCGCTGAGGAAGTCGTAGCCGGTGACGAGCGCCGAGCTCGTGGTCGCGGGGTCGAGTTGACCGTCGAACTGCGTGAACGTGTCGAGCGCGTTGACGATGTCGGCCTTCGATTCGACGAGGCGCCCGATCGCGAGCTCGGGCACGAACAGCTCGCGGCCGCTCAGCGAGATGCCGCGTGCGGTCCCGTACGGATCGTCGGTCTGGATGTAGCCGCGAGCCAGGCTGCCGACGAGTCGGTTGTTGCCGGAGAAGCCCTCGGCGTAGTTCGACTCGTTGGCGGTGCTCGTACCGTCGGACACGCGGAAGAAGGGCAATGCCGTGTCGTCGCCGATCAGCACGAGGTGCTGCAACGTCGGATTCGCGGCCTTCACCGTGTCGATCGCGGTGGCGATCTGGCGGGCGACGTCGTTCGCCGCATCGGGCGAGCAGCGGTTGGCGTCCCACGTGTCGTAGGCCGCGTCCACCGGCAAGATGCCGGCAACTACGCCACCGGGCTGCGCGTTGACGAAGGCCTGCAGGCGGGTCGTCAGCGCGGTCGCGTCGGCGTCACCCCAGAGCTGACGGAGCCGATTGGTCGGCACGACGAAAAGGGTGTCCATGCCGGCCGGAAGCGTCGGGGCGACAGCGCCGGTCGGCTTGGCGCCGAACGACGACGCCGTGCACGGCGGAAGCCCGAGCGATTGGGTGCGCACGCGGAGTGTGAAGGGCCGATCGGAGAACGCTCCGTTGTAACCGGACACCTGGATCGTGTAGGTGCCGGCGCGCAGGTTGGCGATGTCGACACGTTCTGCAGCGTTCGAGCGGTTGGCGGAGAGACCGACGAGCCCTGAGCCCGCGGGAGCGGACAACGGGATGTCGAACTGGCTGTCGGGTGCCACCGTTTCGGACGTCGGATCGACACCGATCTGGTGGTCGTCGACCGGGATGATCTGGTCGATCGGGGCTCCGCGCAGCGGCGCCGCAACGGGGCCGAAGACGGCGAGGTCGTAGTCGGCAGCGAGGTTCGACAGGTACACGCTCGCCTTGCGGCCCTCGGCCGCTTGCTCGGGAGTCACCTGGAACGTGGTGGTGTACGTGTCGTCGTCGCCCGCGGATACGAGATGGCCGACGTATACGGCATCGGGCGTGAGTGGCCCGAACGAGCTGTCCGGGTTCTCGACGACTTCGATCTGTGCGCTCGCCGACGACAACTTGGTGGTGGAACCGGCGGTCGCGCTACCGCTGACGGAGGCGTCGACGACACCGGTTCGGATGCCGGCGCGAGCCTGCACGGTGAGGGTGTGCGTTCCCGGGGGCACCGCGCCGAGGTTGAAGCTGAGTGTCGCGCCGGCGACGGTGACGACGGGAAGCGTCAGCGCGACCGGTGCCGGAGCAGCAGCTCCATTGGCGTCGAAGCTGGCCGAACCGGGGACCGCGGCGAATCCGGGCGGCAGGGTCAGCGCAACCGTGACGTTCGGTGTTGCGTTGGCGACGGTGATCGTCGTCGTGAACGTCGCTGGAGGAACGAGCGGCGAACCGAGGTTCTGCAACGGGGTCGCCTCGAGATCGATGTCCTGCCACGGCAGGTCGGCGTCGGCGAACAGCGCCGGGAACAGGTCGGCCAGCGTGAACCCGTCGAGCGGCGAGCCGGCGAGCAAGCGCAGCAGATCGCCCAGCTCGATGCCGTCGGCCGTCATCGCCTGGTTCGCGGCGGTCAGTAGGTCGAAGATCTGCGCGCCGATGGTCGTGCCCTGCAAAGCGAGCACCAAGGAAGCGATCGTGGCGGTTGGAAGGATGGCGTTCGCCGCCGCTGCCTGGCCGAGGGTTCCTGTCGTGCAGTTGACCTTGGTGCAGTCGACGAACGTGGCGAGTTTGGCGGCCGTGATGCCACCGAGTGGGATGTTGGCGAGGCCGGACCCGGCGATGTCGATGCGAGCGAGCGCGATGCGAGCCAGTGCGATGCGCGCCAGCGCTGCGCTGTCGATGGTGATGCGTGCCAGAGCGATGCGCGCCAGCGCCGTGTTGCCGAGATCGATGCGCGCCAGTGCGATGCGCGCCAGGGCGGCGTTGTCGACATCGATGCGCGCCAGCGCGATGCGCGCCAGCGCGGAGGCGAGGAGATCGATCCGGGCGAGGGCGATGCGGGCCAGTGCGGCGTCGGACACGTCGATGCGGGCGAGCGCGGTCGACAACGGTGTCCTGCCGGCCAGGTCGGCAGCGGGCACGCCGAGGATGGCGGCCCACTGATCGAGCGCGGGAACGCTGCTCGACGAATCGGGCGGCAACGTGTCGAACGTCTGCCCGGCGAAGGCGAACAGCACGAGGGGGATCTCACCGAGCAACGTGTTGTTGACGTCGAGCTGGGTGAGGTCGAGAGCCTGCAACCGTGGTCCGGCGACAGGATCGGCGAGCACCTCGGCCATCGTGATGGTCTGGAGCGGCACATCCGCCAACGCCGTGCCGGCCAGCAGCGCTTCCCAGCCGCCTTGGACATTGACTTCGGTGATGAGGATCCGTGCCAGGGCGGTGTCGGCGATGTTGATGCGCGCCAGTGCGATGTCCTGGATGATGATCCGTGCGAGCGCGATGCGGGCCAGCGCCGAGTTCTTGACGTCGATGCGTGCCAAGGCGATCCGGGCCAGCGCGATGCGGGCGAGCGCCGTGTCCGATGTCGAGCTCGAAGCCGATGAGGGGTAGGCCGTCGCCAGCACGCCTGCCGGGATGTTGGCAGTCGGCACTGTCTGCACGCCGACCCTCACTTGGGCGGGCGTCGCGGCCAGCGACAGGTTGAACGACAACGGCGCGAGCTCGACTGCGCCGAGATCACACGCCGAACCGGAGGGACGGGCAATGTTGCGTTGGTCGATGAGGATCGCCGGATCGCACGGCGTGGCGTCGATCGCCGGGCTACCGGTACGGGGCAGCTGCGTGAGCGTGGGACCACCGTTGTCGGCGAGCGGGTCGAGGGCGGGATCGACTTGGAGCACTGTGCCGACCGGGTTGCATCCGGGCGTGCTCTCGACGATGTTGACGCCCTGGAACGTCGGGGTGCCGGCGCAGTCGCGAGCGGACAAGGCGTTGTTGTCGGCGATGATCGAGCTCTTCACCATGAACGTGCCACCGACGCGGTACAGGCCGCCACCGCTGGAGTTGTTCGAGTTGTTGGCGGTGATGTTCGAGTGAGTGATCTGCACCGACATGCTGCTGGCGATGCCGCCGCCGCCGTTGGCGGCGTTGCCGTTCACCGTGGAGTTGCGCACCGTTGCGGTGCCGGCGTTGAACAGTCCGCCGCCCTTGCCCGATGCCGTGTTGCCGGACAGGGTGCTGCGGTCGACGGTGACCGTGCCGGAGTTGTGCACCCCGGCGCCTTCCTTCGCCGTGTTCCCGCTGACGGTGCTCTCGAGAAGCGTGAGCGAGGAGCCTGCGGCCGTGAGGATGCCGCCGCCCATGCTGTTGGCGCCCGGATTCCCTCCGGTGATGCGCACGCCGCGAATCGTCACGGCCGTCGCGGCCGACGTGAGCTCGAAGACGCGGTCGCCCGACCCGGCGATGCTGGTCGCCGCGGGCGCAGTCGGCTTGCCGGCGCCGACGATCGTCATCGGCTTCTTGATGTCGATGTCACCGGTGTCGGAACCCGATCCGCCGTTGAGCAGATAGGTGCCCGCCGGAACCGTGATCGTCGCTCCGCTGGAGGCATTGGCCGCGGCGACGGCGGCGCGCAGCGAGCACGACGCGGTGGCGACTCCTGCTGTGCAGGAAGCGCCCGACGTCAGATCGTTGACCGTCCCGACGATGTACTGCGGTGCAGCTGCAGCGTGGACGACCGAAGATCCGATCGGTGTGACCAGGATCGGCGTGACCACCAACGCACAGGTGAGCGCGGCAATTCCAAATCCAACCCGCTTCGTCCCCATATCTGCCTCCGGCCGTTCCTAAGTGTGTGCACATTAAGCCTGTTCACGGGCTCGGGCAACGTGGAGACGGCCTCCCGAGTCAATTGACACCGCATTTGGGTGCCAACCACCAGTTCGGTGTACGAACAGCGGTTGACGGACCACGCTAAGGAGCCTGTTGGGTCGCTGCCTCGTTGCTTTCGATCATCTCGGTCGACTCGCGCCAGGCGATTCCGTAGGCCGCTTCACTGCTCGCCAACGCGTCGAGGAACTCCGTCGTGCCGAGCGTGGCGAGCCGAACGTCGCAGAGGCTGACAACGGTTGCGGTGCGGTTGATGTCACGCAACAGCGCGATCTCGCCGAAGTGATCGCCAGGACCGAAGGTGCACTGCACCACGGCGCCGCGATGAACCTCTACTTGACCTTCAAGGATCGCGTAGAACCGATCGCCGTGATCGCCCTCGTTGATGATGACGGTGCCTGGGGGAAGATCGACAACAGAACAACGCGCCGAGATCTTCTCGAGAGTCGTCGGCGGCAGGGGCGCGAACAGCGCGATGTTCGAGAACAGCGACAGCAGTTCGGGCGCGGGCTCGGCATGCTCGTCGATCCTACGGAATCGGCCCAACAACGTCAGCGACAGCACCGGCAGGACCGCACCGACGAGGATGAGCACAGGTCTCAAGCCGAGCGCCGACACGAGGATCGGCGCGGTGACCGCGGCGACGCCGCCCATGGCGATTCCGAACGTGAACAACACGCCGAAGACGCGCCCGAGACTGCGGTCCGCGCCGAGACGTTGGATCAGCGTGAAGCCGGAGACGTCGAGCAGTGCATTGCCGACTCCGATGATCAACAGAGCGAGAACGACAGCGACCGTCTCCGGAACGAAGCCGATCACGGCGATCGGCAGTCCCCACAGGGTGAGCGCGAAGGCGAACGGCCGTCCCAGCCGGCGGCGCCCGGTGAGCACGACGGCGTACAAGCCGCCGGCGATCCCGCCGATACCGATCGCCGCGGCCAACCACCCGATGCCGCTGTCGCCGAGGTGCAGAAGGTCGAAGGAGACCGACACGAGCAGCACGGTGAGGAACCCGCGCACCATCACCTGGGCGATGAAACATCCCACGATGACTGCAGCGTCGGTGTTGTCGCGCAGCTCGATGAGACCGCCGAGGAGCGCTTCGAGCGGCCGATCGCGCCGACGCTTCACCGCCTTGGACGGGTCGACATCGACTCGGATGCCCGAGATCGCGATAAAACCTCCCGCGGCCGCAGCGGCAGACGTGCTCACGACCAACCACGGGTCAACCCATACCAACATGAGCGCGGCGAGTGCCGGACCGGCGAATGTGGCGAGCCCTTCGAGGGTTCCCGCCGTCACGTTCATTGCAACGAGCTCGCCGGGAGTCGAGGCAACGAGGGGCGCCAACGCCAACTGCGCCGAGCGGTACGGCGTCGCGGCGACGCTGCCCACCGCCACGAGGACGAACACCACGAACGAGGGCACACCCGTCACCAACCCGATCGCGATCAGAACCTGCGTGACCGCGATGGCGACGAACACCGATGCCGCTACCCGACGGCGTGGAAACCGATCCGCCGCCCATGCACCGAACGGCAACGCGAGTGCGCCTGGAAGGAGTCGGGCGAGTCCGAGATAGCCGACCGCAGAAGCCCCGCCGTCGTCGAACGCCCAGACCGACAGCGCCACCATCGACATCGCGTCGACCATGAAGAACGCTGTCCAACCGAGTTGCAGCCGGCGGAGGTCGCGTTGACGCATCACGTCGACGACTGCATCCAAGCGATGTCGGACCCCGCTGGCCCACCCTGTCATGAGCCATGCTCTCATTGCCGGCGCCCGAACGTCGTTGTCGAGCGCCGGCTACGGGAATCGCCACCGAACGTTACGAAACGTCGGCGCTCGTCGCTTCGATCGGCTCGGGAGCGGACTCGCGGCTACGACCGACCGCGACCTTGCGTGGCTTGGCCTGTTCGGCGACCGGGATTCGGATTGTGAGCACACCGTCGTGGAGATCGGCCTCGAGGTTCTGCAGGTCGAGGCCGTCGCCCAACTGGATCTGCCGGCGGAAGGTGCCGCGGTAGCGCTCGCCGAAGTAGGGCTGGTCGTTCTCCTCGCGCTGCCAGGTGCGCTCGGCGGCGATGGTGAGCATGTTCCGCTCGACGGTGATGTCGAGGTTCTCGGCCTTCACACCGGGCAGGTCGATGTACACCCACACGTCGGTGCCGCGTCGGAAGGCATCCATCGGCATCACACCGCCGGCGTTCTGTTGGCGGCCCGACATTCGGCTGAAGAGCGTGTCGAGGTCACGGAAAGGATCGGTCTGGATCAGCATTGTCAACACTCCTTCTGTTGTCGTGTGCTTCGTCAGGAGAAGCTGGAATACTCAACATAATAGAACGCGGTTATGTTGAGAGTCAATCGGAAATTATGTTGACATGACCGACTGCCCAGGTTCATGATTCCTCCATGGCGAAGAAGTCCGCTCAACTGCAACGATCGGCAGCACGCGAACAGACAGCGATCGAGACGTGGCTGGGCTCGCAGGCATCAGCGAACACCCGCGCCGCGTATCGCTCCGATCTGAAGGTCTTCGGTACTTGGTGTGCTCGCGAAGGAGCGATGCCGCTCACAGCGGACGCCGTCACACTCGTCGCCTTCCAGGCTGCACGCGAAGCAGCGGGCGACAGTTCGTCGACCATGCGGCGCCGATGGTCGGCGTTGTCGTCGTTCTACGACTTCTTGGTCGACAGCGAGATGCGATCGATCAACCCGGTAACGGGGATCGATCGGCCCCGGGTGACCGCGGGAGATCCGAGCCCGACGGTGCGCCTGTCACCGGAGGCGGTCGCTACTTGTCGAGCAATGGCCGCGGCACTCGACCCCCGCCTGGACGCACTAGTCGCCCTGCTGGTGTGCGACGGCCTCAAGGTTGCAGAGGCGCTCGCGCTCGACGTCGACCACGTCGCCGGCAGGCCTCCGCGCACGACCATCACCCTTCGCAGGCGCGGCGAGATACAGCGCGTCTTGCTGCACAGCGACAGCGCTCGAGCCGTGCACCGGTGCATGGGCAAGCGCCGGACGGGGCCGGTGTTCATCAGCGAGCGGGCGTCGACATCCGATACGCCGACGCGGCTGACGCGTTTCGGCGCCGACCATCTGATCCGCCAATTGCGTACTGACGACGCGACGGAGGTGGTGACGGCGAACGCTTTGAGACGGTTCCACATCGCTGAGGGCCACCTCAGCGGCAGCGTGCTCGAACATGTCCGTGATCGAGCCGGCCTCGCGGACGTACGCAGCGTCATGCGCTACGTCGACAGCGCGAACGGACTGGCAAGAAACCCATAAAGACGGCCCGGCGCGACCTGGCTCGGCCCGCTCACAGCGCGAAGGTACGACGATGAGAGCACGCGTGACGCGCCGTCTGGTCGCGCTGGTGACCATCGGCGCGTGCGGCCTTGCCGGTTGCGCGTCGGGCACGAGTGCGAGCACCGACACACCGAACCCGACACGTGCCGAAACCCGCACGACCGGCGAACCGACCAGTAGTCCGACCGTCCCCACTTCCGCGCCCACAGCCCAAACGGCACCCGCGACGTCGCAACTGCTCGATGTCGACGCGTCACATCCGTGTGGGCGACCGGACGCGGCGCCGGACCGCTACGACCACGTGATCTGGATCTGGATGGAGAACAAGAACTCGAAGGTCATCGGCTCGCCCCTGGCGAGCTTCCTGTCGTCGATGGCCTCGGACTGTGGCTCGGCATCGAACTACCGCGACAACGGGGTGCATCCCTCGCTGCCCAACTATCTGCTGGCCACATCGGGAGACGTTCAAGGCGTCCACGACGACGGCGGCCCGAACCAGCACCCGACGACCGCCGACAACCTGTTTCGGCAAGTGCGTGCGACCGGCGGGTCGGCGAAGAGCTACATCGAATCGATGGACGAGAACTGTCAGCTCTCTGGGACCCATCGTTACGCAGTGAGGCACAACCCGGCGACGTATTTCACCGGCGGCGACGATCGTTCGGCGTGCCGGCGCGACGACGTCCCGTTCGACGCGTTCGCCAACGACCTCCGCCGCGGCGCGCTGCCGTCGTTCGCGTTGATCGTGCCGAACCTCTGCCACGACTCGCACGACTGCTCGATCAAGAACGCGGACGACTGGCTGCGCACCGTCGTCTCATCCATCACTGACAGCGACACCTACAAGCGCGGGCGAACCGCCCTCTTCATCGCGTGGGACGAGAGCGTGGGGAGCGGCCGGATGCCGTTCGTCGCGATCGCTCCGAGCATCCGCATGGGAACCGTCGTGGATGCCGCGCTCGG
>AR_comb_assmDRAFT_10734692_pt1 | contig 11468 bp, 12 predicted proteins | sample ArasoioldDNA_FD_10543 | JGI IMG/M metagenome (IMG submission 10543) | reverse complement strand
CGCCCAGCTTTACCACTCGATACATTCATATGATCGATGTTGCCGATCTGTCCAATGGTCGCGAAACAAGTTTCATGGATGCGGCGAATTTCACCCGACGGAAGCCTAACTAACGCATAACCAGCTTCGCGGTTGCTCAGCGTAGCTTGCTGTCCAGCACTTCGTGCCACCTGACCGCCACGGCCAGGAGCGAGTTCAACGTTGTGAATGTTCGAACCAAGCGGAATTGCGCTCAGAGGCAGAGAATTTCCAACATCAGGCTGAGCTTCGTTTCCTGACATGACCGTCGCTCCGACACCTAAGCCATCGGGCGCCAGGATGTAACTCATCTCGCCATCGGTATACTTGATCAGGGCTATGCGAGCCGAGCGATTCGGATCGTATTCAATCCCGATCACTTCCGCGGCCATCCCATGTTTCTTGCGTTTGAAATCGATTTTCCGGTACTTCTGTTTATGCCCGCCTCCAATATGGCGAGCGGTTAATCGTCCGTTGTTGTTTCGTCCGCCGGACTTTTTCTTGACCTCAATCAAATTCTTATGCGGCTTCGCTTTGGTGATCTCAGTAAAAGCCGGGAGAGACTTGAAGCGAAGCGCCGGCGTGAGTGGATGAAAACTCTTGAGAGCCATAACCGGTTAAATCAGGTCGATTTTTTCGCCTTCTTCGAGTGTTACGATCGCCTTTTTCCAATGTGCCTTGCGGCCAAAATCGGCTCTGCGTTCACGTTTCTTCTTTCCTGCATAATTGCAGGTATTCACCGAGACGACCTTCTTGTTAAAAAGGCGTTCGACCGCTTGCTTGATCTGAATCTTGTTTGCGCGCGGCGATACCCGGAAAACATATTTGTTTAGCTTCTCCGTGAGGAGGGCTTGCTTTTCAGTCAACCGAACAGTCTGAAGAAGGTCGTAATGTTCGTTCATTCCCGATTCACCCTTTCTGCGAGATGCTCCAATGCCGAGTGCGTCACGAGAATCTTGTCGAAGGAAAGCAATTGCTCGGCGTTAACATTCGCGGCCGTCGCGAGAAGGAACGGTTTAACATTCCGGGCAGCCTTGTAAGTATTGTCGTCGAATGAATCAGAAACGATCAAAACTTTCCGCGCATCTGTTTGCTTTTGGACGAGGGTAACGAACGATTTCGTTTTCAGCTCCGTTACAGCAAACTTCGCCAGAGTGAGGACATCTCCTGCTTTGATCCGCTCACTCAAGGCTTTTTGCAGGGCAAGACGCCGCGTCGCCTTCGATACCTTCTTTGAATAATCACGTGCGGTTGGTCCGAAGACAACTCCACCGCCCCGCCAAATTACGGACGACTTGTATCCGGCCCGAGCTCGGCCTGTTCCTTTTTGTCGCCACGGTTTGGCGCCGGAAAGATTAACGTCGGCTTTGGACTTTGTATTGGCGGAACCGGAACGGCGTGCCGCGCGCATAGCAACGACGGTTTCGTGGAGAGCCTGAGTTCCACGGCCATTCTCAATCAATTCGATCTTTGCTTCTTTCGCAGCAGCAGCGGTCAAGACTTTCGCGCTCATTTATCTTTCTTTGCCTCCGCTACGGGTTTCTTGATGGCCGGACGAATCACCACGTAACTGCCATTCGATCCTGGAACTGCGCCGCTGATCAGAATCACTTTTTCCGTCTCCCGCACCTGCATCACCTGCAGATTTTGGACGGTGACTCGCTCGTCGCCCAAATGTCCCGGCATCCCCATGTTTTTCCAGATACGTCCCGGGGTAGACCTGTTCCCGATTGCGCCATTGCGACGGTGAGTTTTTGAACCGTGCGCTGCGCCTTGGCCCTGGAAGTTGTGCTTCTTCATCACACCCTGAAATCCCTTGCCCTTCGATCGACCGATCACATCAACCCAGTCGCCAGGCTGAAACTGGGTGACGTTCAAATCGATCTCCGCCTCCCCTGGATCTTTCGGAAGCCGAAACTCTTTCATTACCCTTTTCGGTTCGGCACTAGCCTTTTTGAATTCACCGAGCAACGCCCTCGTCATGCGCGATTCCTTCTGGGCCCCGAAACCGACTTTAACCGCCGAATAACCGTCATGCTCGGCCGTAAGCCGACGCAAGAGCACGTTATCCCCTGCCGCGATCACGGTCACAGGACGGAGCCGACCCTCGGCGTCGTAAACGCTGGTCATGCCAATTTTTTGTCCTATTAAACCGATGCTCATGATCGTGGGTTTGCAAAAGTATAGAAGCTGAATCGCTAAATCTTGATTGTTATGTCCACACCCGCCGGCAGGTTTAACTTCTTCAACTCATCGACCGTCTTGGCGGTAGGCTCGATGATATCGAGCAGGCGCTTGTGTGTGCGAATTTCAAATTGGTCCATCGATTTTTTGTCGACGTGAGGGGAACGATTGATCGTGAACTTCTCGATCAAGGTTGGTAACGGAATGGGGCCCGCCACGCGCGCACCAGTACGTTTCGCTGTCTCCACGATGTCGATCGCAGATTGATCGAGCATTCGATGATCGAATGCCTTTAAACGAATTCGGATGCGTTGGCCGTTCGTCATTTGGTTTCCTTTTGATCGAGCACCGCTGCCACGAGTTGCTGTGGCACTTGCTCAAAATGTGACGGCTCCATGGAATAACTCGAACGACCCTTGGAAAGCGAGCGAATAGCGGTTGCGTATCCGAACATTTCCGCAAGCGGCACTTCTGCCTGAACAGCCGTAAGGTTTCCTTTTGCTTCGATCGCCCCGATTTTACCTCGGCGGCGTTGCAGATCGCCCAAAATATCACCTTGGTATTCCTCAGGCGTCATGTTCTCGACCTTCATGATTGGCTCGAGCAGGACTGGTTTCGCTTTCTTGAAGGCATCCTTCACCGCGAAAATGGCCGCGAGCTTAAACGCAAGTTCGTTTGAATCCACATCGTGATAAGAGCCATCAACGATGTCGATGTGCGCATCGATGACCTGATAGCCGCCGACGACACCGTTAAGAATCGCTTCTTCAATACCCTTCTTACACGCCGGGATGTATTCCTTCGGAATGTTCCCTCCGACCACTTTATTCTCGATCGTGATTCCTTTACCGCGCTCGTTAGGGTGCGTCTTAATAATAACGTGTCCGTATTGACCTCGACCACCTGATTGCTTAATCAACTTGCCTTCACCGTCGGCCGCGGTTGTGATCGTTTCTCGATAGGCGATTTGCGGTTTGCCCGCGTTCGCGTCGACCTTGAACTCGCGGAACATGCGATCGCGAATGATCTCGAGATGCAGTTCTCCCATCCCCGCGATGATTGTTTGGCCAGTATCTTCGTGGGTGAAGACTTTGAAAGTCGGATCCTCTTCAGACAAACGCTGCAACGCGATCGCCATTTTTTCCTGATCCTGTTTCGTCTTTGGTTCGATTGCCATCGAGATAACGGGATCGGGAAACGACGGGGGTTCGAGAAGGATCTGCCACTCGTCGTCGCACAATGTATCACCAGTCGTGATGTTCTTAATTCCAACGATCGCGGCGATGTCCCCTGAGTAACATGTTTCAATGTCTTCCCGCTTGTCCGCCTGAATCTGAATGAGGCGGCTGATACGTTCTCGTTTGTTCGTCCGGGGATTGTAAACGGTATCGCCCTTGGAAAGCGTGCCGGAATAAACCCGGAAGAAAACTAATTTCCCGACGAAAGGATCACTCCACAGTTTGAATGCGAGAGAGCAAAAGTGACCGTTATCGTCTGTTGGAGCTTCTATCTTCTCATGGGTATCGGGCTGCATTCCGGTCGCAGCCGGAATATCCAAGGGGCTCGGAAGATAATCGACGACGGCGTCAACCAAATACTGCACACCTTTATTCTTAAATGCGGAGCCCCCGACAACCGGAACAAACTTGTTTGCAATAGTCTGGCGGCGAATACCGGCCTTGAGCAATTGCGGAGTGATCGGCTTTTCTTCCAGGAAGGCCATCCCAACTTCGTCATCGATATCCGAAATGGCGGTAACAAGATCCTGATAAGCCTTATCGACGATCGCCTTATATTCCTCCGGGACTTCTTTTACTTCGTAAACCGATCCCTGGACGTCGCTATCCGAATAGATAACGGCCTTCTTATTAATGACGTCCAGTTGGCCTTTGAGCTGATCTTCTTTGCCGAGCGGGATTAGAACCGGCCACACATTTGCGCCGAGCTTCCTCCGCATCGATTCGATCGACATCTCGAAGTCGGCGCCGATTCGATCCATCTTATTAATAAAGGCGATACGAGGGACACCATATTTGTTGGCCTGACGCCACACCGTTTCTGATTGCGGTTGCACGCCCGCGACAGCGTCGAACACAGCGATCGCGCCATCGAGAACCCGCAGAGAACGTTCGACTTCGGCGGTGAAATCGACGTGGCCGGGCGTGTCGATAATGTTCACCCGCATCTTAATTCCTTCGAAAGATTTGAAGACTTCCGGCTCGGCTTTTTGCATCCAAGCACAGGTAGTAGCCGCCGAGGTAATCGTGATACCGCGTTCGCGCTCCTGCTCCATCCAGTCGGTGACGGTCGTGCCTTCATGCACTTCACCGATCTTGTGGATCATGCCGGTGTAATAAAGAATGCGCTCGGTCAGAGTCGTCTTGCCTGCATCAATATGAGCGGCAATGCCGATGTTGCGCGTTCGCTCGAGCGGAAACTTCCGATTTGGCGAATTCGGATTCGACGGGGCGGCTTTTGGTTCGAGCGTTGCGGGCATGATAAGAAAAAGGTTACCAGCGGAAATGGGCGAAGGCGCGATTGGCTTGCGCCATTTTGTGGGTGTCGTCGCGCTTCTTGATTGCGTTACCCTGACCAGCAGCCGCGTCTTTCAATTCCGCGGCAAGGGCTTCCGCCATGGGCAGGCCGCGACGGCCGTCCGCATATTGCACAATCCAGCGCATCGCGAGAGAAATCTGGCGCGCTGGTGAAACTTCTACAGGAACTTGATAGGTAGCTCCACCGACTCGACGGGATTTTACTTCAAGTCGCGGGCGCACATTTTCTAGCGCCTTGTTTACAATCTCGAGTGGATCAACGGCGTCCGAACCTTCACGCGACTTGTCGATCGCAGTGTAAACAATCCGTTCGGCCAGCGATTTCTTGCCTCGCTTCATAACGGTAGAAATGAGGCGTGCGACTGCAGGACTGCCGTAACGCGAGTCGAGCTTCTCCTCTTTCTTGTAAACTTTCCGCCGCCGAGACATGTGATTCTGTTTCCGTACCTTTAAAAAATTTAAATTATTTGGCTGCCTTCGCGCCTTCTTTGGCACCTTCGCCGGCGCCTTTGGGTCGTTTCGCTCCGTATTTCGAACGGCTGCGGCGACGCCCATCAACCCCTAGACTGTCGAGCGTTCCCCGCACAATGTGGTAGCGCACACCCGGCAAATCCTTCACCCGTCCCCCTCGTACGAGCACGATGGAGTGTTCCTGAAGATTGTGTCCTTCGCCGGGAATGTATGCAATCACTTCCTGACCATTCGTCAACCGCACTTTTGCGACCTTCCGCAGGGCGGAATTAGGCTTCTTCGGCGTCCGCGTCATTACCTGCGTACAAACACCGCGCCGTTGTGGACAATTCTTCAGGGCCGGTGATTTCGATTTCACCGAGACCTTCTTGCGTCCTTTACGGATGAGCTGATTAATAGTTGGCATTGGGACTAAATTAAAAGCCGCCCAATCTCATAAATTTGGGCGACAAAAAAAACCGCACAGGCCGCGTTCACCTTCCCACGCACCTGATGCGGAGAGCAGGCACTATAAGAATGGTTTTGCGAGGGCGCAACAATATTTTCAGAGCGATTTGATGATTGTTGTTCCTAAAAGGAAAAGGCCAAGCCGGCCGACCCGCCGAGGCAATTGAGACCGTGATTTCGCTCTGTTGTTCCCGCATTTGAGAGATGGAGCAGCCCACCTTCTACGACAAAAGACACGCGCTCATTGAGCATGGCTCGGATACCTAAATCAGCTTCGAGGAGAAATTGGACGTCTGATCCGAGAAGCACTTGCGACTCCGTATCTGAAATATCGTTGTACGATCCGCCCACACCGAGCTGGCAGTATGGCGTGAACCAACGATGAGGATGAACAAAATTGTAACGCAAGATCACAGTTCCACCCGCGATCGTCGAACCAGGTCCGGTGAAAACCTCTCCCACCATTGCTTCAACAAGTAACTCCGCGTTCCCAGCTAGTACGCCTGATCCGCGGGGATCGAAAAGCATCATACCGAAGCGAAGGTTTTGCGATGCAAGATTGATCGTTGGTCGTTGTGAGTGACCTGAATCCACCGAAAAAAATGCGCAGGCGACAAATTCCATTTCGGTCGCCCCTCGCCTAAATGCGTTGTGCCCTGAGGTGCTCGCTTCCCCAGCCTGATCGCCTGCGTTACATAGCCCACTGCAGACGAGACCCAAAAAACAAACAGAACTCCGAATTACGCACCTCATGATCGTTCGCCAACAAATCGTGTGCAAAGCGATTGGTGTTCTCCTTTTATTTAACGGAAGCCGCGGCTGGTACCGGCTGCCTTCCGACAAAAGGTTGTCACTGCGCCGCTAAAGTGGTCAAGCGGGAACTAGGTTGGATCTTTTTGAGAAATAATATTGTCCACTTGCGATCGGTCATCACTCTTCGCAAGCTGCGGCGGATATGTTCGCGTTGCGTGGCAAGGATGTTTCGTCAAAGGCTCGACGCGGTCTGCTAACAACTGGCCGCGGTGTGATCGAAACGCCTGCCTTCATGCCTGTCGGAACGCAGGGAAGTGTGAAGGCGATCAGTCCACAAGAACTTCACGAACTCGACGCAAAAATCATCCTCGGTAATACGTATCATTTGTTTGTTCGCCCGGGCCTCGACATAATCCGCCATCTGGGAGGGCTGCACAGCTTCATGAATTGGAATGGCCCGATCCTAACCGATAGCGGTGGCTATCAGATATTCTCTCTGGCGAAGCTAAGAAAAATTACCGAAGAAGGCGCATCGTTTCAGAATCATTTGGACGGGACGCCGGCATTCATAAGTCCGGAGAATGCGATGGAAATTCAGGCCGTCCTTGGAAGCGATATCGCAATGGTCCTGGATGAATGCCTTCCTTGGCCATGCGAATACGAGTACGCGGCTCGGAGTACTGAGAGGACGTTACGTTGGGCAGAGCGGTGTCGGGCAATTTCGGAAACGAAACGTTCTGAAAGTAGCGATTCGAAACCTCAATTTGTTTTCGGCATCACGCAGGGTTCAGGATTTGAAGACCTGCGACGGTCAAGTGCTCAAGCTTTGGCCACGATGAATTTTGATGGATACGCTGTCGGCGGAGTCAGTGTTGGTGAGCCGGAAGAGGAAATGATGCGTGTGGTGGAATGGAGCGAACCGCATCTGCCCGAAAACAAGCCTCGTTACACCATGGGATTGGGCACGCCGCCGCAATTAATCGAGTTGATCGCTCGCGGAATGGATCTGTTTGATTGCGTCCTACCGACTCGACTTGCGCGCAATGGGACAGCTTTCACTGCCGAAGGTACGCTCAATTTGAAGAACGCCGAGTTCGCGATGCAAAAAGGGCCAATCGAAGAAGATTGCCGCTGTCCTGCCTGCTCGGGTTTCTCACGCGCGTACGTTCGGCACTTGATCAAAGCCGAGGAAATCCTCGGGCTTCGCCTGCTTAGCATCCACAACCTTCATTTCTATCTGAATCTCATGCGCCATGCTCGTGCGGCCATCGACGATGGAACTTTCGCCGAGTTCCGTTCTCGATTTGTTGCTGGATACAAAATCCGCGATGGAGTTTGACGCCATGGTGCCCTTGCATTTTGAGCGCTGTTGTGCTCAGTAAGAGGCTGCTTTTCTGCCTTGCTTGTGATCTACTTCAAGGCCCTGAACCGCAATACGCCAAATTATGTTTGCCCTTTTTCTTGCCCAAGCCCCAGCTCCCGCGTCCCCCGGCGCCGGTTCGGGACTGTTCGGCATTCTCCCTTTCATTTTCATTTTCGTCATTATGTACTACGTCGTCTTGAGACCTCAGATGCGACGACAAAAGGAACAGGCGCGACTCGTATCGGCACTGAAGACTGGCGATCGGGTTGTCACTTCTTCCGGCATTCACGGTCTGATTTCGAATGTGAAAGACACAACGGTGATCGTAAAAGTCGCCGACAATGTGAAGATCGAGATGGAAAAAACCGCGGTAACGAACGTCGTGAAGACCGATGCGGCTAAGAATGCCGTTACTTCGTAACCCAGCTTACACAAGATGAGTCCGGCACTTAGATTCTTTATTGGCCTCGGCCTGTTAGTAATGTTCGGTTGGTACTTCGCTACCGATCACGGCCTTCGAAAACGTGTAATTGCGACGATTCTCGTCCTCTTGCTGGTGGTTTTCAGCCTGATGAGCATCTACCCGCCAAAAGAAAAAATCAGACTTGGCCTCGACATCAAAGGGGGCACCTCGTTCCTGATTCGTTTGATGGGCGGCGACAAAGAGATCACCAAAGGGACTCTTGATCAGGCGGTGGAGGTTATCCGCAAGCGAGTAGACTATTTCGGCGGCGGTGAACCAATTATCAGCCCAGTCGGCGCTGATCGTATCTTGGTCCAAATCCCAGGCTTGGAAGCGGAAAAAATCCAAGAGGCCCGCGATCAGCTCTCGCGCGTCGCGAAGTTAGAGTTCCGTTTAGTTTATCCCGATAATGGCCAGCGCCTCCAAGCAATCGATGCAGGGACCGAGGTAATCCCGCCCGAGTACAAAATCGAAGTTTATAAACCGCATCCTGATGGAGCAAGACAGCCAAAGGATGAACGTTTGCTAGTTAAGAAAAAAGCGGACTTGGGTGGAGATCACGTGAGCGCAGCTCATGCCGGATATGGGAATGAAGGATGGGAGGTCGGACTTAGTTTCGATAGTGAGGGCGCGACGACTTTCGGCAAGATCACTGAAGCGAATAAAGGCCACCGTTTCGCAATCGTTCTCGACGGAGTCATTCAATCAGCACCGAATATCCGAGAGGCTATCTACGGAGGAAATGCCCGGATTTCAGGCAGCTTCGGGGAGCAGGAGGCGCGCAGTCTTGCAAGCGTGTTGGAGAACCCGCTGCAAACACCTGTAAGCATCGAGGAGGAACGGAGCGTTTCCCCAACGCTCGGGCAAGATTCGATTCGATCCAGCATTATGGCTGGCTTGATCGGTTTGGCTATTACGCTGATCTGCGTCCTAATTTATTATAGATTTCTCGGATTAATCGCAAACCTGGCTCTCGTCATTAATCTGATTCTCCTAATGGGAGCGTTTCAACTGATCCCCGGTGGTGTTGTCCTCACCCTTCCCGGTATTGCAGGCATAATTCTAACCATCGGGTTGGCCGTAGATGCCAGCGTCCTCATTTACGAACGCTTACGGGAGGAAATGGCTCTCGGTAAAACTCTCAAGATCGCCGTTCAAACAGCGTATGAAAAAGCTTTCAGCTCTATTTTCGACGCCAACGTCACTACTCTAATAACGGCAGCAATTCTCTTTTTCATGGCTTCGGGCCCAGTCAAGGGATTCGCCATCGCGCTGACCCTTGGGATTCTCGCCTCTCTCTTTACCGCGTTGATCGTTGGACGGAACTGCCTCGGTTTTTTTGTCGATACTGGCCGACTCCAGAAGGTCTCGATGTTGCATTTGATTGCTTCAAAAAATATCAACTTCCTCGGCAAAGGCTTTCTCGCGTGCATGATTTCATTGGCACTTCTGCTTGCCGGCGCCGCCGCCTTCTATATGCGGGGCGAAAAGAATTTCGGGGTCGATTTTCGCGGCGGTGATCTCATCACGATGAGTGCGGCAAACAAGGTCGACGTAGCCGACGTGCGTAAGGGCCTTGAGCCTCTCGGTTTCGCCGATGCTTCGATTCAAGAATCGACCCAAGGTGGAAGAAGTTACGTGACTATCCGCACCCCTCTAAACACGAGTGACCAAGTGGAAAAACAGATAATGCAGTCAATGCCAAATGCTGGCTTTAAAGTAGAAGGTTCCGAGCGAGTCGGAGCGCTGGTTGGCGGCGAACTCGCACGGACATCACTGATTGCGCTGAGCCTTGGTATTTTCGGGATTCTAATTTTCGTTACCTTTCGTTTCGAACTCGCATTCGCGGTCGGCGCCATCGTCGCTCTGTTGCACGACGTGCTGATGACCGTTGGGGTCTTTTCGCTGTTGGGCCGTGAATTAACTCTTACTATGGTGGGAGCGGTGCTGACGATTGCTGGCTATTCCATCAATGACACAATTGTCGTCTATGACCGGATCCGAGAGGGCCTCGCCAGCGGGAAACGCGGCTCAATCGAGCAGATCATGAATGAGAGCATCAACCAAACGCTCAGTCGGACGATTTTAACGAGCACGGTCACCCTGATCCCAATCGTGTGTTTATTGGTGCTAGGCGGTTCCGTTTTGCACGACTTTGCCCTTGCGATCATCATCGGCGTAGCGGTCGGAACCTATTCCTCGATTTTCATCGCCTCCCCCATCGTCCTCTGGTGGACCCGGGCGCGGGGCGGTAGTGCATCGACCCTCCGGCGGGAAGTCACTCAAAAGGCAACCGCTACCGGGCCTGCAGCCTCGTAAAAAGGCCAAATTCAGCCCATTTCCTCCGCCTCGCTGGGCCCTTCTATCAGGCATCAAAAACGCTATTTAGAGCGAAAGTTATTCACAATAGTTGACGCCTAAAGACCTCACGAGTAGGCTCGGCTTCGCCGGCGATCCGGAAACATTTTTTATATCGAGGAAATACCATGCCAGAAGTAATCGTTCGCAAAGGTGAGCCGGTTGATCGGGCGTTAAAGCGTCTCAAAAACAAACTGGACGCTGAGGGGATTCTCGAGGAGGTCCGCCGCTTGCGAGCGTTTGAAACGCCGAACCAAAAGAGCCGGCGTAAGGCTAAGGCGAACGCGAAGCGCGGCCGGACGAAGTTTCGATTTAACCCCTCATAGTACGCCACTTTCCAACTGATCCTTTAGGCGAGAGCGGCAAGCTTACGCCTCGTTCCCCTCCTTTACTCGCATTCGCAGACGACTCGGAATCCGAGATCGTTGCAAGAGTAGTTCGGCATGTTAGAGCCACGAAAAGTGGCGCGAAGACTACTGAAACGGGACTTCCAGCTGCCACCTCGATAGACACGCTTGGCACCGTGCGCCGGACCCCGCGGGTTCGTTTGAGCAGTTCCCCTGTATGGAGCTAGATAATCCGAGCACCATTCCCAGACATTTCCGGCCATGTCTTCCATGCCAAACGGGCTAGCCCCGAATGGATAGGAGCCAACCGGTGAACTCTCTGGGTGACCGTCATCAATCTCTCGATCGCTCCAAGCGAAAACCGTGTTTCGATCTGCAAAGTTCGCGAGATCGCCTCGTCCGCCGTGATTCCCCCAAGGGTAAATCCGTGCATCCATTCCTCGAGCCGCGTACTCCCATTCGGCTTCCGTGGGCAGACGGTATTTTTTGCGTTCGCGAGTTGAGAGGGA
>AR_comb_assmDRAFT_10513272_pt1 | contig 11472 bp, 11 predicted proteins | sample ArasoioldDNA_FD_10543 | JGI IMG/M metagenome (IMG submission 10543) | reverse complement strand
CAGCGTTCAACGCAGGCTGGAGGAGTAGCGGTGTAATCACATCATCAACAAAGGATGAAACAATAGCCCCAAAGGCCCCGCCCATTACCACGGCGACGGCGAGGTCGATGACATTGCCTTTCATGGCAAATTCTCTAAATTCTCTGAGCATTCCCATACATGATTGTTTTATCCGAAGCGTCATTCCTTGGAATACCCTTCGGCAGGTTAATTAATGTCGTTTCCATGCCGCTATTTTTTGAGGCCCGGGTACTTCATGTCCAATTTCTTCAAAGTTTCAAAAATTTTTGATGCAATTAAATATTCTTTATACCAGTTTTGATCAGCAGGAACTATCGTCCATGGAATATGATTACAATGCTCAAAACAATCCTCGTACATGTCCATATAAATATCCCAAAATTTCGCTTCGGCAAAGTCATTTTCATTATACTTCCATTGCTTCTTTGGATTTTGAATTCGCTCGGTGAGCCGTTCCTGCTGCTCTTTGGGTGATACGTGAAGATAAAATTTCAAAATGGTAGTACGATTGTGCTCATGCAATAGCTTTTCAAAATTGTTGATCGCCTCCATTCTCTTCTTGGCGGTTTGATCGTCGATATATTTGTGCACCCGTGTAATAACAATGTCTTCATAGTGAGACCTGTTAAAAACCTGTATCATCCCTTTGCCCGGGCTATGCTGGTGAACGCGCCACAAAAAATCATGCGCCGCCTCTTCCGTTGTCGGAACTTTAAACGATTTGACCTGGACGCCCTGGGGATTGAGCTTTCCCAATACATTCCTTATCGCACCATCTTTGCCACTCGCGTCCATTCCCTGGATCACGACCAACAGGGAATGTCTTGACTCAGCGTACAACAAATTTTGCAATTCATCCAATTCGTCCAGCAACTCTTCGAGCTCTTTCTTTGTTTTGTCTTTCTCAAAATGTCGCGGTGCCCTAGTGTCAATTTCACTCAGCTTGATCCTACTCATGATCTCTATTTGTCACAATTTAAAAAGATCCGTCCATATGAATTTGATTTAGGAAATTTGCAACCTAATTTTCAAAATGGCATTTAACAAGCCCCTCAATTGGTCACTTTTTGTATTACTTAGTATTATTTGGGGCAGCTCATTCGTCATTATGAAGCACAGTAAGGAGGAATTGACGGCTTCGCAGATAGCCGCGCTGCGAATTTTTTCTGCCGGCCTTATTTTTCTTCCGTTCGCAATAGTTCAGCTAAGAAAAATTCCGAGAAAAAAAATACTCGTTGTCATTCTTACCGGGGTAACTGGTAACCTCATCCCCGCGTTTTTATTTGCCTCTGCCATTGCCAGAAATATTGACAGTTCTTTGGCGAGCATTCTTAATTCGCTGACTCCTATTTTTGTAGTTCTTATTGCCAGTAGTATTTTCAGGGATAAGATCAAGTTTCAAAAAATTGCCGGTGTTGTTATTGGCTTCGCAGGACTCACTCTTCTATTCCTATTTTGGAAAGGCATCAGCTTCGAGAATTTTAAATATGCCTCGCTCATCTTAATCGCGACTGTTTGTTATGGCATCAACATAAATATGGTTGCTCATTTTCTAAAAGATGTAAACCCTGTTCAAATTGCCGTGATATCTCTTGCTTTCATGACCGTGCCGACCATCTTTGTTCTATTGCAACAAGATTTTTTACAGCTCGCATTTGACGAACCGGCAGTACAGTGGGCAGTGGTTGAGGCGACCGCTCTGGGTGTCGTCGGCAGTTCAATTGCAACCGCGCTGTTTTATGTCCTTATCAAAGGGGCCGGTGGACTTTTTGCTTCCTTGGTGACATATGGAGTTCCCTTTGTCGGAATTTTTTGGGGGATTATAGATGGTGAGAATATCACCGTTAAGCAAATAGTTTGTCTCGGGATAATTCTTTTTGGCGTGTATCTCGCAAACAAACCAGACGAAAAAAGCAATGTCACCGTCTCGGCTGCTGAGGAACTCGTCGAAAAAACTCATTAATCACACAGACATTATTTCCTTTTCCTTTGAGGCAAGATGCTTGTCAACAGCTGAAATGAATTTGTTCGTGAGGTCCTGGACATTTGTTTCGGTATCCTTCGCGATATCCTCACTTAATCCATTTTTTTGAAGTTTCTTAATTTGTTCGATGGCATCGCGCCGAATATTTCTAATAGCCACCCTCGAATGCTCTCCTTCACCCTGGCACTTTTTTACCAGTTCCCGACGGCGTTCTTCGGTAAGAGGTGGTAAAAAGAGCCTGATCTGGTTGCCATCGTTTTGTGGATTTATACCGATGTTCGCTGCGATAATAGCTCGTTCGATGGGCTGCAACATATTTTTCTCCCATGGCTGAATGGTGAGTGTCCTTGCATCCATCACGCTGATATTACCGACCTGGTTGATGGGTGTGGGTGACCCGTAATAGTCCACCACAATTCCGTCTACCACTTGGGGTGTGGCCTTACCTGCGCGTATCTTAGTCAGTTCTGTCTCTAAATGTGCGATTGCTTTTTTCATATGATCTTCTGCTGAAGAAACTATCTGGGAAACATCTTCTGCCATACAATTCAATTTTTAGGGGAGACAAATCTAAGAAAATAGTAGTTAGGGGAAAGTCGTTCCTCCTTAGTCCATAACGGGCGCTGCAGAAGGGGTATTTGGGCTTTGACTTAAAGCCCCTTTGGTGAAATTACTGTTGCTCTACGATAGCTGTTTCTTTAGTAAGGGTGACAACCTTGGGAGCGGCTGCATTGCTGAATTCTGCTTTTTCGTCCAAGTGTTTGGCGACAAACATGCGCGGTTTAGCTCGTTTATAATAGAATAGAATGCCCAAGCCGGCAAAGGCTACGCTGAGGATTAACAGCAGAGAATACGTAGGTCCAAGCGATCTGCCAAAATAGGCCATTGCGACAAAGGATATAGTGAGCATCACACAGAAGAACGTTACGCCCGGATGCTTAAACCCTCTTTCTAATAACAAATGATGGACGTGATTCTTATCAGGAGTGAAAGGAGAGTTTCCCTTGAAAATCCTGATGCTAAACACTCTAAGCGTGTCGAGCAACGGAACGATCAGGATGGCGAAACCAACGGCGACAGACGACTCCACAGGAATGCTTATGGCACGCGAATCTGCCACAGTGATGAACTTTATTACAAGAATGGCATTCACCAGGCCTAACATCAAGGACCCGGAATCCCCCATAAAGATTTTTGCCGGATGGTGGTTGAAAATCAGGAATGCCAAAAGACTTCCAGCCATTGCAAACGCCAGGAGAGAATACGCGGACATGGCGATTGCAAAAAAATAAACGCCAAAAAGAAGCATGGTTAGCAGTCCGAGAGTGCCGGCAAGGCCGTCTACACCATCGATAAGATTGAAAGAATTTATAACAACAATAATAGTAAGGTACGATAAGGCAATACTGAAGCCCTCAGACATTTCGTTTAGTCCAAACAAGCCATGCATGCTTGTAATGCGAATGCCTCCCAAGTGTATCAGGATAGATGCGGCAATCACCTGGCCAATAAACTTTTTGGTCGCCGACAGAACAATCAAATCATCCTTTAGACCGATGAAGAAGATAACAATAGAGGCCGCAAAAAAATACTGGAATTCGGGATTTTGAAATGCAGAAATCGATAAGAGTGATGCAAGGAGAAAACCGCCAAAAATACCAACGCCACCTAGAGAGGGCACCGGGATTTTATGAATTTTCCTTTCATCAGGAACATCAAACAGCCTCTTTTCTTCAGCGATTTGCAGGATAATCGGTATGGCTAAGAAGGTGATGATGAACGATACAGATCCTGTCAGTAATACATCCAGCATTCAGAAAATTTTGGACGGTACAAAAATAATCTTAATATCTAAAGTTCCTAAGCCTCTCTCCGATTTTTTATTATCGCGGGCTTCTACTACGTTTTCTAACAAATAGGAATATTGGACGGTACTCATGGGTGGGATCTGAAAGATGCTCGGTGATCAGGGAGATTGGAAATTATTATTGTTGGAAAGTTTAAACAACTAATAAAAATTTATGCCGGAATCAGAGCAGCATCAGCTTTCAATTCAGGCCAGGAACCAAGCAACAGTTAGCAAAAAAAAGACCGTAGTCATTCAGGTAGGTTATCAACACGGATGATGCAACAGCATAACGAACTCTACAATTTCAATGCAAAGAAGTGTACAAAGAACACTTCACTTTGTTAGACTTTAATGGGCCTAGGCCTGCGAATGTACGCTGACAAATACATATAGTCAAAAATGAAAGACGATATTTATTGCCCAAACTTAACAACTTGAGCAACGTTGGACAAAATGAAGAGCTAATGATTATGAATCTGTGGTCTTTTCTCCACATGGGGATGGCGAAGTGAAGAGAGGGCGTGACGTAGATGCAAATTTAGCATCCGCGCTGGTCGCAATTATCTTATATGCTTTTTCGCCGACATTTGCATCTCAAATGTCAGTGAGACAAGCAAAACCATTTCAAAAATCATAGACTATTGGTTCTTCATGCTTCGTTTTCTTCAAAAAAGGACGCCTAAGTTTTACTACCTGCAAAAAACATTCGGCCAGGAAAAATTTAATGTTTTGGATGTTGGAGCCGGTAATCATTCAGCCTCCAAGACCAAAAGATTATTCCCTAAATGCGAATATTATGGTATCGATTTAGATCGCCACTTTAATAACGACGAGAACGATTTCGCCGCGATGAAAGCTTTTTATGAAATGGACCTCACCCTTTTGCAATTTGAGGCTATTCCCAATAATCATTTTGACTTTATCAGGATGACACATATCATTGAGCATTTAACTAATGGGGACGAGGTGATACGAGGACTGCTACCAAAACTAAAAACGCATGGCTATATCTACATTGAATATCCCGGCCCAAAAAGTACCAGGCTTCCATCAATGACAGGCACATTGAATTTTTATGACGACCCGACGCACGTTCGTGTTTATTCCGTCAATGAACTTCGTGCACTGCTCAAAGATTCCAATTGTACAATACTATCATCAGGCACGAGGCGGAGTTGGATATTCTTACTTGCCATGCCATTTAGGATAGGCGCCAATTTACTAAAAGCAAAAAAACCGGAAGCCAATATGTTTTGGGATCTATTGGGATTCGCCGAGTTTGTCTTTGCCCAAAAAAACTAAACATTTGAAAATTGCGAAAATTCGAAATTTATTTCAAAATTTTGCTACTCTGTTCGCAAAGAAAATTCGTTCAGCGCTGCTTTTCGTGATGGCATCCAGGATGCAAGCAACGCAATAATGAGAACTGTAGCGGCTACCAAAAGAAAATCGCCAACCTTCAAGGTTACGGGGAAATAGTTAATCAGGAAGGAACCGCCCTGGAGCGGTATCAATTTAAAATTCACCTGCAACCAGGCTAATAGTAGTGCCAATAGCATTCCTGCTATGCCCCCGAATACGGCAAGCAGGACGCCTTCGCTCAAGAATATATTTTGAATGAAAGTCTTATTGCCACCCAAGGCATGGAGAACGCTGATGTCCTTTTCCTTTTCGATGACAAGCATGGTAAGCGAACTGATAATGGTAAATGAAAAGACGATCATGAGGAGGACCAGTACGGCATAGATGACCCACTTCTCCGCTCGCATGACGGAATACAGGCTCTGGTTTTGCTCATATCTTGTTTGCACTTTGTACTCCTGCCCCAACATTTGCTGCAGTTGTACCTTTATCCTATCAGCCTGGTCAGGATCGTGCAAGGCAATTTCAACACCTCCATATTGATCACTCTTGAGTGCCAGCATATTTTTTACAAAATCGAGGTTGGTGATGGCATACTTGTTATCAAAATCCTGCTGGATCACAAATGTTCCGGACGTATTGATTGAATCCTCACTTATGTTTTGCGACGGATCAATCAACTCTGAAGAAGTTCTCTTCGGTAGATAAATGTTCAACGCTGTTAGGTTTCTGTCTGCCTGTACGCCCACCGCATTTTCAACACCTGCTCCCAAAATAACGAAAGGCGCATCTGCGGTGCCAATCCTAAACGTAGTATCACCGTTTACCAGGTGGTCAGCCACCCCAGTAACATACCTATAGTTTTCATCGACGCCTTTGAGAAATACAATGGATTTGTAGTCGCCATTTTGCAGCATTGCTTTTTCTTCAACAACAAGTGACAGGTTTTTTATACCGGCAACATTCCTTAATTGTTGCAGTTGTTCATTCGTGAGGCTAAGAACTTTGCCCTGGGAAGAGGAAACCTTAATATCAGGGTAAAAGGAAGAGTATAATGATTTAACCAATCCCTCGAAACCATTAAATACACTCAACACCAGTATTAGGGCGGCCGTTCCAATTATCATCGCACTGATGCTGATCCATGCAATGATATTGATCGCATTGGTCGATTTTTTTGCTCTGAAATAGCGCCAGGCGAAAACGAATGGTAGATTCAATGGCGAAGTTTATTGGTGAAAAGTCAGCAGGTCAAAGGTGAAAGGTGAACGTGAAAAGCAATCGCCCCATTTTTTCACGTTTCACTTTTCACCTTTCACGACCTTTGTCCTCTCCCCGTTCAGAACTGATTTTTTTAAAGAGTTCTTCCATTTTGAAAACATTGTCCAGCGTTTCGTCCCTAAAGTATTTTATTTCGGGAATGCGCCGCAATTGCTGTCGCACACGGTTGCCTAACGCTTTCTTTATTTCCCAGCCCTTATCCTGGATCATGGTCAACGCAGCCTGCGGATCGACAACTTGGAAGAAACTCAGGTACACTCTTGCCTCCAACAGGTCAGGAGTGATTTTCACGGAAGAAATCGAGACCATCCCACCGCTTATCATGTTCAAACCCATCCGTTGAAATATGTTGTTCAACTCCTCCTGGATAAGACCACCAATTTGTTTTTGTCTTTTACCTTCCTGCATAATTTTTATTTAAATCACCAAATAATACAATTCCGGTTAAAATTATTCGTCAGCAGAAATGGAGCAAACGACGCACACTTAACTATTTGCTCATCCTCTACAATGATGTAAAATTAGTTACTTTGCCCTTTTATGAGAAGCTTAGCTACCGTCTTTCAATATATAAAACGATATCCTGCCCTGGTTGGTTTATATTTCTTCTTTAACATTCTATCTGCAATTTTCGCATTGTTCTCTCTAATAATGCTCGCTCCTTTTTTACAAGTGATCTTTAAAGCGGGAAGCAATACGGCTATCACCAGCCGCTTTAATGCATGGCCTCTTAATGAACTCTACGCATGGCTCAATGAACAGGTTAAGTCGGATGCAGGCTCTATAAAAGCGCTGGGTACTATTGTCGTAATTGTAATCATTGCCATTATTCTAAAAAACATTTTTGCATATCTCGCTCTGTACGTGCTGAACCCGATTCGGAATTCCATCATCAACGATATGAGAAAAGATATGTTCAATAAGATATTTCGCCTGCCGATCGGTTATTTCAATGAGCAGCGAAAAGGCGACCTTATGAGCCGGCTTACAAACGATCTTAGCGTAATTGAATACTCCACTATAAGTTTCCTCGAAGTGCTATTCAGGGAACCTGTGATGATCATTATCCTAATCATTTCCATGGTCACTTACAGCCCGGAGCTTTCCCTTTTCCTCCTGGTGTTTCTACCCATTATGGGCTTTATTATTGGCAGAGTGGGCAGGTCACTAAAAAAAATGTCCACGAGGGTCCAGGACAAAATGGGTTATATTCTCTCAATCATAGATGAGACAATTAGCGGTATACGTGTATTGAAGGCGTTTAATGCTGAGGATTTCCAGTCGAAGAAATTCGCAGAGGAAAACAAAAAGCTTTTTCATATTAAGAACAAAGCGAATCGCAGAAAGGACTTGGGATCCCCGGTTTCTGAAACCCTCGGAATCATAGCAGTGTGCTGCGTCTTGTGGTACGGAGGACGGCTCGTGCTTGGCCACGGTAATAGCTATGGGTTAAAGCCGGGGGACTTTCTTGCCTTCATCGCCATATTTACACAGATCATTACTCCTCTAAAGATGATCTCGCAGGCGTCGTACAATATTCGCAATGGTGCGGCGAGTATTGATCGCATCCAATACTTGCTAAAAGAACAGGAAACTATCAAAGACGGCGCAAATCCCAAAAACCTGTCTGCCTTTAACAGCTGCATTGAATTCAGGAACGTAACTTTTTCATACGGAGATGCGGTAATACTTGAGAATATTAATTTGAAAATTGAAAAGGGAAAAACGGTGGCTCTCGTTGGCTCCTCAGGCGCAGGAAAATCAACGCTGGCGGATCTCGTGCCACGTTTCCATGATGTAACCTGTGGCGAATTGCATATCGATGGAGTAAATATCAAAGAATATTCAATGGAATCGTTGCGCGGTCAAATGAGTATTGTAACGCAGGAACCTATTTTGTTCAATGACTCTATTGCGGACAATATTAAACTTGGCAAGCACGATGCAACTATGGACGAAGTAATCGAAGCCGCTAAAGTGGCCAACGCGCATAATTTTATAATGCATAAGGAACGCGGTTATGAAACCAATATTGGCGACCGTGGAAGCAAGTTGAGTGGTGGAGAAAGACAACGACTTACCATTGCACGAGCGGTCATAAAGAATCCTCCAATCCTCATCCTCGACGAGGCCACTTCATCTTTAGACACAGAGAGTGAAAGACTCGTGCAGGACGCCATCAACAATATGATGCAAAACAGAACCAGCATTGTCATCGCGCATCGGTTGTCGACTATCCGTCACGCGAATGAAATCATTGTTTTGCAAAAAGGGAAAATTGTGGAACGTGGCACGCATGATTTTCTGATGCGTCAAGACGGGTTTTATAAAAAGCTGGTAGAGATGCAGGAAGTGAAATAGTCGATAATCGTTAGTCGATAGTCATTAGCGGTTAAGCTTTCACAAAACAACCACTAATCTTCGAGCAGGCGCCGTTTGGTAATCCGCGAGTTTTGTTGACTTAATAATTCGTTTCTTCAATCTGCGGTTGTTCATCTATAATTTCAAGGACGAATTTTGTTGCCACAGGTTACATAGATGGACACAGATAGATACAGTCGATGAGCAAATCTGTGCGAGTCTGTTCCGAAAACATAATTACATCGAAATGAAAAAAGCAGTAATCGTTGCATTTGACAACTTCACAGACATCGACGTCTTCCTCGCGTGGGATGTTTTGAACCGGGTAAAGTATCGGGACAAAGAATTCGAAGTAAAAATCGTAGGCACCAAATCATCACACAGATCCATTCGTGGACTTGATTTGACCACGCACGGTTTGATTGAGGAATGTAATGACGCAGACCTTGTATTTTTTGGGAGTGGCGTTGAGACAAGAAGCCTTGTTAATGACGCCGCATACCTGGCCCGCTTCAAACTGGATTCCGAAAAACAAATCATTTGCTCTATGTGCTCCGGGGCATTGATCATCGCCGCTCTTGGACATTTAAAGGGTCTTTCTGCCACAACATATCCAACTGTTTTCGACAGATTAAGAAGCTTCGGAGTTGACGTGATTGAAGATCATCACCTCGTAACACACGGAAATATTGGCACCGCCGCAGGCTGCCTGGCAGCAGTTGATCTGATTGGCTGGGCCATTGAAAAAATGTACGATGAACAGGTAAGGCAAGACGTAATTGCTTCCGTGTTGCCGATTGGACAGGGACAAGTCTGCATTTATTGATGAACCAATTGCGTCGATAATTTTATCGCAGAACTTCTCGTGAGATCACGATTTTCTGGATCTCACTCGTCCCCTCGCCAATAGTGCAGAGTTTTGCATCCCGGTAGTATTTCTCGACAGGAAAATCTTTTGTATAACCGTAGCCTGCGAATATTTGCAAGGCGTCATTGGCCACCTTCACTGAAACTTCACCAGCGTAATATTTTGCCATAGCAGCCAACTTTGTAACGTTCTCGTCCCGATTCTTCGCGTCGCACGCCTGCAAAGTCAGCAATTCTGCCGCCTCAATTTCTGTGGCCATATCCGCAAGCTTAAATGAAACGCCCTGAAAAGTTGATATTGGCTTATCAAATTGATAGCGGTCCTTTGAATACTGAAGGGCCGCTTCATAAGCACCCTTAGCAATACCGAGCGCTAAACAAGCGATAGAAATTCGACCACCATCTAGCACCTTCAATGCTTGACGGAAACCATCGCCGATCTCCCCCATCCGATTTTTGTCTGAAATGCGGCAATTGTCAAAGATCATCTCGGCGGTTTCGCTGGCCCGCATCCCCAATTTGTTTTCTTTCTTTCCCCCGCTGAAACCAGGAGTCCCCTTCTCAACGATGAAAGATGTGGCATTGCCACTTGTCCTGGGTTCTCCTGTGCGGCAGATTACAACGGCAACATCTCCTGTTTTTCCGTGGGTAATCCAATTCTTGGTTCCGTTGATCACCCATTCGTTTCCATCTTTTGTTGCTGTACATTTCATGTTCCCCGCATCACTGCCGGTGTTGGGTTCTGTCAATCCCCACGCCCCTATCCATTCAGCTGTGGCCAACCTGGGCAAATACTTTCGTTTTTGCTCGACGTTCGCAAAAGTCATAATATGGCCGGTGCATAGTGAATTATGCGCCGCAACACTTAAGCCGATAGAACCGCAAACTTTGGAGATCTCCTCAATCACTGCTTTATATTCGAAGTAGCCCATGCCGGCTCCGCCATATTCATGAGGCACCAATACCCCCATCATTCCCAATTTTCCCAATTCTTTAAAAACAGAAACTGGGAATTCCTGGCTCTCGTCCCACTCCATTACGTGCGGCTTTATGTACTGATGTGCAAAATCTTTTGCGGCGTGCGCAATTTGCTGTGTTAATTCTGACGGCTGAAAATTCATATCATTTGGAGAAATTATGATGCCATCTCGCCTCAAATATCGGTAGAGATGGCATCACCTTTTATTCATATTAGCAAGCAATCGACGTCAACTTTTCTCGCAATCGGTAAAGGCTATGCAAGGTAAAGGAATTTTTACAAGGGAAGAATCTCTCCAAAAATATTTTTATAAAGAAATTCTAGTTTTGCGGATATGGCAAAGGAAAATAAATCAACCCGCACGGACGAAAAAAAATCGTCCCCAAAAACCAATCTTAAGGACATGATTAAAGCAATCCGTGCAACCGGAGCCAAAAGCCGTAACCCCTCCTCAAAAGCGTTCCAAAAAGAAGAACAACAAAAAAAGTAGCTGATCGCGGGGAGGTTGGATTGTTACTCCTATTACGTTTAAGCGTTTATAACCAACCCATCATAAGCCAGGTGAACATTGCGCGGCAGTTCCGTCTCAATATCTTGGTGGAGTCCCAACTGGTGGGAAATGTGTGTGAAGTAACCTAGCGGAATTTTCAATTCCTGGACCAGGTCAATTGCCTCGGCTAAACTGAAATGAGACACGTGCGTTTGTTTTCTCAGAACATTCACTACAAAAATTTCACTGCCCCTGATCTTTTGTTTCTCCTCTTCGTC
>AR_comb_assmDRAFT_10780396_pt1 | contig 11474 bp, 7 predicted proteins | sample ArasoioldDNA_FD_10543 | JGI IMG/M metagenome (IMG submission 10543) | reverse complement strand
AATGGCACTTCATTACCAGTACGGCGTTAATTGGGTCCGCGCGACAAGAAAGGAATGGGACAAATTGTCTGGCGCGATTGATCAAGAAAGGCATGCGGCCGTCGCAAAAAAGCTTGCAATACAGGAACGCGATGCTGTTTGGTGGAAAGATGCAAGCCTGAGCTATTTTGCGACTTTTTCAAAGCTGCCGTTTCCGGCTCGCGTTGAGAAACCTGAGCGGACGCTCGCTGATTATAAAGCGATCGACCTGCTCGACGACATTGCACGTGGAAAGGGAACATTCGATGAAGATCACTGACATAAAAGCTACTACCATGACCGTTCCGCTTGAGGCGCCGCTGCGTCATGCAAACGGTTGTCACTGGGGCCGTTTTGTCAGGACCATTGTCGAAGTGGAAACCGATGAAGGCATAGTAGGCCTTGGCGAGATGGGTGGCGGCGGTGAATCAGCCGAGACCGCGTTTCGAGCAATGAAACAATACCTGATCGGACACAACCCAGCAGATCTTGAGCAGATGCGCTTTCTCATCGCGAATCCGACCGCGTCGCTTTACAACAACCGCACACAGATCCTGGCGGCGCTCGAGTTTGCGTGTCTCGATATTCTTGGACAGAAGTGGAATGTTCCGGTTCACGACATTCTCGGCGGGAAGTTGAACAATGAGGTGCCCTTCGCGTCTTATCTTTTCTTTCGCTATCCGGATCCGCGCGATGAAGTCGGCGAGGTTAGGACTATCGATCAGATGGTAATCCACGCGAAAGAGCTAAAGGCGAAACACGGGTTTACCGCACACAAGTTGAAAGGCGGTGTGTTCGATCCGGTTTACGAGCTCGAATGCTATCGTGCGGTCGCAGCCGAGCTGGGAAGCGGCACTATGAGCGGAGATTCGTTTCGCTTTGATCCAAATGCGGTGTGGTCGACTGAGCAAGCTATCTGGTTTGGCCAACAGATCGAGGAAATTAACAACGATTACCTGGAAGACCCTGTTTACGGTCTCAACGGAATGCGGCGAGTTCGCGAAAAGGTGCGTATGCCGCTGGCGACCAACACTGTCGTCGTCAATTTCGAGCAACTTTCCGCTAACATCCTTAATACGGCAGTCGATGTGATCTTGCTTGACACGACATTTTGGGGCGGCATTCGGCAGTGCGTTAAGGCGGCTGGTGTATGTGAGACATTTCAACTCGGCGTCGCGGTACATTCATCCGGTGAACTTGGTATTCAGCTTGCGACCATGCTTCATCTGGGTGCGGTCATTCCAAACCTCGCGTACGCGGCCGACGCGCACTATCACCATCTCACCGATGACGTTATCGAAGGTGGAAAATTCCGTTACGCCAACGGAGCGATGAAGGTACCAACTGGCCCGGGCCTGGGTGTAAGGCTCGATCGTGAAAAGGTTGCCGAATACAGCGAATTGTATAAAGAGCTCGGTTCCTATCCATATGATCAAGATCCGCTCAGACCAGGCTGGTCACCTGCGATCCCGAACAACCGCTGGGCGGATCCAAACGATAGTCGCATTCCGAAAATTCCGTTTCGCGAAGCGAGAAAGAGGGCCGAGCTATGAAGGACAATGGCAGACAAAACAAGATCGAGTCTGACGAACGGATAAGCGATCTCACCGAGCTTCGCCGGAACGTAAGCGAGGCTATTCGATCGACGCCCGTGATCGATGTGCACACGCATTTGTTCCCACCTGGTTTTGAAACCTTGAGTCTTTCTGGCATTGATGAATTGCTCACCTATCACTATCTGATCGCCGAGACTTTTAGATTCACGTCAGTTAAGCCCGAACATTTTTGGACGATGTCCAAGGTTGAACAGGCTGACCTCGTTTGGCGGACGCTGTTTGTTGAGCGCACACCGATCTCGGAGGCTGCTCGTGGAATTATTACTATTCTTGAAACATTCGGTCTCAATGTATCAGCCCCGGACCTTAATGAAGCTCGTGAGTTTGTCAACGAGCGTGATGCAGAGGCCCATATAAATGAAGTTTTCGACACGGCACGCGTTCGATCGGTCGTAATGACAAACGATATTTTTGACCCCGATGAAATGGCCGTTTGGGATCGCTATCCGGATCGAGATCCTCGTTTTCATTCCTCTCTGCGTATGGATCGTCTCGTCAATCATTGGAAAGCCGCGTCAGAACGTCTTGAGAGACAAGGTTATTTGGTAGGGTCCGACTTTTCTGACAATACCATTTCCGGGATCAGGCGGTATTTGAACGAGCGAATCGAGCGGCTATCGCCGTTTTATCTCGCCCTATCGTTGCCCGACAGTTTTCATTTCCCGTCTGACGACCACCGGCATCGGATCATAACGGAGGTTGTAATTCCGGTCGCCTGTGAACATAAACTGCCTATTGCGCTTATGGTCGGTGTACGTCGCGGGGTCAATCCGGCATTGAAGGCTGCCGGAGACGGCGTTGGGAAATCCGATGTCAGCTCTATCGAACGAATGTGTGTCGAGAGTCCGGACGCCCGCTTCCTGGCGACCTTCTTGTCGCGCGAGAATCAACATGAGCTGTGTGTTGCTGCGAGAAAATTCAGCAATCTAATGCCTTTCGGGTGTTGGTGGTTTTTGAATAATCCGTCGATAGTCGAAGAGATCACGACCGAGCGTCTCGAACTCCTTGGCACAAGCTTTATTGCTCAACATTCCGACGCGAGAATTCTGGAACAACTTATATACAAGTGGCAGCATTCACGCGAGGTGATCGGTAATTGTCTCTTCAATTCGTACGAGAGACTTTTGACTGCTGGACGCGCCGTCGCTCGAAATGAGATCGAGCGTGATGTCAAAGCTTTATTCTCGGAGAATTTCCGCGGTTGGATCGGGTCGGAAGATACGAGTCTAGCCAAAGAGCAATTCATATCACACACCCGATCGCAAGTTGAATTGGGCTGACCAACGCGTATGAAACAACTCCTTTCCTCATGTGTTCTTGCAGGGATATTGATATCACCTTTATCTCTCGTCAATGCACAAGATCCGGCGCCGCCATTCAAGAATCCCTCGCTTCCGATCGAGCAGCGTGTCGATGATCTCGTCTCGCGGATGACGCTCGAAGAAAAGGTTTCGCAAATGCAAAATGCTGCCGCCGCGATACCTAGGCTCGGAATTCCCGAATACGAATGGTGGAACGAAGCCCTGCACGGGGTCGCACGAGCCGGTATTGCAACCGTGTTTCCGCAGGCGATCGGTCTAGCTGCGACCTTTGATGAGAATCTGGTTTGGCGTGTCGCGGATGTGACCTCGACCGAAGCTCGCGCCAAACATAACGAAGCTAAACAAAATGGCGATCGAGGCCGATATAAAGGCCTCACATTCTGGAGTCCTAATATAAATATATTTCGCGATCCTCGCTGGGGCCGCGGGCAAGAAACATGGGGTGAAGATCCATATCTTACCGGCCGACTTGGCTCGGCGTTCGTAAAAGGGCTGCAGGGAGACGATCCTAAATATTTAAAAGTCGTGTCAACTGTCAAGCACTTCGCCGTTCACAGCGGACCGGAACCCGAACGTCACGGTTTTGACGCCGTTGCCAGCCAGCGCGATCTTCGCGAGACATATCTGCCGGCGTTCCGCACGGCGATCCTTGAAGGCAGAGCGGCTGGCCTTATGTGTGCCTACAACCGGACGAATGGTGAGCCTGCATGCGCCAACAGACAACTCAGCGACATTTTGTTTGGCGAGTGGAAATTCAAGGGCCATGTAGTCTCTGATTGCGGTGCGATCGACGATATTTATAAGGGGCATAAGTTCGTAGAAACTGAGGCTGAGGCATCCGCCATCGCGGTTAAGCACGGCACCGACCTTACCTGTGGACGTGAGTATCGCTCGCTTGTTCAAGCAGTTAAAGACGGTCTGATCAGTGAAGCGGACATCGATCGGGCGGTAAAGCACCTTATGACCATCCGATTTAGGCTCGGGATGTTCGACCCACCAGAAATGGTCAAGTATGCTCAGATCCCGTTTTCTGAGAACGATACGCCCGCGCATCATGAGATCTCGCTTCAGGCGGCCCGCGAATCACTTGTGCTACTGAAAAACCTCAACAATACGCTGCCGCTAAAAAAGGATCTAAGAACCATCGCCGTTATCGGTCCAAATGCTGATGATAAGGATGTGCTGTTGGGAAATTACAACGGGCAACCGTCGATATCTGTGACGCCGCTCCAGGGAATAAGGAGCAAAGTGTCGCCGGCGACCAAGGTTTTATATTCACCGGGCATATATCCGACCGGTGTAATTTTTGAACCCGTAGCCACCGAATATCTTTCAAATGGCCGGATAAATGGTTTGAGGGGTGAATATTTCAATAATCGCGAGTTCAAGGGCGAGCCAGCTCTCATAAGGAACGACGAAAAGGTTGATTTCAATTGGGGCTCGGTAAGCCCTGCGAAAGAGGTCAATGACGATAATTTCTCCGTGCGCTGGACGGGAAAACTGACCGCTCCCGAAACCGGCAAATACACCTTCGGCTGGCGAAGCAACGGGCCTGTGCGCATGTATCTTGATAACAAACTGGTCGTAGAGGAAACGCAAAATCGACGCACAAGAAATGTACTTAAGGAACTCGATTTTGTGGCCGGCCGGGTCTACGATATTCGTATCGAATATAATGAAAACGCCAATCACTATGCGATGGGAAGACTTGTCTGGGCGCCTCCAGGCTTCCAGGCAAAGCTGCGCTCGGATGCTATCGACAAAGCAAAACAGGCCGACGCGGTCGTAATGGTTATGGGAATCTCTCCAACCATAGAGGGCGAAGAGATGGATGTGCAGCTCGATGGATTTCGCGGCGGCGATCGAACTGATATCGCTCTACCCAAGCCGCAGCAAGATCTGGTAAAGGAGATTCACGCGCTCGGCAAACCGGTCGTACTCGTGCTTATCGGAGGGAGCGCCCTTGCAGTCAATTGGGAGAATGAAAACGTTCCTGCGATCCTGGAAGCCTGGTATCCAGGCCAATTCGGAGGTGGCGCAATTGCCGACGTGCTATTTGGCGATTACAACCCAGGCGGTCGCCTGCCCGTCACTTTTTATAGATCGGTGAATGATCTACCGCCATTCGACGATTACAAAATGGACGGTCGAACATATCGCTATTTTAAAGGTCAGCAGCTTTACCCTTTTGGATACGGCCTTAGTTATACAAATTTTTCGTATAGCAATCTAAAGTTTGCTAAGAAACTCACTGCAGGCAACCAACTGCAGGTAAGTGTCGATGTCGAAAATACGGGTGCCGTCAGAGGCGATGAGGTTGTCCAACTCTATATCACTGATTCTGCCGCGTCCGTACCCGTACCGACACGCTCGCTCGCGGGCGTTACAAGAATAAACCTGAAGCCGGGCGAGAAGCGGACCGTGTCATTTACACTTACACCTCGTCAAATGTCCCTCGTTCTGGATAATGGAAATCGTGTGATCGAACCGGGTGATTTTAGGATCAGCGTCGGCGGCAAACAGCCTGGATTCACCGGCAGCGCTGACGCCGGTACAACTGGTGTCGTTAGCGGTGCGTTTACAGTCACCGGGAAAACATTTCTAATACAGGAGAACTAATACGAACTCCGCCATCATTTCACAGATTGGATTTGATATGAGCAATTACGAACCGAAACCCGAGCACAAATTCACGTTTGGATTATGGACAGTCGGCAACCGCGGGCGAGATCCGTTCGGGGACGCGGTCCGCGAGACACTTAAACCGGTTGACGCGGTCAGGATGCTCGCCGAGGTTGGTGCATACGGTGTGAATTTTCATGACAATGACCTCGTTCCCATCGATGCTTCGCTGCCGGAGCGCGAACGGATAGTGGGCGAGTTTCGCAAAGCGTGCGACGACAACAATATTAAGGTCCCGATGGCGACAGTCAATTTGTTTTACGATCCGGTCTTTCGGGACGGTGCCTTTACTGCGAATGATTCGAAGGTACGCTCCTACTCGATCCAAAAAACGATGCGCGCGATGGACCTCGGTGCAGAATTTGGCGCTAAGATCTTTGTTCTTTGGGGGGGGCGAGAAGGTGTCGAAACGGATGCCTGCCGGCGGCCCGATGAGGCCATCAAGCGCTTTCGCGAGGCATTGAACTATCTGTGCGAGTACAACATCAAGCAAGGATACGGCTACAGATTTGCTCTTGAAGCAAAACCAAATGAGCCGCGCGCCGACATTTATTTCGCTACCACTGGGGCATATCTCGCTTTCATCGAAACTCTTGACCATAAGGAAATGGTCGGTGTTAATCCCGAAGTTGCTCATGAGACAATGCCCGGCCTCAACATGACGCACGCGGTCGCTCAGGCGTGGGAAGCAGGAAAGCTTTTTCATATCGATCTCAACGACCAGGTCCCGGGACGCTATGATCAAGACCTGAGGTTCGGGTCGGCGAATCCAAAGGCAGCTTTTTGGCTGGTCAAGTTTTTGGAAGACGTCGGTTACAGTGGCTCGCGTCACTTCGATGCTCACGCGTATCGCACGGAGGACTACGATGGCGTCAAGGATTTTGCTCGCGGCTGCATACGCACGTATCTGATCCTCAAAGATAAGGCTGAACGCTGGAATCATAACGAAGAGATCCGCGACATTCTCGCTGAGATCGGCACCACAAACGGAAACGGGAAGCTGGGAAATTTCGATGCACTGCAAGCTGCCGAATTCGACCGCGCACAAATGGCATCAAAGGGCCTGAAATACGAACGCCTCGATCAGTTAACGATGGACATTCTTCTGGGCGTGGATTGAAAGAGTTTACGATCGAGTGTTCGGCGGCGCCGTAGAATCGCGTTTTATCAAATACGTTGGGATCCGGATCTCAACGCCGTCGTGATGCGGCTTATCGACTGTCAGCATAAGTGCCTCGACTGCTCGTCGACCGATCTCGACTCGAGGTGAACAGATCGTCGTTAGTGCCGGCTCCGAGAGGCTTGCAAAGGAAATATCGTCAAACCCGACGATGGAAATATCTTCGGGCACTCGCAAACCATAAGCCTTAAATTCCTGCATTGCTCCAAGCGCCATCAGATCATTGGCAACGATAATTGCTGTTGGCAGCGTTTTCTCGGTCAGGATCTTACTTGCCGCGAGCCGACCGCCTTCAAACCTGAAATCGCCTTCGTAGACTTTGGGCTGGGGTCCTTTCGGCACGTGTCGCTTCATTGAATTCAGAAACGCTTTCTGTCTAACGACGGCTGAATGAATTTCATGCGAGCCGGCGATGTGCGCAATGCGCTTGTGACCGAGCGAGACAAGATGCTGCACCGCCTCGTCGATGCCGACCGCATAGTCCAGTACGATGTTGCTCATTTTCTCGCCGACGAGGCCAAGATCGTGGTAAACAATGCTGGTCTTCTTTTTCCTGCCCTCCTCGATAAGCGCTTTATCATATTCGGCGATCATCAGGATGATGCCGGCCACCTTCATTTGGATCAGACGTCGAACGTAATCGACTGCGCGATCGGCATCGTAATTTGTGTTCAACAGGATCAAGTTGTACCCGCTCGCAAACACGGCGGCTTCTACGCTTTTTATTATCTCGGGAAAGAACGGATTCGATATGTCGGAAACGAGCAAGCCTATTATCTTACTTCGGCCCAGTGCGAGCATTTGGGCGTGAGCGTTCGAATGATAGTTAAACTTGTCGATCGCACGCTGTACCTTTTCGCGCGTGTCCTCCGCTACAAATTTTGTATTGTTGATGACGTGCGAAACGGTCGCGGTGGATACGCCCGCCTCGCGTGCGATGTCTTTTATTCGCATGTTCGGTGCGTAGTTTAATTCAGTGAAAAGGTCGGGTCAACGAGTCGACAAATCCGCAGCTCCTAGAAATCAAACTGGTCGACGTTGTCCTTGTTAAAGATGAATGGTTTTCCGAGTCGCACCTCGTCGTCGACGATCTCGATGTCTCCTAAGCGCCCGGCCGTGATTTTCGCATCTTCTTTCTTCAAGGTACCGTTCGCAAGCGCGTTTCCGGCATAGACTGTGAGATAGCCAAGGTTTCCGGTGTTCCACAAAACTATGCTGTCGATAATTCCCTCCTTAATATATGGCTTACACATGTTTGGGAGCGAGAGACCGGTGACTTTCACATCGCTTCTTCCGGACTGTTTCACCGCCTCGGCTATCCCGGGCACGGCTGGAGCTGCAATTCCCATAACAAGTTTCACATTCGGATAAACCTTGAGCACGTTTTGCGTTTCGGCAAAGGCACGGTCCCGGTCGCCTTCGCTCGGCTTGATCGCAACAAGCTTCATTTCAGGATACTTTTCGGCCAGCCGCTGGTTTATGTATTTGATCCACTCGTTCTGGTTCGCGGCGCTGAGTGACGCAGTAATGATCGCAAATTCGCCTTTGCCGCCCATTATGCGGGCGGCTTCGTCGGTTAGGGTTTCGCCGATTCCCTGCGGTGTTGCCTGGTTGATCAAAAAATCGCGAGCGTCTTTTTGAGCGTCGGCGTCCCAGGTCAGGACCTTGATACCTTTCTCGCGGGCCTTTCGCAGCACGGTCGAAATGCCTTCTTTATTTTCGACGCTCACGGCGATCACATCGACGCCGCGTGTTATCCACGCTTCAACAACTTCGTTTTGCTTCGCCGGGTCCAGATCGGTCGGCCCGTCCCACAAAAGCTCTGCTCCCAGTTCTTTCGCGGCTTGTTCAGCGCCTTTCCGGCAACTTATGAAGTACGGGTCGCCTTTTGCCTTCGGCATCATGGCGATCACGCTTTTCTTGCCCGCCGGCACTGCGGTCGTAGATTGATTGGTCATTGCGGCCTTGTCATATCTGATCGACTTAACAAGCAGCCAGTTGCTGCCGGCGACGATCAGGGCCGCGACGAGAATGACACCACTCAAAACCCCTATTTGCCAGTTTTTCACGTCAAATTCCTCCAACTTGTTTAGAGTTTCGCGTCGATGCGATCTCCGATAAGCTCCAATTCCAGACCGTAACACCCGATCCGCCAAGATCGTTGCGACCAGTAAGACACCGGTCAAAATTCCGGCAAGCTCCGTGGGCTGCCCGCTGATCCGCAAACCGTTTTGCAAGATGACTATTGCAAATAAACCCAGCACCGTGCCGAGCACCGTTCCGCGTCCGCCGAAAATCGACGCGCCGCCGAGAACGACCGAGGTTATCGCCATCAGCTCATAACCCGTGCCGGCATCGGATTTTGCCTGTCCAAGATGAGCCACATAGATCACCGCGGCCAGACTCGCTGCCAAACCCGAAATGCAGTACGCGAAATTCAGTCGTCGCCGGACCCTGATGCCCGCGTAACGCGTGCCTTCCTGCGAGAGGCCGATGGCGTAAAATGAGCGCCCAAACGTTGTCCGATGCAGCCACCACCAAACCGCGACGATCGCGGGAACGAAAATAAAAAGCTGTGTCGGAACGATCCCGCCGACGTAGCCTTGCCCAAGGAACAGAAACGACAGCGAAAAGCCCGAATAATTCTCAATACCGTGGGTAAGGCCTTCGGCAATCCCGCGGAAAAGCGAAAATGTTCCTAGCGTAACTATCAGCGGCGGCGCTTTCAGCTTGGTGATCGCCGCGGCATTAAGCGCTCCGCCGAGCAAACCGACCACCAGCGTGACTGCGATCGCAGCGGGCATCGAAAACCCGGCGTCCCGCCATAGTCCGCCCATGACGACCGCCGACAAGCCCATCATCGAACCGACGGATAGATCAATACCGCCGGTGATAATGATCGGCGTCATTACGAGCGCAAGCAGGCCGATCTCAACGCTTAGTCTCGTGATCTCAAAAGCGTTTCCCGCAGTAAGAAAATTGTCTCCCGTAATGCCAAAAACGGCGCATTCGCCGATCAGGACGATCAGCAGCACCCATTCGTTATTCGGAAATAGCCGCGCGCGCCAGGCAGGCTCAGTTCTGAGCTGTTCAGCCGGCGTGTGCGGCAATATATTTTCCATTTCTATCCAGACGTCCGAGAGCTACATCCGACACAAGAGCTGCCAGAATGATCAGCCCCTGGATCGCTTTTTCCCAAAAAGGATTGATACCGAGAAATGTCAACGCCGTACCGATGGTTCCCAATAGAGCGACGCCCACGAGCGTTCCCACCATCGTGCCCCTGCCGCCGGTGATCGCGGTCCCTCCGACAACTACGGCAGCAATCGTCTTTAATTCCAGACCAGTTCCGGCGTTTCCGGGAATCGACGAAAACCGCACCGAGTTGAGTAACGCGGCGACGCCAGTGAGCGCACCCATGATAACGAATACCCAAAAGACAGCTTTTCGCGGATCGATGCCTGCCAGCCTGGCAGCCTCAGTGTCAGACCCGACGGCGTAAACCTTGCGTCCGGCTATCAGATTTATTAGTGACCAGGCAAAACAAGCGAAAACGACGAGAGTGATCGCGACGATGACGATCTCGCCGGATCGCTGGCCCAAGCCGAACCACTGAAAATCCGCGGGAAGGTCCTGAACCCAGGCGCCTTCGGTTGTCCAGCGAAGCGTATCGCGCCACATAACAAGCATCGCCAGCGTGACGATGATCGACGGCAATCGCAGCCAACCGATAAGCAGGCCGTTCAGAGCGCCCATGGCGGCGCCGATCAGCAACACAAAAATAAACACGAAAAACATCGGCGCGCCCGTCTTTGCAAGAAAGCCGGCCGCCACGCTAGCAACCGCGAATTGCGAACCCACCGAAATATCGATCTCGGCGACAAGGATAACGAGCGTCATTCCGACGGCGACGAGAAGCGTCGGAGCGTTATTGATGATCAGATCGCGGATGTTCCCGCCGGAGAAAAATGAAGGAGCAACTACTGCTACGGCTGTAAGCAGGACAAGATATGCCAGAACGGCTGAAATTTCTCGTTTGTATCGATTCATTCAGGCTCGTGCCCCAACGCCACCGCGAGGATCTTGTCCTGCGTGGCCTCTTCGCGATCAAATATCCGCACGATCGTTCCGCCGCTCATTACCGCGATGCGGTCGCTCATTCCTAGGATCTCAGGCAGCTCTGACGAGATCATCACGATCGCGACGCCCTGTTCGGCAAGCTCCGTCATCAATTCGTGTATCTCGGCTTTTGCTCTGACATCGATGCCCTGAGTCGGCTCATCGAGGATCAGGACTGACGGCTTTGTCATCAGCCAGCGGCTCAATGCTACCTTTTGCTGATTGCCGCCGGACAATGTCGACACCGCGTTGTAGATCGCGGGTGTTTTCACCGCCAGTCGTTTTGTGTAATCGATAGCAATCGATTTCTCTTTGTTAAAGTCCATTCCAAACGCGCCGGAGAGTTTTTTCAGGGAGGCAAGCGTTATATTCGCGCTGATCGGAAGATCCAGTACTACACCGTGGCGTCGACGGTCTTCAGGCAAGTAAGCGATGCCGTATTCTATAGCCTCGACCGGATGTCCGATTCGGACCGGCTGTCCGCGAACCAGGATCTCGCCCGTATCGGGCGGCTCTAGGCCAAAGATCGTCTTGGCC
>AR_comb_assmDRAFT_11398144_pt1 | contig 11483 bp, 8 predicted proteins | sample ArasoioldDNA_FD_10543 | JGI IMG/M metagenome (IMG submission 10543) | reverse complement strand
CCGGCCAACGGTGCCCTTGCATGTAATCCGAGCTCAGCAGCAATTGAAGCTGCGCTCGGTGCTGCAACAGCAACAGATGCGTGTGGCACGCCGACTGTAACATCAACTACGGGAAGTATTGTTAGCAACGGTTGCCTGCGTTCTCAGACAAGGACGTTCACAGCAACAGATGCATGTGGCAATACATCAGTAGCAACACGAACAGCAACATGGACGCTGGATGTAACAGCACCAGTGATTACAGCAACCGGTACACCAGCCAATGGCGCCCTTGGATGTAGTCCAACATCAGCCGCCATCGAGGCTGCGCTGGGTGCTGCAACGGCAACAGATGCCTGTGGTACGGCAACGTTGACATCATCAACAGGAAGCATATCCAGCGACGGATGCCTGCGCATGCAGACGAGAACATTTACGGCGATGGATGCTTGCGGTAACACGTCGAGCACGTCAAGGACGGCAACGTGGATAGTGGATGCAACTGCGCCTGCGATTACTGCAACAGGCACGCCAGCCAATGGTGCGCTTGGATGTAACCCAACTTCGGCGGCTATCGAAGCTGCACTAGGTAATGCAACTGCATCGGATGCGTGTGGCACACCGACGGTAATCGTATCTAACGGAACTATTATAAGCAGTGGATGTGCGCGTACTCAGACGAGAACCTTTACAGCAATGGATGCCTGCGGCAATACAGCGACCACATCCCGCACCGTAACATGGACTGTGGATGTGACAGCGCCAGTGATTACCGCAACAGGCACACCAGCTAATGGTGCGCTTGGATGTAGCCCAACCTCGGCTGCTATCGAAGCTGCATTAGGTAACGCAACAGTATCGGATGCGTGTGGCACACCGACAATTTCATCATCGACAGGTAGTATTGTATCAAATGGATGCTTGCGGTCGCAGACAAGAACGTGGATTGCGACAGATGCTTGTGGCAATACGGCCATGGTATCAAGGACAGCGACATGGACTTTAGATGTAACAGCACCGACGATTACAGCCGTAGGGACTCCAGCCAATGGTGCCCTTGGATGCAATCCAACATCAGCTGCTATTGAAGCTGCATTAGGTAGTGCATCAGCGACAGATGCGTGTGGTACCGCGATTGTGACGGTTTCAACCGGTCCTGTCCAGGGTACATGTTCACGGATGCAAACGAGGATATTTACAGCAACAGACGCTTGCGGTAACACGGCAACAACGTCGCGGACCGTTACCTGGACGTTCGATATAACTCCTCCGGTAATAACGTGTATGCCTGACAGATCAGTTCCATGCAGCGGTACGGTGACATTTGATCAGCCAACGGCAACCGACAATTGTACAGGTAGTCCATCAATTGTTGTTACAGTAATGGACAATACGATCGGTGATGTGCACACACGGACATGGATGGCAACAGACGCATGCGGAAATACAGCAACCTGCAGTCAAAGTGTAACAGCTACTCCTCAGTGCCAGGCATGTACTCCTGGTTTCTGGAAGAATCATCCTGAAATTTGGAACAGCCCGAGTGATCCTGTTGCTGCCGCAGCTGGCTTTACAACGAGCACTAATTTCTGGACGTTCTTAGGCTTTAGCGGACCGCAGTGTGGGTTGCCAAATCTGACCATGCTTCAAGCGACTGCTTTGGGTGGTGGAGATTGCAATGCTTTGGCAAGACACGGTGTATCCGCTTTGCTTGGTGCTGCAGCATTCCCGAATTCTTATCCATATCCAGCAGGCTTGCATAGCTTCACGGATATCAAGAATGCTCTCATTGCTGCATACTCAACATGTAGTTGTGAGCCATTGCATACCGAGTTAGCTGATGCAAATGAAAAAGGCGAGGGACCATGGTGCAGTGCTTTGAGTAGGATGCAAATTATCACAAGCACGCCTAGCAATCCGAGTGTTCAAAAGGTATCCCAAGAGTTGACGGTTGTGCCTTACCCGAATCCTTTCAGTGATAACGTTCGATTCACTATCACGTCGACAATATCAGGGAAAGGAACATTAGAGGTGTACGACATGGCTGGTGCAAAACTCCAGGTTGTCTACAGTGGATACATCTTTGCAGGCAAGGGACAGACGATAGATTATAAGGTTCCAGTGCTTTACAGAACTAACATGGTCTACGTTTTAAGGGTAGGAGACAAAGTAGTGACAGGTAAGTTGATCAACATAAGATAAATTAACCGGAAAGACTAATATTAAGGCTGCTCGAAAGAGCAGCCTTTTATTTTTTGAGATATCTCGTTTAGACAAATAGTCTGTTCGGATATTAACAGATGAAGACGCAAGGTGACCAAGCAGATTAACCAACGTGTGGTGGCCTGGTAACGGTAATCAATTTGTTGTTCGGTTGTTGAGGGCGAAAGGACACAACTTTATTTCTAAAGGTCTTGTATAATTAGTGAGTAAGTCTCTACTTTATTATTTCCCCATACTCCTCTTTCCAATTCCATTTCCATCTGCGATGGCTCCAAAGCCAGGCTTCCGGATATTCCCTGATAAAGTTCTGCAGGTAGTTTACATATTTTAGTGTTAGTTCGCCCTCCTTGAGTTGAGATGGCATTTCCTCTCCAATTTCAAGGATCAACTCATAATAACCCCGGCGGTGCTTGATGATTTTACAAAATACAACGGGCGTATTTCCGCGCCTTGCTCCGCTTTCCGGGGCCCGTACAAAAGGCGTTGGTTTGCCAAAAAAATTATACCAGAGCGCGGAGGAAGGATCGCCGGGATTTTGATCTGCGACCAATACCAACAGGTATGATTTGCTCCTGTATGGAATAATCGCATTACGCATATCTGTTGCTGGAAGCAAAATGGCGCCAGTTTTTGTTCTCACTTTCATGAATAACTTATCAACTAGTTTGCTGGCGATAGGCATATATACTACGAGAAACGGTTGTTTGGTGTTCGAGGCAACGGCCAGGCAACCCATTTCCCAGTTGAAATTGTGTGCCAATAGTACCTGTGCCCGCTTCCCTTCGTCATGAAGCCTGTCGAAAATAGAATAATCAGAGTAAAAATGCCTGTTGATGAACGCGGGTGAGGCCGAAATAACCTTAAGGAATTCAATGAAGTTATCAGTGAAATTGCGGTAGAACTTTTTGGCTATTCTTATTCTTTCTTCGTCTGTTTTTTCCGGAAAGGCCTGCTTCAAATTTGAAAAAACAACTTGTTTTCGATAGCGAATGATATAGTAAAGCAAAAAGTAAGCGCCGTCGGAGATGATATATAGAACTCGAAGGGGTAGGAGGGATATTCCGTAAAGTATTCCGTAAACGATGTAAAACATTAAAATTTACAAATGAATAAGTATTAATAAACCAGGTTAACCTAACACCTTGCAACGTAAAGTTATACAGTACAATCGTACTACAACGAGTGCGTCAACGATTTTATAATTAAGATAGATTCTTACCCGAATGCCCGTTACAGCACTATATTTTGTATCAATCCACTCTTGCCCGGGTAGTCAGTGTTATAGTGCAGGCCGCGACTTTCCTTTCGGAATGTGGCGCCCTTGATAACCAAATAACCTACACTAATCATGTTTCGCAGTTCAAGTAGTTGTGGGGACAGTGTACTTGTTTGATATAATTGTTCCGTTTCCTCCCAAAGCAAATCAATTCGCCGCATGGCCCGCTGCAATCGGATATCGTTGCGAACAATACCGAGATAATCGCTCATTAACAGCTGCAATTCTTTTAAACTTTGAGTAATAAGAATCATTTCTTTCGGTTCTGAGGTGCCGCGCGCATTCCAATCCGGAATGCTTTGCTTAAGCGCAATGGCAGGAATTTGATCAGTGGCGTCAATAAAACACCGATGCGCAAATACGATCGCTTCCAGCAGAGAATTGCTTGCCAGCCGATTCGCGCCATGCAAGCCAGTGCTGGCGCATTCTCCGCAAGCGTATAAATGTTTTATCGAACTTCTACCCCATTCATCTGTCTTAATTCCACCACAACTATAGTGTGCTGCGGGCGAGACTGGTATCATGTCCTTGCTGATGTCAATTCCTATTGACAGGCATTTTTCGTAAATATTTGGAAAGTGCTCTATGAATTTTTCCTTCCTGAAATGCTTGCAATCGAGGTATACATGTTCCGTACCGGTCCGTTTCATTTCACTATCAATGGCCCTGGCTACAATATCTCTCGGCGCGAGATCTTTCCTTGGGTCATATTTTTCCATAAAGGCTTCCTCATTTTTGTTCCGCAAAATCCCTCCATCACCGCGTACCGCTTCTGTAATTAGGAAAGCGTGACCCCTAACCCCGGGCTCATAAAGGGCAGTAGGATGGAACTGAATAAATTCCATATTTTCAATTCTTGCTTTTGCCCGATACGCCATGGCCACACCGTCACCAGTTGCAATTGAGGGGTTGGTAGTTGTTCGATATACCTGGCCATTGCCGCCGGTTGCCAATAATGTTGTTTTTGCCAGGATTTTTTCAATCTTATTCGTTCTAAGGTTTAAAACATACACGCCATAACATTCAACATCAGGCGTCGATTTGGTGACGAGGTATCCCAAATGATGTTGAGTAATCAGGTCGACAACAAAACAATGGTTGATGAGTTCAATATTAGAACGCCGTTTGCTGGCGTCGAGCAAAGCCCTTTCAATTTCCTTTCCTGTAATGTCTTTATGATGGAGAATGCGAAAGGCGGAATGACCTCCTTCTTTTCCCAATTTATAGTCGCCGCCCGGTTGTTTGTCAAATTTTGCACCCCATTCGATGACCTCGTTGACGCGCTCCGGTCCTTCCTTTACCACAATTTCGACTACATGCCGGTTACATAGACCGTCCCCGGCGATAAGCGTATCGTCAATGTGCTTTTCAAAACTATCATTCTCTAAGTCGTTTACTACGGCCAAGCCTCCCTGTGCGTACTTTGTATTGGTTTCATCAGCTGTCGTCTTGGTTATCATCATTACTTTTTTGTCGGGATACTTTTCCGCCACTTTCAAAGCATATGTCAACCCCGCTATGCCTGATCCGATGACTAAAAAATCTGTTTGCATGCTCCGGTACTATGATTTATTTTTTACCCCGAACGAATGAATAACTCTTACGCAGTCGTTTGCCCGTTTATATATTTAACCGCGCCGTATACAATGAGCAATTGGGCCAGTCCATACGTCAGCATAATTATAATTCCGCCGTAATTGATTGCTCCATAGAATTTATTAAGTGCCAATAAAGAATCTGAAATCACAAACAAAATTGCACCAACCACCATCCATACTCCTGCTTTCTTGTTTTTGCTAAACATCGTATGCATGGCAAGCATTAGCATAAAGCTGAGAACAACACCGTAAATGCGCACAGGCAGTTTCAGGTTCCCGAGAAAGGGAGTCAGGAGGCTCATCAAAACGCTGTAATAAACGATTGCCAGCAGCAGGAGCAATGCATTGCCACGTATGTATTCCCTCATTCGTATGTTGTGGAAAAATATGATGTAAAAAACCTGGGTGACGAAAAATGCGGACAATCCAAGCAAAAAGAAAATAGGGTTTTTCCCTTCGAACATCAGCAAGATATCCCCAAGCCACGAAAACAATAACGCTATAAGCACCCACGCCTTCAAATTGGAGTGTGCAGATTTCGTTTGGGAGAAAACATACAACACCAAAACTGGCATCAACAGTGTTTTAGTGACGAGCCTAAAAGAATCGTTTCCCAGGTAAACCGCAACGAGGTCGGCAATTAGAATGATGAGAAATGCAGGGAGCCAGATGGTTTGCTTCATGAAATTAATTAAAGGTAGTTCCTAAATCTTTAGGTCCACTCGTCCGATCACCTCAAACGCCTAGTCCAACCGTTTCAGGTTCAAGCCACGCACCATTTTCTTTTAGCACTTGAATCAGTTCCTGCACCGCGACTTCACTGTTTACATTTCGCTTGACGATATCTTTCCCTTTGTAGAGAGTAATCTTTCCCGGTCCGCTTCCTACATATCCAAAATCAGCGTCGGCCATTTCTCCGGGGCCATTTACAATACAACCCATAATGGCGATCTTTACCCCTTTCAAATGATTGGTTACGGCTCGTATCCGCGCGGTGGTTTCCTGTAAGTCAAACAACGTCCTTCCGCAACTTGGACAGGAGATATATTCCGTCTTACTTATGCGTGTGCGCGACGCCTGGAGGATTGAGAATGCAGTGTTGTTCAAGAATTGATAATTATCCTTTACTTCCAGATATGTTCTGCCAGTCATCCTAATGTTGGCTACCTGCTCCATATTGTTCCATATCCAAATTCCATCCCCAAAACCATCGAGCATTAAGCCTCCAATGTCAGTGGCAAAGTCGATCAACTGTTCATCAACCGATTTACCGCTGTTTTCCACACAAAGGATTACGGGATTATGAATGCGTCGCTCCATTAACTCAATAAGAAATCTGCGAATGGACGGCATTCTATGCTGGTTGCTGCTTTCCAGGCAAAGGATTAACTTATCTCCGCGCTTTGCCTTATCAAGTAGCTGTTGCAATGATTTCCAGTCTTTGTCTGCGTCAACCACTACAAAATGCAATGTTGTTATCTCACTCATCTGATCGAGATACTGCCCTAGTTGAAATAACGGGAAATGGGCTGTTTTATCTGCCAGGGTGAGCCACCGCGAATAATTACAAATTACCTGCAAGGTGCCTGGCAATGCGAATTCGATTTCCTTATCCCCGGTATATATAAAGTCTGCAGCAGCATCATTGATATTCCATTTGTCGACAACAACATCATATTTGTAGCCAATCGCCTCCAACTGTGACGAAGTAATAGCAGGAGTTTGCATATAATCCGCTACCACAACTGGCGGATTCTTTTGACCAATTCTGGTTAGCTGAAAACTATTCCTTCGCAAATAGTCAAAAGGATCATAGGGTAGCCGTATTTTTTCTTCTGCGCTGAGCGGCGCAATTGGCTGATGATGCAGCCGGTTCTGATACCTTGCGATTATGTCTCTGCATACTGGTATCTCTAGTTCGGGATCTTCCGTAAGGGAAACGCGTATTGTGTCCCCCAGGCCATCTTCGAGAAGGGTTCCGGTGCCGATAGCGCTTTTTATTCTCCCGTCCTCTCCGTCACCAGCCTCGGTAACGCCCAAATGCAACGGGTAGCATTCTCCAAATTCGTCCATCATGGTTTTCACAAGTAGTCGATAAGCATGCACCATTACCTGCGGATTGCTGCTTTTCATGCTCAACACGATCTGGTGATAATTTTCATCCCTGGCAATGCGTAAGAACTCCATGGCGCTTTCGACCATTCCAATGGGAGTATCTCCATAGCGGCTCATTATCCGGTCACTTAGCGAACCATGATTGGTTCCGATCCGCATTGCCGTTCCAAATTCTTTACAGATTTTTATGAGGGGAGTAAATCGGTCGCGAATGCGATCAATCTCTTCCTGGTATTCAGCATCACTGTACTCAATAATCTCAAATTTCTTTTTGTCGACATAGTTTCCCGGATTAACTCTAACCTTTTCGACAATTCTTGCAGCGATTTCGGCGGCATTTGGCGTAAAATGAATATCAGCTACTATAGGTGTGGTGTAACCACGGCGACGGAGTGCATTTTTTATGTTGAGTAAATTTTCAGCCTCTCTTTTCGACGGAGCAGTAATACGGATCAACTCCGAACCAGCTTCAATACAACGAATGGACTGTTCAACCGTAGCAGATGTGTCCATGGTGTCGGTCGTAGTCATGGTTTGTACCCTGATGGGATGGCCAGCAGTCCCGTTGGGGTTTCCCAGCAGCAAATCACCAATCTTAACTTCCCGGGTTCTAAGCCGCCTATATTCCGTTAATGATTCACAATAGAATTCCATAATGTATCCCTATTGGACGCTAGTGATAAGGTGCAAAAATATTGCATCCACATGCATTTACCGGCAGAAAGTTAACGTTAAAGGCTAAGGATAATTTAGAAAAACGCTTACCAATCCTTTGGTTGTGAGCCGCCTTCCTTTGAATTTTTTTGAAGGCGTTCTTGCACCTGCTTTTCTTTTTGCTCAAGCAGTTTCAGTTGTTGCTGCGCTTCACGCGGAGTTATTTTTGGTTTTGGTTGCTGCTTTTGTTGTTCTTTCTTTTTTTTCTCCTCCTGTTTCTTAGGTGGGTTCTTTTTCTTAAGCTCGAGTAACGCTTTCTGTAAATTTTCTCTTGCTTCCTGATCATTCGGGTTTAAACGTAGAGTTTGCTTGTATGATTCGATGCTAGCTTCTAGTTTCTTCTGCTGGGTGTAAATCACTCCCTGGTCGTAGATTGCGTTTGAACGAATATCTGGTTTATCTTCTTTGATGCTTAATTCTGCTAATAATTTATTTGCCTCGTCTGCCCGTCCTTGTTTGATTAAAGAACTGGCAAGATTAAATTTTGCGATCTTATCCGGGGGTGGCGTTGTCATCGCTTTTCTATATTCAGATTCCGCTTTATCGTATTGTTGCTGACGATAATAGCTATTTCCTGTTTGAACCGTTTGATTTTGCTGTTGGGCAAATAAAAAATGGTCAACAGTTACAAGTATTATTGTCATTAAGAACTTCATGCGAGTTTTCGTTTTCTTTCGGGCAAGATAAATTCAAATATGAGTAACAGGAACATAATCATGGTGAACCACATATAGTACGTCCTGTAATTTAACAGTGAGACATCAGTAAATATTTTCTTTTCCACTTGTGATAACTGATTCATCAGGTCGTTTATTGTTTGCTCACTGCTCTCAAAATGCACGTACACGCCATTGGTTTTTTGCGCTATCTGTTTCAATTCCTCTTCATTGAGTTTCGAGACGACTATATTCCCCATCGCATCGAGCTTATAACCGCCGCTCGCTGAATCCGGTATTTGGGCCCCTTCCGGAGAACCAATACCTACAGTGCAAACCATCACTCCCTGTTGCGCAAGTTCGTCGGCAGTTTTTAGAGTTTGTTGATCATGATCTTCTCCATCGGAGATAAGAACTACGGATTTAAATCTTCCTTCTTTGCTGTTAAATGCCCTTGCGCTCATCTCCAGGGCATCGCTAATAACCGTTCCCTGTGCAGGTATGGCCTCGGGAGTTGCTGATGAAACAAATATGCCGGCAGCCGCATGGTCAACAGTCAACGGCATTTGCATATAGGCCTTCCCGGCAAATAATACAAGCGCTATCCTGTCGTTGGCCATCTGGTCCATCAATTTTAGGATCATCTGCTTGGCCCTCTCCAGGCGATTTGGTTGCAAGTCAGTGGCAAGCATACTTCTGCTTATATCCAGCGCAACCACTACATCAATTCCTTTCCGGGAAATATTATCGGCGCTGCCTGGCTTTCGAAGGTTGGCCACACCGACAACCCCCAAGGCAAATGCCAGGGAAAATAAAATGAATTTACTGGTGAATAATTGCGGAGAGAAATTTTTAATGAGATCCTTTACGAGGTCTTTGTCTCCTATCCTCTTAATCGCATCCCGCTTCCACCTGAGCAGTAACAAGAAAAGGACGATGAATACGATAACGCCCGCAAAAATCAACAAGAATTCTTCGTATTGAAATTGAAAGTTCACAAAAGTTCAGGATTCGAATATTTAAACGTTTGCGACCGAAGATTAGTGCTAAAAGGCCGATAATTACCCGGGATTGAAGCAAATTTCATTAGTCGGTTCATCCAACGTCACATTTTTCCTTGCATAAAGCCCAATTGATTTAAGATTCCCCTGAGAATTTTCATACCCATGGCAGAAATATCAGCTCTGGGATCGGTGCTATCGAAATTCAAAACCAAGAAATAAGGGTGCTTGTTTTCTTCAATCCACCCAACAATCCATGCCACATGATTGCCTCGTTCATCTTGTCCCCAGCCAGTCTTGTAGCTTAGCTTGTAATTCGCATTATCTTCGAATAGCATAGCTCTTTTCACAATTTTCTGGTACTCCTCAAAAAAGGGCAGTTGGTTAAAATAAAGGCGCTTTACTAATCCCAATTGCTCATCAGGAGTTATTTTCAAGGAATTGTCCAGCCAAAAAGTATCTATTCTTGTTTCGATCTTTTTTGTACCATAGGCGATACTATCAAGGAAGAATTGCATAGTATCCTTCCCAATCCTTCTTGCTACTTCCTGGTAATATGGCACCGCCGATACCCGGAAAGCTTCATACATGGTGAGGTCACGGTTCCATTCTTTGATTGGTCTTTCAACACCATCCCATTTTATGATCATGCTGTCATTGGTGATTCTGCCAGTCTGTAATCCAATCAGTGAATTCACAATTTTGAATGTGGAAGCGGGCAAGTAAGCACTGTCGCGATAGCGTTTCAAATTGTAAATTGTGAATTGCCCCGTACCGTTATCGAAGAGAGCAAACGTACCATTCACATGGTTCTCAACAAAGAAATGTTTTAAACCATTGTCAATTTTGACATTGTTTATTGAACAAGAAAACAAGAGCGAAATGACCGATAGCGAAACACCAAGGACCCGCATTCAAAAAAATTTCGGCAAAGGTAGCACCTGCCATAGATAATCAAAACGCCAAAGTCCGACTCAAAAAACTAATTTTAAAGTTGAAAGCATTCTTAAATGTTCGACTTCGAAAATTTCTATTTATTCCTAACGGTAAGCCTACTCATCAATCTTTCACCCGGACCGGACATGATTTATACGGCTGCAAGGAGTTTATCCCAGGGGATAAGGGCGGGAATTTTGTCAGCGCTTGGAATATTCACAGGCTGTTTGTTTCATATCACGGCAGCTGTGTTTGGATTATCGAAAATTATCGAGGAATCGGTTTTGCTTTTTTCCATTATTAAATATGCAGGTGCCGGATATCTCGTTTATCTGGGCATACGGTCGCTGTTAAATACAAAAAAGACAAAAACAGAAATCAAAACCTTGCCGCCGATCAGTCAGCGAAAAATCTTTCTGCAGGGGATGCTAACCAACATTTTAAATCCGAAAGTGGCTATTTTCTTTTTATCGTTTTTACCCCAGTTTATCAATCCCCAATCCAATTATTTGGAAGAACAGATCGCCTTATTGGGTCTTTGGTTTGCTGTTCAGGGCACCCTCGTATTAATCCTGGTAGCCACTATCACCGGTACTTTTAGGATGCTGTTGCAAAAAAATACGGGCTTTTGGACCTGGCAGGAGAGAGTAACGGGCCTAATATTAGTTACACTTGGGCTGAAAATGTTTTTTTCCAGGAAATAAAAAATCCCCCGATGGGGGATCTCCTTTGGCCATAGTGACATTTTAGATGTAAATGCCATTACTTAATCGTTGGTGTTTTCTGCCCTGGCAATCCCGTTTGGTGGCCGCGCAGGATGATAACAGAAATGCGGTCACAACAATTGCCAAAATGAAAACAAATAATTTTTTCATCGCGAATTTTTAGCGGGTGAATTAATAACGGCAATCAAAGGAGGGGATCAATAAAATGGTTGCTCAGAAGAAGAACGAAAGTAATGCGGAATTATTATATCTTATAGTTT
>AR_comb_assmDRAFT_10438897_pt1 | contig 11483 bp, 8 predicted proteins | sample ArasoioldDNA_FD_10543 | JGI IMG/M metagenome (IMG submission 10543) | reverse complement strand
AAGCCGATCTACGAAGGGTTCAGCGCCGACACTTCATTTCTGAACTCGTCCGGCGTCTTGGCCTCACTCATCACCGTTGCGGCTGGTGTGATCCTGTACTTCATCAACGTCGCCTGGAATCGTTCTAAGGGTGTTGAGCGCAACCAGGTGTTCGCAGCAATCCCGCCTGACTGAGGCCGTTCAGGTCAGAATCGGTCAACGTCCTCACCTGACCCAGAGGAACTAAAGGTAGTGGTGCCCGGATGATCGCGTTGGGAGGCTACGGCATGCACGGAAGCAGCCTGCGGGACCTTCCCCGTCTCAGGGACGCTGCGCGCCTTCGCGAGTCGAGCTGGGACAGGACGGGCGGCAACGAAGATTGGGTCATCGTGCCGCCCGGCGAAAGGCTGCTGCTTCTTGATGTGGAGGGAGCCGGCAACATCAACCACATCTGGATCGGGATCCCCGATGCCTTGGGCTACCGCGAGGTGGAACCTGAGGGCAGCAACAGGGACGCTCTCCAGCGGCTCGTTTTGGAGATGCACTGGGACGGCGAGACCTCCCCGAGTGTCCTTGTTCCGCTCGGCGCGTTCTTCGGTGCAACCCATGTTGAACCCTCGGAGTTCACGTCGGCACCAATTCAAGTGGGGCCTCGGGATGCCCGCAGCCTGACGTCCTTCTTCCAGATGCCGTTCGCGTCAAGCGCTCGCGTAGGTATCACGAACCAGAGCCCAGAGCCCGTTCGGCTCTGGTACTACGTGGACTACGAGCGGTTCGACCACCTCGAGCCGGAGATCGCACGTTTCCACTGCAGTTGGAACCGAAAGCAGTTCGAGGGGCAACCCGAGGACGGGTCAACCAACGAGGAATACCAGTTCGGTGGAAAGAACCTGACCGGCAAGGACAACTTCGTGTTGCTGTCGGCTGAGGGCCGTGGCGTCTACGTCGGCTGCTTCATGTCGGTACACAATCTTCGCCATACGCACGAATGGAACTGGTACGGCGAGGGTGACGACATGATTTTCATCGATGGAGCGGACTGGCCTCCTACCCTCCACGGCACCGGGCTCGAGGACTACTTCGACTCCACCAACTGTCCGCAGGAGGAGCATGCTACGCCCTACCACGGACTGATCCGCGGGGGCGGCGAAAACTGGAGCGGCCTTTCTACGTACTACCGGTTCCACATCGAAGACCCCGTGCCGTTCAGGGAGTCGATCGTGGTCTCGGTTGAGCACGGGCACGCGAACAAGCGTCCAGACGAACTCACGGCCGTCGCGTTTTGGTACCAACAGGAACCGCACCTACCCCTGACCCTGCCGAGCGCGGATGAGCGCTCGCCCCGTCCCCTCTGACAATGCGGCTACTAGTGGCCTCCGATCTGCATGGTTCCGAAGTTGCATGGCGGAAGCTGCTGAACGCCGTTCGCCTGGGCATCTGGGAGGCCGATGCTGTTCTGGTTGCCGGCGACCTCTCGGGCAAGGCACTCGTTCCGCTCGTGAAATCGAACGGAAGCTGGCACGGCAGCCACGGTGGGCGCGACTGGGTCGCCACGAATGAAGGCGAGCTCAGCGAACTTGAAAGAAGCCTCGCCGACAAGGGCCTCTACAGCATCGCCATTACGGAAGAGGAACGCGCCGAGCTTGACGACCAGAGCGTCCTTGAACAACGCTTTCTCCAGGCCATCAAGGATCGGCTCGACGCCTGGATGGAGCTTGCCACCGAGCGCCTGAGTGAGAGCCGCACGCCGCTCTATCTGATCCCCGGCAACGACGATCCCTATGAGATCGACCCGTTGCTCGAGCGTGGGGGCGGTGTCATGAACGCAGACAACCGCGTTGTCCGCCTGCCCGACGGCCGCGAGTTGATCGGCTTCGCGACAGCCAATCCGACACCTTGGCTAACCCCTCGGGAACTCGAGGAAGAAGAACTCGAGGAACGGCTGCACACCCTCGTCGCGAGCGCGGAGGACCCCGGGTCCTCGGTGCTTATGACCCACGTCCCACCCCATGGGTCTTCGCTCGACACCGTCGCATTGCTGGACGATCAACTCCGCCCCGTCATCTCAGGGGGCGGCGTCGTTGAAGTTCCCTGCGGGTCGACAGCAGTCAGGCACGTGATCGAGCAGTTTCAGCCGATGCTCGGGATTCACGGCCATGTGCACGAGTCTCCTGGGCAAGCTCGAGTCGGGAACACGCTCTGCATCAATGCTGGCAGCGAGGCATCAGTCGGGATCCTCCGAGCATGTCTCATCGATATCGACGCGAACGGTGTGCGATCTCAGCGAGTGGAGGGCTAGATGCCAGCCCCCGATGCCGTTGCCCGCTCCCTGGAGTTGGTCTCACGAGCAGAGCGATACGGTGCTTCACTCCGCATGGTGGGGGGCGTCGCGATTGCCTACCTTTGCGGCACGGCGTCCCGCGCTGGAGATCTCGACTTCGTAGCAGGGCACAAAGATCGCGCCGCAGTCGAGTCGGCGATGGCTGAGGCGGGATTTGGCTCCGATCGCGAGTTCAACCATCTGCACGGAAACCAGCGGCTCTACTTCGAGTCTCCGGACGGACTTCCGATCGACGTCTTCATAGGCCGAATGGACATGTGCCACGTCCTAGATCTCCGCACACGCCTGCAGTTCTTCAGTCCTACTGTGACTCCAGCAGACCTTGTCCTGAGCAAGCTGCAAATCGTTCAGTTCACCGAAAAGGATTACCAGGATACGCGGGCGCTCCTTGAGCGAATCGAGGTAGCCGAACGCCACGACGCTATCGACCCAAAGCGGATCGGTGAGGTGATCTCGGAGGATTGGGGCTGGTTCCAGACGGTCTCTCAGAACCTCGAGCGATTCAGTACGTCGAACGATGTCGTCGGCGGACGTGCGAACGAGCTCCTCGAAATAATGAACAGCTGGCCGAAAACGCGGCGCTGGAATGTGCGCGCTCGGGTTGGCACTCGAAAGAAGTGGTACCGCCTTCCCGAGGAGGTCGCTCACGGCAGCACGGCGGGGGGTGGGTAGCAGTGGCGACAGTCGGGCTGCTGAGTTTCTCGGATGGCCGGAGGTTTGCGCACGAGATCGTCCGCGGTGAAATCGCGGCCACAGAGCAGGCGATGCGAAAATCTCTCGAGGAGAGCGGGCATGTCGTGGTCTCGGCAGAGGAGCCCATCTGGAGCAACGAGCTCGCCGTTCGCGAAGGTCGTCGCCTGAACGCCGCCACTCCAGATTGCGTGGTTTTCAATTACGCCGCCTGGGCGTTCCCCCACTTCACGATGCTGGCCGCCCAGGAAACGTCCTCGCCCCTAATTCTCATGTCGAACCTCGATCCGGCTCGGCCCGGGTTGGTTGCGATGCTCGCGGCCGCCGGCGGGCTCGATCAGGTAGGGCGCATCTATGGCCGGGTCTGGGGCAATATCGGAGACGAGGAGATTCGACAACGGCTCGAGGTGAAAATTGCGGCGGCACGCGCGGTCAGCCGCCTACGGGGCATGACATTCGGCCGGATCGGCGGGCGGCCGATGGGCATGTACACGGCCACGGCTGCGACGGACACTTGGCTCGCCCGCTTCGGTGTCGACGTCGAAGAGGTCGACCAGTTCGAGCTCGTGCGACGCGCCGCCGAGACTTCGGATGACGAGGCGAAGCAAGGTAGAGCTTGGCTGGAAGGGAGCTGCCGCGCGGTTCACTACGACGGGCAGCTCCTTACACCAGAGCTCCTCGATCGCCAGATCCGCATGTATCTGGCCATGCGAGAGCTCATCGAAGAACTGCATCTCGATTTCACCGGCATCAAGGGACAGCCCGAGCTGACGACGCACTTCGCGACGGCCGACGTCGCTGAAGCGCTTCTCAACGATCCCTACGACTGGAACGGGCCGAAGGAGTCGCACGTCTGTGCAACAGAGGCAGACATGGACGGGGCGCTCACCATGCAGCTACTCCACCTGATCGCCGGGACTCCCGTCCTCTTCGCCGACGTCCGCCATTACCACGGCGATCGGGGCATCTGGGATCTCTGCAACTCGGGCCAGCACGCGACCTGGCTTGCCGCCCGATCCGCCGACCCCGGGGAAAACCTGCGACACGTCGAGCTCTTTCCCGCTCAGTTCTACTTTCCGGCCGGCGGCGCCTCGGTCTACCACGTCGCGGCACCAGGTGAGTTCACGTTCGCCCGCCTGACCCGAAACGACGGCCGCTACCGCATGCATGTCCTGGCTGGCACGGCCGAGCGTTACGACGACGCTGAAAACGAGGCGCTGGCCGAGCAAACAACGCGGACGTGGCCGCATATGTTTGCGCGCCTAGATCCAACTCCAGATGAGTTCCTCGATTCATATGCCTCGAACCACATTCATGGCGTGCCGGGCGACCTGCGAGGCGAACTGCGCAGCGTCTGCGCTTGGCTCGATATCGATCTGATCGAGCTCTAGCGAGGCAGCATGGCTTCGCTCGTTCTCGGCATCGACGTCGGCACCTCGGCGACAAAAGCCGTCTTGGCTGATGCAGGTGGAACAGTCATCGACAGCGCCCGCGCAGAGCACGGGTTCGAGCAGCCACGCCCAGGCTATGCCGAGCAAGACGCCGAGGCGATCTGGTGGGGTGACACCCTCAAGGTCGTCCGGGAGCTACTCCGTGAGCGCCACGATGAGCCTGCCGCCGTTTGTGTCAGCGGCATTGGACCGTGTGCGTTGGTCGCCGATCGTGCAGGCCGACCGCTTCATCCGGCAATCCTGTATGGGATCGACTCGAGAGCTACTGCAGAGATCGAGGAACTGAACGTCGAGCTCGGCGCAGACGAAATACTCGGCCGGGGCGGTTCCCCGCTTACGAGCCAGGCGGTCGGGCCCAAGCTTCGTTGGCTCAGCAAGAGCGACGAAACGCTCTTGCGACCGTCCAATCGACTCTTGATGCCGAGCTCGCTGGCGGTGCTGAGGCTGACCGGTGAGTACGTTCTCGATCATCACAGCGCGAGCCAGTGCGACCCCCTGTACGACCTGCGCGAAGCGACATGGATCGACGAGTGGTGGACGCGTATTGCTGGCGAGCTGTCTAAACCACGACTCTTCTGGCCCGCCGAGGTCGTCGGCGAGGTGAGCCGCGCGGCGGCGGAGGAAACAGGGATCCCCGTCGGCACGCCGGTCTGCGCAGGCACCATCGACGCCTGGGCTGAATCGATTGCCGCGGGCGTCACGCACCCGGGCGACCTCATGATCATGTATGGCTCGACCATTTTCCTCATCGAGTCCATGGCAACGCCCGCGTTCTCGTCTGCACTATGGGCAACCGCCGGAGTCGAACCCGGAACCTTCTCGCTCGCCGCAGGAATGGCCACGGGAGGCCTGGCGGTGACGTGGCTCCGAGCGCTCATCGGCGAGCCCGCGTGGGACGGCTTCCTCGAGCGGGCAGCAGGCGTGCCACCCGGCTCGCGGGGGCTCCTCGCGCTGCCCTATCTAGCTGGTGAGCGCACGCCGATATTCGACCCCGCCGCTCGCGGCGTCATTGTCGGGCTTACGCTCACCCACGGGCAGCCAGAGGTCCTTCGCGCACTGCTGGAAGGCATCGCCTTCGCTGTGCGTCACAACGTGGAGACAATGGAGTCGGTCAGCTCGACCTGCAACAGGATCGTCGGCGTTGGCGGCGGAACGCGATCTGGTGTGCTTCCGCAAATCGTCACGGACGTTCTGGGTCGAGAGCAATCGATCTGCCCGCCTTCAGTTGGTGCCAGTCTCGGGAGCGCCAGGCTCGCGGCCCGCGCGGCCGGGCTCGCAGACGAAGCGGACTGGATCCGCATCGAGCGCATCCTCGAACCGACCGAATCGAGCGCGGGCGTGTACTCGGAGCTCTACGACCGCTATCGCGATCTTTATCTTCGGACAGCTGAGGATATGCACGCGCTCGCCGAGTTGGGCGCGTCCTGAGCGCTAGCCCTCGGATTGCGGTGCGCCTGCCCGCATTCTCTCCACAAATGTAGGCCACCACTCGCTCTGATCCGACCGCGCCTCGAGCTCAGTGGCGACCGCGTCCCACCGCGCCCACACGTCGTCCGCGGCTCGGCGCGCTTCAGTTGTGTTGGAGTACTCAGATGCGATCCATCGCCGCCCAATCTTCACGTGGACGACCTCGTCGGCCCAGTCGAAATCCTGGAAGTTCCAGATCAGCGGGTCTCCGTACTCCCGCACCACTTCGAACTCGTACCGCTTTCCTGTGTCTGCCGGCATCAGGCTCTGCTCGATTCCCCAAAGAAGAAGGTGCGCTTCGCGAGGGTTGAACGAGGAGTTGAGCGCCTCGACCGCATTGACCGGAACGGGAAACGCGTAATGCGGCACTCCGTGGCTATGGAGCACGACCTCTCCCATCATCGCGTGCCTTGTCTCGTCCCAGAGCTGCCGCGCAAGGTCGGTGTGGTAGTCCCAGGGCCGATTCGTCGCGCTCGACAGAATGGGACCCATCCATTCCGGAACATCCATTTCTCGTAGGCGTTTGTAGACAAGGGCGAATGCGCGCTCATCGGCCGGACGGCTCGCGTCCGAGTAGTAGCGATCGATTTTCGCCGACGTGTTGAACGCGTCACTGAAGCGCCTGTCGCGGCGTGGGTTCACATCCCTGCGCCGTGCTCCTTGCCTAAGGGCGAGGCCGCTCGGATCGGGATCCTCGAGCAACGACCGGATGTGCGCCGTCCAGGCCTCGGTGTCTTCGCCGTAGGCTTTCGCCAACCCAGCTAACGCCGCTCGAGTCCACTCCAGCACATCCGCCTGCTCGCCACGAATTCGGCGCAGCAGGTACACGGTCGGGAAGTCAGCAAGAGGGTTGGCGAGGCTCAAGTACTCGTCGATTGCGTTGAGGACCTCGCGGCGTGCTAGTTCCAGGCCTGTAAGGAGCTCAACGGTCGATTCGGCCTCAGCCACCTCGTTGAAGAACGTCGGTAGACGATCATCCGGGGAGTCGTCAAAGCGCGGCGCGGGGTGACGCAACTCCCCGATTCGATCGCGCAGGCCAGCGCACGCCTCCGCGTCAAGCCACGAGTGAAGGCCGAGCCCACACTTGGCTTCCCACTCGGGAACCGTTGGCAAGAATCGCGCGGACAGGAGATGCAATCGGCGGAAGAAGAATTCGATCCGGCGCAAACGCTCGACGCTCTCGTCGACGTCGAGCCCGGGCCGAGCCGCTTCCTCGTACGTTGCGATTCCGGCCAGTGGAGGGATTCCGAGCGTCTCGAAGTCGCTTGAATCCGTTGGTATCGGTATCACGGCGCCCCCTTACACCTTGTCTAGTTTCGAAGTATGATCAGCGGCTGCGACATGGTATCGCTATCTAGGAGGTAGCCCAAATGGCGCGCGATCCTCGCCACGACATCCTTTTCGAGCCACTACAAATCGGACCGCGCGTTCTGCCTAACCGCTTTCTCCAGGTGCCGCACTGCATGGGTGGCGGGTCGGAACGGCCGGGGTTGCAAGCGGAGTTCCGTCGGATGAAAGCTGAGGGCGGCTGGGGCGCAGTCTGCACGGAGTACTGCGAGATCCACCCTTCCACGGAGGATGCTCCAAGGACGGGTGCCAGCCTCTGGGACGACGACGACGTTCGCAGCCTCGGAATCATGGTCGACGCTGTCCACTCTGAAGGCGCGCTGGCAGGCGTCGAGCTTTTTTACGGAGGCTCCTACTCCGGAGGCGGCGAGTCGCGAGCGGCGGCTCGCGGGCCGCGACAGGTGATGAGCGACGTCGAGCTCATGCGATATCCCCGCGCGATGGACGACGACGACATTCGTGACGTCCAGCGCTGGTACGCGGAAGCCTCGCGCCGGGCGCTCGCCGCGGGCTTCGACATCGTCTACGTGTACGGAGCGCACAACACGCTCGTGCAGCAGTTCATGACTCAGATGTTCAACGATCGCAGCGGCGACTACGACCTTACGTCGTTCGAGAATCGTTCACGCTTTTTCCGCGAGACGGTCGAGACCGTTCGCGAGGCAATCGACGGAGAGGCAGCCCTAGCAGTACGACTGAGCGTCGACCACCTACTCGGTGAGCGGGCGTTCCAACTCGATAGAGACGCACTGCCGTTCATTGAGCTCGTCGACGACCTCGTCGACCTATGGGACATCACCGTCTCGACTGGCCTCAACTGGGGTGAGGATGCCGGCCCTTCGAGGTTCCTTCCGGAGAACTCCCACGCGGAATGGCACCGGGCCGTCAAGGCTGTGACGAAGAAGCCGGTGGTGGGAGTCGGTCGGTTCACAAGCCCGGACACGATGGCGCGGGTGATCGCAGAGGGCGAGCTCGACGTCATCGGCGCCGCGCGACCCTCGATCGCGGACCCTTTCTTGCCCAACAAGATCAAGGAAGGTCGGGTCGACGAGATCCGCGAGTGCATTGGCTGCAATATCTGCATCGCCCGATGGGAGCGTTGCCTGCCGATCATCTGCACGCAGAATGCGACTTCGGGCGAGGAGTTTCGTCGTGGCTGGCATCCTGAGCGATTCAGCCAGGCCGCTAATGCTGAGAACGATGTCCTTGTTGTCGGAGCAGGACCGGCTGGGATGGAGTGCGCGGTCGTCTTGGCCAAGCGGGGTATGCGGCGCGTTCACCTGGTCGAAGCCGAAGATCAGCTCGGGGGAGCGTTGCGCTGGATCACACGCCTTCCCGGGCTTGGGGAGTGGGCCCGTGTCATCAACTACCGGCAGATCCAGCTCGACAAGTTGCGCAACGCCGAGGTCATCCTTGGGAAGCGACTTACGGCCGAGGACATCAGTGAATACGGGGCGGAGATTGTCGTCCTTGCCACTGGGTCCTCATGGGTTTCCGACGGTCTGAGCAGCGCGACGATGTCGACGTTGCCCGGTGCGGATGCCAGCCGGCCGAATCAGCTCACGCCCGAGCAAGTGATGGTGGACGAGAAGCCGATTCCGGGCGAGCGCGTTGTCGTCTTGGACTTCGAGGGTTACTTCATGGGCGTTTCGCTGGCGGAGCGTCTCGCCCTCGAGGGCAAGAGCGTCACGATCCTGACGCAGTTCGCTACGCCAGCTCCGATGATGGAGGGCACCCTCGAGGCGCCTCGCATGCTCACTCGACTGCACTCGCTTGGCGTCGAATGGGTGGGTCACCACGTACCGGTGCGAATCGAGGATGACGGTGTCGTCGTGGCGAACAGCTTTGACGCCGAAGGCCGGGAGCGAAAGCTCGAGGGTGACGCGGTGGTGCTTTGCACAGGGCGCCGCTCGAGCGACGCTCTGTTCATGGAGCTCAAGAACGACCTCGGAATAAGTGCACTCGAGGCCAACGGGATCACAGGGCTCTACCGAATCGGCGACTGCGAGGCACCGCGGACGATCGCCGACTGCATCTTCGACGGCCATCGCCTCGGGCGAGAGATTGACTCCGACGACCCCAGTACTCCACTGCCTTTCGTGCGCGAGCGATCCTGGGTCACCGCATCTCCCACGGGCGACTTGGCCAACCTCGAGACGACTGTCGCCAGCTAGGGGAGATTCGGATGAGCCAGATGTTCGACACCGCGCCCGACCTCAAGCCAACTCCGTTCTCACCTCGATTCGCCGACCAAGTGAGCGAGTGGGTAGACGGTTTTGGCTATGCCGCTCCACTTGCAGTCTCGACTTCGGAAGCTGAATACAAGGCCGTTCGAGAGGCCGTCGGAGCGCTCGACTTCTCGATGCTCTACAAGGTCGATGTTGAGGGAAAGGGAGCGCTGGAGCTCGTCAACAGCCTCGTTACTCGAGACCTCCGCTCGCTTGCGCCAGGACGAGTCGCCTACGGCGCGGTAGTAGACGAGGACGGGATGATGGTCGATGACGTCACGTCGATTGTGTTCTCGCCAGAGTTCGTGCGCGTAACAGGAGGGACGGCGCGCCTCGAGGAGCTGCTGCGTGAGCTTGGAGGCGTAGGCATCAGAGTTTCTCAGCGCAGGGAAGAAATCGGCCATCTGTGTCTCCAAGGTCCCCGCAGTCGGGAGGTTCTGGCAGCCGTCACCGACGACGACCTCTCGAACGAGGCTTTCCCGTACTACACATACAAGCCCCGCGTCGAGCTCGCCGGCGTTCCGGTTCATCTGAACCGGCTCGGCTTCACAGCCGAGCTGGGCTACGAGATCTGGGTCGACGTGGAGCATGCGCTCGGTGTCTGGGACGCACTCTTCGCCGTAGGCGAGCCGGTCGGGCTAATCCCCGTCGGGGCGATCGCGGTGATGATGCTCCGGATTGAGGCTGGCCTCATCATGGGTGACGGCCTCGAGTATGACTCGACCGTCTCCCCCTTCGAGTGCGGGCTCGGTTGGACGATCGACTTTGAAAAGGGCCCCTTTCAGGGTCGCGAAGCGCTCCTTGCTTTGAAGGAAAGTGCGCCGACACAACTCGTCACCATTCGGCTACCCACCGGCGGCGATACGGCAAGTGGCGCGCCGCTCGAGCTTGCTGGCAAGCGTGTTGGTCAGGTGACCATGAGCATGCCGTCTCCTTACACAGGAGACACACTCGGGCTAGCGCGTGTCACCAGGGAGCACGCAGTGGTCGGAACGCGCCCGGTCGCCGTAATCGACGATGGGTCGATCGAAGGAGAAATTGTTCGCATGCCCGTCTACGACCCGGACCGGATCCGGGTCCGGAGCTAGCGCTCGGCCTTCGCCGCGTTGAGTCCGGTTCCACCCTTGCCCACTTGTACCTCGCCGCCGTGATCCTCAGCCGTGCGTTCCTCAGGACGGTCGCGCCGATACGCCAGCCCCGACTCATCGAAGAGCCCTTCATTACGAGTGATGGAGCGGTGTCCGCCTGCGTCACCTGGGGCCATTCAGAGCGGTATTTCATGCGGCTTCGCGGAGCACCGAACGTCCCTGATTGTCAGGCGACGACAACGCCGTGTTCGCACGGTGTTCGCATCTCTCGGGCCGTTCTCAGCGCAAGCTTCCGTCGAGTATCACTGGCGTGATTTCCAATCCCTCCAGGCGCAGGTCTTTTGCCTGCCGCTTCAGATCCGGGAGAAGGCCGTCCCGATCTAGTCTGCCGCAGGCCTGGCGGCGATGGGTATCTCCCTCATCGCTCCAGCGCTCAGGATCGAACAAGATGGCGAGGTAATCCCGTGACGTCGAGACGGCGAGAGATAAGCGTCAGCTAACTGGCTTCGCATCACAACTCTTAGCTCAGGGTGCCAGCAGCCTTCACCTCAACGACACAAGTCACTTGTTGTGCGCCCTCGACGCGCTCGCCGGCAATGGCGTCGATGTGGATATCAGTGCACTCACCGCTCCCGCCACCCGGATTGACGCGGATCTCGACCTCGCGATTCACGAACGCTCGTCTGGAAGCGCTACGGGCACCTCTATCCGGGCTCGACCCGTGAGGCGATTGCTGCGCTTGACCGCCATCTCGGAGCACGTGCGGGCTAGCGGTGCGGGATATACGCGGGATGGAAACTCGTGCGTCCGCAGCCACCCGCACAAAATCGCTGTAAATAGAGACGGGAGCGACGGGACTCGAACCCGCGACCTCCGGCGTGACAGGCCGGCG
>AR_comb_assmDRAFT_10100792_pt1 | contig 11484 bp, 9 predicted proteins | sample ArasoioldDNA_FD_10543 | JGI IMG/M metagenome (IMG submission 10543) | reverse complement strand
GAGCGCGAGCTTCCCAAGCTCGAGGTCGCGGGTTCGAGACCCGTCGTCCGCTTCTCCGATCGGTCACTCGCCTTTCATCGCGAGGAAGCGCATCTGTTCCTGCGCTTCGTGACGCGAAGCGGTTTCCATCTCGAGCGCCGACACCGAGCCGACGGATGCCTTGATCGAGCGCACCAGCTCCGGCTGGGCCCCGGCCCGCTCGGCCAGCGCGACCGCCCTGGACTCGGCCTCCTCGGCTGGACAGAGATGACTCGCAAGGCCGATTCTGACCGCCTCGGCAGCGGGGAGGCTGTTGTCCAGACAGGCGACCTCGATCGCCGGCTGGGGCCCGAGCAGCTGCGAGAGCATCCGCAGGTGACCGCCGGCGGGGTGGATCCGGTTCGCGGCGAACATCGAGCGCAGGACGGCGTTGTCCCCGACGACGCGCACGTCGCAGGCGAGAGCCAGGTTGAGGCCGGCCCCCACGGCGGGCCCGCAGACGGCGGCTATCGACGGGACCGGAAGACCGCGGACGGCGTCGAAGATCTCGTACACGGCCAGAAGGTCAGGCGATTTGGTCACCGCCTCGTCTCCTCCGTCCGCCAATTCCGCCGCCGCCCCCGCCAGCACCGACCGGTGGGCGCCTGCGCAGAAGGCATCCGCGGTGCCGGAGATGACCAGGGCGCCGATCGAGGGATCCTCGGCGATCTCGCGGAGCCTCGATACGAGCTCCCTTGACATGTCTCCCGTGAGCGCGTTCTTTCGCTCCGGCGCCTGCATCCGCAGGACCGCCACTCCCTGCACGGGACGAGAAAGCTGCACCTCACTCACGTCTGACTCCTTTCGAACCGCTTCCGCCTGGCTTAAGCGATGGTCATGTACGTGGCGGGATTCTCGACCAGAAGCCGGTCGATCTGATGGTCTTCCACGCCGGCATGGGCGAGGCTCGGAACGATGTTTTCCACGATGTGGCCATAGCCCAGGCCGCCACCCGCACGGGTCTGCATCTTCGTGCACACGTCCTGTGACAACAGCAGTTGGTCGCCGTAACCAAGGTCCAGCAGCTCGAGCAGGTAACGCTCACGCTGAGCGTCGTGGGCGGTGTAGTTGAAGGTGCTGAAATACGCTTCCAGGCCGAAGGTGTCGAACGAGATCCAGACGCCCATGTCCAAGAGGCGTCGCTGGTAGTCGATATCCATGTAACCGTCCATGTGACACAGGTTGAACCGGCGCGGATCGACCCCTTTCTCGAGCACGAACCGGGTGACCTCGGGAGCGACCCGGCTGTCGTTGCCGAAATAGGGATGCACGCAAAGGGGCACGCCGGTTTCGAGCTGGGCGCGGCAGGCAGCCTCGAGGACCTTCCACTCGTCGGGGTGCCCCGGCTGGCCGATGCCGATCTCCCCGATTATCCCGGTCTGGATGCCGTCCACGCCCTCCAGCATCTCCCGGACGAACTCCTCGGCTATCGACTCGACGCTCTGTTCGGCCAGCTGCATCGGATGGGCGTCATGGACGTAGTAGCCGGAAGCGACCACGCAGCGCAGGCCCGCCGCCCGGCAGACGTCCGCGATCTCCCGGTAGGAAGAGGTCCTGACCCCAACGGAAGACACGTCGACGACGGTGCCCCCGCCGAGCTCGGCGAAGCGCCCCAGTTCCTCGACCGCCAGGTCTTGGTCCTCCAGGACCAGGTTGTCGCGGATACGGCCGAAGCGGCGGCGCGCCAGCCCCACGTTGTGGAGGCTGAGCGGTTCTTCGGCGATCGCGAGCTCCTCGGGGTCATCCGGCCTCTCCCAGTAGTTCCGGATGTCGAGCAGGATGTGCTCGTGGGTCAGGGTCACCCCCAGGTCCGACGGCTCACATGGCCCCGCGGTGGTCATCACTTTGCCCTTGTGGGGGTGGTTCGACATCGGATCCTCCGCTCCCTAAACCACTCCTCGCCATCGGCAAGTGCCCTTGCCCGCCGCGGCGCCTTCTCGACACCGACACTAGGCGATCTCGGATTGGCGACACGGCCGGGTTGCGAGAACCGCAACGTCGACGATTCAGCCAGTCTGGTCGACCTGCCTGGCGTAGTGGCGGGCGGCAAACCCGGGACTGACGTAGCCTTCCTCCAGGTCGCGGTTGACGATCTCCGTCGGACGTCGGGCGGGGTCGCCATACCCGCCCCCGCCACCGGTCTGCATCTCGACGACGGTGTCCTTGGGAATCGCCAGGCGGGTGACCTTGCCGAAGTAACGCTCGGCGTCCTCGTCGGGTCGACGGACGACGATCCGATTCGGGCGCGCCTCGCCGCCACCGCTGAGCCCTGGGGGCGGGGTAGTCGTGCGATCGGTCGCCGAGGTCATCCAGCAGTCCTCGAGGAGGTGGAACGCGATGTTGATGCCGAGGCCACCTCGATGCTCGCCGGCGCCACAGGAGTCCTGCGCCAGCGCCAGCTGCTCGACATACCAGGGATTACGCGACTCCCAGACCTCGACCGGGGCGAAACGCGTTCCGGCATCGGAGAGGTACATGAGGCTGCTGGCCCCATCGCCTGCGCTGTGGGCGCCCTGGCCCACCGGGTGGGTGATGCCGTCCGCCCAGGTCTCGCCGGACTCCGCGCGTTTCCCCCACCAGGTCAGCACGCAGGTGTCGGCGCCGCTGGCGGCGGGCACAGCGGTCGGATCTGCCTCGGCCAACGCCCGATAGATGACCTCGATCGCCTGCTGGGAAGACCAGGTCCCGAGGAAGCACGCGACCGGCGGGTTGGGGTCGAACATGGACCCCGGCCGGGTGAGGACCTCGATCGCCCGGAAGGATCCCTCGTTCGGCGATTCACCCGCCCCGGCGAGCATCGCAATCGCGACGCGTGACGCTGAGACGGTGATCGGAAGGGGCGAGTTGACCGGACCGAGCTGCTCTTCGGGCGACCGACTGTAGTCGATGCGGACATCCGAGCCGTCGACCTCGACGATGACTTCGTAGGGAATCGGGGTGTCGTCGATTCCGTCGTTGTCGAGCTTCCCGTGGCCGACGTAGGTCCCGTCGGGGAAGGAGGTGAAATAGTTGCGTACCAGCGCCTCGCCTTGATCGAAGATCTGCTCCACCGCACTCTCGAAGGTCGGCAGACCGAACCGCTCGACCACCCGGCGGAGTTCGCTTGCCCCGGCCCGCACTCCGACGACCTGCGCTTCGATGTCGCCGGCGACGCTTTTCGGCACTCGTGAGTTGGCCAGGGCCATGCGGAAGATGCCGTCGTCCAGGACGCCCGCCGAGTAGAGCTTCACCCCCGGGAAGATCAGTCCCTCTTGAAAGATGTCTTCGGTGTCGGTGCAGTAGGGATCCTTGGCGCCGAGGTCGAGCCAATGCGCCTTGATCGCCGAGTAACCCACCAGGTTCCCGCCCCCGAAGACCGGCATGATCATCGCGACGTCCTGCTGGTGCGTGCCGGAGGAGTAGGGCAGGTTGTAGACCAGGATGTCCCCGTCGGCCAGCTCCGACTCTCCACCGACCCCCTCGACGGCGGCTTCGATGCAGAAGTTGAGCGTCCCCATGAAGACGGGGAGGCTCGGCGCCTGGGCGAGCAGGCGCGCCCGTGGGTCATAGAGCGCGACCGCGAAGTCCAGGCCCTCATAGATGACCGGTGAGAAGGCCGTCCGAATCAGGGCGCGCTTCATCTGCTCGGCTCCCGACTCCAGGGACCGCCGCACGATCTCGGTGGTCGTCGCGTCTGCGGCTTGTCGGGCGACGATGCTGCTGGTGGCCATGCGGTCCCTTCCTGGAATGCCCGTTGGGAGCTTAGACCCCGCTCACCCGAGCTTCGGAGAGCCTGGCCTCGACCTCGCTGAAGGCCGCGTGCATCCGCTCCGAAAGCTGCCCGAGCTCCTCTTTGGAGACGATGAGCGGTGGGCTGACAGCGATCACCGTCGGCAGGCCGCGCACGAGGAGGCCGTGCTTTCGGCAGGCCCTGAAGAGCTCGGCGGAGAGACCCGGCGTCTCGCTCAGGCGATCCGCATCCAGCTCGACCGCGGCCAGGAGTCCGACGCCCGCCCTCACCTCGGTGACGAGCGAGGAGCTCCCGACCGCATCGCGGACGGCGCTCGCCAGATCGGCCTCGACCTCGTAGGCGCGGGAGACGAGGTTCTCCTGCTCGAGGATGTCGAGGTTCTTGCTGGCGACGGCACAGCAGACAGGGTGGCCCGAGTACGTCTGGCCGTGCATGAGGACAGGCCCGTCGGGCTCGTCGAAGAACGGGGATGCGACCCTGTCGGCGACGATCACCGCACCGAGCGGCAGGTAGCCGCTGGTGATGCCCTTTGCGGCGACGAGGACATCCGGGGTGACGTTCCATCGCTCGGATCCGAACCACTCGCCGAGCCTGCCGAAGCCGCAGATGACCTCGTCGGCCACGAACAGGATCCGGGTTTGATCGCAGAGGTCCTCGATTGCCGCCAGGTATCCCTCAGCCGGCGCATAGACGCCGCCGGTCCCCTGCACCGGCTCGGTCACGATTGCGGCGACGTTGTCGACGCCGAGCTTCTCGACGGTGGCCTTCAGATCGTCGAACGAGTCACGCTCGACGAGGTGAACGTCGGGGTCCATTGGGCCGAACCCCTCCTGAAAGTGATCGGCGCCCGCGATGCTGGTCCCGTAGCCGTGGGTCCCGTGATAGCCACCGCGGCGGGCGATCACGTGTGTCCGCTGCGGCTGGTCGAGCGCAGACCAGTAACGACGCGCGAGCTTGACGGCCGTGTCGATGCCGTCGCCGCCACCGCTGGTCAGGAAGACGCGCGGGTCATCCTGGGGCGAGATCGCCGCCAGACGCTCGCACAACTCGAGCGCTGGCTGATTCGCGTAGTCGTTGAAGACCATGAAGGCGTCGAGCTTCGCCATCTGCGAGCCCGCCGCCTCGGCAATCTCAGGCCGCCCATGCCCAACCGAGCAGTACCAGAGACTGCCGCTTCCGTCGAGGTACTCCCGACCCTCGACGTCCTTCACCCAACAGCCCTTGCCGCTGACGATGACGGTCTCCTCGTACTGCACCTGGTGCATGTCGGCAAACGGGTGCCACAGGCGGCTTCCTCTTTCACCGGTCACAGGCGCCAGCGTATGGTCTGTTCCCTCCCGGAAGGAGCGGGTTGCACTCCACGCAACGACCCCCCGATCGGCGCCCGTCCCATCAGCTCCTTTTGACCGGGCTGCCACGCCCTGGGGAGCCCGATTCGGCTTAGAGAAGCCGAATTCCCGTGGTAGCGTGTCCCGGAATGGCCGACAGCCTGGTATCCGTGGACCGCGCGCTGCGGCTTCTGCTCCTTTTCCACGAGCCCCAGCAAGGACTTCGGGTCAACGAGATCGCGCAGCTCCTGAACGTGCACAAGAGTACGGCTTCGCGCCTTTGCGCAAAGCTCGCTTCCATGAACTTCCTCGAGCGCGACGACGACGACATTTACCGGCTCGGGGTCTCACTCGCGCGGCTGGGAACCCAGGTCTCGATCACACGCAGCCTCATCGTCGCCTCTGGGAGGGTCCTGGGGGCGCTCGCCAACAACACAGGGGAGACCGTGAACATCTCCCAGCTCGACGGCGACCGACCGCTCACCCTTGCGCAACGGGAAGGGGAGTACGCGGCGAACGAAGAGAACTGGATCGGGAAGCGCGACCAGGCCCACGCCAGCGCGACCGGCAAGGTCTTCTTCGCCTTCAACAGGGACGCCGAGCTTCCGAGGAGCTATCCGCGCTTGGCGTCCCGTACGCTCACGTCCTCGAAGCTCTTCGAGGCCGAGTTGGCGACGGTCCGGGGGCGGCGCTATGCCACCTCGGTCTCGGAGCTGCGTGAGCATCTGAACGCGGTCGCGGTGCCGATCTTCGATACCTCGAACAACTGCGTGGGCGCCCTCGACGTCTCGGGGTCCGACGCACGGCTCGATGCCCGGCGCCTCGTCTTCCTTGGAACCGGCCCCCTGCTCGCCGGCGCCCGCGTGATCGAACGCGAGCTTGCCCAGCGCATGCGGGATGCGGTCCCCGATCCGATTGAGCGGACCAGCCCAGTTGGCTTGGAGCACCTCGCCCTGCGCTGAGTCGATGCTCACCTTTATGAGTGAGCCCTACGTGTCCCGGTCCCTGTTCCTGATGCGCGCCAGCTTCACGGCGAGCTGAAGGGCCAGCAGGTCCTCGTCGGCCAGCTTGACTTCGGTCACCGCTTCGATCCGCTCCAGGCGCTGGCGCAGGGTGTTGACGTGAACCCAGAGCTGGCGGGCGGCGGCGGCAACGCTGCGACCGTGTTCGAGGTAGGCATCGAGGGTGGGCAGGAGCTCGGTTTCCCGCTCGCGGTCATACGCGGCGAGGCGCTCGGCGAGCTCACGCAGGTGGTCCTCCGGACCGCCGGAGTCGAGGGCGTTGATCAGGTAGCGGTAGGCGCCGGTGTCGCGGTAGAGCAGCGCCCCGCCGTCCTCGAGCAGGGCGGCGGCGATGCGCGAGGCGTCGCTCGCTTCGCGCAGGCTGCGGCGGATTTCGGCGAGCCCGGCGCGGGCCTCGCCGAGGCCGAGGGCGAGCTCGAGCGCGGCGCTCGCCTCGTTCAGCGCCGCGACCGACCGGCGCACCGGCTCGACGCCGCGTCCCGCCGCCGGCAGCAGCGCCCGAACCTGGCCCGGCTCGACGTCGCATACCGCCCCGGGGTGCAGGCGCCGGATCGCGTCCTCGATCGCCTCGCCGCGCTGCTGCCAGGGTGCTCCCTGCTCGCCGCGCGGGCGGGCGACGGCGACGACATGGGGAGTCTCGAGGTCGATCCCGGCCGAGGCGGCGTGGCCGGCGGCAGCCTCGAGGTCGTCGGCGGCGAGCGCGTCGAAGAGGTCGCGGGCGACGTTCTCCTCCGTCAGCCGCTCGATCAGCGCGATCTTCTCCAGCGCCAGGTTGACCTGGTGGGCGGCGGCCCGCAGCAGCTCGCCCGAGGCGCTCGGCCAGGTGTCGCCGGCGAGGACGACGATCACGCCGACGCGGTCGGTGCCCGAGGTCAGCGGCAGCGCCAGTGCCTCGGCGATCGTCCCGACCTGCTCGAGCGCCGCGGCGGCTCCCGGCGGCAGCGCTCGCTCGCTCAGCAGCGCCGCGACCACGCCTTCCTCGTCGCCGTCGAGCTCGCGCCGCGCCGGCGGACTGGCGGCGACCCGGCCGAGGCCGCCGCCCGGCCCGGTTTCGTAGATTCGGCAGGCATCGGCGGGGATCAGCTCCCGCATCCCGGCCGCCGCCGCCTCGAACAGCGCCGCGCGGTCGGAGACGGCGGCGATCTCGCGGCCCAGCGTCGAGAGCCGGGTCAGCTCCTCGACCCGGTCGCGGGCATCCTCGTAGAGGCGCGCGTTCTCGATCGCGCCGGAGACCAGCGAGGCAGAGCGCGAGAGCAGGTTGACGATCCCCTCGTCGAACTCGCGCGGAGCGACGGTGTGGAGGACGATGGCGCCAATCGCGTCACCGGCCCGCGAGGCGATCGGGATCGCCGCCAGCGACTGGAAGCGCTCCTCCTCGAGCTCGGGCACGTAGACGCTGCGCGGGTCCTCGACCGCGCCCTCCCGGATGAAGACCGAGCGCCCTTCGCGCATCGCCCAGCCGGCCAGTCCCTCCTCGGCGCCGAAGGAGATGCTGTCGACCAGGTGGGAATAGATCGGCGAGGCCGCGCGCAGCACGAGCCGGCCGTCGGTTCGCAGGTAGACGAAGCAGGCGTGCGAGCTGGTCGCCTTGGTCAGCAGGTCGACGACGCGATCGAGGATGTGGGCGAGATCGGGACCGGAGGCGACCACTCCGACGACGCCGGAGAGGGTCTCGTTCTCCAGCCGCAGCCGCTCCAGCTCGTCCCGCTCGCCGCGCGCGCGCGTCGCCACGCGCTCAGCCCCGCTCAGAAGAGCTGCAGGTAACGCTCCAGCTCCCAGGCCGTGATCTCGGAGTGGGCTCGGTCCCATTCGGCGCGCTTGACCCGCGCGTAGTAGTCCGCATAGTCCTCGCTGGCACAGGATCCGAGCGCCGCACGGATCACATCATCGCGCTCCAGCTCGCGCGTTGCCTCCAGCAGGTTGGCCGGCAGCATCCGGATCCCCATCGCCTCGACCTCTGCCGGCGGCAGCTCGTGCAGGTTGATGGCGCCGGTCGGCTCGCCCGCCGGCAGCTTCTTCTCGATCCCGTCGAGGCCGGCGGCGAGGATCACGGTTGCCGCCAGGTAGGGGTTGCACGAGCCGTCGACTGTGCGGTCCTCGATCCGACCCGGGGCGGGGATCCGCAGCATCTGAGTGCGGTTGTTGGAGCCGTAGCTGACGTGGACCGGCGCCCAGGCGGAGCCGCTCTGGGAGCCGACGACGAGCCGTTTGTAGGAGTTGACCGAGGGGGCGGTGACGGCAATGTAGGCGGGGGCGTGGGCCTTGAGGCCGCCGATGAAGCCGTAGCCGGCCTCGGAGAGGCCGAGCGGGTCGGAGCCGGCGTCGTCCTCGAAGACGTTGACGTCGCCCTGCCAGAGGCTCATGTGGAGGTGGCAGCCGTTGCCCGTCAGGTGGGCAAAGGGCTTCGGCATGAAGGTGGCGATCAGCCCCCGTTCCTGGGCCAGGGTCTCGACCATGTAGCGGAAGAAGATCGCCCGGTCGCAGGTGGTGAGCGCGTCGCCGTAGGCGAAGTTCTGCTCGAACTGGCCGTTGGCGTCCTCGTGATCGGTCGCGTAGTTGTCCCAGCCCAGGGCGTCGAGGCCCTCGGCGACGGTGGTGACGAAGTCGAGGCTGCGGGTCAGTGCCCGCATGTCGTAGCAGGGCTGCTCCAGATCGTCGCGCTCGTCGGCGACTGCCAGGGTCCCGTCCTCGCGGCGGCGCAGGAGGAAGTACTCGAGCTCGGCGCCGATCTTCAGCTCGTAGCCGAGCTCGGCCGCGCGCGCCACCTGGTTGCGCAGGATCGTCCGCGGGCAGTAGGGCCAGGCCTGCCCCTCGACGACGATGTCGCAGGCGAGCCGGGCGACGTCCGGGCGCCAGGGCAGCGGCGTGTAGCTGGCCGGGTCGGGCATCGCGACCATGTCGGGATCGTTGGGCCGCTGGCCGACGTCGCCGGCGGCGAACCCCGCGAAGCCGGCCCCCTCGCCGAGCAGGTCGTCGAGGTGGGAGACGGGGATCAACTTCGCGTTCGGCTTGCCGTGCATGTCGACGAACTGCGCGAAGAGGTACCTGACGCCCTGTTCCTTGGTCAGGGTCCGGACGTCGTCTGCGGTGATAGCGCTCATCGGGCGGCCTACCTCGGGATTGGATTGGATGCGAAGGGCAGGACAAACCAAACCGGACATCGGGGGCCGGGGCAATGTCCGCGCCGGCCACGGTTCCCCATCCGGCTATGGATGGTTCCTACATGGCATGTGCGAACTGCACATCAGCCGTCGCGCAAGAGTGCCCTTCTCGGACATGGGCAGGGAGCTTTCGCACTCCTAGGCTGGCCACATGTGTGGAATCGTCGGCCTCTATTCGAAGTCTGAGCCGTTCGCGCAGGAACTTGGCCGCCACCTGGCGGCGATGCTGGTCGAGATGGCGCAGCGCGGCCCCGACAGCGCCGGCGTGGCCGTCTACCGCGAACCGGTCGGCGCCGGCCGCGCCAAGGTTTCGCTGCGCGGCGAGGACGGGATCGACGGCGAGGAGCTCGCCGCCGCGCTCGACGCCGGGATCGGCCTCGAGGAGATTCGCACCTACGGCGAAACCCTGGCCCTGGCCACGGTCGAGGCCGAGCCGGCCGCCGCCGAAGCCTGGATCGGCGCTGAGCTGCCCGAGCTGCAGATCCTCGGTGCCGGCCGCGAGATCGAGATCTACAAGGACGCCGTGCAGCCGGCCGAGTTCATCGCCCGCTACGAGATCGACTCGGTCGGCGGCGGCCACGCGCTCGGCCACACCCGGATGGCAACCGAGAGCCGCGTCACCGCCGCCGGTTCCCACCCCTTCTCGACCGGGCGAGACCTCTGCCTCGTGCACAACGGCTCGCTCTCCAACCACAACCGGCTGCGTGCCGAGCTGGCCCGCGAGGGCGTCGTCTTCCGCACCGAGAACGATTCCGAGGTCGCCGCCGGCTACCTGACCCGGCGGATCGAGGCCGGCGAGACGCTGGAGCAGGCGCTGGCCAGCTGTCTCGAGGACCTCGACGGCTTCTACACCTTTGCGGTCGGCACCGCCGACGGCTTCGCAGTGCTGCGCGACCCGATCGCCTGCAAGCCGGCGGTGATGGCGGAGACCGACGAGTGGGTGGCAATGGCCTCCGAGTATCGGGCGCTGGCGACCCTGCCGGGGGCGGCGGAAGCCGAGGTTTGGGAGCCCGAGCCCGGCGTCGTCTACAGCTGGGGCGGCAAGAGCGCGTGAGCGTCGCCGCCGACACGCTGCGTTTCAATCTTGCCGAGGTCGGCGTGCGCGAGCTCAACGCCGCCCTGCACGCCGGCGGCGCACGGCGCTACGAGGTGCTCGAGCCCGGCGGGCGCCACGCGGTGGCGGTCGGCGCCGACGAGGAGGTCGAGATCGCGATCGAGGGGTCGGTCGGCTACTACTGCGCCGGGATGAACAAGCGGGCGACGGTCCGCATCCGCGGAAACTGCGGCGTCGGCGTCGCCGAGAACATGATGTCCGGCCGGGTTCTGGTCGAGGGCGACGCCAGCCAGGCGGCCGGCGCCACCGCCCACGGCGGTCTGCTGGCGATCGCCGGCAACGCCTCCGCCCGCTGTGCGATCTCGCTCAAGGGCGCCGACGTCGTCGTCCGCGGCTCGGTCGGCCACATGAGCGCCTTCATGGCGCAGAGCGGCCGGCTGGTCGTTTGCGGCGACGCCGGCGAAGCCCTCGGCGACTCGCTGTACGAGGCGCGGCTCTACGTCTGCGGTGAGGTCGCCAGCCTCGGCGCCGACTGCGTCGAGAAGGAGCTGCGCGGGGAGCACCGCGAGGAGATCGCCGCGCTGCTGGCCGCGGCCGGGATCGACGACGTCGAGGCCGGCGAGTTCCGCCGCTACGGCTCCGCCCGCCGCCTCTACAACTTCGACGTCGACGACGCCGGGGAGCACTGATGCCGCGCCACGACCCGGCACGCCCCGGCTGGCGCGACGGCCTGCGCGAGTCGGCGACCTTCGACCGGGCGACGATCCACGAGATCCAGCGCGCCGCCCGCGAGGGCATTTACGCGATCCGCGGCGGCGGCGCCAAGCGCCGCGTGCCCAACTTCGACGACCTGCTGCTGCTCGGTGCCAGCGTCTCCCGCTACCCGCTCGAGGGCTACCGCGAGCGCTGCGAGACCGACGTCACCCTCGGCACCCGCTTCGCCAAGCACCCGTTGCACCTGGAGATCCCGGTGACGATCGCCGGCATGAGCTTCGGCGCCCTCTCGGCACCGGCGAAGGAGGCGCTCGGCCGCGGCGCCACCGCGATGGGGACCTCGACGACGACCGGCGACGGCGGGATGACGCCGGAGGAGCGCGGTCACTCGAAGACGCTCGTCTACCAGCTGCTGCCCTCGCGCTACGGGATGAACCCCGACGACCTGCGCCGCGCG
>AR_comb_assmDRAFT_10291567_pt1 | contig 11486 bp, 7 predicted proteins | sample ArasoioldDNA_FD_10543 | JGI IMG/M metagenome (IMG submission 10543) | reverse complement strand
CATTCAACTCATTATCATGATACTAAAAAGATACTTATTAATTTCCTGTTCGGAGGTCAAGGATGTAGATTTACTGGCCGCTATTCGTATTGATACTATTGGCCTGAATATTCAAATCACCTTTAATTTTTAAATAATCAAGAAATACTTTGAACCTTTTTGGATATAGTCTTTTACTCTCAGATGCTTTCAGGGCGTATGTAAATACTGTTAGGGGATCTCTTGACAATGACTATGATCCTGCGTACAATATACACCTATTTAAAGCGGGCCCTAATAAAGGGACAACTTTGGTATGGGCCTGAAGGGACTAACCTATTTTTTCAGATGGGTCTGATTTAGAGTTTCTAAATCTAGTAATAATTGAATCTCCCTTCACACAACATTTGCAGTTGAAATTAATATTACTTTTGGTTCCGGATGTTTCTGAATGATTTTTGATATAATGTTCGGGCTGTCGAGCTAATTATTATCTAAGTTAATGATATTTCTGTCAGAGAGGACACATTAGGTAACCATGCACCAACAACCTTTGTCCTTTAGAATCTGTAATTGCTCGTCATATGAGTTTATTCTTTGTTACTTGCGGTAATGTACCGGCCACGCTTATAATCTCGCACGTGGATTCATATTGTTTTCGGTATGGGCCGGAAGGGATTTGAACCCTCGGTTCGTGTTCCTGTATTACGAAACTTCATATGGTTTATCATTCGTTTGGTCGAAGATAATCTTTGTGGTTACTGGATTGTTTAATCCAAAGTTATTTTTGAAGTGTGATCAGATCCGGAGTGATGAATCTGGTTTTTCAGACGGTTCAGAGTTAGAATTCCTAATTTGTCTAATTTAGAACTTCACAACAATTTGGGGATAAATTTGAATGCGTATACAGATATAATAAATAGACCGTCTGTGCAGTGCAAATTCTTGCGCATACTTAAATGATATAGATATATTTATTGCAAACTTCTCAAAATATCTGTACAATTGAAACTGAAGGACGTTGTATCCATGATTGGCGTTACACCTTTCAGTTTATTTCTAGGCGCGGGTTCTTCTTTAACTGCAGGAGGACCTAACGGTGCAAGCTTACTCTCGTCCATCAAAAGTCATTTTAAGTTAACTTCAGAGGAAAAATCATTCTTTAACCTTATGGATCAAATAGTGGGAGACAGTGCAATGAAAAGATCCCAAGCAGAGAGCGGGATTAAGGATTTTCTAATTCACATCGGTCCTAAACCGGATCACAGGTACCTGTTCTCTTTACCTTGGAGAGCTGTACTCACTACAAACTATGACAAACTCCCAGAAGCGATAGGAAACACACTTGACGGTACCAGAACTGTTAAGGTTTTGGTAACTCCTAATCAGGACACAAACATGCAAAAGCCAGACATACTTTACTGTTTCAAACTATTTGGAGATATTGAAATATCTTATCCTGAAAGAGGTGCCTTAGTATTAACAAATGCAGACAGGCGGCAAGCATACTTTCAACGCGACCTCTTTGAGCATTTTTTTGAACTGGCAGCGTCAGGCAATGTGTTATATATAGGATATTCGTTTGATGACGAGTTAGTATTTGACGTCCTAAGCGACATGACAAGAGCTGTAAACAGGAGAATGTGGCCGGGTTTTCTCATAACTCCTCATGAACCTCCGGCTAGAATAAGAGACAAGATGAGGGACCTCCATATTGAATGGATAGAAGGAACTTTGGAGGAATTCATAAGTCAATGTCGCGGGACGTTTGGGAGTGTTCCAAAAAGCTCCTACGTAGAATCGTCTCCGATTATTATTCACGGTAGATCTGTTACCTTGGATAGGGATATAGAATCAAATATTCACACCAAGTATCATGTTTTACGACAGTCCGATTTTAAGAAGATACAAGGTATGTCCTTTATTACAGGTGATGATAGAAACTTTGAACCCTATAAATTAGGGTGGGATTATCCGAGAAAGTTTACTGCCATACCTTTACGGGGTCAGTATCACATAGTTCCAAAAAATTCAGCAGAGTTTGTAAGACAAAGAATCGGACTAGATGCGACGGATAACAAAATATTCTGGATTTCAGGTTCAGCTGCGTCAGGAAAAACGATTGCTGCGAATAGAATCGCTTATGATTGGTATATAGGTGGCAATCCGGTAATTTTTCTTGAGCATCCAATAAAAATTGATAGGAAGGCTCTGGTGGATTTATTAAATGAGCTTAGAAAACGTTACCATTCGTACTTTAAATCCGAAACTACTGAGATCAAATCACTTCGTTATCTGCTCATAATAGAAAATTGCAGACCTCACCTAACTGACATAAAAGATCTCCATAACTTTTTACGATCTTCTGGCCTTCCAGTTGACATCATTATAGTAGAAAGGAACACCGCTATTGAAGCTGAAAAGGTTGAATCCACAGGTATCGATATAATTCTGAAACTAGACGACAGTATTAATGAATCTGAGAGTGAACAGTTCTTAAGACATTTTTCAAGACTAGGTTTATTGACCGACAAAGCAATAGTTAGGGCAAACATTAAAAACCAAGAAATAAATACATCATTCTTTGCTTTACTCTATACCTCCATTCATTTAATTCAGGCTTCTCTACGAAATAGAATTCACAATGAATTTGAAAGTTTAGATTATGATCTAAAGAGAATTTTTTCGATAGCTTCAATTTTTAAATCTTATGAACAACCCGCTTATCTATCTCTATTTTCAAAAGTATGCGGTATTGATCCCTTTACAATTGTTTCTTACATTAAAAGTAATAAAATCCCTTTCTTATCTTTCGATGATGAAATTAGTGAGGTAGTTGTCAACCTTAGGGTAATTGCTGATATAATATCGGAAAGGGCCTTCCCTAGTAGTACGGAAACAAAGATCATATTAACGAAAATTATTGAAGCAGTAAATTTTGCTGAAACTAATCAGTTATCTCTTTTACATGATCTAGTTGTAGGTAGAATTGGAGAGCAACATAGGCATGTTATATTTTCGTTTGCCGAACAGGAGGAATTATTTAAATCAGCTATTTCTCTTGTAAAGACTGGACTTTTACTTCACCATCTATCAATATTGTATTTGCATAATGAAAGTTTTGATAAATGTTCAGAATGTATAAATGAAGCATACAACGTTACTGAAAAAAGGAATCCTGAGCGAGTACAATTTGTGAAAGATACTGAGGGTAGGCTTGAGATTTCATTAGCGAAGCAGGTTAGTTCTGATGATAAAGACGAAGCCATAAGGCATTTGCAGAGAGCTGAAGGTTTATTCCAAGAAGCGATAATAAGTGAAGTTCAAACTCCCCATCCGTACGCGGGTTTGGCTGAAACGTACTTAGAATTGTCTAGACTTTCCAATAGCACTGATGATAAACAAAATATGCTCGTAAGTGCCATTTCAGCATGTTCGACATATTTTAATTCATCTTTGGACTTGAATATAAAAAAATTTAACTTCCTGCAAGAACAAATATTCTTTGAATTCAACAAAATAGGTTTTGATAAAAACGTTGCCAAAAGGTTGGCTGTTACCTATAACAATGCAAATGGATTTGCCTATCTCGCTGATAAAAAAATAAAGAATATGGATCATAGGGGTGCCCTAGATCTAATAAATGAAGGTTTAACTTTTGATCCGGGTTCCAGTTGGCTAAACATATTAAGAATTGGGTGCATTCGGAAACTTTGGCCTGACGATCTAAATACGCTCGGAAAATCACTTGAGAATTGGGAAAAAAGTGCCAAGAAACCATATCCGATTAACCTGAATTTCGAGCTGGCTAAGTACAGATACATGAACGGCCAAGAAAGAAAAGCTCTAGAATCATTTTCTGAATTGTCCGAGCAGATGTATGGTCGGCCTTCCCGAATTGTCGTCGAGAGGAACGATATATGGAAAGAAGGAGATGTTGCAAAGAGGTTCAAAGGGAACATGTTGCTAGTTCCACGTCCTGACTTTACTGGCAAAATACAATGCACTTCGGAAACTTCTATTACCGAACCCATTCGTGTCAATTATAAGGCGATAAAATATGATAAACCGAGAAGACATGATGATGTTTATTTTCAAGTAGCGTTTAGCTATACTGGACCAGTGGCTTCATTTGTCAGATTAGACACACGAAACTAGGTGACCCGTGGCATTTTAGTGAAGAAATATTCTGATCCCATATCCACCAACTAGGAGTTCAACCTGATATCTAGTTAGTCTCATGGCTTAAAAAGATTAAAGTAATAAACAACAGCAATTATGTGATTATAATTGAGAGCTGAAACCCAGATTACCTTTTATGGTGGGATCCATGAAATCGGAGGTAACAAATTTTTGGTTAAAGATAAAGGGACCAAAATATTTTTAGACTAATGGTAGCTGTCTAATGAATAAAACTGATTCAATGGTTATGCTACTTCAGCCTGCTGTTGGGGGTAAACATGAATTGGAATGTGATATTACTTCAAATGATGCTATTCCATCAAGGTAATACCGCAATAAATATTCCATCCAATGACACTATACTAAATTCTAATAGCGCAAACAAATCAAAGTAGTCTTAATTCTACGACGCCAAATGAATTGCCGCCTGAATCTATCAATGGAAGTAAAGTCCCCAAAATAAAACAAACTAATCTCCTACTCCTAATTCTTCTGATTCTGAAAATATGGTTCAGTATACCGTGACGGAAGGGATGAAGGACAAATCTGTCTCTAAAAGAGGATTTGGAAGGGATGAATCTGGAATATAATGTGGGCCTATAGTTTAGATTTTTTCGAGTAGACTCACTTTCTCATGAAAAATTTAATCAGTTTTCTTATGAGAAAGCTTATCATCTTTATGCCATAATTACAGAAGTAGCAAGAAGCTTTAATTCAATGGTATTTTAAATCAAACTTTTTCTTCAAAATAGTCAGAGTTGATATTTTTTATTACGTATTTCTTAACGTCACTGACACCTATATTATGCTCAATCATGTGTTCTGCTAATTGATTTCCATCTATAAGAACAATTTTGGTATCAATATTCTGGGCATATTCTAATGCATCATTTGAAAATTTTCCCGTAGTAATAAAAATTCCTTTCTTCGCTCTCTGTCCTTGCAATGCACCAGCAAATTTCTGAATTTCTGGGCGTCCAATAGTTCCATCCCATTTTTTTGCTTGAAGATATATTACATCAAGACCTAATAGATCTTCTTTAATGATTCCGTCAATTCCTTCATCACCACTTTTTCCTATAGCCTGCCCTGCTTCCTTAATCGAACCGCCATATCCCATAGCCACTAACAACTCAACTACTAATTTTTCAAAAAAAGACGGTTTAGAATTTTTAACATTATTAAGTAATTCTCTTATCAAATTTTCTCTAATTAGATGGTAACCGTCCTCCAGAACTTCTTCCGGAGTTTTGTCTGTAAAGTAATCCTGTAATTTCTTTATGGAGGTTATACTAGCTTCATCCTTGTCAAGCCTTGACCTATTCAGAAACTCATTAAACTCAGAGAATTGCTTCAAAAACTTGACGTTTATGGTATCAGGATTACCTTTTAGAACATCAAGCCCCCTTCCTGATATTTTAAAAAATCCTCTTCTAGTTCCGTCAATTAAGCCGGCATTTTTTAAATATGATAATGCCCAATGAACACGGTCGTAGAAAACAGGACCTGATCCTGATCCTCCTCCAGGGTATGGCTGCTCTCTTTCTTCTTGTGATAGCCCAAATTGATCTCCCAGCTCATTTACAACTTGTTTTGATGAATGTTCCGATTCATCGGATGATAATTTTAGTAAAGGTAACATTAACGTTTGATAATCAGGTATTGCCAATATCTCAATACATAATTCATTATTGGATTAAAAACATTGCTTTCGATTAAAAAATTCCATCTACGAGTTAAAGACCTGTGTTTTCGTTATTCCTAGTTAGATATGTTGCTAGAATATCAGTGGTCGGCTCAAAGGATATTAAACTCTAATCATAGGGAACTTTATGGAAAGACCGGCGGTGTGGCAACTAATTAGAGAAGCAGTACAGTCACTGGGTGGTAAGGCGTCCTATTTACAAATTATAGAATGGATTCACGCAAAATATCCGGATGTTAATGAAAACACAATCAGGGCACAGATTATAATATGCGCCGTAAATGCACCTTCTAGAATTCACTATCCTGAAAACAAGAAACCTAGAGAAGCTAATGGAAAATACGATTTTCTTTATTCAGTAGATAGAGGCGAGGTTATGTTTTATGATCCTCGCCAACATGGAAAATGGGCGATTATAGAAAGGGATGGACAACTTGCTGTTTCTTCCCAAGATACTATAGATGAGGAGATTCAAGATGACGATTCTAAGTCACAAGAACATGTAGGCTTTGCACTTGAAGCACATCTAAGAGATTTCTTGGCCAAAAATCTTGAAACTGTGGAGTCCGGTCTTAAATTATTTCGTGATGAAAACCAGTGGGAAGGTGTAGAGTATCCTTCAAGTTCAGGACCCATTGATATTTTAGCTAAAGATAAAAATGGCAATTTTGTTGTTTTTGAGTTAAAAGTTGGTAGAGGAGCTGATAAGGCTATGGGTCAACTTATGAGGTATATGGGATGGGTTAAGGAAAAACTTGCCAGTGGTAAATTGGTTAGAGGTATCGTTGTGGCAAAAAATATAGATGAAAATCTGAAGTATGCTGTAAAGGTGTCTAGTAACGTTCAATTGTTAGAATATGAAATTAGGTTCGCTGTCAAATCAGTTAATTAATTCCATTAGAATATAAAATTTATATTCATTTCTCTAAATCGTATCACTTGATTTATGACGAATTTATGTCAATTTCATCTGTTGCCCAATATCCAACAATCCAAGAGAAGCAATTGCTAATGAATCACCAGCTACCGAAGCAATATCAATATTTGTTTAAGCTGCAAAAAATGTTCGGTAACATCGAGACCCATTATTTCATTCTCATTAAGGTATCTACTTCTTCTTCGACCGTCAAAAGTTTATCTGTTAAATTCGCAATTGCTTCGCATTCAGATAATTGGACTCCCGTAGTTCAATTAACTCATTCTCTTTTTTTTAATTTTCCATCAAGGATATATTATTTTCCTTGCTTTTTTCAGATATACCTTAGCTTTTTAAACAATTGCTACCACTATTTGGAAATGTATAGAGGCACTGAGAAAAGTTCCACTGGAGAGAACTGACGAAATTAAGACACCTATCTTGAGATTCTTACAGATCGAAAAAAAAGAAAGTTGAAAAAATAGAAAAAAATTCACGTATTTTCAACTCTAATTGCTTCTAGGAACTCCAAAAATGGTTTTGGTACTCCCATGTTAGGTTTGATTTCAATTGGGATATGACGTGTTTCAGAAAATGACTTTGAAAATTCTTTTGACAGATTTGAAAAAATCCATTGAAATCCAGTTGGGTTATGGGAACAAACCAAACAAAACCCATTATTATCTGAAATAATTCTTGTTGCAACCTTTTTCCAATCTTTTATTATGTCTGAATTTGTCTTGATGTAAAATACAAAATAATTATCCTTTCTTGCCACTATTCTAGACTCCACAACAATGTCTTTCAATTCTTGGTTCCAAGTTTGCTTGTCTACAGGATTGTCTTCATAGTCGAAATTAAGATGTGCAAATAGGTTTCTCAAGGATTGTAGGTCTTTTAAGCGGTAAGCATCGGATTCTAGCTTTTGTAGGCTGCTCAATTTGTTTTACCAATATATTTACTGTACAAGATTCTAGGCGGTGGTGATTCAGTCTCTTCTTTGTCAATCTCCTTTTGTAATTCAAAGTTTTGATATAATTTTCCCAATCTAGCTAATAATTCTACATCATCAGTGATTCCTTGAATCTTTCTAAGTTCTCTATTCAATTTTCCTAAAGTAATAGGAATACTGAATCCTTTAAGTAATGTCTCAATTTCTCCCAACCGAACATCAAATTCGCTTAGTTTTGAAATTTTGATCAGTTTATCTATTATCCACTTTTGTGCATTGGTTTTTTTTGGACCGGTTATTTCTCTGGCTTGAATTTGATCTATCTCTTCCAAAAATGCATTCCATCCTGTAGTAACCAGCTCACTATAATTTGACGGAAGTCCAGAAACTCTACTAGATTTTTCAACCTGTAATAGTTTTAAAGCTTCATCTCCTGCTATACTTTTCACTTTTTTATTTGTTTCTATTAGATAGTATTTTCTAATCCTTCCACTTTTTAGTGAACCACTTTCGCAAGCTAATAATACCTTCCCAGCCCCAGGATCTCCACCACCACTTCTTATTCCATCAGGTATTTTTTTGAAGCGTTCCCAAAATTCAGGATCCTTTAACTGAATATCTGTGATTATCCTTTCAAATTCAGTAGGCTCAAGAGGATTATTTTCTTCCCCTTTATCTAATATAGATTCTTCGCTTCTGTAAATCGCATAAACATCTTCTTCATTTATATTCTCAGTTTCTTTGAGTATTTTATAGTCCTCGCCTATTACACGTTGGATCTCATCAATCTTGCTACTTACTACACTCTCTAGATGAAGGTCATGTTCAATTGTTGGGTCGGGCAGGAAATTAATAATTTTGATAACTTCATGTTTGCTGCCAATTCTGTCGACTCTTCCGGCTCTCTGAATTAACCTCACCGGATTCCAGTGAAAATCATAATTTATAACGACCTGACCTGCTTGAAGGTTAACTCCCTCTGAAAGTACATCAGTTGAAATAATCAAAGATATTTGATCTTCTCTTTTAATTTTCCCGTCACTAAACTGATTATTTTCAGGATCAAATCTTTGTAAGATTTGCAAATGATTAGCGGTCCCTGAATCCACTTGTTTCTTATTTCCCTTCCACTTCAAATACGTGTCAAGATATTTAGCTGTGCTGGCAAATTCAGTAAACACAAGTATTTTCTTGTCTGAAAAGCTGCCAACTAAATCCTGCAGTCTATGAATTTTATCATCAGTTTTCCAAGTGAGTTTTCTAATAAGTTCTCTTATCTCATTCAGAGTTTGAAGATCAAATCCGACATCTTTTTTTAATCTAATCAGATCGAAAGCAATTAATTCGTACTTTACATCAGTGCTGGACTTTATCTTTTCTGCAAGTTCTTGAATTTTTTTAGCATCGTCTATCCAGTCTGGCTCACTAAGTGCTGTTTCATACATTTCTTTTTGTGAGACTGTTCCTATAGGCATAATTCCTTGATTTAGTAAATTCAAGAAGATGGTATGGACATTGATTAAGTTTGCAATGCTGTCTTGAAACGAAGCAAGACTACTTTCCATTCTTTTTAATAATAAATGTCTCATTAAAGCAACTAATTTTGGTCCGGTTGTTTTAAGCTCATTGTATGGACTCTTGTTTTGATATTCTTTTTTTAGGTAAAGACCCGGACTGTATCTGGCAAATGTTAATTGATACTCGGACAATCTATCTACTATTTTATTGTAGTTATGTTGGTACACCTTATCGATTTTGTACCCCAAAGTTTCCATTTCCCTATTTGGAAAGTATAATCGTTCATCCTTACCAACTTCAAGATATTTTCTACCCTTTTCATCTTTTTTACCCCATTGATTTAGGACATATCTGCGAGTTCTTCTTATCATGATGTTTCTTAAAAGATCAACAAGGTTTGCTTCACCTTTTTTTACCCTTACAAAAAACTTATCCAGATTCCCTTCGGCTGGAGGAATGGTGGTCTCTGGAGAAGAATGAAATAACATTATTTGGTTTTTGATGTCTTCTGCCGAATTGGCATAAGGAGTTGCGGTTAATAAAATAGCTTTAGCATCACGGGCTTGCATATAAGTATGAAGATTTTCGTATTGTCTCGAGTCAGCGTTTCTAAAATGATGACTTTCATCTATCAAAACTAGGTCTCTATCTTTGTATCTGTAATCTTGATAAAGTTCAAAATCATCTCTAGATAGCTTTCCACGGGATAAAATTTTAGCATCAACCTCATATTCAACACAGAATTTATCCCACATATCATATAGATGAGGTGGGCATACGATGAGCGGTCTGTAACCTTGTAGTTGTAAGTATTTCAACAATGCAGTACCAATATACGTCTTGCCTAAACCTACCACATCACCTAAAATTAATCCGCCATACAGCTCGAACATAGTAAGTGCTTGGTCAACCGCTTTGTGTTGGAATGGAAACAATTTTGGAAAGGTAGTTCCCCAAACTGGATCTATCTCGTGTCCTCCTTCAAGTCGATCCTTTACCTCATGATATATTGCTTTAATATAAACTTCGTAAGGAGTGCGAACTTTTCCTGCCCAAGAGTTAGCCAGAATAATTTCAAATTCATCTGTATATTCGATCCCGTCTTTCCATAGCTCTTCAAACCAATCAGCTAAATGATCGTAGTCTCCGCTATGAACCGTTCTCAAATTCAACTCTGAATTGTGTTCCATTCCAGCAAGAGAAAGGTTACTTGATCCCACTATTCCAATTCCATTAGATTCAGTAAATTTTTTGAAGTCAGCGTTACCTTCAAATAAATACGCCTTGGCATGTAATTTTTCCTTAGGATAAACTCTAACTTCCACCTTTCCTGATTTCATCATTTCAATGAGCTCCTTTATTACAACCTCATCGTCAGTTGTTTGTTCCATTTGTTCTAGAGATTTTGAAAAATTCCGATTCGCTTCTAGTTTCACTTGGTTAATCTTTTTTGGATTTACGAATCGATCTCTTTCCAGCTCTTTTTTTGCTTGTCTGACTGTTTTGAAGCCTTCGATAAGAGCTTCAGCAGTCGACTGATTTGTTGTGTTTGAAATCAACAGTCTAAATTTCTTTAGATGTTTAACAGATTCTATAATTACATTAAATCCAGAAATAAAAAAATAACCCAGAGCAAAACTTGCAGATTCAGCCTGCGGAAGAGTCGTTAGCAGAACGTCTCGTAATAGCTTTCTCTTGTTATCTATAACGTTATCCGCACCATAATTCCGCAGCACCACTGTAATTTATTGTGGATTTATTTATGGATATTCATAAAAATATGAATTTCTAGCTACACATCAAATCTACCAGATGCACGTTCCACAGCTCTTAATAGGTCTCTTCCCCAGCGTAGAATCGGACTCAATGTTCAGGAATCTATTTAAAAAATTTGTCTTTGTTGGGCATGAACAAGGAACAACTGCTGAAGAAAAGTTCTTTTCTAACGTAGTAGGCTATTCAGACATAAAAAAATTATTATTGAAATCAGCTGTGACAAAGGAGCCCGTACATATACTCTTAACCGGTCCACCGTCATCCTCTAAGACAGTCTTTTTATTAGAATTGCTAAATGGCTTGGATGATACATATTTTGCTGATGCAGTAGGTGTTTCAGGTGCTGGTATAATTGATTACTTATTCAAAAATAACACCAAATATCTCCTGATAGATGAAATTGATAAAATGAAAAAAAATGATCAAGCAACCTTGCTGAATGTTATGGAAACGGGTAT
>AR_comb_assmDRAFT_10189502_pt1 | contig 11486 bp, 4 predicted proteins | sample ArasoioldDNA_FD_10543 | JGI IMG/M metagenome (IMG submission 10543) | reverse complement strand
GCGCGCTCGATCGCGAGCAGTTGCGCGACTGGTCCTGGGCGCGCAAGGCGGCACTCTCCCAACCGGTGCTGGCCGGGTCGGTCGAGGCCGGCAAGACGTCGGGCTCGCGGCGCGTCGCGCAGACGGCCGCCGCCTCGCAGGCGATCACGGCGGGGAGACAACTGCTCGACTGGCAGTTCTACTTCGCGTGTGCGCGGCAGCTCGAGACGCGCAGCGTCGAGCAGGTGTTCGCGCACGCCACGCCGCAACTCGTGGCTGCCGCTCGCGGCGCCGTCGCCGCGAACCTGGTACCGGCGGCACTGGTGGCGACCCCTGCGGCGTTGGCGGCCGCGATCGACCGCGCGCGCTCCGCTCAGGCGCTCGCGCCCGCCGCGCCGGGCGCGGCGGCGAAGCTCGCCGACGTGCTCGACACGGTGCGTCCGGACTGGCTCGCGCTCGAACAGCGCCACAAGGTCGTGGAGCTGGTTGCGCGCGTCGACCCGTCGACGCGCGATTTCGAAGCGCACGCCGTCAAGGCCGGCCTCGCGGCCGGCGACGCGCGCGTGCTCACGCGCACGCTGCGCCTCGCGCAGGTGACCGAAAACCGCCTGCCCGTCATGGCGGCATTGCAGCCGTTCGTGGCGAAAGACGCCGACGCGTCGCTCGCCGGCCTCGCACGACTAACTACCGCGCAGTGGCTCGACCTCGCGCACTCGAAGGGCACGACGGAAGGGCAGGGCCGCGCCGCCGCCGAATACGCCGCCAGGATGCGCGACGCGGCGGAAAACGCGGTGCCGGAGGTCGCGCTGCGCTCGCGGGTCGAGGCGGGCGAACTGCAGCTCTCCGGAGCGGGATTCGCGTCGGTGGCACGTTTCCTGGCCAACAATCCCGCCTTCAGCTTCACGGACGACGACGTCGATGGCGCGCTGGACGGCGCGAACCTTGACGGCATCGAGGAGTCCGCGGAGCAGATAGGCGGCGCATTGCGGCAGTTGCAGGCGCTCAAGCGCGCCGGCGTGCGCTGGGAAGAGGTACCGGTATTCCTCGACGCCGGACTCGGCTCGCTCGAGGCGCTGGCGCAGCATGGCCGCGCCGGGCTCGTGAATCTGCTCGGCTCGCGGCTCGACGCCGAACGCGTCGAGGTGGTGGCCCAGACGGCCATGACGATGAGGATGGTCGGCGTCGGCCTGTTGGGCCAGATCGTCCCGCTCATGCGCAAGTCCGGCACCGACGTGATGGAGCCGCGGCACGCCGGCGACGAAGCACGCAAGCTCATCGAGGCATCGCCCTCGCTGCGCTCGCTGTTCGGCGCGCTCGAGCAATGCGGCTGCGACCCGTGCCAGTCGGTGCTGAGTCCGTCCGCGTATCTCGTCGACCTGCTGAAGTTCGTCGCGCGCGACAACGGCGTGAACTGGCAGTTCGGCCAGCGGCGCGCGGACATCTACGACCTCGAATTGTCCTGCGACAACGCGCAGATCGAATTGCCGCACATCGATCTCGTCAACGAGATCCTCGAGAACGCGGTCGCGCTGCCGTTCTCGATCGAGCTGCCCGGCGTACAGGACCCGGTCGCGCTGCTGCAGCAGCGGCCGATTCCGGCGCCGATTCTCGCCGCGCTGCAATCGACCACGTGGGAGACGCTGCACGAGCCCACGATGCTCGTCGAGATCTATCCGAACGAGCGCACGGAAGTGACGCGCGTGGTGATCTCGGACCGCTATCGGCGCTGGGGGCTCGAGCTGCGCGCCGGATACTTCGGCACGGCCGGCGGCGGCAAGAGCGTGCTCGTTCCCGATCCGGAAATCATCGCGCAGGTGCTGGACAACGGCCGGCCGCCGCCGGATCCGGACGGTGCGTTCACCAGCTACCTGGAGACCCACGCGCGCGGCATCGGCAAGCTGCCGCTGCGCGTCGAAGACCTGCGCGTGACTCCGATCGTGCCGGGCGAGCGCTGGGAGATTTCGTACGTGGCACGCGGCGAGGCTGCCATCGACGAGCATGCCCGGACGCTGCGGCTGGCCGCGCACGCGGATGCGGCGCCCCAGGTGCGCAGCTACTCAAGCGCCGCGCTGGGCGCGACGCGCACGGCGTTCGGCGAAGGGCAGCTCGGCGGCATGATGCTCGCCGAAACGCACGACTCGTCCAACTACGAGGTGTCGCTCATCGACGCCGCCAACTGGCGCTACTCGAAGGAGGTGCGCGAGGTGATCGTGCTCATCCCGGCGGGGGTTGTCATCAGGAGCCTGAGCTATCAATGCACGGCGCGCGATCGGGATCTCGCCACGCGCCCGCAGCATCGCAATCCACGCGCATACCGGGAATTCCTCTCGCGCGCCGACGCCGTCTATCCCTGGACGCTGCCGTTCGACGTCGATCTGGCCGAGACGCGCGTGCTGCTCGACGGCGCCGGGCTCGGCCGCGCCGCGCTCATGGAGAAGGCGCTGCCGGACGCGAGCGCGCCGCGCCGCGCGCGCCTCGCGCTCGAGCGCCTCAGCATGTCGCAGGCGGAGCTCGGCCTCGCCACCGGCGCGGCGGCCGGTGACGCGCTCTGGAAAATCTGGGGACTGAAAGTCGCGAACGGCAGTGCCACGATCTTCGACACGTACGACGAGCGCGAGAAGAGCGGTGCGCCGCTCGAGCTGCTGAGCGTCGTGTCGCTGGTGCTGCAACAGGCGCGGCTCGAGTTCCGCGCGCTCGAGTCGCTGTTGCAGAGCGAGTTCGTCAATCCGGGACGGACCGCGCGCATCGACCTGCCCGCGGGAGCCGCGAGCGGCGCGGAATGCGATCCGACGAAGCTGATAGTCAAGAACAACTCGCCCGCACTGCTCGATCGCCTGCACCGCTTCGCGCGCTGGCAGCGCCGGCTGCGCTGGACCGTGCCGGAGCTGGACTTCGCGCTGCGCGCCCGCGCCGCCCAGCCGGCGGCGACCGCGGACGACACGGCGGAAGCGCTCGCCGAAATCGAAGCCCTGCGCGTGCGTCTCAACGTGCCGGTGGAAACCCTGCTCACCGCGTTCTATGGTTTCGACCGCACGTCGTACGCCGCGCGCAGCGGCGATTCGCAACAGGTGCTCGAGCCGCTGTACGAGCGTACGTTCCAGAATCCGCGCACCGCGCTCGCGGGCGGCGGCGCCGGAGTGACGCGCAGCATCGATGCGGCGCTCGCGTTCGCGGCGCTGACGAACCCGGCCTCGGCCCTCACGATCGGCGACCGCGCCGCGAGCGTCGCGGCTTGCGTCGGCCTGCGCGCGCACGATGTGCTGCCGCTGTTGAACGCTCCGATTCCGCCCGCGCAACCCGCGATGACGGCCGCGACGCTGCTGACCGTCGGGCATCTGCAGCAGCTCGTGGCCTGCGCGGCGCTGACGCGCGCGTTGCACGTGTCGCCGACGCGCCTCGCGACACTGCTCGAGCTCATCGGCCGCCGGCCGTTCGAGTCGCCGCGCGCGCTGTCCGGCTTCTGCCAGGCCGTGGATTTCCTCGGCGAGGCGGGCGCAGATGCAGAACGGCTGCGCTACGTCCTGACGCATCGCGGTCCGCAGAGCTTTGCCTGGATATTCACGGAGGACCGCGGCCGGCAGACGCTGCTGACGTTGCAGCGCGCGCTGCTCGCGGCGGCGGCGCAGATCGATACGGACGCCGCGGTCGAGATCCCCGCGGACTCGCTGGCGACGCTGCTCGACAACGCCACCGCGATGGAAATGCGCTTCGACATCCTGCGCCGTCTGACGCAGCTCGGAAGATCGCAGCTGGAGCGTGCCGTGCTGTCGTTGTGGCCGGTGCCAGGCGACGCTTTCGCGAACGCGGCGCGCGTGCGCGAGCTGGTCGACGCGGCCGTGGCGTGGCAACGGCGCGTCGCGGTCGTGGTGCCGGTGCTCGCGCAGGCCACGGGTGTCGATGCGCCGCTGGTGCACGAGCTCCTGTGGCATCACCTGCGCGGCGTGAGCAATGCGGCCGCGATGGAATTGTTCGCGGATCCCAAGCCGCGTGCGCCCGACCAGCGTTTCGAAAATCCGCAGCGCACGTTCGAACCGGGAACCGTCGAAGCGCTGCCCGAGTTCCAGGCCCTGCTCAGGGTGTACAAATTCGGACTGCTGAACGCGAGCTGGCGGCTATCGCTCGGAGATCTCGCGCGTTTCCCGGGCTCGGTACTCACCTCGCAGGTCTTGGCCGGCTTGTCGTTCGATACGCTGCCGGTGACGGCCGGGCCGGGCCGCTTCGACGACTGGCGCAGCTCGACTGCGTTGTTAGGCCTGACGCGCGCGCGCCGCGGGCTCGCCGCGGTGGTCGACGATTACACGCGCGCGATCTGGCAGGCGGCCGGCGATCCGGTCGCCGCGGGCGCGGCCGTCTGGGCCGCCGCGCTGGATCTGCCCGTGGATTCCGTGCGCGAGCTGGCCGGTGCCGGCGTGCTGGAGTTCGGCGCGGCGGGCGCCGCTCTCGACAGCTGCCGCGAGCCATTGCGGCTGACGGCCTGGTACGAGCTCATGCTGCTGGCGCGCCGCTATGCGCTGAGCGGCGCCGACGTACGGCTGTTGATCGCCGCGGCGCCGGACCGCGCCTCGATCGACGTCGCCGTGCGCGCGTTGCGCTCGTATTTCGGCGAGTCGCAGTGGCGCGAGCGCATGGCGAAGGCCGCCAACGCGCTGCGCGTCGAGCAGCGCGACCGCCTGGTCGACTATCTACTGTGGCGCGATGGGCTGCGCGACGCGGACGGACTGTACGAGCGCTACCTGATCGACCCGCAGATGGCGCCGTGCATGAACACCACCCGGCTGCTGCAGGCGATCGCAGCCGTGCAGTTGTTCGTGCATCGCTGCCTCATGAAGCTCGAGCGGTTCGTCGATCCGGCGGACGTGGACCCGGACCGCGAGTGGCAGTGGCGCAAGAACTACCGTGTCTGGGAGGCCAACCGGAAGATCTTCCTGTTCCCGGAGAACTGGCTGCATCCCGAGCTGCGCGACGACAAGAGCGAGATCTTCCGCAGTTTCGAAACCGCACTGCTGCAGGCCGAGGCGTCGGATGCGAGTGTGGCGAACGCCGTGCAGGGCTATCTCGAAGCGCTCGTCGACGTCTCCCACATCAGCATCATGGGCATGTACGAGGAAACGCCGCGTGCGCGCACGAACTCCTCGGGCCCGCCCCCATACAAGACGCTGCACGTGGTCGGGCGCTCGCCCGATCCGCCGTATACCTATTTCTATCGTCGCAACGAGCGCAACGGCGCGGCGGGCAGCCGCTGGACTCCGTGGGAGCGGATCTCGCTCGACCTGCCCTCCTGCCACGTCGTGCCGTTCGTGCTCGGCGGCGAGCTGCATCTCGTGTGGCCCAACATCGAGCTCGAGAAGGATGCGACCAACAACCTGGAGTACTACAACATCACGATCGCGTGGGCGCGGCGCACGTCGCTCGGCTGGACACAGCGCAAGGTGGCGATGGAATCGGCCACGCGCATCCAGAAGCACCTGAAGCGCGACGAGCGCGGCTCCGTGGCGCTGAAGCTGAGCGAGCCGCAGAGCGGCGCGCGCCGCGCCGTCGTGGAGCTCTACGTCGCGCGCAAGACGCCGAGCCTCATCGACGAGGCATCGCTCAAGCCCAACCGTGTCGTCATGGAGTACACGCCCGGCCAGGGGCCCGGCGTGAAAAGCGATCACGTCGCGACGAATATTTCCCGGTGGACCTTCTCGGTGCGTGCCTACCTCAAGTTCCGCGACACCCGCCGCATTGAGCGTGTGAACGACTGCACCTATACCATCCTCGGCCTGCGGCTCGGCGGACTCAACGACCCTGCGGCGGCCCTCGGCGTATACATCTTCGGCAACTCGTCCGGTCCGTACCTGGACCGCCTGCCATTGCCGCCCGCGCCGGGATTTCCGGCCGACGGCACGCCCCTCGAGTTCTCCGTCTACAACTACGAGCCGGAGATCGCCATCGAAGCAAAGGCGCTCATCGACGGCACGCCGACCACGATCACCACGCCGGCCATGCCGCGATTCGGCGGTGTGGCGTACCAGGGCACCGGCACTTTCGACGTGGATATCATGTTCGAGATCGAAAAGGATCCCGACTTCGACGACCCGGGCGTGAACGAATTCGCGCGCGTGAAGATGGACCGCGTCGGCTGCTTCTGGTTCGAGACCGGGCGCGATACGCGCTGGATCCTCGACTCCACGCACGCGCCGATGCAGCTTCCCATCGAAACCCTGTCGTGGGAGAGCCGCCTGCGCGAACGCGAGGATTTCGCCGCCCAGGAGATGGCCGGCCTGCACGATGGATCGCGCGAGGTCTTTCCCAAGAGCTTCGGCTCCACTAACTACCTGGCGCTGCGCGCGGCGAAGACCGCGGAAGCGGCGGCCGGCGCGGATACCTGGTATTGGGAGGAAAGCGCGGCGGGCGCGACCTCGCGGTTCGTGCGGCTGCTCGGGGCAGGCGCGGCGGGCTCGCTCGTCACGGTGCAGCCGGGTGGATACGAGGACGCGCACGAATATCGCTATCGCTACGCCGTGGGGCGCGAGGAGCTGTTCACGCCCGATGCGCAGGACGCGCCGGCCAACACGCGCTTCGGCGTCGACAGGGTCGCGGAGTATTTCCCCGCGAACCTGCCGGCGGGCGTCGACGCGCGCTCCGTGCCGTTGCTGCCATTCCATCTCGGCATGCCGTACGGCTCTTACAACTGGGAAGTGTTCTATCACCTGCCCATGGCCGCCGCGCGCTTTCTCTTCTCGCAGCAGCGCTACGAAGAGGCGCAGCGCTGGTTCTCCTACGTGTTCGATCCCACGACCAACGATCCGGCCGTCGGACGCGAACGGTATTGGCGCTGCCTGCCGTTGCGCCACTCGAACACGCCGCTGTCGATCCAGCAGCTGGTGCGCGCGCTGTCGGACCCGAACGCCGATCCCGCCGTGAAGCACATGGTGGAGGACCAGGTGGCGGCTTCCATTGCCAATGCGTTCAGCCCGTTCGCCGTCGCGCGGGAGCGCAACTCGGCTTACGAGTGGTACGCGGTGATCGCGTACGTGCGCAATCTCATCGAGTGGGGCGACAGCCTGTTCCGCCGCGATACGCGCGAGTCGATCAACGAGGCCGCGATGCTGTACGTATTCGCGTCCAGGATCCTCGGGCGCCGCCCCGAGAACATACCGCGCCAGGGCTACCAGTCGCCGCCGCTCAGCTACCGCGCGTTGCTGGGTAGATGGGACGTATTCGGCAATGCGTGGGCACGCCTCATCGACACCCCGGCGGGCCGCGCGCTCATCGCGCTGCTGATTGCGCTCAAGAAGGCCATCGGCGGCATCAATCCGCAGGCCTTCGACCAGCAGATCGCCGAGCTCGCATCCGTGGGCGCGCTGTATTTCTGCGTCCCGGAGAACGAAAAGCTGCTCGAGCTATGGGACGACGTCGCCGACCGCCTGTGGAAGATCCGGCATTGCGAGAACATCGACGGCGTGCGCCGGCCTCTGGCGCTGCTCGATCCGCCGATCGACCCCGAACTGCTGATACGGGCGCGCCTGGCGGGGGTCGACATCGACGACGTGCTCGCGGACCTGCACGCGCCGCCACCTAACTATCGATACGCATTCCTCGCGCAGAAGGCGCTCGAGCTGTGCGCCGAGCTCAAGGGTCTCGGCGCCGCGCTGCTGTCCGCGATCGAGAAGAAGGATGGCGAGCGGCTCGCCTTGCTGCGCCAGACGCAGGAAATCACGATGCTCGGACTGGTCGAGGCGGTGCGGCTCGACCAGGTGTCCGAGGCCGAGGCCAACATCGCCGCGCTCAGGCAGAGCCGGCAGAACTCGATCGCGCGCTATCGTTATCTGCAGCGCCTGCTCGGCAATTCGGACATCCGCTTCGATGCGCAGGGCGTGCCGATCCTCGACCAGCACGGCTCGCTGCAGGTGCGCGACGCGAACGCGCCGGCGGGATTCCGCGGGCTCGGGCTCGTCCAGTCGGAAGTGGACCAGATCGCGAAGATGCAGGACGCGCATACCGCGACGATGATCGCGGGAGTGCTCAAGGCGGCCGGCGCTCTCGGGCACGCGAGCTCGGCGGTGCTGTACGCGTACGGGCTCATGACGGAGCCGGCGGCCAACGCATTGCGGGGGGTCGCCGACGGCCTCTCGGTGGGCGGCGACGTTTCGAATCTGGTCGCGACCGATGCCAATCATTCATCGCAGCGATCCAGTCTCATGGCGAGCTTCCAGCGCCGCCGCGAGGACTGGATTCATCAGTCCGAAGTCACGGTCGACGAGGTGCGCCAGATCGACCGGCAGATCATCGCGGCGGAGGTGCGGCGTGACATCGCGCGCAAGGAGCTCGCCAATCACCGCCGCAGCCTCGAGCATGCGCGCGACATCGACGATTACCTGCGGCAGCGGAAATTTTCGACCGCGGAATTGTTCGCATGGATGGAGACGCAATTGCTGTCGGCCTATCACGGCGCCTATCAGCTCGCCTTCGACCTCGCCAAGCGCGCGGAGCGTGCCTGGCGGCGCGAGCTCGGCGAGAACGATTCGCAATGGGTCCGTTACGGATACTGGGAGGGCGCGCGCAAGGGCCTGCTCGCCGGCGAGCAGCTCGGACTCGATCTGCACCGCATGCAGATGGGCTACCTGGAGCGCAGCAAACGGGAATACGAGATCACGCGCCACGTATCGGTGGCGACGCTCGATCCCGCGGCGCTCGTGCTGCTGCGCGAGAATGGCAGCTGCACGGTCTCGATTCCCGAGGCGCTGTTCGACCTCGACTTCCCCGGGCACTATTTCCGCAGGCTGAAGCTCGTGAGCGTCTCGCTGCCGTGCGTCGTCGGGCCGTATGCCAGCGTGCCGGTCACGCTCAAGTTACTCAGGAGCAGCCTGCGCACCACGGCCGACGCGGGAGCGGGCTACGCGCGGGAAGAGGTCGATGACGACCGGTTCGAGGACGTGCCCGGCGGCACCGAAGCCGTGGTGACCAGCACCGGCCAGAACGATTCGGGACTGTTCGAGGCCAACATGCGCGACGAGCGGTTCCTGCCGTTCGAGAACGCGGGGGCGATCTCCACCTGGCAGCTCGACCTGCCCGACGAGTTCCGCGCGTTCGACTACGGCACGATCTCGGACGTCATCATCCACCTGCGCTACACCGCGCGCGAGGGCGGCGACGACCTCAAGACGGGCGCCGTCGGCGCGCTGCGCGACTCGCTGAATTCCTTCGTGCGCATGGATAGCGGCGAAGGGCTGACCCGAATGCTCAGCCTGCGGCAGGACTTCCCGGCGGAATGGCACCGGCTGACGCATCCAGCGGACGAGACGCTCGACGCCTCGGTGGACCTCGCGATCGGCAGGAACCGCTTCCCCTATCTATTCAGCGGTGCACGCATCGGGATCACGATCGGTACAGTGGACGCGTACGCGGTTCCGAAGCCGGGCGTCGACGACGCGGAATTCCCCGCATTCGTCGCGCTGATCGCGCCGAACGCGGATGACGACGAGCCGCTCCAATGGGGCACGAGCTCGCCGGTCGGGCCATTGCTGCTGAGCTCGGCGGAAGCCGACGTGCCGGTGGTGGAGGACGAGGCGGCCGTCACGTGGACCGTGACCGTGCCGAGCGCGGAAATCACGGTGTTGCGCGACGACTTCTCGGACCTGTTGCTGGTGTTCCACTATGCGCTGAGCTAGCCGCCCGACGCGGATGGGCCCTGAATCGCGGCGCGCAATCTTGCGACGTCGGCGGAGCGGACGTAGCGCTACCGCATCATCATCATCGCGGCGGCCATGACCGCCAGCATCGCCGCAATCATGATGCCGATGTGCAGCGGACTGCTCAGCATGTGGCGCAGGAACGGATGCTTGGCTCCCTGCGGCACCAGATTCATGCCGCAGCGCGGACACTTCGACCCCTCGGAAGCCTTCACCTCGGGATGCATGGGGCAAGTGTAGAGAGGTGCGGCGCTCATGAGCTGCGTACGAGGATGGACCGCCTCTCCTCGAACTCCTCCTTGGAGATCTCGCCTTTGGCGAAGCGCTCGTTGAGGATTCGCAGCGCCGAGGCCGTGGTGTCGCCGAGATGCTCATGGCGATGACCGAACGGCATGCGGGTCATGAAGAAGAAGCACGCGGCAAACAGGAACACCATCATCAGCACGGGGAAGATCCAGCCGAAGCCCCAGCCCCACATGTGCCATGGGCCCGGCCAGTCCCCGTAGCTCCACGAGGGCGCCTGGGCAAAGGCAAAGGGCGGCAGCGACACGAGCGGCACCAGGACGCCCCGCAGCACTGAGTTGAGGTTCGCACGCATATCGTCCTCCGTTTCTCGATGGCCGATCCCGCTTACAGCGTAGGCGCCGCTTGGAACGACCCGTTGACTCACGTCAAGTGCCGGCTGGGAGGCGCGTTGAAAAAGCCGCTTGACTCACGGCGTTCATTTCCATTATTCTGGAACTATGGAACTATCCGAAGCAGCCGACGCGCTTTCGGCCTTGGCCCAGGAGTCGCGTCTTTCGATCTATCGGCTGCTCGTCGAGGCAGGTCCGGAAGGCCTGTCCGCGGGGCGCATCGGAGAGGCGCTGAAGCTGCCGCCGGCTACGCTCTCCTTCCATCTGGCGCACTTGACACGCGCTGGGCTGACTCAAAGCCGCCAGGAGGGCCGCTATGTCTTCTATTCGGCGGATTTCCGGAACATGAATGCGCTGGTCGGCTACCTCACCGAGAACTGCTGCGGCGGCCGCTCGTGCGCCCCAACCGCTGCAATCCTTGCCAAGAAAGGAAAGGAACATGAAACGCTTTCACGTCCACGTCGCCGTTCATGACCTGAAGCAGAGCGTGCGCTTCTATTCGGCGCTCTTCGGCGCCCAGCCGAGCGTCGAGAAGCCGGACTACGCCAAGTGGATGCTCGAAGATCCGCGCGTGAATTTCGCGATCTCGGCGCGCGACGCGAAGGTCGGCATCGACCACCTCGGCATCCAGGCCGAGAACGCTCCCGAGCTCGAGGAGCTCGGCTCGCGCCTCGCACAGGCCGACGTCGCCGTCCTGCCCCAGAAAGAGGCGGCGTGCTGCTACGCGAAGAGCGACAAGTACTGGACGATCGATCCGCAAGGCGTCGCATGGGAGTCGTTCCATACACTGGACTCGGTGCCTGTCTACGGCGCCGATTCGCGTAACGGCGAGGCCGCCAAGAGTAGCTGCTGCGCCCCGCCGGCCGCAAAAACGACTGAAGCCAAGACTACCTGCTGCTGATTTGCCCGAGCCAGATCAGCGCCGAACGGCCTGGGCGAGGAGCTTGTTGGTCTGAGCGAGGCGCTCGATGAGGACGCGGGCGACTGCCTTGTTGAAGGCGTTCTGGCAGGCGTCGGTGGCGTTGCGCAGCGCCGAGGCGCGGATCTCGACGGCGGTGACCTTGCTGCGCGCGGTGACGGTGGTGGTGCGGCGGGCTTCGCGGCGGGCGAAGTAGACCATCTCGCCGAAGCAGCCGCCGGGATGGATCTTGGCGAGCTCGTTCTCCTCGAGGGTCACGGCGACCTCGCCCTTGACGAG
>AR_comb_assmDRAFT_10202801_pt1 | contig 11489 bp, 15 predicted proteins | sample ArasoioldDNA_FD_10543 | JGI IMG/M metagenome (IMG submission 10543) | reverse complement strand
ATCAATCCCTATCGGGGCTGCGAGCATGGCTGCATCTACTGCTTCGCGCGGCCGACCCATGCCTATCTCGGGCTATCGCCGGGGCTCGATTTCGAAACCAAGCTGCTGATGAAGCCGGAGGCGGCGCGGCTCCTGGAGCAGGAGCTGCGCAGGCCCGGCTACAAGCCCGCGGTGATCGCCATGGGCACCAACACCGATCCCTACCAGCCGATCGAGCGCGAGCACCGCATCACCCGCGGCATCCTGGAGGTGCTCTCGCGGTTCAACCATCCCGTCGGCATAGTCACGAAGTCGGCGCTCATCCAGCGCGACATCGACATCCTGGCGCCAATGGCGGAGAAGAAGCTGGCGCACGTCTTCGTCTCCATCAGCACGCTCGACCGCGAGCTCGCGCGCAAGATGGACCCGCGGGCGCCGACGCCGCCGCGCCGGCTGGATACGATCCGCGCGCTTGCCGACGCCGGCATTCCCGTCGGCGTGATGTCGGCGCCGATGATCCCCGCGCTCAACGATCACGAGATGGAGCAGGTGCTGGAGGCGGCGGTGGCGGCCGGCGCCACGGCGGCGAACTACAACGTGCTGCGCCTGCCGCTGGAGATCAAAGACCTATTCACGGAGTGGCTGGAGGCGCACGTGCCCGGACGCGCGCAGCATGTGTTGGACCTGATCCGCGACGTGCGCGGCGGCGCGCTCTACGACTCGACCTGGGGCAAGCGCATGCGCGGCGAAGGACCCTATGCCGAGCTGCTGCGCACCCGCTTCAGGCTCGCGCGAAAGCGCCTCGGCCTCGACGCCTACAAGACGCGCTGGGACCTCGACCTCTCGCTGTTCAAGCCGCCGCCGCGAGCGGGGGACCAGCTGACGCTGCTGTAGACTCCCACTGCAACGAAGCGGCGACGCGGCCGACCTGGCCGCGCGTCGCGAGAGCGGTATCCGAATGGCTGCAGTCACCCAATCACGGTGTCATTCCGGCGCAAGCCGGAATCCATAGCCACCGGCGGCAGGGTATCGAGTCAATACTGGCGCCGTCCGTGTTTATGGATCCCGGCTTCCGCCGGGATGACACCGAGTTGGTTAGGCGCTCAGATCCCGTTCGTCATGCTGGGCGTGCAGCGGGTGTCGCCTTCCTGGCGCAGATGCGCGATGGCGTGGGCCCAATCGGGCGGCGGCGCCCAGGAGCCGTTGGAATGGCTGCCGGCGACCTTGCACATCAGTTCCTCGTTGTCGGTCATGACGGTATAGCGGTCGCCCGCGCGACGCGTCTCGTGACCGATGCCGCTGTCTACTCCCGGGCTGCCCGCGAAAGCGGCTGACGTCAGAAGGATCGAAGCGGCTGCGGCCGCCATGAACAGTTGGCTCCTCATGGGATGAGACCCTTTCCTTGCTCAAAGCGCGCGCCTTCTACTGAAACCGAGATGGGCTGGCGTTCCGTCGCCGGCAATCGACCTGCGACGTTCGGTCTCAATCCTTGTGGGCTTGTGCAGGCGGCCGGCACCGCCCGCCAACCTTTCCGCGTCGGGGGCGCGAGTTTCGGTTAGAATGCCCCGGCGATCGCTGCACTCGGGAGGACGGAAGCGACCATGCCGCAGCCACGAACGACGAACCGCATGATCGTGCGCACGGCGCAGCGCGGCGATGCCGGCGCCGTCGCCGCGTTGTCGGCGCAGCTCGGTCACGATGAAGCCGTCGACGAGATCGGCAGGCGCATCGAGGAGATTCGCGCGCAGGGAACCGGCGAAGTCTATGTGGCGGTGGTGCCGCCCGACATAGTCGTGGGGTGGGTGCAGGTCTTCGGCTTGCTGCTGGTCGAACTGCCGCCGCTGGCGGAGGTCGGCGGCATCGTCGTGGACTCGCGCTATCGGCGGATCGGCGTCGGCCGCAGCCTGATGGAGGCGGCCGAACAATGGGCGCGGCAGAACGGACTTGCGACACTGCGGTTGCGCAGCAACGCTCAGCGCGACGGCGCGCACGCGTTCTGCCGCCGGCTCGGCTATCGGGAACTTGCGGCTTCGACGCTGTTCTCGAAGGTGCTTTGACAGTCGCGGGTAGATTACACGGGCGCCGTGTGTCCTTCGAGACGGCCGCTCCGCGACCTCCTCAGGATGAGGATGAACCTTTGTGGCACAAGCAAACCTCCTCGTGCTGAGGAGGTCGCGGAGCGGCCGTCTCGAAGCACGCACTACGCTGATCCAAGGCGCCCGTCAGAATGGACACAATCGACTGTGGTGCTGGCCTACGCCGCCTTGCAGGCGGGGCACATGCCTTGCAGCTCGATGGTGACGCGGTCGACGGAGAACCCGGCGGCGCGGGCGCTCTCTTCCACCACATCGAAGACGCGGCGGTCGTCGAGCTCCGTCACGTCGGAGCATTTGCGGCAGATCAGGAACTGGCCAAGATGGGGACGCTCGGGCTGGGCGCAGCCGACGAAGGCGTTCAGCGATTCGATGCGGTGGATGAGCCCGTGCCCGAGCAGGAACTCGAGGGCGCGGTAGGCGGTGGGCGGCGCCGCCGCCCGGCCGTCGCGCCGCAGCGCGTCCAGGATGTCATAGGCGCCGACGGGAGCGTGGCTGTGCCAGACCAGCTCCAGCACACGTCGGCGCAGCGGCGTCAGCCGGCCGCCGCTCTGGGCGCAGATCGCAGACGCCCGCACCAGCGCATCGTCGATGCAATGCTGGTGATCGTGCGCGGTGGCGCCACTCGAAGGGATCATGCGATCCTCCTTCCGCTCCTGTGGCCTACATGCCGAGCATGGCCGCCTTCAGCTGCGGCACGTTGTTGTCGAACATCCTGAGGTAGCTGTCGGCCGGGCCGCCCGGCGGCGAGAGGGCGTCGGAGTAGAGCGTGCCGCCGACTCTGGCCCCGGCTTCGCTGGCCAGGGTCGCCACCAGCTTCGGGCTGGTCATGTTCTCGAAGAAGACGACTTTCACGCCTTCGGATTTCATCTGCCTGATCAGCCGGGCCATGCCGGCGGCCGAGGGCTCGGCCTCCGTGCTGACGCCGACCGGGGCCAGGAAGGTGATGCCGTAGGCGGCGCCGAAATAGCCGAACGCATCGTGCGACGTGATGATCCGGCGTTGTCCCGACGGCACGTCCTTCAGCTCGGCACGCACCCATTCGTCCTTGGCCGCGATCTCCGCACTGTAGGCCGACGCGGCCGTGCGGTAGGCCCCGGCCCCCTGCGGATCGGCCGCGGCGAGGGCGGCGGCGATGTTCGCGACGTAGATTCGCCCATTGCGCAGGTCCTGCCAAGCGTGCGGATCCGTGATTCCCGAGCCGGCCTCATCCATGGTGCGCGATGTCACGCCGTTGCCGGCGACGGCGACCGGGCCCCTGTAGCCGGAAGATTGAATCAACCGCTCCATCCATCCTTCCAAGCCCAGGCCGTTGACGAACACGACATCGGCCGCGGCGACGGCCTTGGCGTCGGCCGGCGTCGGCTCGAACACATGGGCGTCGCCGTCGGGACCGACGAGGGTCGTGACCGCCACCCGGTCGCCGCCGACATTCTGCACGATGTCGCCAAGGATGCTGAAGCTGGCGACGACCTTGAGCTTGCCGTCGGCGGCGGAGGCTGCGACGGGAACCAGCAGCAGGGGAGCGATCAGGACGCCGTGGAGGAACGACCGGCGGTGCATGGGCGCGTCCAGCAGCCTATGGGAATCAAGACTCATAGTGCGGCCGGGCGATCAGGTTCTGGCGCAGGCTGCCCTTCCTGCCCACCGCCAGCGAGACGAGATAGATGACGCCCGCGGTCAGCACGATGGCGGGCCCGGAGGGCAAGTCGAAATGGAACGAGACGAGCAAGCCGACATAGCCGGAGACCAGGGCGATCGCCGCGCTCACCGCCGCCAGCGCCCACACCTCGGCCGACCAGAACCGCGCCGCCGCCGCCGGCAGCATCATCAGGCCCACGGCCATCAGCGTGCCGAGGGCCTGGAAGCCGGCAACGAGATTGAGCACCACCAGGACCAGGAACAGGATGTGGTAGCTGGCGCCATGGCCGCCGACGGAGCGCAGGAAGGCCGGATCGAAACACTCGACGATCAGCGGACGATAGATCACCGCCAGGACGGCGATCGAGATGGTCGCGATCGCACTCACCAGCAGCAGCGAATGATTGTCGACGGCCAGGATGGTTCCGAACAGCACATGCATGAGGTCGACGTTGCTGCCGCGGGTCGAGACGATGAGCACGCCGAGGGCGATCGAGATCAGATAGAAGGCGGCGAAGCTTGCATCCTCCCGCAGCTGCGTGACACGCGTAACGACGCCCGAGGCTAGCGCCACCAGCAGCCCCGCGACGAAGCCGCCGATGCTCATGGAGACCAGGGAGAGGCCGGAGATGACGAAGCCGATGGCCGCACCCGGCAGCACGGCATGGGACATGGAGTCGCCGACCAGGCTCATGCGTCGCAACAGCAGCAGCACGCCGACGGGACCGCAGCCGACCGCCAGCGCGGCGCAGGCGACGAGGGCGCGGCGCATGAAGGCGAAGTCGACGAAGGGAGCGGCGAGGAGGTCGTAGAGCAGGCTCATGCCGCGCTCCGTCCGCAGATCTCCGGATTCTCCTTCCAGCGCTCGAGCATGGCTCCGGCGCGCTGCAGGTTGGTGGGCGTCAGCACCTCCGCCGTCGGGCCCCAACCGATCTGCTCGCGCGCCACCAGCAGCGTCTGCGGGAAATGGCGGCGCACCTGTTCGAGATCGTGGGAAACGAGGACGACCGTGCGCCGCTCGCCATGCCAGCGATGCACAAGGCCGAGCAAGTCCTGCGCGGTGTTCGCATCGATGGCGGTGAAGGGTTCGTCCAGCAGAATTACCGGGCAGTCCTGCAACAAGGTGCGGGCGAAGAGGGCGCGCTGGAACTGCCCGGCGGAGAGGCTGCCGATCGGGCGCTGCTCGAAGCTCGTCAGTCCCACGGCCTCCAGGGCCTGGGCCGCAGCCGCGCGCATCGCCGGACTGATGCGGCCGAAGACACCGATCCGGCCCCAATGGCCGAGCTGGACCATGTCGAGCACCGAGATCGGAAAGCTGCGATCGATGTCGGCCTGCTGCGGCAGGTAGGCGATCTCGGCGCGCCGGATCGCACCGAGATCGATCCGCCCGGCGAGCGGCCGCAGCAACCCGACGATGGCCTTCAGCAACGTGGTCTTGCCGGCACCGTTGGGGCCCACGATGGCCGTCAGCGAACCTGGGCCGAAGCTGCCGCTGAGGTGATGGACCGCGGGATGGCGGTCATAGCCGAGGGTGAGATCGTCGAGACGGATGGCGGCGGCGCTCATGACCACCAGTCCAGCGCCCAGCCGACGGCCGCCCACAGCAGCAGCATGATGCCGAGGATCCAGGCCAGGCGGCCGAGCGCGCTCTGCCCCAGCAGCGTCGCTGATTCTCGGCGATCGGCGAAACCCAACCTGGCCAACGGTGGTGCCCTCCCCCGACGATCATGAGGTCAGTACGTTATGGTATATCATAACATACTGTCAAGACAAAGCCGCTTGGGCGCAGCGACCCGCTGTGAGCGTCAGGGCGATGAGAGACGTGGCGGCGCGGCTAGGCGATCGGGCAGCCGCAGATCGGGCAGCGGGCAACGGCGAGGGCGGCCTCGATCTCGGATCGTGAGTGGCCCTGCAGTTTGGCCGTCAACTCTGCCACCAATTCGGCGTGATACTGATTGTTGGCGCTGCAATGGCCCAAATAAAGCGCCTGCGTCTCGCCATTGCCCTCCTCGAGCGAGAGCGCAAAGGCACGCCGCGCAGCGAGCGTCGCTACGACGGCGCCGCCGATGAAAGTCGCCGACATCAGGAACTGTCGTCTGCTCACGGCATTCATGGGACGCTCTCGTCGAAACGGTCTCTGTCTATCGCGAGGCTACGCTCACGGTCGCGGCTGGTCAATCGAATGGCTGGGACGGTTTGTCGCAGGACTGACGTCAGGGCTGCCGGGATGTATCGCCCCAGTCGCGCGGTGGCGTGGTCGCCGCGGGGCCCTCGCTGCTGCTGGGATCGATCGAGGCCGGCGGTTGCACGAACAATTGCGCCGGAATTTGCGCTCGCTCGGCGCGCTGCTGCACGACGAACTTCCAGCCGCCCAGCAGCAGGCCGATGGCGACCAGCCAGCTGGCGAGAATGCGGCCGCCGATCTTCAGCCAAGCCGTGTCGAACCAGCGCAGGATCGCCGCCGGAGTCGCGATCAGCCAGAGTTCGACGGCGGCCGCACCGCAGGCGAATCGCGGGTTGCCTATCGTGGGGTCATGGAGTGCTGCCAGGAGGCCCAGCGCCGCGCCGGACAGTGCCGTTGAGGCCGGCATCAGGCACAGGCGCAGGCGGCCTGCCGTGGCGAGGGTCAGGCCGGCGACCACGCAGCAGAGCGGGCCGAGGTAGATGAAGAGTCGCGCCAGACTCGGCGGCAACCCCTCCGACGCGAGAAACCGATGCTCGACAAGAATTCCCAAGGGAATGCTGGCGACGAGAGCGACGGCGAAGAGGATCGCCTGCCACCGCGTCATGGTCGCCAGCGCGACGCCGAGTCCGACCAGCGGCAGGACGAGATCGTAGGTGACGATAGCGTAGGCGACGCCGCCCTCGCCCGCGCGCGCCGGCCGGCCGCAGCATGACGACCGCCAACGCGGCGCCGGCGATCACCAGGCAGGCCGGCGCCAGCCATCTCGCGGCCGTCGTGGCGCCGCGCGCCGCGTTCATCCGATCAGGTAGAAGACGCCCCCGGCGGCGATCACGCCGCCGAGTCCGCGCGCCAGCCAGCCATGCAAGGGCTTGCCGAGCAGCAGGCCCACGACGATTCCGACGATATGAATCATGCCGGTCGCCAGCACGAAGCCGGCAGCGTAGGCCGCGGGATCGGCCGCGCTCGGCAGCTCGACGCCATGGGCGTAGCCGTGACAGAGCGCGAAGATCGCGATCAGCGCCAGCGGCACGATCTCGATCGGCCGCCACTTGCAGGCGATCGCCAAGCCCAGGACCAGAATGGAAAGCGCGATCCCGATCTCCACGTAAGGCAGCACCAAGCCCGCCATCCCGGCGATGCCGCCGACGGTCATGACGAGCGGGAAGGCGACCGGCAGCGCCCACACCGAGCGCCCGCCCATCTGCGCGCCCCACACGCCGACCGCGAACATGGCGAGAAAATGGTCGAGCCCGGTGAGCGGATGAGCGAATCCGCCGGCGAATCCGCCGAGCTGCCCTTGCGTGATATGCGCGAATGCTGGCTGTGGCAACAGCGCCGGCCCAAGGAGCGGAATGAGCCAGAGCAGCGCCGAGCGTGACATGTGCGGCGTGCGGACCCGCCCATGGGCCAAGCGCCCCCACGACGCCAGCATCTTGATCGCGGTCCGGCAACTGGCAGCGGCGTGGTTTCTCGTCTCCATATAAATGCTTGGCATATTTCTCATCTTGGCCCCGCCGGCATGCCGCGGCCGGACTCTAGCGCGGCCGGATTGACGAGCAATAGCCGCATCTCGAGGCCGGCGGTTAGGCGCAGGGCAGTTCTTGTCCCATGCTCAGGCACGGGTGTTGATGGGGCGGTTTGTCGCACGGCCGGCCGGCGCGACTTACGCGGCGGACTCGCGCTGCCGCTGACTACCGCGCTCGGCGGCCTGCTCCTGGTCAATACACTCGCTTAACCCATCGACCACCGAGTCCTGCTAGGATCGATTCGTGCGACGCCAACCACCCTATCAGCGACGACCCCGGATCGGCCTGCTCGGCCGGGCGGCATCCTGGCTGGTCGCGATCGCGCTGCTCGTGCAAGGAGTCGTCGGCGCCGGCGCGGCGCTAGGCATGTGGATGGAGGCAAATGGCGCGGGCCAGATGGCTCAGGGCCATTGCGCGGCGCACGAAAGTTCAGGAAAGCAGGATCAGGGCCCCGGTCACGCGAGCCACGATCACGAGCACTGCCTGCTGTGCAACGCCGCCGCCGCCGATTGCCCCACGCCAGTATTGCCGCTGCTGTCGGCAGGAACGGATCGATCGGTCGTGCCGGCCGCGGCGCCGGAGACCGCTGCGTACCGCAAGGTCGCCTACGCCAACGCGCCGCGCGGTCCTCCCTGCCCCGCTTGAGCTGCTCTTGACGCCGGCGGCGCGCCGGCGACGAGCCGCCTTGCCGCTCCGGCGGCAATTCACGCTTCAGAAAACCCACAACGGACCGGGCATGGCGCGGCGATCGCGCGACGTGCCCACAACATCGGAGATATCGATGAAAACGCTGCACCCCTACGCTCTTGCCGCCGTTCTGTCGCTTGCCGGCGCCGACTCGGCCCTTGCACACGCCGATTTGGCGAGCGCCGATCCCGCGGCCGGCGCGACCGTGAAAACGGCGCCGACCGAGATTTCCATCACCTTCACCGAGGAGGTGGAGCCGAAATTCTCGACCATCCAGGTGCTGGATGCCGGCGGCAAGCGGGTCGACGACGGCAAGGCGCACACCGCGCCCGACAACGCGAAGTTGCTCAGCGTCGGCCTCAAGCCGCTCGCGCCGGGCACCTACAAGGTGATCTGGCATGCGATGGCGGCGGATGATTCGCACAAGACGAAAGGCAGCTATGAGTTCATCGTGAACCCCTGACAATGGACGCGAGCGAGTTCGGGCTGACGGCGGCGCGCGGCGTACAAATCGCCGCCTCGCTCTCCGCTTTCGGGATCGTGGTGTTCTGGAGCGCAGTCGCACCGCCAATTCTGCAAGGCCAGACGCGTGGACGCATTGAAGACGGATTCCGGCGCATGTTTCGCGCCAGCGTTGCCGTTGCCGTCGTGGCGGGATTGGTGTGGCTGGTGGCGCAGGCGGCCTTCATGGCCGAAGCCGAAACCATGGCCGACGGGGCCGCGGCCGTCTGGCCGGTGCTGACGGACACGCATTTCGGTCACGTCCTGGGTGCGCGTCTATTTCTGCTTGCGCTTTCCACCCCGGTACTGGGACACGGCGCCAACAGCGGCCGGCGAGTGCTGGCCGCCGTCATGGCCGGCCTGGCCCTTGTCCTGCACATCTGGTCGACGCACGCCGCGGCCGCAGGGGGCATCGATGGGACAATATTACTCGGCGCCGAATCCCTGCATCTGATGGCCGCCGGGTCGTGGCTCGGCTCGCTGGTGCCGCTGTTCATGGCAGTCGGCGCACTTTCGCCCGACCAGGGTGCCCGCGCCGCGCAGCGCTTTTCGCCGCTGGGAATGCTATGCGTCACGATCCTGGCCGGCGCAGCGCTCGCTCAAAGCTGGATTCTGATCGGCGGACTGGCCGGACTGTTCGGCACCGACTATGGGCGGGTCGCCCTGGCCAAGCTCGCGTTGCTGCTCGTCCTGCTGGCGTTCGCCGCCGCCAACCGATTTCGCTATGCACCGGCCATGCATGGCCCAGCGGGCACGGACGCCAAGCGCAGGCTGCGGCTCAGCATCGCCGTTGAGACCGGCATCGGCCTCGCTGCCGTGCTGGCCGCATCGTTGCTGGCCGATCTGCCGCCGGCGCTGCACCCGTAGCCGATCTGGCTACCTCGCTGGGCAACTGGACTTCAGTGTGCTCGATGGTCCCGATATTGGTCCGGAGGCGCGCGAACGCGCACCTGTGCACTAGTGAGCGTAGGGGCCGAACACCAGTCGGATGCGTTCGGAAGTCCAGGGCACCGTGCGATCGGATTCGACCGCATGCGAATTGCCGGACCCTATGCTGGCGCCGGGCATCCTGATGACATAGGCCGATCCACCGCCGCCGCCGTCTGCCAGCGCCTCGAGCTGTTCGTCGGGGTCGGCAAACTTGGGGCTGCCGTCCGCGTTGGTGCTGTCGTCCATCTGCGTCTCGAAGGCCCGCGCCATCGGCGCGTTCGCGAGCCCGAGAACCAATGCGGCGGCGAATCCCAACAGCAGATATCGCATCTCAGCCTCCAATGGATGTGGAGCCCAAATCCTCGGACATACAACCACAGCCACGCGGCCGATGGCGACCAAACAACGCTCTTGCGTCGATCGGACGCACGCGAGGGATCGCCTATCCGTTACGGCGCTACCGCGGTGGCTTTCTTCAGATAGGCGATAAGGTCGGCGCGCTCCTGGGCGTCGGGGATGCCCGCGAAAGGCATCTTGGTCCCCGGGATGAATTTGCGCGGCGCGGTCAGGAACTGGTCGAGCGTGTTCTCGTCCCAGACGACGCCGGAGGCGCGCATGGCGTCGGAGTAGTTGTAGTCCTCGAGGCTGCCGGCGTGCCGGCCGAACAGTCCGGCATGGCGCGGACCGACGCGGTTGGCGTCGATCGAATGGCAGCCCTGGCAGCGGTGATAGATCTGTTCGCCGCGCGTGGGGTCGCCGTCGGCGGCGAGGACAGGCGAGCGCGGGGTCAGCAGGAGCAGGACCGCCGCGACTGCAGTCAGAGGAAGCTTCATTTCGGTCTCATCGAATGAGGGCAGCCGCGCGCCGCCTTGCAGGAGGGTCCGGCCTGCAAGGCGGCGGCGACCATCAGAACCCGCCGGAGATAAACGCGGGACCGGCGATGACTACATGATGAACGCGTTCTCGATCGGTTGCTCGCCGAGCGCGCTCTTGAGGATGGCGACGTGCTGCGTCTCCACGCCCATGATGCTGGCGGCGGCCTTGGCGAGATCGCGGTTCTCGAAGCCGGGGATGGTGCTGAGATAGGCGCTGGCCGCACCCATCTCCAGGCCGAGCGCGAAGCGCAGCACGTCGGCTTGGTTCTTCAGCTTCTCGACCGGGAACTTGTGCTTCATGTCGGCGACGGCCGAGCCGCCGAGCTGGTCGATCGTTTTGACCAGGATGTCGCGATGCTGCTTGTGGTCGCTCTGGAAGCCGACGGCGACCTTCAGCACGTCCGGCTTCAGCAGGCCGCTCTCGGCGCCGACCTGGTAGGCGGCGATGGCTTCGTGCTCGAGGCCGAGCGCGACATTCAGCGTGTCGATGTCAGCGGACATGGTGGCGGCGCTGGCGCGCCGCAGAGCGACGCTGCCGCCGATGCCGGTCAGCAGGGTCAGGGTGGTGCCGGACAGCGCCAGGCGGGCGCCGCGCATGAACAGCCCGCGCCGATCGATCGCGATGTTGGCTTCGGGCAACAAGACTCCTTCAGACATGACGGTCTGTCTCCTCCAAACGGTTGCGACGGGCACGCGCCACCGAACGAGATGGTGCGCCGGCGGGAGCGCATTGGCGCGGACGCGATGTCCGCTCGGCGATCCCACTGCGAGCCATACGGAGCGAAGCCCGATCCGGATGCCTGGTCACGGACTCGTGATGCAGCGGCGACGATCCGGCGCTGCTGCGCGCAGGGCGCAGGCGCGCCAGAGGGCGCCGCCCGCGGACTTGACAGGCGCGACGGCACTCATCCACGATGCGCGTGACGATGGTCCCCGGAATCGGGGAGAGATAGGGAATGCCGTGCGGCCGACATATCGGCCAAACCGGCGGCTGCCCCCGCAACTGTAGGCGGATAGTCCGATGTCGACGCGGCCACTGGGCGACCGGGAAGGCCAGACTTCGGGCGGCGAC
>AR_comb_assmDRAFT_10342684_pt1 | contig 11493 bp, 15 predicted proteins | sample ArasoioldDNA_FD_10543 | JGI IMG/M metagenome (IMG submission 10543) | reverse complement strand
CGGGAGCGCGAAGCTGCCGAGGCATCGAAGAGCGAGAGGCTCGCTGCGAGGTTCCTGGATACAGCCCTCGAAGGGTCCATCGTCAAGGCCGCGACGAAGCTCAAGTTCCGCGACGTCGACGACGCAGTGACGCAGATCAACCGCGAAGACATCGACTGGGAGCAGGACGAGGACGACCCGTCCAAAGTGACCATCGACGGCGACTCGGTGACTGCTGCAGTCAAGGCGTTGGCCAAGAAGAAGCCTTACCTTCTGGCAACGGAGAACGGTGCCGGCGGGGGGGCGAGCGGAGGACAGTTCGGAGGTGCGAGCGGCAACAAGCCCGATGGGCTGACTGAGGAAGCGCTCAGGTCAACGTACCCGGCGCTCCGACGTGGAGCCCGCTGACACCCACGAAAGGAGTAAAGCGAGATGGCTCGCTTCGACAAGTACAACTCCGAGGGAGGGTCCGGATTCCGGGCACCTCTCGCGGCGGCGTACACGGCTGCGGACACTGTGATTGCCGTCGGTCTCGACGTCAATGGCAGGGTCGTGCCGGGTGCCGGTCAAACCGGCATCGTCGGCGTCATCGTCAAGCCGGCAGGCGCCCCTCTCACGATGGGCACCATTCCGGCAGGCACCATGGTCGATGTCATGGATCATGGCGAAGTCGTGGAGTTCCCGACGGCAGCAGGTGGAGCTGCTGGCACGGTCTACACGGCGAACACGACGACTGGCGTCGTCAGCAACGCAGCCATGTCCGCAACCCAGATCGTCGTCGGCTTCACGGTGGAAGCATCCCGACTCATCGTTCGGGTGCGCACGCCGCTGTACATCGGCACCTGAGGAAGGAGGAATCACAGTGGAGAAGCTCATGCTGCCCCGCCGCGACCTCCAAGTCGTCAGGGGCTTCGAAGACCTGCCTTCGGTCATCAAGGGCTATGCCCTGGGTGCCAACGAGGCAGCGGACATCATCCGGCAGACTGCGGATGGCGCGGATCTCAACGCCATGTGGGCGGAGTTCCAAGCCTCCACAGCTCTCCTCAACCGCCAGCGCGACCCCTACGTCGACCTCCTGACCTTCCCGGTCGGGAACCCGACGGAGAGGATCCTCGTGCCGGTGAGCGAGGACTTCGAGCAGGCCACCGAGTTCGGTGAGCCGAGGGGCATCCGACTGGGGGTGCCCTACATCGCTGGGTACGACTTCGCGTGGTACGACTTGGCGATCCGCTACACCTGGCTCTTCCTCGCAGAGGCAAGCTCGGACCAGGTCCGGGCGCTCAACGGGGAGGCGCTGGAGGCAGACAACAGGTTGGTGTGGAAGCGGGTCATGCGGACCATCTTCAACAACATCAACTCGTCCGCCTTCGTCAACGACCAGAACGTGAACGTCTACCGGTTCTACAACGCTGACGGCATGGTGCCGCCGACGTACAAGAACACGACGTTCACGGGTTCCCACACGCACTACATCACGTCGGGTGCTGCCACGATCGACTCGGGCGACCTCGCCGCGATGGAAGACCACCTGTACCACCACGGCTACCGCGTGACTCTCGGGTACAAGCTGGTGCTGATGGTGAACAGGCAGGAAGGAACCGTCATCCGGACGTTCAATACCCGCAAGGCGACGCCGGATCCGTACGACTTCATTCCTGGCCCGATGGTCGGCGGCGGGATTTTCCTGCCTCCGAACACTGGGGTGGTCGGAGCACCTGGCGGGTCCGTTCCGGGCTTCCTTCCGGGCACGATCGGCACGTATGGTCCGTGGATCGTGGTCGAGGACGACTACATCCCGGCCGGCTATACGTTCGGTTTTGCCACGGGCGGCGAGCGCAACCTGAACAACCCGGTGGGCATTCGTGAGCACGTTCGGCCGGAGCTTCGCGGTCTTCGCCTCGTGCAGGGCCCGAACAACGACTACCCGCTCACGGACTCGTTCTACCAGCACGGCCTCGGCACAGGCGTCCGGCACCGGGGTGCAGGCGTTGTCCAGCAGATCACCAGCTCGGGCACGTACACCATTCCGGCTGCGTACGTCTGATCCGCAGCCCATCAGCTCCTAGGTACCCCGGCCCTCGACGACCTCCTGAGGACTCGGGGGCCGGGTCCTAGGAAAAGGAGGAAAGCGTGGCGAACTACTCCCCAGATGCTGCCTCGCTGGCCGGAACGACTCCGACCTTCCACGCGGCGGCAGCGGGCGACTCGTTCGACAACAACGGCAACGTGCTCTTGTACATCAAGTCCACAGGCACACCGACCACAGTCACTGTCGATGCTCCCGGACTTTCGGGACCGACTGCAGCCAAGCAGTTCGACCCCGACGTCGGGTTCACGACTCCGGCGACGGGTGATCGGGTGTTGGGGCCTTTCCCCACAGCGAGGTTCAACGACGTCAACGGGCGCGTCCAGCTAGCCTGGTCGTCGCTCACCGGCATCACCTGGGCCGCAGTCCAGGCATCGTGAGGAGGAAAACATGAGTCGAGAGATCGACACGTCAGGCGGCACTGCGACCAAGGACGACGTTCTGCACCTCGCAGCCCGCGAAGAGATCCCCGCCGTCAAGGCACAGCGCGAGGAGGTTCTCGCCGACATGAACCAGGAGGAACTCCGCAAGGTTCTGGCCGGCGAGATCTCGGTCGACGACTGGGACCCGAGCACCGCGCCCGAGGAGCCCGACGAGGGCGACGAGGGCGACGACGAAGACGAGCAGTGACCGAGGAGCAACTCCTCCGAGCGTTGCTCGGCGAGGACATCCCTGTCGGCGGCGACGAGACCGATACTCTCTTCACCGATGCTGAGATAGCTGGCATGGTGCAGACGTACGGCAGCGCCGACGAGGCGAGAGCTCAGGGGTGGGAGATCAAGGCGGCTCGTTTGTCTCATCTGGTGGACATCACCGAGGGGTCGACGAGTCGCTCACTCTCCAAGGCCTTCGACCATGCTATGAGCATGGCAGAGAAGCTTCGCGGCGGGTTGCTCGGAAGTCAGAAGGCCGGCGCCAAGCAGCATCGCATCGAGAGGGAGTATGGGTCTTTCTGATCGCGGCGAACTCATCACCCAGCGCAGGAACACTGTGTCTTACATCGACGCTGCGTACTCGGAGATCGTCCTGCACCGCAGAACCCCTCACAAGAACGAGCGGGGCGGCGCCGACATAACGCCCACAGTTCTCGCGCCGCAGCGCATGAGGATCCTGCACGGATACGTCGGCAGGAGGGCGAACCAGAACGCCCCCAACGACACTTCGATGGGCAAGACTCCCTACGCCAAGAACGTGCTGATCGCTCGGTGGGATGCCGACGTTGAACGAGGCGACTGGTTCGTCGAGGATGGCGTCGAGTACCAGGTCGACTACATCTTCAGCAACAACCGGGAGTTCGAGCTTCTCGCCAATCTCACGGACACGGGGCCCGAGGTCAGTGGCTAAGAGCACGATCTTCAAGTGGACTGGGAGTCACGGGGGCAACTTCTTCGAGAAGGGCTACGGTGCCGCGTTCGCTCTGAGCTTCCACATCGGAGTGAGCGAGATCACGAGAGGCATGGCCCGAGAGGTTCAGAACTACGCGAAGCTGAACGCCCCGTGGGAGGATCGCACCGGCGATGCTCGAGATGGTTTGCACGCCGAGGGCGACTACTCCTTCACCAAATACACGATCACGCTGTATCACACGGTCGAGTACGGTATCTGGCTGGAGATTGCCTACAGCGGAAACTGGGCCATCATCATGCCGACCATCGAACACTACGCGCCAATCTTCGAGCACCGTCTCCAGATGGCCGAGATTCTGAAGTACGGGGTGAAGCCGTGACGTACGACCTGAGACGAAAGATCTTTCAGGAGCTCGCCAACAGCGGAGTCACCGTCTACGTAGCGGACAGGATCATCCAGGCGAACTCCATCTTCACGCCGCCTAAGGAGAAGCCGTTCCTGGTCATCCGGATCGGCACGACGAATCCTGCCACGCCGTATCAGGCGGGCGGTGTGGAAACCTACTTCCAGATTTGGGCCCACGACGACCCGGGCGACTACCACGTCATCGACCTCGTGCTTGCCGAGGTGAAGAAGGCTTTGTTGTCCGCCGCCCGAGAGCCTGGATTCTACGAGTTCAGGTATCTCGAGACCAGCGAGGACATGGAGGATGATGCCATGAGTACCCTCGTCAGGTACTGCAGGTATCAGGCGATAACGCGAGAAGAACTACCCACACCACAACCCTGAGGAGGGTTTCATGCCGCGAGTTCAGTACCTGGGCCCATACGATCGACGCGAGATTGGCGCCGCAGAGCTGGGTCGCGAACCTGCCCCGACGCCGGAAGGCGAGGAGCCCGCTCCGCCCGAGATCATTGCGTGGGATCGAGACGGCGAGTTCGTCGATCTCACGGATGAGGAGTGGACGAAGTTGCGAAACGCCACCGGCGGGTCGAGTTGGGCCATCGAGGAGGTTGAGCACGCTGCGATCGACGAATCGTCGGCACAGCCAGAATCAGCCCAAAGCGTCCCCGGGAGCGATCAGGAAGCAGGGCAAACCGCTTGAGGGTCATTCGTCGCAAGCGGCGAACCGATCGCTCCAAACGATCCAGGGAGCGTGATGCCGTGGAGTTGAGATGTGATGCCAAGCTGCACGGGATCCTCCGAGGGCACGTGTTGGAGGTGAAGTGCGGCAGCAAGCACTGCGGCCATCGCCCTGGAGTAGTGGTTCTCCACAGGTTCAATCTGGACACTGGGGAGACCCAAACCCTGCGGTTCAAGGAGCCGCCGATCAACGAAGGAGGCAAGCAGCATGGCTCTGGCCACGTTGACTCTGCCGTACGGGATGAGGAACGTCTACCTTTACGCGATGGATTCGACGACGGAAGCGCTCAGCACCGGCGTCGACCTTCCGGCGATGCAGACGTTCAGCTTCTCGGAGGCCGAGGACTTCGAAGAGCTTCGGGGGGATGACAAGGTCATCGCCGTCCGAGGCAAGGGGCCGAAGGTGGAATGGACGCTCGAGTCCGGAGGCATCTCGCTGGCTGCGTACGCGCTGCTGTCGGGAGGCACCAACACGCTGAGCGGCACCACACCCAACCAGAAGCTCGTGCACCTCAAGAAGACCGACCAGGTTCGCCCGTATTTCCGTGCGGAGGGCCAGGCGATCTCGGACAGCGGCGGAGACTTTCACGCCAAGGTCTTCAAGTGCCGCGCGACGGACACGCTCGAAGGAGAGATGGCGGACGGGACCTTCTGGATGACGTCGCTCAAGGGCACGGGCATCGGGGATCTCAACAACAATCTCTACGAGTTCACTGCCAACGAGACGGCGGTCGCAGTGCCGTCGACACCGCCCGCCAGCCCGTAGCGACTCGATCGACCCCCTACGCGAGATGTGTCAGTCTAGTCAGTCAGTCAGTGCGCCTTATAAAGGCGCGCACTTGACTAACTGAGCTAGATTGACGACATAACTCGCAAGTCGGGTCGCAGAGTCGCACGGGAACGGGAAAGCTTGAAACTCCACAAGAATCGGACATCATCGAGGAGGCCTAGGAGCCCATGTCCACCAAGCAACCGCTATCACCCACTGCAGCCTCCGCCTGGCGCAAGTCGGCCCAGTCGGCGCCCGCTCCCCTGGAGCTACCGTCCGGCAACGTGTGCCGCTGCAGGGTCCCCGGTCCAGCCGCGTTCCTCACGCAGGGCCTAGTGCCCAACACGCTTCTTCCCACAGTTCAGGCCGCCATGGAGCGTGCCGAGAAGGGCAGAACGAAGGACAAGAGCGACGAGGAACTGACGCGGGAACTCATGGAGGACCCCAGCAAGATTCGCCAGGTGTTCGAGATGGCTGACGCAGTCGCAGTCTACTGCGTCATCGAACCTGAGCTACTTCCAGCACCCCCAGACGACGAGCCTCGGGACCCGGACAAGCTGTATGTCGACGAGGTCGACATGGATGACAAGATGTACATCATGTCGGTGGCCTTGGGAGGCGCCAAAGACTTGGAGAAGTTTCGTAGCGAATCGCTCGCAAATGTGGATTCTGTTCGTTCAGGCCAAGGGGTGGCAGGTTCGCCCAAGCGCCCTTCTCGGGCTCGCTCTCGATAGCTGGGAGGCCTACTGCTTCGACGAGGCCGTATTCATGTGGGGCGGTTGGGTGTCGCAGCAGCTGGAGAAGGTGAAGGGCAAGACCGAGTCCCAAGTGCAGATGGGACAGCAGATGAGGCTGAATCAGCTTCTTGGCACTGAGAGCAAGGGCCAGTTCAGAGATCCTGCAGCTGACGTGTTCGCGAGGGGAGGTGAGTAGATGCCTAACTACGATCTCGGCACGGCTCATGGCCAGATAGAGATCGATGCCTCCACGCTGGGGAGGGCCATCTCCGCCCTCGACTCGGTCAGCGGCGCCATGCTCAAAGTCGGCGCGGTTGCTGGTCTGGCTCTGGGCTACGCGATCAAGAGCGCGGCCGACTTCGAGCAGCAGATGAGTCGGTTCCAGGCAGCTACCCACGCGTCGGGTCAAAACATGGACTTGCTGCGGGAGAAGGCCCTGCAGCTAGGTCGAGACTCTGCCTACGGAGCCACCGAGGTCGCCAAGGCATTCGCCGAGCTGGCTTATGCAGGAGCCAGCACCAAGGAGATCATCCAGGGTCTGGGCGACGCGACGGTCTACCTCGCTGCTGCCGGCGAGATCCCTCTCGCGGACGCGAGCCGCACGCTCATCAACACGATGCGGCAGTTCAACATCCCCGCCAAGGACGCGGTGAACATCGCCAACGAGCTCGCCCGTGCCGCCAACGCTTCGACCATCGACGTCACCGACCTCACTACGTCCCTTCGCTACGCGGGGCCGGTTGCTGCCGCGCTGCACATCCCGTTCAGGCAGGTCGCCGAGACTCTCGCCATTCTGGGTAACGAGGGCATTCGAGGGTCGACGGCAGGTACCTCTCTGCGAGGCATCCTGATCGCCCTGACGCCGACCTCGCAAAAAGCCGCCGACACGATGAGAGAGCTGGGTCTCATCACGGCAGACGGGGCCAACCAGTTCTTCACCGCCGCGGGCAAGATCAAGTCCATGTCGGAGATCGCCCAGATTCTGCAGGATCACACCAAGAATCTTACGGACGAGCAGAAGAAGCAGGCCTTCACCACCATCTTCCAGCGCAGGGCCATGGCTTCTGCTCTCGCCCTCGCCGACGGCGGTGCTGCCGCGTACGACAAGCTCGCGAAGTCGCAGCAGTACAACACCACTGCTCAAGAGATCATGCGGAAGAAGCTGGACAACCTGAACGGATCGCTGAAGATCCTCAAGTCCAGCCTCGAAACCTTCGCCATCACCATCGGCGAGAAGTTCCAGGGTCCGCTCAAGGCTGCTGCCGACGGCCTGAGGGATCTCACGAACTGGTTTGCCGCGTTGCCTGACGACGTCAAGACCGGAATCGCTTGGACGCTGGCGGCTTTCGTCGCCTTCCTGCTGCTCGGCGGTATTCTGTTCAAGCTCGGAGTCTGGACGCTGAGGGCATACCGAGCCTTCAAGACGCTGGCGACTGGCATCAAGATCGTGACTACGTTGCTCTCCGAGTCGAGCGTGGCTGCTTTGACGAACCCCTACGTCCTGCTCGCCGTCGTCATCATCGCCGCGGTAGCCGCCTTGGTCTTGCTGTTCGTCTACTGGAACAAGGTCTGGTCGTTCCTGATGGACAACAAGTGGCTGATCGGAGTCATCGCGATCCTCATGGGTCCAGTCTCGCTCATCCTCGTTCTGGTCGGTCTGCTGCACTGGCTATACGACAACTGGGACTCGGTCTGGAGCGGCATCAAGACAGTCGCCAAAGCGGTGTGGGATTGGCTCAAGACGGCAGCATCTGACGTCACGGACTGGATTCAGCAGGCCTGGCAGGATGTCGTCAACTTCTTGACGAAGGACGTGCCGAAGTTCTTCGAGGAGCTCCCCGGCAAGATTCAGCACGGTCTCGAGGCTGCTGGGCAAGCCATCATCAACTTCATCGAGGGCATTCCGGACTTCATCCAGCGCCTTCCGCTGATCTTGCAGGGGTTGGCTTCTGCGGCGATCACCTGGCTAGCCCAGGCTGGGGTCAACGTCATTGTCGGTTTTTGGCATGGCATGGTAAGTGCCCTCACCTTCATAGCCGACTTCTTGATCTCTCTGCCGGCAACCCTCCTCGGATTCTTCGGTAGTGTGGCTTCTTGGCTCGTCGGTCCTGGACTGCAGCTTCTCCTCGGATTCCTGTTCGGTGCTGTCGAGGCCTTCGGTAACTTCGTCGGCTGGGTAGTTGGCGACATGATCCCATGGATCTTTACCGCCTTCGCTAACACGGTTGTCTGGCTGCTCAATGCCGGTATTGACCTCATCCAAGGGTTCTGGAATGGGGCGATTCTGGTCTGGAACGCGGTCATGGGTTGGCTCGGTGGGTTCGTCGGCAACATCTTCACTGCCATCGGCAACCTGCTCGGGACCTTGCGCAGCACGGGCAACGACCTTATCCAGGGCCTCTGGAACGGCGCCACCGATGTCTGGAACCAGGTGATCGGATGGCTCGAAGATCTGCCCACGAAGGCAGTCGGGGCTCTCATCAGCATGGGCAGAATCTTGAAGGGCGTCGGCGAAGACGCGATCAATGGTTTGTGGGAGGGGATGAAGAGCATTGCCACTCACGTGCTCTCCTGGGCGAAAAACTTCGCCAATGACGTGGTCGACTTCATCAAGGACCCCCTCAGCATCTTCTCCCCTTCTCGGGTGATGAAGGAGGTCGGCGTCAACATCATGCGAGGTCTCCAGATCGGCATGGAGAAAGAGGGTTCCAACGTTCTCGACTTCGCCCGGAAGTTCGCCGAGCAGATTCCTTACGAGGTCACCGGAGCAGTGACTCTGGCAGCCGGAGGGGCACCGCCAGTCGGAGCTGGCGTCCTGGCACCTGCCCCCGTCCCATCCAGGCAGACGACGGTCCAGCAGCAGAACACGATCTACGCATGGAATGCCCGAGAGGCCGCTCAAGCCCTGGAGGATGAGCGTGCCTGGGCTGAACGAACCGCGGGGGTAGCCTGATGCCGCTGGCAGTTCTGGATTCTGACCACATGTACGACATCGACGGCGTCACCGTCGGACAGCCCGACTCGGATTGGCCGGCGTTGATCTCGGTGTCCGGTCTCGACGTGCCTGAGTTCCGTCTTCACGACGCCGATCGACCTCAGGAACATGGCATGACCGTCGGAGTCAAGGAGTTCATGACCGGACGCAAGATCCAGATGTCGATCGGCCGCGAGCACATCTACAGTTCGCAGCAGGCCCGAGATCTGGAGGACGAACTCAAGTACGTCATGCGGCCTCGCAGCATGGACGACGAGATGGTGCTGCGTTATCGGTATCAAGGACGGCCTGCCAGGCGTCTCTTGGTTCGTCCTCGGCGATGCGCGTTCGACTGGGAGGAAGTCGCCCGTCACGGCATCTTCCGAGTAGCCCTGGAGTTCCTGGCATATGATCCGCTGATCTACGATGACGGCGAGGGCATGGTGCAACTCAACTACGTGCCCGGCAGCGGAGGACTCGCCTTCCCACACGCGTTTCCTCACGGCTTCGGCACGCCGTCCACCGGCGGCACCGCCTCGGTCGTCAACGAGGGGACCATGCCGACGGCGCCCTACGGCAGAATCATGGCGACGGGGTCTGGCCTTTCGTACTGGATGCTGAGGAACGACGGCACCGGCTTCTTCTCCATGACTGCTGCCATGAACGTCGGCGACTACATCGACTTTGACTTCGGAGCAGGCACCGTCCTGTTTAACGGTAACGCCTCGTGGAATCCGTACATCGACCGTCCGGAGAGCGATTGGTGGAAGCTGGCGCCGGGCGCCAACTCGGTCGTTTTCGACGTCGCCGGATCAGCTCTCGCAGAGGTGCGGTGGCGCTCGGCTTGGATTTAGGAGAGGAACATGGCGATAGACGATAACGTGGGGATGTGGCATGAGACAGCGACCACTGTCTACAATGCCCGAGAGTATCGCCGGCTGCTTTACGACTTGCTGGGGTACGACATTGCTCAGACGCCTGGCATCGGCGCCGGCGGAATCTTCAAGGCGAACTCCCTGAAGGTTCAGGAGCGAGGCACCCCGAACAACTCCGTCGACGTGCTGGCCGGTGGCTGCGTCGTAAGAGGCACGCAGAACTCGAACCAGGGCGCCTACTTCGTCTACAACGATGCGACGGTCAACGTGCCCATGAGCGTCGGCAACGCAACGAACCCCCGAAAGGACGTCATCGGCGTCCAAGTAACTGACGTCGAGTACGGAGGTGCTTCTCACAGCGCCGCCATCGCTGTGTTGACGGGCACTCCGGCAGGCTCGCCTGTGGAACCGACTCGTCCGGCGAACTGGCTCGACCTGGCGCTCGTCGACGTGCCGGCCAACGACACGGTCTTCAACAATGCCCAGATCACGGATCGTCGACGGCTTCTCCCCACAGCGGGCGGAGTCATCATCTGCACCTCGACGACGCGACCCACGCTCAACTTGTACAAGGGCATGACCATCTACGAGACAGACACCAACCGTCTGATGGAGTACCAGACAGCGACGACGCTGTGGACTCCGCCGTGGAACATGCCCTGGGGCGTCGTGACTGGCGGATACGCGTCGCGGGCTGACTCGGTAACTAGCGGGGCGATGCTCCAGATATCGCCGTCGATGCTGGCGAGCCGACGCTACCGCTTCACGTTCTGGGGCATGCTGAACAACGGCACTGGTTCTACGCAGTACCCTGTCGTCGCGATCTCGGACTTTCTCGGCAACAACCGCTGCGAGTGGTGGCCGGGGGGAACCACCGCGGGGATGGCGAACGGGCAGTTCGTGCCTCAGGGCGGCGAGTTCGTCTGGTCCAACACCGCAGCCGGCTCGTTGCCGTGGAACCTTAGCTGCAGCAATGGAGTTAGGTTCGGCGCGAACAGCGCCAATGAGATTGCCTGGTTCTCCTGCGAGGACATCGGACCGTCGGGGGCTCCTGCCTGATGGCTTCTCGGATGGTCGTCTGCGATCTCATGTCCGGCAACGTGCTGGAAGAACTGGGATTCGACCAGTTCCAGTTCAACCGCACTAAAAACGTGCCGGGCGGATGGTCGGCGACGCTGAGCCATCGAGACAAGAGATTGGCGCTGTTGCCCGGCCTGCTGGAGCCGTGGACTCGGAGCATCTACCTTGACATGAACGGCGTCATTCTGTTCGGCGGCATCTTGCTGCCCAAGAGCACCGATCCGGAGAGCGCGGCTGGCGCCACGTTGGGGATCGGCGGCGAAGGCTTCTTCACGTACTACCGAGAGGGCAGGCGATCCATCAGGGGAACTCAGGGCATGATCTACGCCGATCTTCCGAGTCAGTGGGAGGTCAGGTTCAACCAGAAGGATCAGTTTCTCATCGTCGCTGACCTCTTGAATCACGCGGCTGCGTACGCGGGGGAGGCCAACGTCGGTTACGACGGCATCGTCTTTCACGGGCCCGGAGCTGGCGCCGCGGGGCCTCCTGCCGTACCGGCAGGG
>AR_comb_assmDRAFT_10474201_pt1 | contig 11495 bp, 11 predicted proteins | sample ArasoioldDNA_FD_10543 | JGI IMG/M metagenome (IMG submission 10543) | reverse complement strand
GTCGCTTCCAACAGCCGATGGAGTGCGTCCTGGCTGGCCTCAGACGTCGCTTCAGCCCCCCTTGACGATTCGTGTTCGTCCTCAAACATCACGTGTTCACGACCTAAGCAGAGCTAAATGATGGTCCCGGCCAATCGTCGGCAAGGTTATCCTAGGCCAGGAATCATACCTGTGTCTAGGGTGGCGATTGTCCCCTCCCATCGATAGATGCGTCCCCACTTGAGAAGAAAAGACGCGACTGAACTCTAACTTTCGGCAATTCGAGGTTTCATCTCGACAGTGTTTACTGCACATAGTGTTTCATGCTGGTTTAGGACGAGAAGGCGCGATTCGGTGTCCGTGACGAGGACATTCTATTCGAGAACCTATTGAATGAATTGAAGGCGCTGGTCTCTATTTCACCTCCATAGAACTAATGAGTCAGGCAAGGTTTCTGATTTAGGCAATTCTCTTTTTAATCTGTACTAATATGGCTGGCATCAGCCCGAGGCCTTGCGGCGCCTTATGGCCACTGCCAACGCAGAATGTCGAATTGAGCGTCCGTGCCTAGTAGTGGACAATGAACCGGATGCTTTACAGGGTCTTTGTAAGCTCTTTCGACAACAGGGGCATAGCGTGACCCCAGCGATAGATGCGACCATCGCGCTTAACATTCTTGAGAAATCCGCTGGTGACGTAGAGCTTGTCGCAACCGATGTGTGTATGCCAGGGATGAATGGAATTGAACTCGGTCGGCGGATTTCTGGATTGTACTCGGGCATCCCCGTTGTCTATTTCTCGGCGCATGACCGGGAACCGTTCGCTCAAATGGGCCTGCATTTGCCCGACTATTTACCGTTTTTTCAGAAACCATTTGACCGACAGCTTGTGTGTGGATTGATAGCGGAGGTTCTACGGTCAAAGGGTCATGGGTCCATGTAAGGGGCGCACTAATTAGTCTAATCTGATATCCCTCCGCATACATGGCAGCTAACGAGAGACGCTCGCCACCTCTATCAAAATACACGTAATTTCCCAGCACACTATCACAGGGTTATCGTCGTGCAAGCGACACTGCTCATCCCCCAAGCTCTTTCAAGTTGAGAAGCAGCACAGGTCGATTTATCACATCCTTTGACGTATCCTTTCCCCTTCACCAAGCAAAATCACGGTTTTTACTTCACCGAGCGAGTCCCACAGAGGAGGGTGTGATGAGCAAAAAGAAAAGGCGGCAGAAGCGGGACGTCATCTCTATTGACGCTATTGGAAACGCTGTGGACCAGGGCTTATTGCGTTCAGCGGCTACGATGGGTCAGCAGCTAATGGAACATGTCCTCAAAACAGATCCAAAAATTAAGTTACTTCTAGAACGATTAGTAAAACAACGGCTCGAACGAGTGTTAGAAAAGCTGGCCGACAATAAAAACGACGAGGGCGTATAAATCACGCATTCCAAATAGCCGCTACGACGGCTGTCCTGTCGCAAGCTGGAGCGATAACTGGTTCGCAGTAAATCTCCCAACCCCCAGGTATCGTCGCTGGAGCCCGATGGATATACCCTTTGGCTGACGGGGAGGCTGGTGGGGTTTGTCACTTATAAGTCTGGCGTTATCGTTATATCTCTGGATCTCCCCGGTCGCCCCTGAACTGAGCGTCCTGTCGCGTGCTTAGATCTTGGCAGGTTTCCTTCTTCTCACAAATTCTTCCTCGGAGGACTTCTGGCTAACCAAAGTGGCGGTCCCTGCCCTCACGGTGATATCGCAATTCAAAATGAAATATCCGGGAATACGGATTTCCTTCAAGTCTGCCAATTCAATTGTGAATGCCACGCCTGTCTGTCTATTCTTGAACTCCGCCTGGGGTTCAGAGACGTGGCGCAACACCCAGAAATCATCACGAAACGGCAGACGGTGCCCATCTCTGGTGTAGAAAGTAGGTAGTGGGCGCAACCTGAAAAGTTGCCCTAACTTTTCGCGGATCACATCACGCTGCAATCAGTCCCCCCTTCATGCCGTTCTTATAGGCCAATTGTTGCCGCAGCGCCTGCATCGCCCCAACATTACCCGGACGCGTCATCTATTGTATGCTCTTTCAATAACCGGTTGGGTGCTGTTCGCGGAACATATCGTGAAATGCTTGAAGACCGGTACTTGAGACGACCTGGTGGGTTCATTGGAAACTTAGCTGGTCGCAGAGAGGAACAGGGCTAACCCTTTTTGGTGTAAAAATGGCCTCTTACAGTCCCAAAAGGCATTGAGTCTTTCCCCCACTGAAGACGCCAGCACCTCACTCGTACACTCCAGCAGTCTAATAAGGGAACCCATTCAAAACGCAATTCTCCCTCTTAATAAGCGGATTGACCCCCTACGGGGTCTCCCCCTCCGCTGCGATGTCGATTTTGGTCATTGCGAACGACTATAAGTGAAGAACAGCGTTTCAGAAGCATTCATCTCCCCTGAAGAGTCCTGAATCCAGTTTGTAGATAAGGAGAAATTGGTCATGAGAAAAGTGATTGTCGGCGCGATGGTTTCAAACTGTTGGGTGGGTATCGGATCACTGGCTAGTGTTTACAATCTCTCTCAAAACCTTCCTTCATATCTTCCAACCGAATAGCTTCATCGTCATCAATGACAATAATTCGTGATGACATCAGGTCTTGATAGCTGGTTATCTTGCGATAGGTGTGGGCAAATACAGGAGTTTCATCGGGGGTGGGTTGCTGTCGCCGAGGTCTTCCGTGCAGCCCAATCTTGTTTCCATTGCTGGCCAAACTTGTAATCCCATTCATAGGGATCGAATCTGTCCAAGCCGCTGGTCGTGTAAAATGTCAACTCGCCGAACTTGATTTGCCGGTTGATCTCATATAGATCGACCCGCACATAAGGCCAATCCTTTCCCAGGGCCTCTGCTAATTGGATCATATCCCGTAAGCGTGCCGGAACCGGAACAACCTCATTAGAGCGAGGACGATTTCCATAATGGCGAATGTCGAGCAATTTCCAGTCTGGGTTGTAAAAACTGATCCGGTAAGTATCGAATCGATCCGTCACCATTTGGATGGCATAGACCACGCCGCCAAACACATGAAATTTATAATCCGGGATCGTACCGCGATTGGGCGTTTCCAGATAAGGTTCGAGAAGAATTCTGGGCTGAACCTTGGAGTACGCCCATTCCAACATATGGTCTCCATAATTGACCTTCAAAAACCTGGTAAGTTTTGCTCGGACTGCCTTTGAATCGAATGATCGATCTTTAATGAAAACATTAAATGTCGACCCGTGGTTGGCCTTGAGAACATACGGCGGTCGCGACAGCGGAAGCACGCTAAAGTCCAATTCCTCCACCGTGTTGTAGACAGCGAGCGTTGGGATAATGACATCGGTTCCGAATTGCCGTGCGACGATGTCCTTTACCTTGATCTTATCAACCAGGTCGGGCAGGCGCGGATCCCGATCATACAATTTGCGCCAGAGCACCTTCTCATTGAGAGTCTGAGGAGTATCGAGATTCGGCCATCGGCGGTGTACAAGCACATACTCCATCGTCACACGCATGCGCGGCGGCAAAGTTTTAATTACTTTGTAGCCGAGCCGCGCCACCGTGCGCTTCAGACGTCGAGGAAGGGATGTCAGCATTGAGATACCCGTTATTCGGTATATATCATATTTCCATATTGGGCACATACACATTGATTCAGACGCATTCAATGCTCGTCGTCTTGCTCTCTAGTCTCCCGTGTCCGGTCCACAGCTGATTGGTGCTTCACCAACCTTCGTAAGACACAGGCAGACCCTAGACGCTAGTGCTTCAGAGGGGGTTGAAGCGCAACATTTTGTGATCCGCCACATCAAAGCTCGGCTGCTCGGTTGGATGTACACATCGGAGACAGAAGCAGCGTCCGACGTGTTTCATCGTCCCCGGAAATCGTGTTGTTTAGTTCGGTCGAAGAAGGATATGGAAGCACCGCAGACGTAATTCTTCATCCGAGAGGTGTCGAAAACGCGAGGCCAATTGCGAGCGTTTCAGTAGAGGACAGTCCCTCCGCTTTGTTAAAAGCATTTCCGGTAGAAACCCGGCCGCTCGAAACAGTTCCGACATTTCGTTCTCGTGGATACGATTGGTATAACAACCGGATCGCGAAATAAACGACGATTCCCATACGAAATCTGAGAACCGTAAATCATGGCCTTGCAAATATCCTGTCGAGTCAACCCAATGGGAGCACACGCCATCGGGTCGCATGATGCGACGCAACTCTTTCATGGTGTCGAGAAATTCATGCAAACGAATCTCTTGAAGCACGGTATGGGACCATGTAAAATCAACTGACTGACTCGGAATGCTTCGTAACGACAATAATCCCTTGGTCAGGTAGGTCGACCGATAGGTGTCTAGAACGTCTTGTACCGAATCCATCCGGTTGACTGTGACGTTCGTTAACCCCTTCAAGGCTAAAAACTTTTCCATCGCCCGATAGTGCCTCACCTTGGCTTGAGCATAAGGTCCGGCATCGACTAGATATGAAGCTGACCCGCCATAAGCAGAGGCGGCGATGAGGGCGGACGAGAGAGAATCCCCCGGCCCTAACTCTAAACTCACAAATCCTTTTCGTAGGAAACGGCCTTGCGACTGTGCGGCATCAAAATGTTTTTTAAATACGCCATAGGCATAACTAGGGTCGTCCATCTGCCCGCATTCAAAGACGTGCAGTGCTTTCCATATTTTATATCCAATAGGTAACCGGGAAATTATCACCTTGGCCGCCAACTTTCCCCACCACGGTACCGCTAACGATAATTGGCTTGGCATGATTCTCCTTACCGGCCCATTCCCAGCCTAGTCGATACCTTTTCAATCCTGAAATATTTAGATGAAGTTGAAATGACGGGCTCCTTAGCTAAAGGTCAGCCACTGCCACGGCGGCACGACCTAATCATCGTGCCATGGACGGCGCAGAAATGGATTCCGAGAGCCATAGATTTTTCTGATACTACTGTCGCAAAAGATCAGGCTGGTCGGTCATTTAAAAAGAGACAGAAAAGGGTGACAATTCTTCGTCAGTGGGTCAGGTTCGCCGCATGGCGAGTATGAGTATTAAAATGGGTACACGTCAATACTGCGTGCTAACTACGACCGATTGTCAGACCACGGTTGTCGAGCGCAAGGCTGTTTTTAAATCTCAAAGGATTGGCGGGCGTAAGCGGCGGAATTTTATGACTCTCAGACCTACAAAACGGCAGTTCACAAACCAGATGTTTTGGAAACAGGTGCGACTATGTCGTGTAAGGTGAAACGTCGGAAGGATGCCTTGAATTAGCCTCTTTTTCCGCAGTTCGTGTATCAACCACATTGCGGGAGTGAGATTGCCCTGCCATGCAAAGGTTTCTTTTTGAACCGGCATCTTTCACCTGGTCCATCTAGACTGACTTCCATTTCTTGGTTTCTATCACCGCTTCGCCCCACCCACGAAGATAGAGGGCGTTCAATAACGGTTCGCCTTGGGATCGTGTTCCCTCCACCCGCCCCACGACGGTGACACGAGCCCATTCTCGGTACTGATTCGGAAGATCGTGCCTGGAAAGCGTGAGCCAATAATAGCCGGCTTCGGAACCGTCAAGAGAGGGAGGACGATGCGGGACATAGTCCTTATCCAGCGGTCTATTTTTAAGTCGAAGAAAGACCTGATCTCCTTCTTCTTTTTCTTCAACAATCACGCCGCCAAGAATCACTATTTTCCCTTGATACCGATTGGGCTCCGAAACCAACGCGCTCAACGTGACGCCTCGTTCAGACTGATGAATGTACTCCCTTGGAATAGGGGAGCAAGATGGCAACAACAATGCTAGGCCTAGAATTGTTGAAACTTGTGTGAATTGTAAGATTCGAGCGCATATGTTCATACATACCTCAGAAGGGTGAAGCAAGTATCGGTTACAATCCCACCCAATATGCATACCTCATAGGTCCAGAATTGCCTATTAAGGAAGTTAAAGCTTATAAATAACAGACGGCTACTGTACTTGAACTAGTGTCGGTCTAGCGCTACGTTTGCCGCCGCTCAGCGGATTAAAGGAACAAATAGGTGACCTATATGCGAGGCGTCTCTTTATCTATTTATTAAATCGTCTTTCGCCAACACCACACTTCCGCTCTCCTGATTCTATGTCCGGCAATCACCCCTTTTAGGACTCTTCCTACCAGGTAGAATCATGAACTAGTTCCGTGCTCAACATCACAATTAACGTATACAAAGAGCGTAAAGTAATTGAGCCGTTGGCCCCATAATGGTTTATCACGTTTGCTAGACGATTCCTTAATCTTGCAACAGCCGCATGGAGAATAAGTCTTTCCTCATTCCGATTTTGTTGTCCTCGTACTCTGAAATGCCAATCCAAAACCGCTTTGACTCACTACGGATGCCTTTTCCAGTGACTTTTATTGTGAGTTCATACGGCTTAAGTGGAGCTTCCGCATCTTTGTGAATCGCGTTATGAAATATTATCGTAGGGGGGACGCCCATCATTCGAATTGTACTTCCATGACGCGACGTCTACGAATTGATCGTCATCTGGATGTAAGTCAATGCATGTTTTATGGGGTATCGTATTATCGTCCTTGAAATGGAGCGCAAATGGCAGCATGCCCCTCAATTCTTCTCATTCCTTTACCTCTGTGAGAGTTACTTTCACGCCCTCAACGGTATCGCCGCTATATACTCGTAATCTGATTCTAACCAGCCATCCACTGATAATGGGCCGATTATTATAACTGGCTTGGAATGATTCTTCATCACTAACAATTCCCCATTGGTGGAAATACGCGGTATGTTCTCTAGGTTGAAATTCAATTGAGACGTTCAATTTGAATGTTCGGTAGAGTAACAAGCCGAAGACAAGAAAGTTTGCCGTCGCGAGGGCATAACCAATAGCTTGCAGTGGTGATGCTCCCATCCAAGCCATCACCATCTCCAGCACAACTGAGAAACCAGCAATACCGAGGACCCACCAAAGCCCTTGGCAGACCGCTACAAGAGTCGATAGATCACTGATCCCAGCCCAAATGCTTTTAAAACGTGCCACGATACACCAGGTCTTTGCGCCCTAAAATAGAGGACACCTTCGAAAGCTGTCCAGTTTGTGTATACAAGTGCGATTGCGCTCCCAAACTTTGATGGAGTCGTATAAGACATCGCTTACCAACCCATTCCCCTGAACCAGGTATTTACCGATGTTGAAGGTGGACGATGAGGTCGCTCGGGCCGTCTTTAGAGTTTCCTCACAGGGATTAAAAAAGTCGATGCAAGCATGGAGACATGGAGAATGTATCGTCAGAGCTGGACTTTCCTGAATCAGATCCGGTTTCTTCGAGCGATGAGGAAGGCACGAGTGCTCGCGACGATAGATATCCCGGCGAACAAGAGGAATCCCGACCGATAGGTCCCCGTCGAGTCCTTCAGCAGTCCGAAACAAACCGGCAGCAGGAATCCTCCGAAACCGCCCGCCGCGCCGATTAATCCTGACGCTGCACCAATTTGCTTGTGGAAGACATCAGAGACGATTTGAAAGATGACCCCATTCCCAAACCCCATAGCCGCTACCGCCGCCACGATCAGCGGGATCGCCAGTGACTCGATCGGTAACCAGCCAACGCAGATGACTAGCATTGCGATTGATGCCAGGACGAGGGGAAGAAGTCTAATACCGCCCAAACGGTCCGCCGCATATCCACCGAAGGGGCGGATCATGCTGCCGGCCAGCCCGCACAACGCTGTCAGGGATCCGGCGGTGATGGAGGTCAGATGATATTGATCATGAAAGAAGATCGGCAGAAAGCTGCAGAAGCCGACGAAGCCGCCAAACGTGACCGCATAGACTGCGCAGAGCCAGTAGCTGGAGCGCTGCTGCACCAAGTCATGCAGCCTGCTCCACCAAGATCGGATCCGGGGATGGGTCGCGCCGTCATGCGGAGCCTGAACCACAGCAATGAATATGACCATGGCAACGAGAACAGGCAGCGCCATCACCCCGAACACGAGATGCCAGCCGAGCACCTCGCCGATGCGCGGCGCAAAAAAGGCGGCTAGCACGCTACCGCTATTTCCTGAAGCAGCCACACCCATAGCCAGACCCTGATGTGCCGGCGGATACACGCGACTGGCTAAAGGAAGCGCGACAGCGAAGCTGGCACCGGCAAAGCCGAGAGCAAGGCCGACACCGAGCATTTGAAGGTACGTTGTTCCTGCCAGCCAGCCGGCGAGGACAGTGAGCAACTCACAGATCAGCAGGGCTAGGCCGACCGGCTTGGGACCGAATCGATCGGCGCTCATGCCGACGGGAATGCGGAGGAGAGCTCCTCCGAGTAGCGGAACGCCGACCAGCAATCCCTTTTGAGTGGCCGTCAATGCGAATTCGTCAGCAATGAGGACGCCGAGAGCACTGACCAGCAGCCAGACCATGAAACTGACTTCAAAATGCAGCCAGGCTCCAATCAGTGATGGCCAGTGTCCGCTGCTTAGTGCTCGAAGAATAGTCATCGAATTTCTATTGATCGATTTTAATCAAGCGACTAAGGGAAGGCAGAAGGGACAGCGCCTTGAAGCCTCGTAGATGGTCTCCCTTCTTGTTGGTAGATGTCGTTCTTCCGCTTCACCACGATTCCGTCCACATTCCCAACACACTCGACAAGAGTGCTCCGGTGAGAGCCTTGTTGCCAGGAGAGTCCCACTGCTCTATCTTCCGATACGTTTGTCCAGCCCCGGCGGCACGCTATGAACTTATCGAAGTCTCCGCGGACCGCTGGCTGATCCTCCAAGCTAAATGCTACGCTGCTGTGAATTTCCAAACTTTAACGTCACATACCCCATTGCATTGCCTTCTGAACTGACGTGACTTGCCTGCCGAGACGATTTCTTACACTGGCTTCACCTGTCAATAGCCGGTCCCCATTTTGAAGTATCAATTCGGCCTCGATGGCCGTTGATCTTTCTATCGGCAGCAGAAAGATCTTCATAGGGGTCAAACTCCGAACGCACTCTCGACTTCCAGTTCATCACTAGTGACTTAAGGAACCTGTTCCGCTAACACTTGGCTGGTCTGAACTTCGACTTCTGTGCTTTCAGCATCAGCCAACCAGCTATCCCGCCAAGACTAGCAGCCACTAACAGAAACCCAAGCTCTCCATTGCTACTAGTGGTGCAAATCAGTGTTGGTCCTTCTAGGCGACCAAGAAACCGGGGTGTCGCAAGGAAGATTGCATTTGGAGACTGTCCGAGTGGATGAATGAAAACGACCGGTCCATACTTGTTAATCTGCGTAGGGAGGAGATGGTTACGGTCTATCACATGTCCGCCGAATTCAAGCTCTTCAAACTCCTTGTAAGCAAGAGGGTTCCGGGTTCTGGCACAACACTGACTCAAGATATCGAGAGTCTCCTCGACATGAATCAATGATTGAAGTGGGAACGCTCCACTGCCCGGGATGGATTGAAGATGGGTCGAGTTATTGAGGGATAGCAACAAATTTCCTGATGGAAGAGTTGCGGTCACAAAATGATCGCCTCTGGTGATTGTTGTGCCTAGAAGAGCTGGCTCTATTTGCGAAGCTGCCACATGATTGACCGGTCCTGACACATCGTAGGCTACTGCCAGCAGCAGTTCTGGCTTGCTAGCATTAAAGATCGAGAGGTCAATCGTACCAGACCATTGAACTTGCCTGATCTGCAACGTATTCGCAAATAAATTCGAGTCTGAAGTGATCTGAATGCTTTGAAGGGATGGGCGGACAGAGAAGGTTCCGTCCGGATTGTTAAAGTTGAGGGATGCACTAAAATTTGAATACGTCAGCCCTCCGTTCGTCAGGCTGCCATGAGCATCAATCAGAATGGCTAGTGAATCCGCGAACGCTGGGGCTCGGACTAGGACTAACAATGCTACCACTATTATTGAAACGATAGCGTATCTCATAGGACTCTCATTGACTCGGCAACCAATGGCTTGTCTTACTACGCAGCTATGGGCAATCCCTTGAATCTGAAATGATAGATGCAGGTGTCTATTATGGTGGTGGAGGGCACCCGTTACGACCATCGTTGGTACCGGCACTTTCTTTCAAAATTGAGGGGATTGCCTTAGCAGCGTAAGGGGTTTCCATTCTGTACCGTACAGGAGGTCGTCAGATTCTTTTTGGATTCTAAAAAGGCTTCGTGAGCAAAGAGCAGTTGATGCTCATGCAGATTGGATCAACTGACCTGCAATTTACGAATTCTTCCCAGCCTGACGGAGCCGACCCAGCAAGAGCCAACAGAACCGAAAAAGAGGATTTAGAGAAAGATTGATCGTGATAGATCGCGATGGATTGGGCTGTTCTGGTGGCAGCGTGGTAACAGCAATGGGTCGCTTAGAGAGACATTCTTTTGATCTTCACATTTGCTGCTTTCTCTGTCGTTAGGTCGGAACTCAAATCACCTAAGCAAAACGCAACCGCAACCTAGGCGATGACAAGTTGTTCGGTCATACCGAGCGTCACGACTTGGTCGTATCCTCCTGGCCAAAACTTCTCCATTTGTCACGGGGGTAGGCAGCACAGCTGGCTTTGGCGGCTGCCCCACATGATCTCGGCTCTCCATTTTAGCTTATCGGGCACTTACGACGGCACTCACAACTGCTAGCGCGTCCAACTCCATCCGCAAACCGCGGTGTCCGTCTTAATACACACTCAACCGGGACACAGGAAAAAGCCAAAACCGGACAACGAGACCCAACGAATTCCCACATACTGGGAGTAGGCAGGAGTTCCGATGACGTTCAGTTTGAATATTGAACAAGGAGCATCATGAATCAAACCAAGTACGACGCAAAGGCATACTCCGCCACCAGTGCCACATCGCCACTCGTCCCGACTAAGATCCCGCGACGTGATCCCACCGACCGCGACGTGCAGATCGACATCCTCTTTTGCGGCATCTGCCACTCTGATTATCATCAGGTCCGTAGCGAGTGGAGTGGTACCATCCCCACGGTCTACCCCATTGTCCCCGGCCATGAGATCGTCGGCCGGGTGACTACGGTCGGCTCGGCCGTGACGAAGTACAAGCCGGGCGATCTCGTAGGGGTCGGCTGCATGGTGGACTCAGATGGAACCTGCGCTCAGTGCAACGCTGGCCTTGAACAGTTCTGTCCGGACGTGACGTTCACCTATAACTCCCCGGACAAGCACCTCGGGGGCGTGACCTACGGTGGCTACTCCGAGAGCATTGTCGTCGATGAACGCTTCGTCCTACGCCTTCCCTCAAACCTTGATCTCGCCAGGGCCGCGCCCCTCCTGTGCGCCGGGATCACCACGTACTCTCCCATGCGACACTGGGGCGTCAGTGAGGGCCAAAAAGTGGGCATCGTCGGCCTGGGGGGACTCGGCCACATGGGTGTGAAGTTCGCGCACGCACTGGGTGCGCACGTCGTCCTCTTCACTCATTCACCCAACAAGAAGGAAAACGCGGCCCGCCTCAGGGCCAACGAA
>AR_comb_assmDRAFT_10201482_pt1 | contig 11496 bp, 6 predicted proteins | sample ArasoioldDNA_FD_10543 | JGI IMG/M metagenome (IMG submission 10543) | reverse complement strand
CCGGAGGGGCGGGCTTCATCGGCTCGCATCTGTGCACCGAACTGGTCCGCCGCGGCGAGACCGTGCGCGTCGTCGACAGCCTGGTCACCGGCAAGCGCGCGAACCTCGCGCATCTGCCACAGGTGGAGTTCATCGAAGGCGACCTGGCCGATCTGGCTGTCGCGCAGCGCAGCGTCAAAGGTGTGGACTATGTCCTCCACCAGGCTGCCATTCCTTCGGTGCCGCGATCGGTGGACGATCCGATCACGTCGAACCGGGCCAACGTCGACGCGTCGCTCAACGTGCTTGTGGCGGCGCGCGATGCCGGCGTGAAGCGCGTCGTCTACGCGGGGTCGTCATCCGCGTACGGCAACTCGGAAACGCTGCCGAAGGTCGAGACGATGGGGACGGCGCCGCTGTCGCCGTACGCATTGCAGAAACTCGTCGCCGAGCAGTACTGCACGATGTTCTCGATGCTGTACGGCCTCGAGACCGTGACCATCCGGTACTTCAATGTCTTCGGGCCTCGGCAGGACCCTTCGTCCCCCTACTCGGGTGTCATCTCGCTGTTCATCAGCGCGCTGTGCGAGGGACGTCAGCCGACGATCTTCGGAGATGGCGGGCAGACCCGCGACTTCACGTACGTGGCCAACGTCGTCGACGGCGTGCTGCGCGCCGCTCAGGCGCCTGGCGTGAGCGGCGAAGTGATCAACGTGGCCACGGCAGGCCGCGTGTCGTTGAACGATCTGTTTGCGTTGGTGCGTACGCTGGTGAACGCCCACGTCGAGCCGAAGTACGGTCCAACGCGCGCTGGCGATGTACGCGATTCGCAGGCCGACATCTCCAAGGCGAAACGCCTGCTCGGCTACACACCCAGCGTCAGCTTCGAAGAGGGGCTGGCGAATACAGTGGAGTGGTATCGATCCACGCAGTCCGCGCCGGCGCGCTGATGGTGACGATCACGAAGCGTGCTCCATCAGTTCCTTGTAATCGAACCGGGCCGAGATGTTTCCGCGCTGGCTGACGAGCAGCGGTCCGAAGCTCGCGTTCTGATCGTGCATGACGTTGAGCATGCGGATCATCCGCATCTGCAGATCGGGAATCTCGGCATCGCCGGCCAGCGCCGCCAGCACGGCGGCCGCAACGGCGTGAGCCGCATACGCATCGGATCCGAAATTGTCTGGCGGTGGCGCCGGTGATGTCAGCAGACGACGAAGACGCGCGGCCACTTTCTCGTCCGCGTTGTGCCAGTTCTGAATCCGGCCCAGTGGTGTCCGCTCGAGGCTGCGAAGGCGCGTTGTCACCATCGTTGTGGCGACAAGAGTCGCCGATTTCTCGGCTTGCACCGGGCTGATCGCACGCCCGGCAATCGTCATGCGGCGCACATCCCTCACCGTCTCCCCGCGAATCAGGTCGGCCCATCGGTTGTGGTCGTCGAATTCCAGGAGCCGCACGGTTGCCGCGGCGAGGAATCCGCGCATCACGTCGGATGGATGTGGGTCGTCGGCGGGACCATCGCTGCGCAACAGGCCGTCGAATCCGCGGAAGAAGGCGATCAGCCCGATGCCTGCCGCTGGACCCATATTCAGAATGCCCATGACGTCTGACGCGGTTTCATCGATTCGCTCGGACCAGTAGCTCGCGAGACTTCTCAGTCCGCTGGCGGTGAGCGCACTGGCCACGCTCTCGGAGAGTTCCGACTTCAAGTCTCGATCGGCGCCGAGGATGTCGTGTCCCGCTGTCTCGTGTCCGATCGACGACCAGGCCATCAAGCCTCGTCGTCCACTTGACGGAGGAAGGCTGACGACCGCGGAGTTGGGTCCGGTCGTGCCTCTGACACGAAAACTGCTGGTCGCTTCGATCGGCCAGGTGTACGGACCCGATCGGGGCTCGCCGTATTTCACCAGCGGGGCCGTCACACTACGATCCGGCGGTTTCACTCCGCGGCGATCTTCGGCGCTGAGGAAGCCGTCGTAGAGATCGCTCACAAGCTCTTGGAACGCGCGCAGCGAATCGTGCTGAACGGCTTCGGCCGGTTGCAGCAGCGCCTGCGCGATGTCCATCATCAACCGGCCCGCGCGATCGTTGTTCACATCCGAAGAGAGGATGCGAGTGAACTCGGTTTCACCAAGCGCCGAGAGCGTGGCCACGAACGGTTCGAACATCCCTTGCTGATAGATCGGAGCGAGGTGGTGACGCGCCTCGGCGAGGCGCGTCATCAGATCATCGAACCGCGTCGGATCCGGCGGCCCGGGATCGCGGTCGCGGATCGCGAGGCTCGCATCGGCGACGCAGTGCGCAATGTGCGACAGCGGTCGACGCGGGACCGCGCGCGGCGACGCGGCAGCCCTGGGCAGGCGCATCCCTCGCCTCTCTGATCTCGGCATGATCACCCCTTGGTGCACGTCGACCGGAGATCGTTGCACGTCCGGCTCGAGCCTCGTTCGTTCCACTGGGATCAAACGATGAACGCGGAGCCGGCGAACACCGGCCGACGTACGCCTTGGAGCGGCGGTCGAGCTTCGTATGGCGTATGGATGTCAGGGCATCGGCCTGAACGCGTGCGTCAGGACGTAGCGAGCGATGTCGCGTCCTTGCGCAATGCCCTGTGTCTTGTCGAACGCCCAGTGAATACCGAGGTAGATGCGGCTTTGTCCATTTTCTTCCTCGGCCTGCGAGAACGACGAGAAGCTTCTCGGCTGGTACGGGCGAATCACACCCTCGGCACCGGCTGTCGTTCCGTTGAATTCGTCCGAGACGAACGTGAAGGCGATCGTATCGGTGCCGTAGAACTGGCGAAGGATCTCGAACACCGCACCGCCGAAGCCGGCGTGACCGGATGGATAGGCAGGGAAGGGGGGAGTGAAGTTCGGGCCATTGAGATTGCTCGCTGGCGCGCCGAACGGCGTGAACGTCGGGTCGCCGACTGTGTCGTTGTTGCCGTCGCCCAATTCGGTCGGTCCGGTGCCTGGGTCGGATTCACGTATGCCGGTCACGGGACGCCAGAACTGGTAGAAGAACTTCGATTCCCACACCGCGATTCCGGTATCGGCCATCGCCACGTTCACGAGTGCGAGCAGCCGCGCGAGATCGTAGACGTCGGTTCCCATTTGATCGGCGATGGTCATCGCAATCTGGTTGTACATTCGCGGCGGTGCGCAAAGACTAGGCGTGCCGTCGTACGCCCAGAAGACTCCGATGAACGACTGCTCCGCGGTGCGCTCGGTCGCCGTGCCGTCGCGGCCGAGTCGCTTCACCTCGTTGTAGGCGCTGGTATATTCCGCGCTCGTCAGCGCCGGTGGCGGTGGCACTCGGAACTGCTGGCCGGACTCCATTACCAACGGTGTGACCTTGCCCCACTTTGCCCCGAGGGCAACCGGACCCTGGCTGATCGGATCCTGCCGCCACTTGCCAGGATCGAGGCTTGGAATGAAGTCTTCGCCCATTCGCGGCTCGGTGTAGTCCGATCCATCACCATTGCGCCTCGCGAGAATCGCGGCGGCGGCGCGACGCCCCACCATACGGCCCGGCTGCTTTCCCTGAGGACCGATCCGTACCAGATCGTCCGTCAGCAGATCATCAAAGCTGGCAGCCTGCGACGGAAACATCGCCACGAGCGCATCGTGCGCGGCCTGTGCGATCGCCGCATCGAGTGAGGCGCCCGCGGGGGCAGGCAGCATGTCGCTGTAACTCTCCCATCGATGGGCCATGGCGTTGACAGCGTCGAAGATCGCAATGTGAACGATTGCCATCGCGCGGCTGGCGCGTCCCGGTCCGAGCTGCTCGCCGAACACGCGGTCTTCGCCTGGCTGCACCGGCGTGTGATCGACGCCGGACGCATCGATCGCGATCTGGTTCCAGTAGACGAGGCGGCTTCGGGAGTCGGTGGGTACCGGTCGGCTCTGCCGCGCCTGCACGGCGAGCCTTGTTGCGGTCGGCTCGTCGTCGGCGGTGAGTGGCCGCTCCGTCGCCGACAGCGGGCGATAGTTCGGGCCCCAGAACCCTTCGAATCCGCCGGTGACGCTCTGGGCCTTCGTCAACGTCACCACGCCTGCAAGAACCATCGACACCACCGCCGACACACGAACCGCGTGCGGACGTCTCATTTGTGTGAGCTCCTGTACTTCGCGGGGGCGCTTCTCGGCCAGGCAAGTCCGCTGCCACGTGAGATTCACTGTCGATCGCGGATCGGGCCGCGTCGTTGTGTATTGAGATCCTGCGATCGATGAAGCACGTGCTGCTGATCCACTCGCGATGTCGTAAGTGCGGCCGCGTCGGTTGCGTATCGATCGGCAACGAGAGTTGACAGCGGCGATGGCGAGCAACCGCGGCCGTGAAACCGGGGAGCGCCAAGTGGCGGTCTCTCATCTCGTTGCGTCGACAACACCGCAGCCCTGCGCACGGCGGTGTCTTTGAAAGGCTCACTCGCGTCCCGGCGGAATCAGGCAGGCTAGTACAACGACGCACCCACGCCGTTGATCGTCAGCGCGCCGCCGGGACCTTCGCGTACGGGAACCATGTGGCAGCTTCACGCGCAGCCAAACACGTCACGATTCCGCACGTTCCCGCGCGGCCGGTGTGCCGCGCCTGCCAGGTGCGGACTGGAGTCGACTCATGACGCGCATGATGATGGTGATACTGCTGATCCTCGGGATCGGCGTGGCAACGGCGGCGGCTCAAACCGGAGCTTCACGGAAAACGGCGGCGTCCGCGCAAGCGTCGGCAGCGACGCCGGTGAATCTCAACACGGCGAGCGCCTCACAGCTCGAAGGGCTGCCCGGAATCGGCAAGGCGATGGCCGAGCGCATTGTCGAGTACCGACAGAAGAACGGCAGCTTCAAGAAAGCCGAAGACCTGATGAACGTTCGAGGCATCGGCGAGAAGAACTTCCTGAAGCTGAAAGCGTTGGTGACCGTCGGCGCGACGAAAACGGGCGACGCGCACTAGACGGCGGCCGGTGCCGCGAGTGCCCTCGGTACTCGCGGCACCATGCTCAGAAGCGCGATGGGTTCACGCTCCTCGAAAGCGTATTCGTGCTTGGGCTGACCGGGCTGCTGATGGCGATTTCCATTCCGCTGCTCCTCACGACCGTCGATCGGTCTCGCGGGCTCGCTGCGGCGCGCTATCTCGGAACGCGCATGGCGTTAGCGCGAGCCAATGCCGTCAGACGATCGGCGGTGATCGCGCTGCACTTCGAGCCCGGCCCACGCGGAACGACGTTCAGCATCGTCCAGGATGGCAATGGCAACGGCGTCCGCACTCGCGACATCGAGACAGCGATCGATCGCGTCATCGAAGGTCCTGTGCTCATATCCGATTTGTTCCCGGGGGTCGAGATCGGGCTCGTGCCGCAGGCGCCCGCACCAGAAGCGGTGCAACTCAGTGGCACGTCGATCCTGTCGTTCACACCTTCCGGTACTGCGACCTCGGGTTCGATTTACCTGCGCGGGAAGGACGGCACGCAGTGGGCGGTACGCATCCTCGGCGTCACGGCGCGGACGCGTGTTCTGCGCTTCGAGCCGGCGACGCGTGAATGGATCAACGCGTCGTAGCCGATCGCGCCATGGTCCCCGACACCGATTTTGTCGATCGTCGTCGCACCTCGCGACGAGAACCAGATGCCAGGGACGTTCTGTCGCGCGTACGACTGAGAGGCGGGCGCGAGTTCTGCGTACTCAATATCTCACCGAGCGGAGCACTTCTCGAAGGCGAGACGCGGCTCCTGCCGGGGACGCATGTCGACGTCCACGTCACGACTCGAGATGGCCGTGTGCTCGCGCGCGCTCGCGTCGTGCGTGCCTGGGTGTGTGATCTCACAGCCGTCTCCATCCGCTATCGACAGGCACTCGCGTTCGAAACCGCAATCGAGATCGCGATCGCCGAGAGCGCTGCACAGATTTCTCCTTGACTTCACGAGACCGTTCGGCTGAAATCGCTTCTTCCCTACAGTCGAGGTGGCGTCGCCACTTCACAAAGAGAGAACCTCGATGAAGTTTGTTGGCCCGTCGCGGCTCGCACGGCGAGCGTCTGTCTATTTTTCGCTGGTGCTTGGCTTGGTAGTGACGTGTGTCCAGCAACCCGACGCACAGCAATCGGGACCGATCGCGTCGTTCAATTTCGACGCCGGCGGCAGCGTCGTCAGCGATCAGTCCGGGCACGGTAATGATGGAAGTTGCACGCCCTCATCGACGTGTCCGGCGTTCGCCGCTACCGGCGGGCATACACTCGGCGCCTACAACTTCGCCGGCAACGGCAACTACATCGAGCTCGCCAACGAAGCGAACTTCGACTTCAGCACGGTCTTCAGCGTGACGCTGTGGATGAAGACCAACGGCTTCACCAACGCCTGGGAGCAGTTGATCGGCAAGGGCGATTCCGCGTGGGCCATCGAACGGCAGAACACACAGAACACATTGTCGTTCACGACGTTCAACGCATCCGGCGTGTCAGACAACCTCGTGGGCACCACCAACGTCGCGAACAACGCGTGGCACCACGTTGCAGTCGTCTTCACGGGGACCACGAAGACGCTCTATGTCGATGGCCAAGTGAATGCCACGAAGACGTACAACCAGACGCTCCGGAACAACAACGTCAAGGTCCGGCTCGGATTCAATTCGGAATTCACCACCGGACAGTACGGCGGTTTTCTCGACGACGTTCGCATCTACAACCGCGCCTTGACCGCAGGAGAAGTCCAGACCGACATGAACACGCCTGTCGGCGGTCAGGCACCTCCACCGACGCTGAGCATCACGGCACCGAACGAAGGCGAGCAGGTGTTCTCACAGGGTGGGGCCATTCCGGTGAGCTATTCGAGAGCCGGCGATCAGACCTCGGTTGCCGGCATCCGCTTCGTGCTCGACAACGGCCCCGAACTGACCGACACGTCAATCGACGGCGCGTTCCAACTACCGCTGTCGCCCGGCTCCCACACCTTGCTGGCGTACCTCGTGCGTGCCGACGGATCGCGAATTACCGGTGCAGACGATACGGTCTCCTTCATCAGCAGCATCGGCGCCGACCCGGCCACGCAGTTCTCGAACGAAATCATCCTGTCGGGCCTCAACCTGCCCACCAACATCCTGTTCACCCCCGATGGCCGGATGCTCATCGGCGAGCTGGGCGGCAAGATCCTCATTCTTCAGCCGGGCGCGAGTGCGGTGGATCCGGTTCCCTTCCTGCAGTTGACGAACATCGGGACCAACGGTGGCCAGCAGGGCCTCATGGACATCGAGCTCGATCCAAATTTCGCCACCAACGGGTTCTACTACGTGTTCTACACGCAGCAGACACCCAATCGCGATCGGGTGTCGCGCTTCACTGCGCAGGGCAACACGACGGTTCCAGGCAGTGAGGTGGTGCTGTACCAGGATCCGCAGAACGCCGATCTCGAGCATCACGGCGGTTCGATCTTCTTCGGACCAGGAGGAAAGTTCTTCATTACGACCGGCGAGCACTTCACGGCGGCGAATTCGCAGCTCCTGACCAACTGCCGCGGCAAGTTGCTTCGATTCAATCCCGACGGCACGGTGCCGATTGACAACCCGTACTACGACGGATCTGGCCCGAATTGCGATGCGATCTTCGCACTGGGTCTTCGCAATCCCTTCCGCGCTTCGTATGACGCGCCGAGCGGCAGAATCTTCATCGGCGATGTAGGCGGAAACGATCCCGCCACTGCGTACGAGGAGATCAACGTCAACGCCGGAGTGCCAGGCGCGAACTACGGCTGGCCGAATTGCGAGGGCCCGTGCGCCGGATTCACGTCGCCGTTGTTCTCGTACGCCCACGCTGGACGCGACGCGTCAGTCACCGGCGGGTTTGTCTACCGCGGCACGCAGTTCCCCGACGAATTCCAGGGCAGTTACTTCTACGCCGACTACGTGCAGAGCTGGATTCGCCGGCTCAGTTTCGATGCGAGCGGCAACGTGACGGGCAACCACTATTTCATTCCGTTCGACGCCACCACAGATGGCCCATACGGAAACATCGTGCATCTCACGATGGGTCCCGACGGATCGCTGTATTACACCGACCTCGGGTACGACGACAACACGGGCACGCTCGATGTCGGAAAGATTCACAAGGTCACGTTCCACTCCGGCGATCTGCCCCCGATTGCCGTGTCGTCGGCGTCGCCCACGTCAGGACCGAAACCTTTGTCGGTGCAGTTCACCGGCTCGAACTCCTCTGATCCAGAAGGGCAGCTGCTGACCTACGCGTGGAACTTCGGCGATGGACAGACGTCGACGGAAGCCAACCCCCTCCACGTGTATCTGGACAGCGGCACCTACACCGTGCACCTGACCGTGTCCGACTCGTCGCAGAGCACGCTGGCGCTGCCGCTCACGATCCGAGTGGGCACGCCGCCGATGATCACGCAGATCACTCCCGCCGACGGCAGCACGTTCGTCGCCGGCGATCACATCGTGTTCTCAGCGGAGGCGTCTGACAGTGAAGACGGCGTGTTGCCGGCGTCCGCGTTCACCTGGCAGATCGATTTCCTCCACGATACGCACGTCCATCCCGGACCGGTCTACTCGGGTGTCACTGGTGGCACGTTCGACATCCCGACGAGCGGCCACGACTTCCAGGGCAACACGCGCTATCGCATCGTCTGTTCTGTGGTGGACTCGGAAGGGTTGGTCACGCAGCGCACCGTGACGATCTGGCCACAGAAGGTCAACCTCACGTTCTCGACCCAACCAGCCGGCCTTCAGCTCACCGTCGACGGCGTCGTCAAGACGACTCCATTCGTCTTCGACACGCTGATTGGCTTTACACACACGATCGGTGCACCGAACCAGCAGTTTGGCGGCCAGAACTACATCTTCCACGACTGGTCTGACGCAGGTACGCAAACCCACGCGATCGTGGTGCCGGCGACCAACCAATCGTTGCTCTCCCGCTTCGACGTGCAACAGCCTACAGGCACGCCGGGCCTGCTGGCCGCGTTCAACTTCAACACCAACGGCAACGGTGTGATCGAGGACCGCTCGGGAAACAACAACACCGGAGCCTGCACGCCGGCAACGACGTGCCCGGCGTTCAGCGCCACTGGCGGACACACGCTAGGGGCGTACAACTTCGCCGGCAACGGCAACTACATCGAGGTGGCCAACGAGGCGAACTTCGACTTCACCACGAAGTTCTCGGTGACGCTCTGGATGAAGGCGAGCTCGTTTACCAATCGTTGGGAGCAGCTGATCGGCAAGGGCGACAGCGCCTGGGCGCTCGAGCGCAACAACAACCAGAATCGCCTGGCGTTCACGACGTTTTCGGCATCGGGTTCCGATTCGCTGGTCGGTACCACAAACATTGCGAACAATGCCTGGCATCACGTGGCCATCGTCTACGATGGCGCCTTCAAGACGCTGTACGTCGATGGGCAGCAGAACGCCCGCAAGGCGTACACGGCCACGATGCTGACGAACAACTTGAAAGTCCGTCTCGGGTTCAACGAGGAATTCACGACCGGCCAGTACGGCGGATTCCTGGACGACGTCCGCATTTACAACCGAGCCCTCACGTTGGCAGAAGTTCAAGCCGATATGACCACTCCAGTGCCCTAGTGCGAGCGCCCGAGCCGGCCAAGCGATTGGCCGGTTGAAACCCAGAAAGTTTCGATCGGGTCTGCCTGACGCGGGGTAATTGTCCCTCTGCAGCGCGACTCTTGGGCCGGCCTCTCGAAAAGAGGCCGAAAACTCAGAGAACGGATCTTGCGATAAGCCGCCATACATGGCGAAGCGATCGTAGAGGGGGGAGTGCGCGTGATTCGTCCGTCTTCATTGAACATTGCTGCGACGATCGTTGCGGCGGTAATCATCTTCGGCGCAGCGGAGGCGTCGGCCAAGCCGTCGATGATTGTCGCCGACGGTGCCGTGTGCACCCTCGGTGCCGCGATTCAAGCCGCCAATACGAACTCAGCTGTCGGAGGGTGCCGAGCCGGGTCGCGCGGGCCCGATGTGATCGACCTTCAGAGCGACGTGATCGTCGACTTCGTTGACAACGTCGACGCCGGCGGCTGTCCAAACGGCCTGCCTGCTGTGACGAGCCGGATCACGATCTACGGCAACGGTCACACGGTGAGAGCGTTGGGCGGATTCCGTCTCTTCGACTCCACGCAAGGCGACCTCACCTTGGATCACATTACGGTTCGCGATGGATCGCTCGAGTTCTGCCGTGGTGCCGGTATCAACGGTGTCGTCACCTTGGTCGACAGCACGGTCACTAACAACTTCAGTCTCGATCGCGGCGCCGGAGTGGCGGGCAGCTCGGTCCGTTTGCTCAGGAGCGCCGTTTCCGAGAATCGCGGGAGCGGCGTGTTCGTGCAGGGAACCCTGGTGGTGTATGACAGCCAGATCGTGGGGAACAAAGGCTCCGGCTTCAACTTCACCGACACCGCCGGCGGAATCGAGGTGCATGGCAGCGCCGACATCGAGAACACCACGATTGCCGACAACATCATCGGCGGCACGACTGGAATCGGTGGCGGCATCTACGCCGACGGCGATATCACGATCAGCGGCAGCACGATCTCGGGAAACATCGCGATCGGTGATTTCGCGCTCGGCGGCGGAATCTTTCTCTACAGCGGCACATTGTCGGTCGTGAACAGCACGGTGGCGAACAACCTCGCGCACGATCCGAGTCTCGTATCCTTTGGCGGCAGCGGTGGCGGCATCTTCAGCAGCAGTGCAGCGGGTCCTCTCTCGGGCCCTGGCGGAGCGGTCACGATCACTCACAGCACCATCACCGGGAACAGCGCGCTCGGGAACGGCCTCGGGCCCAATGCCGGCCTGGGTGGCGGAGTGCGCGTCGACTCGCTCGTCCTGTCCAACTCGATCATCGCGAACAATACCGCGACGATCATCGGTGGTGCAGACTGCACGGCGAATAGCGTCCGCTTCAAGGGCGTCAATCTTATTGGCGACGGCAGTTGCTTCGCCGCGGCAGAGGGCCAGTTGACGGGCGATCCGATGCTCAGTCCGCTCGCCGACAATGGCGGGCCAACTCTCACGAAGCTGCCGAAGCCAGGAAGTCCTGTGATCGATCGAATCCCGAAGGTCGATGGACGATGCCAAGGTGCGGCGGGGATTCGCGACGACCAACGGGGTGTCAAGCGACCGCAGAAAGGCGGCAACTGCGATATCGGCGCGGTGGAGGTCCACATCGACCCGCTCTCGCCGTTGTCCGAGGAGTGAAGAAAGAGTATCTTCCTTCGTCTGAATAGACGACCAGTCGCCCTCGATCGCGAACTGCAGTTTCAAACCCGTGCGCGTTCATCAGCGCACGGGTATTCCGTTCCCACGCTGCTCATCACATACTGACCGCAGCGCACCTCTTACCCGGATCGACGAGGGACCGCGAGCGGTTTTCAGCCCGAATACTTCGCAATTCCGCGTCGCGCGCACTCACCTCAACGTGGCACCGACCTTGATGATTGCTCCCGCGCTGTGGGTGCGCAGTCGCGGAGGTTCGGATGTCGGTCGGCGAGGTCTACTCGGTGGATGC
>AR_comb_assmDRAFT_11195048_pt1 | contig 11499 bp, 5 predicted proteins | sample ArasoioldDNA_FD_10543 | JGI IMG/M metagenome (IMG submission 10543) | reverse complement strand
GATTTAATAAATGAGGCAATCGGCAATGCGGCCGTCATGCAAGCCGATCCATGTCTCTTTGGAGTTGTTGAATTGTCGAATGACGTTTCGTGGATGACCGGTGTTCAGTATTACCTGAATGAAGTAGTGTCACTCAATCAGGGACACATTATTTTCTCCGACAGTCCCTGGGCGGTCACAGCCATTTCGCAGCTACAATTTTGGAAAAAATTCGACATAAGTAAGTACGCCGACGGCAAAGTTAAAACCATTTTGTCGTGCGACGTTTCAGATTGGGACACGCCTGGCATTCTTGATCACCCGGATGGGAAAGGCGGAATGAAAAAGAAGACGGCCAAGGAATGCACTCCTGAGGAAATAAAGGACGAAGTATGGGCTCAAATGAAACGCTCGCTCGTACAGAATGGGAACCCCATGATTGCTGATAGTATGATCCACACGTGGTTTATTGATCGTGACATCAAATTCGAAGGTGACTATGCGAGCAAAAACATGGAACCTCTTCTTGTAAACAAAGTAGACACCTGGCGCTTAAGACCGAATTCCTATTGCGATATTTCCAATTTATTTTTTGCGGCAGATTATGTAAGAACGCACACAGATCTTGCAACTATGGAAGGTGCGAATGAAGCGGCACGCAGAGCGGTAAACAATATTATTGAAGTTTCAGGAGTGAACAAACCACGGTGCGAGATATGGAACCTACACGAACCCTGGATCTTTCATCACCTGCGCCGCCATGACTTTAAACGCTATCAGAAAGGGCTGGTATGGAATAAAAGATTTCCATGGTGGCTCAAACTTCTTTTAAGCATTCTTAGTTTTTTCAGGCGATTATTTACTAAATAAAAATTAGTGTTATGGACGGTCTTTTTAACACGGAAAAATATTCTGATTTTGTGCTCATCACATTTTGTTCGGGATGTTATTTATGGGCTATTGTTTATATCATTGTCCTGCGTGATGTAATCAAGAAGAAAAATGCAGATGTACCGATCATGGCGGTGGCTGGAAATTTTGCATGGGAATTCTATTGGGGACTGGGTATTTTCATGAAAACAGATATGGGCGCGGTTTTGCAATGGTCTTATTTTATCTGGTTCTTCCTCGATTGTTTTATTGTTTATTCTACATTTAAATACGGATGGAAACAGGATGTGGTTCCTTCTGAAAAAAGAGATCACTACTTTGTCACTGCACTATGTATCCTGTTATGGGGTGCTATATTATATTTTTTCATTCCTCAATACGACGATCATATTGGCGCCTACACCGGCTGGATCGTCAACGTAAATATGAGCATGGCCTTTGTTCTCCAAAAAGTAAAGCAACCGGAATTTGGTACCAACCGGTGGGTAGCTGTATTAAAATTCCTGGGCACCGGTCTCTGTACAACAGTTGTATTTGTCAATCTTTATGCAAATACCACATTGGTAGCACTCTGTTTTATCTTTGCTATTCTTGATATCATTTATATCTATATGGTATTCGCAGGACCGAAATACAGCGTGGCTGTTAAAGCTCCTTCGTCATAAAAAATATTGAATGGTAGCAGGACATCTCATACATGAAGGACCGGAATTCCTGGTGTATAAAGAAATGAGGAGTGATTTACCTGCTCCTGTCATAATCAAACAAATCAAAAACAGGGAAGCTCCTGCAGAATTACTGCTACAGTTAAAGAACGAATTGGAGCAGACGCATGATCTAATCATACCGGGAGTAAGAAAAGCAATTCGATTAGAGCAAATCAATCACAAGCCTTCGCTCTTGCTGGAGTATGTAGATGGTTTAACCTTGAAAGAGGCCTTTCTGATAAAGGACCGTTCTCTAAATGATTTTCTTAAAGTGGCTGCTAAAATAGCCCAATCAGTAGGTGAGATCCATCAGCACCAGATCATTCATAAAGACCTTAATAGTAAAAACATTCTGGTCGCCCAAGACCTGACGACTATAACAATTATTGATTTTGGAATAGCCACACGCTTCAACCTGAAATCGGAATATGCTATCAATCCAGATGGCCTCGAAGGTTCTTTGGCATACATCTCGCCTGAACAAACCGGCCGGATGAACAGGGCTGTTGATTCAAGAAGTGATCTGTATTCACTTGGGATAATTTTTTATGAATTGGTAACAGGCCGTTTGCCTTTTGAGGCATCTGATCCTGCCGAATATGTTTATTGCCACATAGCCCGCAAGCCCGTTCCGCCATCTCAACTTAATCGCTCAATCCCTGAAATACTTTCCACAGCAATTATGAGACTGCTGGAAAAAAATGCAGAGAATCGTTATCAGTCTGCTATAGGTGTTAAATACGATCTTGAGCTAATGTTGCTACAATTGCAGGAAAAAGGAACCATTGAGGGGTTTCAGCTTGCACAACATGATTTCACAGGCCGCTTCCAGGTTTCATCCCGATTGCATGGAAGAGAAAATGAAATTCAATTTCTGACGAATGCTTTTTACAAATCGCTAAAAGGAGAATTACAAACTATCATAGTGTGTGGTTTTTCTGGTGTGGGCAAGACTTCACTTATCCATGAAATGCACCAACCGGTGACAAAAGCACATGGTTATTTTTTGGAAGGTAAATTCGGACAATTCCAGCGAAACACACCTTACCAGGCATTTATCCAGGCTTTTAATAATTATATAAAGCATTTTTTAACAGGCGATGATTCACTGCTTGCTGAATGGAAACACAACCTGAAGGAAACACTTGGCGAAAACTTATCGCTATTACGTTCACTTCTTCCTGACCTTGATTTGCTGTTTGCAGAGCTCCCGGATTCAGAGCATCCAATCGAATCTTCAAACCGGTTTAATTATTCAATCATCCAGTTTATCAAATCAATAGCCACAAAGGACCAGCCGGTCGTACTTTTCCTGGATGACGTTCAGTGGTCAGACCTCGCCTCGTTTGATCTGTTGAAAGACATTCTTACTGATACATCCATTCAATATGTGACTCTCATTATTTCCTATCGCGATAATGAAGTTTCATCCGATCATCCTTTAAGCGTAACACTGAACGAAGCAAGAGAGTATAACAAACAGGTCCGACAGGTAAGATTAAAGGGGTTGGCGGCTCCCGATATTGCTCGGCTATTAGGTGATACTTTTAATCAATCACCTGCAGAATTGGATAACCTTGCCGAGATTGTTCTGAATAAGACCGAGGGGAATCCTTTTTTTATCAATGAATTTTTGAAGGCAGTGTACGCACATGATCTTATTAGGTGGAATGCTTCAAATAACAGGTGGGAATGGCAGGAGCAGCCGATTAAAGAGATGAGTGTTACGGAAAATGTTGTTCATTTCCTGACACAAAAGATAAGGCGTTTTCCCTCTGATGCATTGAAAATGTTGCAGTACGCTTCCTGTATCGGTCAAAAGTTTTCGGTCCTTGATCTCGCGGGAATTATGAAGATCACTGTTGAGTCAGTTATAAGCACACTTTACCTCGCAATCAAGGACGGTTACATCATTCCTTCGGCCGCCAACAAAACCATTGTGAATGAAGATCAGACAGAAGCTCTTCCGTTTTTGGAGGCAAACTTTGCGCACGATCGTTTTTTACAGGCTGTACATTCCATGCTGAGCGAAGAGGACCGTAAAAGAATTCATTATTCGATTGGAACATGGATGCTTCACCAAGCCAGGGAGGATTCAGACACGTTTGAATTGGTTAACCATCTTAATGAAGGCCGGTCACTTCTTACTTCCGCCGGTGATAAGAGCCGCCTATGCCAATTAAATTATGAAGCAGGGCAAAAAGCGAAAAATTCAAGTGCTTATGAAGAAGCACTTCATTATTTCCAGGCAGCCGTTTCCTTATTGGCAAAAGATGAATGGGAAAAGGATTTTTCTTTTGCCTTTCAAGTGTCGCTCGCTCGGGCTGAAGCCGAATATCTCAACCTTCATGTTAATGAAGCCGATCAGTTGTTTGACGGTTTAATGACAAGAGCGAGGAGTAAACTGGAAAAAGGGTATGTATTCGAAAGAAAATTATCCCTGGCTGTAGCACTTGGAAAATATAAAGAGGCGCTTAAGTTAGCACATGCAGCACTTCAATTATTTAACATAAGATTGCCCCGGACAAAAGCAGGAAAATATTTTTCCATTCTTAAGAATACAATTTTGATGAAATGGCGGTTCAGGAATGTCCAAGCCGAAGACCTGCTCAAACTTCCTGAAATAAAAAACGAAAAAGAAAATTTGGTAACACGAATTTTTAGTTTGGCCATTTCACCAGTATATTTTTCCAACGACTTTGAAGCTTATTTTGCAACATTTCTTTCTTTGGTTAATTACACGATCATCCGTGGCAATTCCGTTTCATCACCACACATTTTTGTAACCTATGGGATCATTGAAAATGTATTTTTTCAGAACTATCGAAGGGCCTATGCTATTGGCCAGGTTTGCCTTGAATTAAACAGGAGAAATTTTTCACCGAAAGTCCGTGGACAGCTTACTTCCAATCTTGCGGGTGGAATTTATCACTGGGTGATTCCGCTTCGGGAAACTTTCCAGGAGTTCTATACCGGTTATAAACATTCATTGGAAGCAGGTGATTATAATTACCTCGGGATAAACATTAATCAGCATATCGCTACACAGATCCGGTCCGGTCGCAATCTGAAACTGATACTTGAAGAGTTTGAAGGCTATCGTACCTGGATCGATAAAACCGGTGACTCAAAAATGGTATGGGAGTTCAATCTTTACATTTTTTGTATGCGTGAATTGATGGAAAAAAATGATGAAGCCGAAACTGCCGCATTCGAAGAATCTTTTGTGAAAGAAAATCAACCGGTAAAATTTAATCTTGGATATTTTTATACGGCAAGAAGCAGGTATTATCTTATAATGAATGAGTATGAAAAGCTCGCGCAAACGGCAAGAGCGGGTTTCAAACTGTTGTTATTCTTCCGGGCTTCACCCAGTCACGCTGATGCCGTCTTTTATCACTCTTTGTCCCTGGTAATGAACTATCATGGCCTTTCTTCCTATGAAAAACAAATCGCCAAAAGAAAGCTTCGAAGAAATATCAGGCAATTTGAAAAATGGGAAAAGCTTTGCCCGCAAAATTTTTCATCGCAATTATTATTAATCTGCTCCGGTTATTCAAAGATTGAGAACGATATTACTTCTGCTATAAATTATTGTCAGAAAGCAGTGGTCGCTTCAAAGGAAAATCAGTTCACACAACTGGAAGCTATTGCCAATGAATGGATGGGAAATATCTGCCTGGAAAATAATTTACAAAGGGAATCGGATCAGTACCTGCAGAAGGCGGTTCTATTATATGCAAGGTGGGGCGCTAGTGCAAAAGTTGTCCAATTGAAAAATAATTATCCTGCCCTAAGAAATGTTGAAACCCGGGAAACGATCACAACAACCTTCAGCGGGCAGCTTACAAGGGAAACTGCACGTCTCAGCAGTGAAAACATTGATCTATCCAGTGTGATGAAGGCATCGATTGCTATTGCAGGAGAAGTAAAATTTGACCAGCTGATAAACAAAATGATGAAGATTGTAATTGAAAATGCCGGCGCGGAAGAGGGCTCTCTTATATTAGAAAAGGAGGGATTGCAAGCAGATATGTTGCCGGCAATTGAAAATGAAGGCGGAATCAATCTTTTCATTGGCCTTCCCAATGAAGTAAATGATGTCTTTGCTCTATCATTGGTTCATTATGTGTACAGAACAAAAGAAGAAGTGGTAATAGATGAGGCAGTGAATGATTTCCGGTTTTCAAAAGATCCTTACTTACAGAGAAAGAAGCCATTATCGGTCTTGTGTATGCCGATCCTGCACCAGAATAAATTTATCGGCATTCTTTATTTGGAAAATAACCTGGCAACAGGTGCATTCACCCACGAGCGGCTTACCTTGCTACGTTTGCTGTCAGGACAAATTGCTGTATCTATCAATAATTCGATACTCTATGAAAACCTGGAGCAGAAGGTTGCTGACAGAACAGAAGAAATAGTTCTGCAAAAAAATATTATCGAGCACGAGCGACAACAATCCGAAAAATTATTGCTTAATATTTTGCCTGAAGAAACGGCAATAGAATTGAAACGCACAGGTAAAACCGAGCCCCGACGTTTTGAGAAGGTCACTGTGCTGTTCACAGATTTCGTTGATTTTTCAAAAATCAGTGAACAACTTACTGCGGATGTTTTGCTGGAAGGACTTAGCTTTTATTTCGCTGCTTTCGACGACATCATATCGCGATATGATCTGGAAAAGATTAAAACGATCGGCGACAGTTATATGTGTGCCGGTGGTTTGCCATTACCTGATGAAAAAAATATAGAAAAGACTGTAACAGCCGCCATTGAAATGCGTGATTTTGTTTTAAAATCCAAACCGGAAAGGGTAGCTTCCGGAAAGCCTTGCTTTGATTGTCGCATCGGTGTTCATACCGGATCGGTTATCGCGGGAATTATCGGAACAAAAAAATTTGCTTACGACATATGGGGAGATACGGTAAATACAGCGGCCAGGATGCAGCAAAAAGGAGAGGCTAACAGGATTAACATTTCTGGCACTACTTACGAGCTCATAAAGCATAGTTTTTACTGTACACACAGGGGACGAATAGAAGCCAAGAACAAAGGGCTTATCGATATGTATTTTGTAGAAGGGAGGCGTTAAATTATTCTTTCGTTGGTTTTATAAATAACTCAGCCACCATTTCTCCTTGTGAGCTAACTTATATCTGTCGTACCATTTGCATAGGAAATAAAGGACGATAATCAATGCGGCCCAAACAGCATAAACGACTCCCAGCGAAAATCCATAGCCTTGTAATTTAGGTTCGAAAGACACCCACGTGGTTAGCGGCGCCATATCCGTCCATTTATGACCACAAAAATTAGTGGCAATCATCGCGGCAATGTGAATCAGGTATAGGTGAACGAGGTAATAAAACAATGGCACCCGGCCAATCACCTTAATTCTTTCAGACAGCCATGAATTCCATTTCTCTGAGAATGCAAGAAAAAGAATTCCCGGGCCAACGGTGATAAGGACGTATAACAGGGACGGAGGATATTTTGAAACCGTCATAAAAGAGAAGAAAGTTAGCAGACCGGTCTTTTGTGGGCTCCAATGTGATAAATCGCCGTACACATTTAGATACCTCAATAGTGCAAAGATTATAATGCAGGACGATCCCAACATGAGCAAGATCCTCTTTCTTTTCGCTGGGTTCACATTTTGGTTGTAAGCAGTACCGAGACAATAACCTGCAGCCATTACTCCAATCCACGGCATAATAGGATAGGCGGGAAATAATGAATAGCTACCTACCTGGAAAAAATTTTGTTGATGGAACAAAGCCCAGAGGTACGCGTCCAAACCTTTGCCCGGTACGGACATACCATCCAACAGGTTATGACCAAATATCATCACCAGGCTAATGATTAATATCGCTACGATCGGTAAATAAATCAATGCTGCCAATGCTACCATGCTTACACCCAATGCCCATATTACTCCCGTAAAGACGACGTTAAAATGTACATTAAAGAACCAGGCGAAGTTTACAACTGTCAGTTCAAGAAAAATAAGCCATAGTCCACGGACAAACAAAAATCTTGATAATGCTTTTTTCCCTTTTCTTGTTCCTACGAGAAATGCAGAAGTGCCGGAAAGAAACATGAACAGAGGGGCGCAGAAGTGGGTGACCCATCTTGTAAAATATAATAACGGCGTTGTTGTATTTAAGTTCAACGGGTCGTCAGTGAACGCGGCTGCGTGGAAATAATCCCGTACATGATCCAGCGCCATAATGATCATGATGAGTCCGCGGAGTAAGTCAATAGATTCAACCCTTAAAGGCTTGATCGGTGTTAGTTTAACAGGTGTTGCGATTGGCGCTGTCAAAATTTCTCCCATATTCCTGATTTGAGTGCTGGTTTTATTGATTTTCACGCAGGTGGATTATATAACTTCTGCTGGTATGAAATGGCATGCGTGTTACAAATAGCTCAGCCACAATTTTTCTCGGTGCCTTTGCTTATAATCACTGAACCACTTGCAAACAGGATATAGGGATGCAACGATTAATATCCACAATAAGTAAACCATTGCGAGTGAAACTCCTTCCTGGGGATTTATAAAATAGGGCAAAAGACCAGGCTGCGGTTTCGTGCCTTCCGCAAATGAATGCCCCCTCGACAAATAGAAGATCGCTGAAACCGCGTGTATCAAAAAGAAATGCAGAACATAATATAAGAAAGGTACACGGCCATACACCGTAATAATCTTTGAAAGTCTGCTTTTAATACTTCCAAACCACGCGACAAACAAAATTGCCGGGCCAATCGTTGCGCACATATACAGAAGGGAAGGGGGATATTTCTGCAGATTCATAAAAGAGAAAAATGTGTACAATGAATCCTTTTGGGTCGACCACAAGAACGGATCACCATAGTGATATTTTGAACCAACCTGGTTTGTCAGCCTGAGAGCGATGAAGAACAGGATAATTCCAATTCCGATCCAGGTCAAAATCTTTTTTCTTTGTGGGCCTTCATATCGAGTGAATAATTTTCCAAAACAATATCCAAGAATCATCAACCCAGTCCAGGGAAGGAAGGGATAAAGAACAAAGAGGTTATGACCTCTCCATAAAGTGTAAAATCCTGGCCGGTGCATCAGTGAATACAAAAAGGGAAACGAGCCTCCCATTCTCGGGGCCTCATAAAAATCAAGCGAGTTGTGACCTAGTACGATTAATACGCCAAGCGCAACAATAATGGGAAATGGTAACCAAATGATTAAACCCAGCAACATCATACTAAAACCAATTGACCAGATAGTTTGCAGGCCAACAAGGCGATAGGTTGGATCGAATGAAAATGCAAAATTGATGACGAATATCTCGACAAGGATCAACCAAAATCCACGGCTCATAAGAAACCAGCTTAACTGTTGTTTCGGTTTTCTTAAACTTTGAAACCACGCGCCTGTTCCGGCAAGAAAAGTAAAAACCGGCGCACAGAAATGGGTGATCCACCTTGTGAAATACAGAATAGGAGTAGTTGTTTGCAAGTCAAGTGGATCCTGTGTCCAGGCAGGCTTGTGAAAAAAATCTCTTGTGTGATCAAGTGCCATAATTATCATCACCAATCCGCGCAACAGGTCGATTGAATCCACGCGATAAGAGGGCTTGAGTGCCCTCAGTGCAGACGGCGGCGGCGGAGATGTAGCAGTTAATGCTTCTGGCATGTTGGTTGGTTTATCTTAAAGCTAAGGAAATTACCGATTGGCAAGTTGCCTTCTATGAACCGCCTGTCATAATGTTTGTAGAAAATTTTCCGATAGATGATCTTAATTGCGATTGAAAAAAATTAATCACTTCTTGGTCTTCGGTACAGTCACCGGGACAAGTTCTGGTTTTCCCTTCCGAATAACCTGAATCTTCCCATAGGTAACACTTCTACACAACCATTCCAATGGGCAGTAATTGAAAAAAACTCAATGTATTCTTAATCATAAAACCCTCAGTAAAGTCCAACCTTCCCATTTACCGATTCAAAAAGTTTTTTGGAATCGTAGCCAACTCCATTTTTAAAAACGATCTCTGTATTTCTTACATCTTTAATTTGCTTCTCCGGATCACCATTGATCAAAACAAGATCTGCTCGTTTGCCGACTGCGATCGTTCCAATTTCTTTATCCCTTCCCAGATATTCAGCAGCATTTAAACTGCAGATCTTCACTGCCTGCGACAACGTAAATCCGGCTTCCACTAATAATTCCAGCACATGTCTATCCGAATAACCGGGAATGGTTCGACCCGCACCCGTTGGATCCACTCCGGCCATCAATCTGCCACCCATGTCAAAGAATTGTTTTTCCCAGGCCATTTCTTTATTGAAGAGCGCCGCGTCTGATGAATCTTTTCCAACTGCAGCATTGTAATTCTTTTCAACAACTTCTCTTATCGGTTGTACAACTGCAGTCTCACCAGCGCCGGGAAAGATCTCCCGCCCCGTGTAAGGTTCAAACACGGGCAGAGTAGAAGTCAGTGACACTTTTTTCTCAATCAAAAATCTCATAAGGTCTCTCATCTCTGGACTGGTGACATCCAATTTCTTTATAGACGGTGTTACAGCACCAAATGCGCACACGTCCTCCTTCCTGTCCTTTACAAAATCGCTGCAGGGAACAAAACCATGCTCCAGATTATCAATGCCAAGCTCGGCGGCTTCGCGATACGTGATGGAACATAAATGTCCAGTCACCTTTAGATTATTTTGATGGGCAGCTGCGACTACTCTTTTTAAATCGTCCCTTGAAATATCCATGTAAACTTTAAAAGAGGTGCATCCTCTTTTTATCCAGTAACGCACTTCTTCATCCGCTTCTTCTGGAGATTTAATAAACTGCACTTCGGGAATTGGTAAAAATTCCCTTTCGATATATGGACCCGTCACATCTATATCCGGCCCAACCATTTTTCCTTCCTCAATCCATTTCTTAATATTCAAATCAGTCTGTGGTTCAACAGTGCCACCGGTCCTGATCGTGGTGGCGCCGCCGGCTAGGTAAAGCTTGGGGAATGACAAGGGCATGGCAACCCCTAGGTAATATGGGGGCTGAGCTTCGCCATAAAACAAGTGCTCATGCATCATCACCATGCCTGGAATGATTGTCTTGCCTGTGCAGTCAATAGTTTTTGCAGAGGCGGGAACAGCGATGCTGCCGAAACCACCGAATTGCACAATTCTCCCCCTTATTACGATTATTGTTTGATTCGCTTTTGAAGGACCTCCCGTGCCATCAACAACTTTAGCATGAGTCAGTGCAATGGTGTCTTCATTGACACTGATAAATTGTTTCACAGCTGCACTCAGCTGTTGCGCACAGATTTGGAACGGAATACCTGAAGAGACAAAAACGACACAAGCGACATACATCGCAATTGTTTTTTGAAAATAGTTTTTCATATCTAAACTTGTTTTTAATAGTTGAGGAAGCTCCAATTTTATTTTTCAGGGTCGCGAAATGTTCAGATAGGAAAACGGCAGAGAAGAACAATTAAATATAAGGTGCTTGTTTGGGAATGGCGATAAATGCCCAATCATTTTTCCTCTTCATCCGACTAAATCCGACCTAAATCACGGGGAGTTTAGGGCAGCTACATTCCCAGCTAGCTTTTCATTATTCGCCTCTGAAATGCTAGTCTTCTTTTGCTCCCTTTTCTCCCACAAACCAGTGCTCTTTGTTTTTGAAGAGAACATTGAATGTTGTAAGTGAACCATAAATGCGAGTAACGTATTGTTGAAGATTTACTTTGTCCTCATCGCTGAGTTGCTTATGAGCATTTATATTTTGCTCCAGCACCCTCAATCTGTCGCGAAGCATTACAATCTTGTGGAAGAAAACATCGATCGGGATTTCTTTTGGCTTTTGGGTCTTATCGGCGGGTTGTAAAAGCATCATTCCATTTTTCCAGCGATCGCCCAATGG
>AR_comb_assmDRAFT_10073213_pt1 | contig 11499 bp, 5 predicted proteins | sample ArasoioldDNA_FD_10543 | JGI IMG/M metagenome (IMG submission 10543) | reverse complement strand
ACATCCCAACGTCTTACCGATCTACGGCGTGGACCGGCACGGAGGGCGGGTCGGGTTCTGGACCGACTTCGTGCAGGGCAAGACGCTCTCGGGCCTTCTCGCTGCCCAAGGTCCTTGGGGTCCCCGCGAGGCGGCAATCGTAGGCATCGACGTCTGCCGGGCGGTTGGTGCTGTACACGCCGCCGGGTTGCTCCACCGCGATATCAAAGCCGGCAACGTGATGCGCGAGGAGGGTGGCCGGATCCTTTTGATGGATTTCGGACTCACGCACGAACGCGGGATCGAGGAGTATCCAAGCGGCACGCCCGCCTACATGGCGCCGGAGCTTCTGCTCGGGCAGTCGGCGACAATCGCTAGCGAGGTCTACGCCATCGGTGTTTTGCTCTTCCACTTGCTGACCGCGCAGTACCCCTCCGAGGGCGCTGACCTCGGGGAACTCCGCGCGGCGCATGCATCCGGTGCGCGCCGGACAGTACTCGACGTGCGTCCCGACCTACCCGAGACGCTGGCCCGCGTTGTGGAGACGGCGACGAACGCGACCCCGCAACAGCGCTTCGGCAGCACAGGGCAAATGATTGCCGCACTGTCCGAGGCGATCGGCATGGGCGCTGGAACAGCGGTCTCATCGCCGCCGAGGAGGCGGCGCGTTGTTCGCGCCTTGATGCTGGCGCTGGTTGCCGCTGGCGTGGTGGCCCTACTTCTGGTCTTCCCGCGGACGCGGGCGCTCTTCCTGCCTCGTCCTGTCGCGCCGATGCCGTTGGCCAGCTCGCAGGAGGACTATAGGCAGGCACATGATCTGCTAGCGCACTACTATCGGCCGCGCGCGCTCGAGACCGCGATTCCCCTGCTCGAAAAGATCGTCGCACGAGACCCGCGATTCGCTCCCGCATTCGCCGATCTGGGCCGCGCGAATTTCCTGCAGTTCACGCAGCAGCGCGACACCAAGTACATCGCGCCGGCACGAGAATCCTCGCTGCGCGCGCTCGCCCTGGAGCCCGGCCTGGCCTCGGCCCGCGTCACGCTAGCTTTCGTCTACGCCTTTACCGACCAGATCGATCTCGCCAGCCACGAGGTCGACGAGGCGCTTCGCCTCGACAAGTTCAATGCCGCCGCTTACGGCGCGCTGGCCGAACTGCAGGACCGGCAGGGACGCACCGAGCTGGTCGAACCGACATTGCAGAAAGCGGTCAGCCTGGCGCCCGACGAATGGCTGCTCATCATGCAGCTTGGTGCCCACTATCTGGATACCGGCAAGTTGGCCCAGGCGGCCGAGCAGTTCCGCCATGCGGTCGAGCTCGTGCCAGACAATCCGCGTGCGCACAACAACCTTGGGCTCGTCTATCGCGGGCTTGGCCGACTGGACGACGCCGTAGCGGCTTTTCAGAAGGCCATCGCATTCGAGCCCACGTTCATTCGCTACAGAAACCTGGGGATGGTGCTGGCGGAATCAGGGAAGTACCTGGAGGCCGAGCAAGCGCTCGGACGTTCGATCGAGCTGCGCCCGGTTCATTACCGCGCGTGGGGACTCCTGGCATCCGTCTACGCGAAGGAGCACGCCGACGCGACGAAGGTGAATGACACGTATCTCAAGGCGATCGCGCTAGCCGCCGACCTGCGGAAGGAAACGCCCAGGGATGCATTTCTTCTGGCGGATGTCGGCAGCTACTACGCGGCGGTCGGGAATGAAAAGGAGGGTGCGCCGCTGCTCGCGCAGGCGGCCGCGCTTGCGCCGGATACCCCGGAAGTGCTCTACGAGGTCGCCGTCGGCTACGAGATGATTCATCATCGCGAGGAGGCTCTGCGGTGGCTTGCGAAAAGCAGAGCCGGCGGCTATCCCTCCGACGCGATTGCCCTCAATCCGTTGCTCGGCGCACTTCGCGATGACCCGCGCTACGCGTCGACCATCGGCGCCGCTCGCTGACGACACCCACGAAGGAAAGAGCATGCTATCAGTCTTCCTGGGGCGAGGGCAGAGTCGGGAGGTGGGGGGTGGGTTCTAGGAGGGAGCCCTGGGACTGTTGCTCGAAGAACTGCGCGGCGGCGATGAAGAGGGGCACTCGGTGCCTCTCCGGCTACTCCGGCAGGCGACGAACGACGACAGCCTGCACGGTCATCAGGAACCTGTGGAAGCTCGCGTAAGTGGCTTCGAGTTCCCGACGATAGAAGGGTGTGCGTTGACTTGCCCTCTGCAGCAGCCACGAGGCGAGGCCGACGACGGCGAGGATGACGGAGACGATGACCGCAATCGCCGCAATCGACATCAGCGCCGCTTGGGTGTCGGTCATGGCGCAGGATCGTAGCACCTGACTGAAATGCCACCGCTCCCCAGAGCCGAAGCCGGATGTGGGTGGGGTGGTTCTGTGGGCTCGGCGGAACCCTGCACATGGTCCATTTCAACGCTCCGCACGGACCGAACTCGCAACGGCAAGCGTCGCGTGCATCCGCAGCACTCGATTGACGTACCCCACCTTTGGCGTATCGGCGATCTCACGGTGCTAACCACGGGGCGTTCTCTCGCTGGATGGGCGCTCATTTGTTGGCAGTCGCTGCCAAAGGCGTGGATGACGGGCTGAGAAGGTGCCGGGTGCTCTGGAGTGCCGCCAGTCACGTCCTTCTTGGCGTAATCGCGTCCGTGTTGCCGATGGGAGGAGTTCGCTGGGGGGACCAGGACTCTGTCTACAACCAGGACGTTTATCGTTACTGATTCCGTCCGCCGTCCGTTCTTGCCCGTATAATCACGTCACGCTTGGCCCTCTCTCCCGGCACCCGTCTCGGCGTCTACGAAGTCACCGCTCAGATCGGTGAAGGGGGCATGGGCCAGGTGTATCGGGCCCGCGACACGAAGCTGAATCGTGACGTGGCGCTCAAAGTCCTCCCTGACTCTTTCGCGGACGATCCTGATCGACTCGCGCGGTTCACGCGGGAGGCGCAGACGCTCGCCGCGCTGAATCATTCCAATATCGCCCACATTCACGGTCTTGAGGAGAGCGGTGGAGTTCGTGCCCTTGTAATGGAACTAGTCGACGGCGAGGATTTGGCGCAGCGGCTGGTACGTGGACCCATCCCAGTGGACGAGGCGCTGCCGATCGCGCGGCAGATCGCTGACGCGCTCGAGGCGGCCCACGAGGCCGGAATCATCCATCGCGATTTGAAGCCCGCCAACATCAAGATCCGTCCCGACGGCACGGTCAAGGTGCTCGATTTCGGGCTCGCGAAGGCACTCGACCCCGCGGGCAGCGCACCCGCGGTCGCGCTGCAGAATTCTCCGACGATCACGAGTCCGGTGATGACCGGGCACGGCCTCATTCTCGGCACCGCTGCCTACATGGCGCCGGAGCAGGCCAGGGGACGCGCGGTCGACAAGCGCGCGGACATCTGGGCGTTCGGGGTGGTGCTCTACGAGATGCTCACCGGTGAGCGTGCCTTCAAAGGGGACGGTCCTTCCGACGTGCTGGCCGCAGTGCTGCGTCAGGAGATCGACTGGAAGGCGCTGCCTTCGACGACGCCACCATCGATCCGGCGGCTGCTCGAGCGCTGCCTCGATCGGGATCCGAGACGCCGGCTCCACGATATCGGCGACGCACGGATCGAGATCGAGGACGCGTTGAAGTCGCCTGCTCCCGCGACCGGTGGGGCGAGTGGACGCATCGGGCGACCGGGCGCGCTCGTGGGCGCAATAGTTGTCACGGCGATTGTGTTCGGCGTCGCAGGTGGCTTGGCCGTGCGAAATCTCACGCCGCCTGCGGCGCCTCCGCCGATCACTCGTTTCTCGATCGGTCCGCCGCCGGGTCAGGTGTTTCGCGGGCTCGGCCGCGCGCTGGATATCTCGCGCGATGGCACCCAGCTGGTGTACGCGACGAACGGCGGGATCTATTTACGCTCGATGTCGAGCGTTGAGACACGGCAGATCTCCGCGGGGTTTCAGATCGGCATCAACCCGACCTTCTCGCCGGACGGTCAGACGGTCGCCCTCTGGTGGCCCAGGGAGAACGCGATCAAAGGCATCTCCGCGAGCAAGGTGGGCGCGTTCACGCTCGGCTCGGCCTCGCGCGACGTTGGCAGTCTGTTCGGCGTCATGAATTGGGGACCTGGCGGGATCGTCGTTGGTCACGCTACCGCGGGCGTTTTCCTGTACCCAACCAGCGGTGGACCGCCCGAGCGAATTGCGCGCGTCGCAGACGGCGAGAGCGCTGTCGTGCCCCAGATGCTGCCCGACGGCGAGCATGTGCTGTTCACGATCGTGACGAGTGGAAGTGTCGGACCGGCGGACAGAGGCCAGGTCGTGCTCCAGTCCGTAAAGACGCAGGAGCGGCGCACGCTCATCGAGCACGGGAGTGCTGCGCGCTACGTGCCGAGTGGTCACATCGTCTATGCGCTCGACGGGATCCTCTATGCTCTCCCGTTCGACCTTCGTCGGCTGACGGCGACGGGTCCGCCCGTGCGCGTGGTCGATGGCGTCAGGCAGGCGGCCAGTTCGGACGCCCAGTTCAGCATCTCCGACACAGGCACGCTGGTCTACGTGCCCGGGCCGGCGTCGGCGGCTACGCCCAACCTGGATCTCGCGCTCATCGACCGGAAAGGTGCGATCGCGCTGCTGAACGTGCCGTCCGGCGCGTACGAGGCTGCGCGAGTCTCGCCCGACGGCAGGCGCGTCGCCTTCGGCAGCGACGACGGCAAAGAGGCGATCATCTGGGTCTACGATGTGTCGGGATCAAGCGCTGCGCGCCGGCTCACCTTCGGCGGGCGCAACAAGTTTCCCGTGTGGTCGCCCGACGGCGAGCGTATCGCGTTCCAGTCGGATCGCGACGGGGACGCCGGGATCTTCTGGCAGCGCGTTGACGGCGGCCGAGCGGAGCGTCTCACGAAGGCGGATGCCGGGACGAGTCACGCCCCGGAATCATGGTCCTCCGCGAACGGCGTCCTGCTGTTCACGGTGACGAAGGGCACAACCGTAACGCTCTGGACGCTGTCAAAGCGCGATGGGAAGCGCGAGCCGTTCGGCGGCGGCGAGTCGTCGAACCCCATCGGCGCCGTGTTTTCCCCCGACGGCCGTTGGGTCGCCTATTCGAGCATGGAGCCGGGACACACGCTCAGCGCCGTCTACGTGCAGCCCTTCCCGCCGACCGGCGCGACCTATCAAGTCTCCAGAGACGACGACGGGCACCATCCCGTCTGGTCGCGGGACGGCAAGGAACTGTTCTATGTGCCGGGACCTGGCCGATTGGCGAGCACGAGTGTGACGACGCAGCCGAGTTTCGCCGTGACACCGCCAACGCTCTTACCTGCCGCCGGAATCCAAGGTTCGCCCAGAGTTGTGCGGAATTTCGACATCATGCCTGACGGCGCGCGGTTCGTCGGCTTTACCGCCGCAGGCGACGACGATCAGTCGCAAGCGACCGCCGGCCGTCAGCTCCACGTCGTTCTCAACTGGACGGAAGAGCTGAAGCAGCGCGTGCCCACCCGCTGACGTCAGCTCGGGAAAACTCATGAAAACGCCCCACTACGGGCTGTCTTTCGACCCTGGTTCGAGGAGCTGAAGGCGCGCGCGCCGACAAAATAGCCGGGCGCTCACCGCTGAAGCGCCCTGTTCGAGTTTTGTTACAGACTCTTAAGCTAACCTTAAGCCCGCAACAGAAGTGAAGAGTGAAAGTGAAGAGGCTCTTCCTATCTCTTTCTCTGAGATAAATGAATTTATCAACCCTGTATTTCTATTTCCTAGAGAAAGAGTATAGAGACGCACTTTCGCCGTCACCGTTCAACGCCACCGGTAGAGCACGTACCAGAACTGGCAAGATTTTTTGTGGGCTTCCATCAATCTCCCTGGGGTGGGGTCCGAAATCGGGAGGTGGGGGAGAGGGTTTGTTGCTGCGTCGGCGGGCATAACCCTGCGGCTCCGTAGGTGTGCCTTTCGTTCTGCTACTGTCTAGCACATGCCGCAATCCACGTTCGGCGACGTGCCGGGTGTCGCCACGGGCGCGCTGTTTCCGGATCGAGCCGCCCTTCACGCCGCAGGTGTTCATCGACAGATGCAGGCCGGTATCGCCGGCCGCGGTGCCGAAGGTGCCGAGTCGATTGTCTTAAACGAAGGCTATGAAGATGATGAGGATCTCGGTGATGAGATCATCTATACGGGGGAAGGCGGAAGGGATCCGAACAGCGGCGGCCAAATCGCGGACCAACAGTTGACACGGGGGAATCTCGCGCTGGCCGTCAGTCACACGCAGGGCCTTCCCGTTCGCGTAGTGCGCGGCCCGAAGCTGAAGTCCGCCTACGCGCCCTCTGGTGGCTACCGTTACGACGGCCTTTATGGTGTTGAAGACCACTGGGAGGACCGGGGGAAAGCAGGTTTCATAATCTGGCGTTTTCGGTTGCATCGGAGCCAGGGGCAGCCCGCGATTGGGCGCCCATCACTACCGCTGTCAGTGCCTCAGGGGACCGCCGCGCCAGGGCGCCAAACGTCGACGGTTCAACGCATTGTTCGGAGTACGGACGTCATCCGCTACGTAAAGTCCCTCCACGATCATCGCTGCCAGGTGTGCGCGGCGCGACTTGAGACCCGGGCGGGTGCCTATGCGGAAGGCGCACACATCCGTCCGCTCGGGCGCCCCCACAACGGTCCGGATGTGCCTGGAAACGTTCTCTGCCTCTGCCCCAACTGCCATGTGCTATTTGATCAAGGGGCAATCACGATCGAGGACGACTTCACGCTGCTGGGGCGCACCGGCAGACTGCGCCTGCATTCACAACACTCGATCGATGTGCCGCACCTTCGGTACCACAGGGAGCACTACGGCGGCTAACCACGAAGTGTTCCTCTCGCTCGGGTGCGCGCTCGTTTGTTGGCAGTCGCTGCGAAAGGCGGATGACGGGCTGAGAAGGTGCCGGGTGCTCTGGAATGCCGCAGTCACCGTCCTTCCTGGCGTAATCGCGTCCGTGTCGCCGCTCTGGAGGGGGGCTCGCCGGGCGGGACCAAGAGTCCTTCTACACTGCGGCGTCACTCATTACAGATCTACGTGTGCGAGAGCCGGCAGACTGCGATCCTGGGATTCGAAACCCCGATCGAGGAGGCGACGCCGCTTACAGTTCAACTGGGGCGAAAACGACAACCCATGCGCGGGAGCTACTGACCCGCCGAGATCAGCTGCAACGCTCGCTCCAATACCTCGTCTCGTCCGGCACGGATCCCGTGAATCGTTGGCCTCACCACGTGGTCCGGCCTCAACCCGACCTGTTGCAGCTGCGAGCCATCAGGATGCCGTACCCCAATACCGGAAAAGTAGACGCGAATTCCGCCGGGCACCATCAGTGATGTCATCACGCCATTGGCGCCGGCGGTGTTGGATCCCACGAATATTGCTCCGTGCGTCGACGATTTGAAAAGCAGTCCAATGCCTTCGGCATAGCTCTGCGCCCGCTCATCGATCAGGAGCACCGTGCGTCCCCTGAACAGCACAGCACCACCGGGCACGCCTTGAAGTTGCGAGAGCGTGAGCTCTTGCGAGAGCCATTGGCCGCTCGGTTCCGTCGGCAGACTGGCCACGGGAAGATTGGCGAGACCCGTCGGCAGCCTGCGATCGCGCGGCAAGTTTCGATAAACATTCGATCCTGCAGGATACCCTCGCATGTCGAAGATAATCGCCTTCGCGTCCTTAAAGTGCTCGAACATGGCAGCCACGTCGGCTTGCTGAAGTCGCGTCAGGTCGGCGTAACCGACCCCCTCTGCAACGAAGCGGTACACGTCTCCGTTGCGCCCACCCGACATGTGAGCCATCGGCGTATCTAGCGCGGTCCGCGCCAGACTCAACTGCGTCTCAAGACCTTGGTCATTTCTGAGCGTGAGGCGGGCCACGCTGCCCATCGGTCCCGCCAGAGCGCGGTAGACGAGGTCGCGCTGGAGCGCCTGCGGCGTCGACGCAGCGATGAATGGGGCGAGACGAGCCATGCGCGCGTCCATGCTCTCACCATCCACAGACCTGACGACGTCACCGACCTGCACTCCAGGTGGGCCTGCTGCCGGTAAGGGTTCCTCTACGCAGCCCAACCAATAAACCGGGTCTCCACAAATCGGGCTTGATGTCGTCCGAAATCCGACCACGACGGGTTGGCCCTCGATGACGCGAACGCGGAGGGGCGGGACGGCGCCGAACGCGTCTTTCCCTGCGGGCCCTAGCACAAATCCGTGCGAGTCGCGGATCCTGGCGACGTACCTGGCGATCGCCAGGTGGTAATCGATCGCCGTTTCCGCCTGAAGAAAGTCGGGCAGCACCTGCCTCAAGCTGCCGTTCCAGTCGTCATGCAATAGCGACTTGTACGGGTAGAGATAGTTGATGGCGGCCCAGATTCGCACGGCTGCGAGCACGCGATGGCTGACATCTGGTAGCGAAGGTGACCGATACTCTATCTCCGCCGTGGCCATGCCGAGCGCCGGCACCGGCTGCGCAGGCGACGCTGGCATCTGCCATCGGCGGGAGAGCAGCCGAACAGATACGGCAAGCCCCGTGTCATCGTGAGCGTCATGTGCTGCCGGCACTCGCGCGTCGAGCGGGTTCCCCACTGGTCCCGACGTGTCAACCAGTTGCCCCAACCGTACTTGCGCACGGAGGCCGCCAGCCAACGGAATGATGTGCGTTGTGACAAGGAGCTGGTCACTCGGCCCATCACTGCCAACAAACATGACGCGACCTTGTCGGCGCAGTCCGTATAAGGCTGCGGGTACCGCGGCGATGGCATCGACCAGCACCACGCCACGCAGATCTGGGCGTGCACGCTCCGTAATTACGCGACCGTTCATCGTGTAGAAGCCAGAATGCATGCAGCACGCCTTGGAGATCCCGTCGTCGGTGTAGCCGAAATGCATGCGGCGGCGCTCCGCTGGCAACACGAGTGGCCCTGCATCCGTGGCCCCAATGAGGCCGGTCTGCTCAAGGCGCAAGGCGGCATTACTGAGCGTCGGCTCGCCCCAAGCCGGCGCCCGCGCGTCGAAGATGATCGCGCGCGCCTTCGTCAGCGCACTCTTCAGCTGAGCCAGTGTGGGTTCGGCGGCTTCGCTTTGGAGCGCGCCTAAAGCGTGCAAACGGATGGTCAGGATGGCTGGTGTCGTCCATTCGAAGACCGGCGTTGCGTCAGTGTCGGCCTTCTCAGAGGTCCGGGAAGAGACAACCCGCGTAGCCGAATCCTCCAATCTGTCCAGCATCCGTTCGACGGTTGCCCGATAGCGGCCCTCGTCTGCGTTTCCTAGTACTTCCGGCACAGCGTCTAAGATCGCCTGGTCCCAGTTCAGGGCCAAGTCGTAGCCGAGTCGGGGATGAAAGTACTTAACCGCCGCCCACAGCTTGCCCAACGTCTCCAGTCGTTCCAGTGACGCCGAGCTCGGGGATGACTGGGCGTTCATGGCGACGCCAGCTACCAGGAGCAGCACGACCCTACGGGAGCACACTCGGGCGATTTGGCGACCTACGGTAGGGATCATAGAGTGCCTGGAAGGTTGGCCGGATCGATGGGTGAGCGCGGAATGGCCGAAGTATGCGGGCGAGTCTACGGCAACCTCAGCGGCGGAGCAAGCGCTCTCCGAAGGCCTGCCAAAGGCTTGCGGCTAATGTCTGCTACGGCGTCGGCCCCCGGTTCCTGACCGCCTGCGCGCGGCACGTCCATCTACGTCGCCTGGCGTCTCAGCAGCCTGAGCCCATCGTCCCAGCGAATCCGGGCCCTGCCCCGGTCTGGGATCGGATCGAGACTTTCGCCGTCAGACACACTACCGGGTCGGGCCGCTCGGCGCGGCCGCAAACTCGGGCAAGATATCCATGCGACGTATCGCGGCTGAACTTGTACTGAGAACCGTCAACTGGGCAACGCACCACGATGCCCGCTACGTACGCTGCCCGCGGGCGCGAGATCCTGTGCCGCGCGACTGGAGCACGATCTTTCCCAATGCCTCGTGCGCGGTGGCGCTCATCGATTCGATGTGCTGCACCTTCGGTACCACAGGGAGCACTACGGCAGCTGACCAGAGGTGTTCTTCTCGGTCGGGTGCGCGCCCATTTGTTGGCAGTCGCTGCGAAAGACGTGGATGACGGGCTGAGGAGGTGGCAGTTGCTCGTGGATGCCGCCAGGTCGCCGTCCTTTATGCCGCAAGCGCGTCCGTGTCGCCGCTGGGAGGGTTCGCGGACCAAGACGCCATCTACACCACGGCGTTGAACGAAGCCGCTGGCGCGGCGGACGGCTCGCATGAGGCGCGCTCGGGCACAATGCCGCGGTCGGATCCATCGCTGTGTCAGCTTGCCTTCCTTGACCACCTGCCGCGCCCAAGTCGACACCAAATGGCTGACTACCGCCTGAGCGGAAGGTCGTAGAGCACGTCCGCTTCGCCCTTGCTCTCAATCTGATGGTCGAAGTGCCTCACGAGCAGCGTTCTCCGAACTTCGAGAGCGTCCAGTTGTTGCGAGGACAGGTATCTTTTCAAGGCCTGTTGCAGCAGCTCTTTGTTCAACGCCCGAAGCCGAGCGAGCACAGTGCGAGGACACCGGACGAGGCTGTCGGGGTCTTGCAGCTCCTGGCGGGCACGAAATGCCCCGGTATGGTCGACGATCCAGATGGTCCAGTCTGTGGTGATGAGCAGATTGTCCCAGACTGAGTTCAGGTACAGAGGAGGAGCCGTGTCGCGGTAGGTGTTCGAGATCAATTCGTCAAACACGCGCACCGCTTGCATCTGCCGGCCCCACCTATCCGGATCAGGAGGCTCGATCCCTTTGCTTCTGCGGTTCAGTTCATTCATCGCGACGTTGTCAACCCACCAAGTGAGGGAGGCCGGCCTGCCGTTGACGGGTCGCTCGACCGATGGCGGGACCAGGTTCAGGCCGAGCAGCTTGTCCAGCTCGTAGGCGGCCACGTTGAATCTGTAGTTCCGGCGCGTCGGACCGCTTCCGTCCTCCGTGACGACCGACGCATCATGCCTCCGGGTTCCATCGTCGAGGCCGGCACGCCAGGACGGCGTGCCGTCCGTGGGCGTGTGGGTCACGAAACTCGCATTCGACAGGAACGCTTCACGCTCATCCCGGGTCTCGAACGACGACTGTGTACTGGGCTTTTCCCTTCCGTGGGCCGCTGCCGACAGAACCAAGATGACGCATGACACGAGGAGCGCCAGTCGGCAATCGGCGTCAGGTTTCGTCAAAGCGACTCCTCGGTGTGCCCGTTGTCGATGATCGTCACGATCATAGCCCGAGGTCGGCACGCGACGATCGCCGCTGCGGTACCGGTAGTCCCGTACTGTCTACGGATCCGTTCAGAAGGCCATCGATGATCCGTGCGGCGTTTACCAGGGTTAATCGCATCCCGACGACGGTCCGGCTCTATAATCACACTATCTTTGGCTCTCGACCCCGGCATCCGTCTCGGCGCCTACGAAATCACGGCACAGATCGGCGAAGGCGGAATGGGGCAGGTATATCGGGCCACCGATACCAGGCTCAAACGCCAGGTCGCGATCAAGATCCTGCCGCC
>AR_comb_assmDRAFT_10201547_pt1 | contig 11501 bp, 5 predicted proteins | sample ArasoioldDNA_FD_10543 | JGI IMG/M metagenome (IMG submission 10543) | reverse complement strand
GCGGTGCTTTGAACGGGCCGAACGATGTGTGAAACGACAATTCAAACGGTATTGAAGAACCGGGGGACGGCGAAATCATTTTCCCCAGAGAATGTATTCCGAGGGTTATCCTCTTTGTACGCATTTCATCACTGGCGAGCGCGGTAATCGACGAAATTCGGGAAAGTCCAACGCGAGTGGCCTTGGTCGCAGTCCCAACTAACGATCCGCAGCCTGCGATCGAAGCCATACGCCGTCTTTATCTCGCCACCGGCAGGGTCATGCGTGGTTCGTGCTGCGCCCATCGTACCGAAGACGAGCGCCTGTTCTACTGGCGGGAGGGCCATTGGCCAGCGACCCGCAGTGCGCCCGGTGTTGTCTGACGCACGAGATTCTGCTCACTGTTTTTGGGCAGTAGCAAAGCAAGCCATAAGGCCTGGCTTGCATCGGCTGTTCGCGCCCACTCCTCTGGCTTAGCTAGGGGTGGGGTGGTACTTGCTGAACGCAAGCGTGATTCAACGCTTACGTCCCAATTTGCAAAAGCTCCATAATTAAGGATGCCCAGGAAACTCCAAGGAATCCTTGGGAGCATTAGGTTATGAGCCCACAGGAATACGGAATTTCAACAACTTACAAGACGCGGGTGGCTACCTAAAAGCCTTGTAAGGAACGTTTGGGAAGCCTTATTGGACAGTTAATGGACAGGCGAGTTTTTGGGCAGTTTTCACGATCAGCGGTGGAACTTGGTAAGAAGAAGCGTCTCTATTCCCAATGCACCTGTGATCACCCAAGAATTCCAGCCCCGTTGCTCCCGCCAATTCTTCGAGCGCACACGAGCACACTTCAACGAACAGGAACTCATTGCGTTGGTGTTTACCCTGACCACGATCAACGCCTGGAACCGCCTCGCTATCACGATGCGCACTGGGCAGGTCGTTGTTCGAAACCCGCAATTACGCGGCCTCACTATCCTCCTTCAGCATCTCAGGCGCAAGCTCCCTTGTCGGTTGCGACGCTTCGGCCGCTTGGGCACTCTTTAGGTCGCCTTTCACGCGGATCGCCACCATCGTAATATCGTCGTGTAAGTCTTCACCCGAACCGCCAGCCGACCAGTTTGACAACTCCTCAAGCAGGCGATTAGCAAAATGATCTGCCGAGGTGCTTTGCTCCGTGTTCAGAAACTGCTTGAAGCGGTCTGTGCCAAACTCGATCTCCGAGCAGTTGGTGGTCTCCGGGATTCCATCGGTGTAAAGCAAACCCCAATCACCCGCCCTGAGCGGCAACTCCAAGGAAGAATAGGTTGCTTGCGGAAATTTTCCGAGAAACAAACCATTTTCCAGCACATCACGCACGCCCTCGGATGTCCCACCCCACAACAGCAAGGGAGGGTGACCCGCACCTGCGTAAGTCAGTGTTCGCTTTTGCATGTCCACAAACAAGTACGCCGCCGTGACGAAATGGTGCTGGAACTTTCCGCACAGTGCATGATTCAGGCCCAACAACAGTTGCGCCGGATCGGCAGCGTGCGCGATCTGAGCCGACAGTGCAATCTTCAGCATCGAGGCGATGAGTGCGGCAGGCATTCCGTGTCCGGATACATCGGCAACCAGAATCCCGAGGTGTTTCTCATCCACGACTATGAAGTCGTAGAAATCGCCGGCGACCGAGCTCATGGGGACGTAGCGCGCAGCAATGTCCAAACCCTCAATTTTTGGGATCTCGGCTGGAAGAATCGACAACTGGATTTGCCGCGCGGTTTCCAATTCCTTCTGGATCGCGAGCAACTGCCGTGCGAGCTGTTCCCGGATCCCGCGGAGCAAGCAGTGGGTTTGCACCCGTGCCTTTACGACAGCTGGGGAAAACGGCTTATGAATGTAATCCACCGCGCCGACCTCGAATCCCCTGGTCTCATCCTCGATTTCAGTCTGTCCTGTAAGGAATATGACTGGTATATCCCGCGTCTCTGGGGCCATTTTCAACCGTGCACACACTTCGTACCCGTCCATCTCGGGCATCGTGACGTCCAGCAGGATCAGGTCGGGTGGAGGTGTAGCATTCGCCAGTTCCAAAGCCCTCGCCCCACTGGTTGCGATGCGGATCTTGTAGATGTCCTTCAGGATCGAATTCACGACTTGAATGTTGGCGGGAGCATCATCCACCAGAAGCACAGTCTTCTTGTGATCAGCCTGGTTCATTTCACCTGTTCCACATTGCGTCCGCAACGTTCGGCGATCTCATCCAGTTTCACCAGCGCTGCCTCAAAATCGAAGTCGTTGATTAATGCGCTTAAAGCGTCGAGGTGCGGCTTCTCGACAGGGCCTGCTACTGCGTCCTGCAGACGGTGAAATGCCTCTTCGGCGTCGCCGTCACTGGCTTGGAGCAAGGTCTTAAGCCGGGCGATTGCGCCCGATGCGGCTTCTCTATTGAAAGGCGACGCCCGCACTTCCGCTGGCCGAGCAGGTGCTGATTCGCGGAGTGCTTCCTCGATGGCATGAACCTGAGTGCCCAATAACGTCGCGAACTCGTGGAGCAGCGCCGATACAGAATCATCTCCTTCACGGACTGCCTTCTCCAGCCTCTGAGCCGCAGACTGCACCCCCGTGATTGCAATATTGCCGGCAACACCCTTCACCGTATGCGCGATGCGTTCAGCTAATTTGAGGTCTCCACTTTCGAGTGCTGCTGAAATCTGAACGGATGCATCGCCTTGTTTAGCCGCAAATTGCATCAGCAGGGACCGGTAGAGCCGCTTGTTACCCGCAACGCGCTTCACGCCATCAGCCAGATTGATCCCTGCGATTTCTGGCAGAAGCACCTCGTCGGCCACTTTTATGGGTGGTGCTTGGGACTCGAATGCTTGCTTTGGCTGGGGCTTCGCCCATCGCATCAGGGTCGAGTACAGGGCCTCGGGATCAATCGGCTTCGACACATGATCGTTCATTCCTGCGTCGAGGCAGCGTTGGCGCTCTTCCACCAGGGCGTGCGCCGTCATCGCAATAATCGGAACCTTCCGCAGACGCGGATCACGCCGCAGCAGCTTAGTTGCTGTGAACCCATCCATCTCGGGCATCTGCAGGTCCATGAACACCACGTCGAAGGGTGGAGTCTGATCGCCTTCAGCCAAGATTCTCACCGCTTCCCCACCATGGTTGGCAACGGTTACGATTGCTCCGGCGCTCTCCAGCAGTTCCGTCGCAACCTGCTGGTTCATCTCGTTGTCTTCGACCAGCAGGACCCGGATTCCCGTGGCGTCATGCACATGGGTGTCGTCTTTCCTCGCACGGGAACGATGATCCTCGTGTCCGGCAACGCCGAACAGATCCACCAGAGTGTCATAGAGCAGCGACGAATTGACAGGCTTCAGCAAATAGCTATCGATTCCAATCTCCTCGGCCTGCGTCCGGATATCTTCTCGCCCGAATGCGGTTACCATCACGATCTTGGGGACGTGCTTGAGACGGTCGCCGCGCTTGATAATACGGCTCGCTTCCACGCCATCCATGCCTGGCATGTGCCAGTCCATCATGACAAGCTGATAAGGATCCTGCGAGTCGGCGGCGGCGAGCGCTCGAATTGCGTCTTCACCGGAGGAAGCTGACTGGGCCCTGAGAGTGAGCCCCTTCAGCGAGTCGGTGAGAATCTCCCGGGCCTGCTGATTGTCATCGACGACCAGGACCCGGATGCCCGCGATGTCCGGGATCAACAACCTGCGTTTCGTTTCTTCCGACCCGATGCCGAACCACGCGGTGAAATGAAAGACGCTGCCCGTGCCATAGTTGCTCTCGACCCCGATGTTGCCGTCCATCATCTCGACCAGTCTTTTGGAAATCGAGAGCCCGAGACCCGTGCCGCCGTACTTTCGAGTGGTGGAGCTGTCGGCCTGGCTGAACGCCTGGAACAGGCGGGCAGTCTGTTCGGGCGTCATGCCAATTCCACTGTCACGCACCGAAAACTCTAGATTAACGCGGTCCAAAACTTTTTCCGCCAGCGCGACCGTCACTACGATCTCGCCCCGTTCGGTGAATTTCACCGCGTTGTTCACAAGGTTGATCAGGATTTGACCGAGCCGCAACGGATCGCCCACGAGATTCGGTGGCAGGTCCTGTTGCGCAGCGATGAGAAACTCCAGGTTCTTACCTTGAGCCTTCTGACTGACAATCGACGATAGATTGTCGAGCACATCCTCAAGCCGGAAGTCCGTCTTCTCCATGTCCAGCTTGCCGGCCTCGATTTTTGAGAAATCGAGAATGTCATTAACGATGCCGAGAAGAGACTGGGCGGCCGCCTTTGTTTTCGTCAGGTAGTCACGCTGCTTGGGTGTCAAGTCCGTCTTCAGCGCTAGATGGGTCATACCGAGGATGGCGTTCATCGGTGTGCGGATCTCGTGGCTCATGTTGGCGAGGAAGTCTGACTTGGCCCTCGTGGCGGCCACGGCCTTCTCCTTCGCAGAGACGAGCTCTGCCCCCAGCCGCTTGCGTTCCGTAATATCTTCCTGCAACGCGGCCACATACTGTGGTCTGCCCTCCGTATCGCGGAGCAGAGAGAATCTGACACTCGTAACGACGATGCGGCCGTCTTTGTGAACTAAGCGTTGTTCCCATTGGTTCTCTTCACGCTTCCCCTGAACGAGTTCGGCATATCGTTCCGCGCAGGAGGCGCGCTCATCCGGATGAGTAATCTCGTCCCATTTCTCCAGGTGGCTTAGTTCCTTTTCGGTGTAACCCAATATCTCTTGCAACGCGCGGTTGGGAAAAATTTCCTGTGTATCAATCTTGAAGAAGCTGATCCCGATCTGGGCATTCTCGAAAATGGAGCGGAAGAGCTGCTCGCTTGCCTGTAGAGCTTCCTCGGCACGCTGGCGTGCGATGCGAATGCTGTTTGCATTCTGCGGGACAACCGATCGCAGTAGCTTGTCCTCGTCATCCTTCGTCGTCACTAGTGAGACTCCGAGTATCTGGCGCGTATGACCGTCTGAGAAGGGGATTTTGAAACCATCGGGGCCCGTGTTCGGAAGCCCATGCTCGCAGTACCTCGCGAAATTGTGATATTTCCTCTGTTCGCTGTCCGCAATGACCGGAGAGCCTGTTGCTTCAAACCGCCCAATGGTGTCGCGAGTCAATCTTCATAGAGACGAGCGAGGATAGGATCATCCGCACCGTCGCTCCTTGCGACCCTCTCGATGAGGTCAATGGGTCTTGGGATACTGCCAATTGGCTCGGGGGTATGATGATTGGCGTAGGCTTAGCCATACTTACCGCCCTTTCACGTCCGAGGCACGCTCATCGAGATGAGTAATCTTGTCCCATTTTTCTCCACATGGCTTCGTTCTTCCTCGGTGTAACCCAACATTTCGCGCATGGCACGGTTAGAAAAATGTTCCCGGCGATCAATACTAAAGACTGATCCCAATCTGCGCATTCTCGAAAATCGACCGGAAGAGCTGTTCGGTCGCCTGCACGCTGTTTTTGGCAAGTTTGCGCACCGTTTCTCTTTCCAATAGGTGCAGCCTAACAAACTACGCTATCGTGATCGCGGACCAACCGGTACTGGCAAAAGCAACAGATTTGAACCATCCAGACTCGCTGCGAATGATCTACCGAGGGGGCTCCAAAATTGGGAGATGGATCGCACCGGCTTTTCCACCTACTGGTGCGCAGGCTGGTATTCGTCGTGCCAAAATGATTCCTTTTCGGCACGGGCCGCCGCGATTGAGCGTAACCTCAACCTTCCCGCACCTTTACCCCGCCGAAAATCTACCCCGACTCTTCCTTGTCGAAATCCACGTTTACCTTCTGTCCCCAGGCGCTTACCACGACTACAAAAACGGTGACGACACTAAAATTGCAAACCGCTTCATAGACTAAGGTTGGGTCATTGGGATTGAGACTGGCATAGTTGACAGTAGGAAAAGCGTGCCGGCCCCACTCAAAATGAAGCCTGAACAGAACCCCACCCAAGGTTTGGGATAGCTGTCATTTTAGGGAGGACCTAGCATCAGGCCTCGATCCGCCTGGCAAGACGCAGCCGGGGGACAAACTTTTGGCAGACGATATCCCATGAAGCGCTCCCTCTTGTCGCGAGTTTTACGTCCACCACTCGTCTCCGTCGCATTGCTGATTGGGACGCTTCTGTTGCTAGTGCCGTCCCCTGCGATGGGGCAGTTGGGCGGTGAAAACCTGCGCGGCGATTACGGTATGAAATCGGGGTCGCAAGGGCCGCCCGGTTTCTATCTCGGAGATATCTTTGTATTTCTACCGCACCGATACAGTAAAAAAACTGAACGGTGACGATCTGTCGAGGTCACCCGCCATCGATATTTTTGGCAACATCATCCTGAGCAGCTACGTGACCAAGAAAAAGGTTCTTGGTGCCAACTATGCGTTTACGGTCGCTCTCCCCATCCTGAACGCCGAACTCGCGCTGCCTTCGTGGACGTGGGAACGCAGACATGGGGTCTTGCAGATATGTACATCAAGCCGCTCGAGCTGGGCTGGCACTTCAAACACGCTGATGCGATCGTGGGGTACGCCTTCTTTGCTCCGACCGGACGTTACACCGCCGGCGCCAACGACAATACTGGTTTGGGCACTACAAGATCCGAAGTTCAGCGGCCGGATTCCTGGCAGCGCGGTGGAAGCGATTGCGAAAAGCGAGAACGTCAGCGTCGACGACCTGATGTTGAGTTTGCTGCCGCTCGCACGGAGCTATTCGCGTGCACCCATTTCCAACTTCTTCGTTGGCGTCACGGTGCGTGGAGCCAGCGGAAGTCTCTATTTGGGAGCGAATATCGAGATTTCCGGCCAGTGTCTTGGATTCGCCGTACACGCCGAACAATCAGCTCTGTCGAACGCGTACATGAACTCCGAGCAGTCCGTCACATCGCTAGCAGTCGCAGGTGGCGCTCCGTGCGGCCACTGCCGCCAGTTCATGGAAGAAATGTCGCCGGCCGGAGAAATTCTGATTCTGATCCCGAATCAGCCGGCTTCAAAACTGGCCTCGATCTTGCCCGCGGCTTTCGGCCCCGCAGCTCTAGGGGCGACCCAGGGAGCCCTGCCAGTCCGGAAAGCGAGTTTGTCCCTCACAAGCGAGCCTCCCGATACTCTGGCCACCGCAGCCCTCGTCGCAGCCTGCAGGTCCTATTCTGTGGCGATCGCGGATGTGAATGGTGACGGGAAGCCTGACATAGTCGTGGCTAATACCGGAGGCGGAAATAACGGTAACGGATCAGTGGGCGTCCTGCTAGGTAATGGGGATGGAACTTTCCGGCCAGCGATGACCTACGACTCGGGCGGCCAAGGCCCCGATTCCGTAGCGGTTGCAGACGTCAACCTGGATGGAAAGCCGGATCTCCTTGTGGCAAATGGCTGCTTCGGCATCAACTGCACAAGCGGCCCATGGATCGGCGTGCTGTTAGGCAACGGCGATGGCAGTTTCCAACCGGCCGTTACTTATGACAATGGCGGGTTATTCCCCAAGGCCATAGCGACCGCGGATGTAAACGCCGACGGCAAACCAGATATGCTAGTGGCGAACTTCTACCCCTATTCACTTGAACCGCTTTCAGTAGGCGTTCGCCTGGGCAATGGGAATGGTACTTTCCAGTCAGTGGTCAACTACGGCACGGACAGTCCTAACGGCGCCTCTTCGGTGGTAGCCGCTGACGTAAACCTGGATAGCAAGCCTGACCTCCTCGTCGCGAATTATTCTATTGGAGGAGTAGGGGTGTTGCTAGGCAACGGCAACGGTACATTTCAGCCGGTGGCGACGTATACCTCGGGCGGGTCCGACACCGGTGGACCCGGACTCGCAGTCGCAGATGTGAACGGTGATGGTAAACCAGATCTCCTCGTGGCCAATTATGCTGGCTACTGTGCACCCATTTGCGAAGGAGCAGTGGATGTGCTCTTGGGCAACGGTGATGGAACTTTTCAGTCCGTAGTGAGTTACAGTTCCGGGGGTAGTTATGGGCCCAATCGGTTGCGGTGGCTGACCTAAACGACGATGGGAAGCCAGATGTGGTGGTGGCGAACGCCGAAACATCAGTGTCTTTTGGGGGGCCTGGCATCGTTGCGGTGCTGCTGAATAACACCGCAGACACTCCACCCGTGATTATGATTGCTGTTACTCCGAAGGTCTTGCGGCCACCAAACGGACGAATGGTTCCTGTCACGGTATTCGGGACCATCACTGACTCGGCCTCAGGAGTGAACGCAACGACCGCGACTTACGCCGTGAAAGATGAATATGGCCTCGTCCAGCCATCTGGAGCTATCACCCTTGGCCCCGGAGGAGCGTATTTATTTGTCGTTTATCTCCAAGCGTCACGTCGGGGCTCGGATTTCAACGGGCGTCATTACAGGATCACGGTTCGAGCGACAGACAACGCGGGGAATATCGGTTCCAAAAGTACCGTTGTGACCGTTCCGCATCGAAGTCCCGAATGTGGATTCTCTGAGCGAAAGCTCTCGCGAGAGTCCGACACTGACCATCGCGGGCTAGATCAACACTGTAGCGATGATCGTGACGATGATTGACCCGAGCAAGTCGGCGACCTGAGCGAGCACGACGTCGTCATTGATCGCGGCGAAGTCCGCAAACGAAAGAAAGGACCGTCCAAGCAATTCAGCGACGCGTTCGGTCACACCCCGCTTTCAATAGAGGAGAAGATCCCTTGGAATTGCCGCCAACTCGTCATCGGCTCTTGGGGCGTACGGAATTGCGGAATGGAATTTGCCTTCTGCCTGGATTCGGACAGAGTTGTGATGCTCATGCCCGGTCCATCGCGGGACAGATAGAACCTTCTTAAGGGCGTTGTCAAACGTAGCGTACTCACCCTGCTCGTTCTTGGCGGAAGGTTGGGGTGATTCGCCACGACTCGCTCCTAGAAAGCGAGTTTAGGCGACGTGTGTGCGCCCAGTCAATCGGTATGTTTGGCAGCATCGCTAGTCCGATCACTTTTTTGCGGACTGCCCAGACAGGAGCGTCGCATGGCTGTTTTCGTCGCGGGTCTGGATGAAAGCGCTGGCAAGAATCAGAAAGCTATGTTTTTGTTCGGTGGCTGGATTGCACCCGAGGACGATTGGTCGCGTTTTTTTGCGCAAGCGTGGCAGGAGCAGGTACTCGATGGCCCACCGCGAATTCCATATCTTCACATGACAGAGATTCGCAGTCCTAAATGGCGCGAACAGTACGGCATCTCGAGATTACAAGCTGAAGATCGTATTGACAACGCGATTCATCTCTTAGACGTGATGGGGAGTTTATATCCGATCGGCATTCGAGTTGACGCTAGCTTTCTCCGTGATCGCTTCTCGGAAATAAAAGTTAAACCTCTTCGACGCAAAGCTACCCCTAGACGATTCGAACCGGAGTACATCTGCTTTCTCGCATATTCATGGGTTGTCTTGAACTATCTCAATATCTTCCATCCAGAAGCCGAAAAGGTGGATTTCATAGTGGAGCGCAACGGAGCAACCACAAGACACATTCAGGATTTTCATGAGACCCTCGGGCAAGCCCTAGAAGCACAGGGCAACCCCCCTTTGGCGTCTCTCGTGGGCGAAATGATTCCAGGTGGCAAAGATCGTGTTCCTCTGCAAGCAGCAGATGTCCTCTGCTGGCACACCGCCCGTGCTCAGAATCCGGAAAGTATGGCTCTATCAGATGCACGCCGTTATATCGTTTTCGCTCGGCGCAAGGGTACTTATGAGGAAGTCAATAATGAGCAACTTGCTCAAATGGCAGAAGCGCTCGGCGTATAAAGTTTTCGTGTCTAGTCCCTGTCACGGCAACTTCATGGCTTACGAATGCCGCAAAGCTCCGGGAGATTGCATTTATTGATTGACCGACTTATGACAAAGAAATCTGACAGTTTGTAAAAGCGGGTCCCTTGCTTCGGTCCTATAGCAGAGATGGCTGTGGGCCCCTATGATGGTGGCATTTTGTAGATGTCACTCGGACCAGCCTAACTGCTGGAGCAACTGTTGGAATCGCCGATCGGAGCGGATCTCGTCGAAGGCGGGTTCGACTTTCATGTAGGTGAGGTTGCTTTCGCGCTCCTTATACGCCCGTTCCAGTGCTGCGAGGGCTTCCTCCTTCCGCTCGAGTTGGGCATAGATTAACGCAATGTTGTACGCCGACACGTACGCGTGTTTGGACACTTCCTGGAGACCTTCTAGCGAGCCTTGCAAAAGTCCCGCGTACCCGGATTTGCTGTAGTCCTGGCCGATTGTTGACGCGAGGTCGGGAGCACCAGCAAGTGCCAAGACCTTCTGCCGCTCGGCCGTGGCCTCTCTGTACATCTCATTTTGAGCATACGCTCTCTCGAGTGCCTGCTGCGCCGGAAGGAATGTTGGATCCATTTCCGACGTCTTCTGCAGTTGCGCGATAGCACTGTCGTACTCGTGGGCAAAATAGAGCTGCCGTCCGACACCGGTATTGATGAGCGACGAAAGCGGATCCAGTTGTTGTGCTTTCTTCAGCTCCAGCTTGGCTTCCTCGAAGTGCCCCATTCTTGTAAGGAAATCACCGTACCACTGGTGAGCAGTAGCGGAGTTGGCATTGAGCTGAATCGCTCGCTTGAATTCGTTCTCAGCTCCCGCCCAATCCCAATCGTGGTTCATGCGAACCAAGGCCAGCGAGACATGCGCTTCGGGTAGCTGCTCGTCAATTTTGATGGCTTGCATGGCCGCCTGTTTTGCATTCCCCCACACGCGATTGGGGGTGTCGAACCCAAAATAACCCAGAAAATTGTTGGCGTCCGCCAAGCCACCGTACGCCAGGGCGTAATTCGGGTCTTTCTCAACGGCCTGATTGAAATAACCGATTGCCTTCCGGAGTCCTTCTTCCCCCGTCCACTTGTTCCAGTAGAAAAGGCCTTGTAGATAAAGCTGATAGGCCTCCGAGTTCTCGGTGTACTGCTTTGTTAGTTGTCGTTTCTCCTCGGTTGTCAACTTTAGTCCTAATTGGCGAGCAATAGCAGATGCGATCTCGTTCTGGAGGGTCGCGACCTCGGGAACTCTTCGTCGGTATTGCTCAGTCCAGACCTGCTCGCCGTTGCTCTTGTTTATCATCCGAATTATCACTTGGATGGTATCCGCACGCTTGGACAGGCGGCCGACAACCACGGCCCTGACATGGAGCTTTGCCTGCACGTCGACCTCTCGGCCTTTGTAGCTGAACGTGGTGCTGCGTGCCATAACCCGCAGCCGGGAAAGATGCGACAGGTGATTGATTATTCCTTCAGTGATGCCGTCTGCAAGGTAGTGCAGGTCTGGAGCAGCAGCCCCCTGTATCGGCTCAGCCAATACCAGCGGCAGGACAGCGACCGACACGTCGTTTGGGGGGCGATGAGCGACGTAGTACGCACCTAAGGCGAGCGCTCCGATCAGCGCGACAACCATTACTGCTACCGACCACCATCTCTTCACAGTCGGCCTTACGGCGGGACGGACTCGATTCCGGTGTAAGTCAGTGTCACGTTTTAAACGCTGCAGGTCGGCCCTGATCTCGCCGGCCGACTG
>AR_comb_assmDRAFT_10120079_pt1 | contig 11501 bp, 3 predicted proteins | sample ArasoioldDNA_FD_10543 | JGI IMG/M metagenome (IMG submission 10543) | reverse complement strand
GCCGAGACCTTGGTGACGTTCCCGAGGCCGGGCACCGAAGTTGGTTGGGAGTGGTTGGCCAGGGTGCCGTCACCGAGCTGGCCGCTGCCGTTGTCGCCCCATGCCCACACCGACCCGTCGTCCTTCACGGCGACGCTGAACACGCCTCCCGCCGAGAAGTCGCGAACGCCGGTGAGGACGGCGAAATTGTTGTCGGTCCCGATGCCACGGCCGAGCTGGCCGCAACAGTTGTTTCCCCATGCGACGAGCGTGCCGTCTGCGCGGCGCGCGAGATTGTGGCCGAGGCCCGCGGCGATCTTGTTCACGCCGGACAGACCCGGCACCGGCGCCGGCGTCGAACGCCCGAACGGCGTGTCGTCGCCGAGCTGTCCGTCCTGGTTCAAGCCCCACGCCCACACCGTGCCGTCGGCGGCGAGCGCGAGGGTGTGGGCATCGCCGGCCGCGACCGCGGTGATGCCCGCGAGCCCCGGCACCCGTGTCGGCGTGGACCGCGTCAGGGGAGCGCCGTCGCCGAGCTGCCCGCTGTCGTTGCTTCCCCACGTCCACAGGCTGCCGTCGCTCTTGCGCACGAGCGCGTGGCCGTCGTGACCCTGGCCCGCCGAGATGCGATCGACGCCGGAAATCGTGACTTGCACGGGCGTCGAGCGAGCGATGAAGGTTCCGTCGCCCAGGTATCCGGTGTCGTTGTGCCCCCACGCCCACAGCTTGCCGTCGCGCGTCTTCGCGAGCGAGAACGAGTCGCCCGCGGAGATCGCGTCCACGTCGGTGAGATTGCTCACCTTGCCGGGCGTGGCGCGGTCGACGCCCGATCCATCGCCCAGCTGGAAGCCGCTGCCGGCATATCCCCATGCCCACACGGTTCCGTCTCCCATCAGCGCGAGCGCGAAGGAGTCGCCGGCGGAAATCTCCGTCGCGCTGCCCGGCAGGCCGAGCACCTGCGTGGGCGACGTCGAATCGGAGAAGGTGCCGTTGCCCAGCTGACCGTTGGAGTTCCTGCCCCAGGCCCATACGCTACCGTCGGATTTCAGCGCGAGCGTGAAGTCCCCCGCCGCGGAGATCTTCGTGACACCTGCGAGGCCCGGCACCGGAGACGGCGTGAGCTGGTCGCTCGTCGTGCCGTTGCCGACCTGCCCGTTGGAGTTGTAGCCCCAGGTGAAGACCGCGCCGTCGACGCCGCGCAGCGCGACGGAGTGGTGCAGGCCCGCCGCGACGGCGGTGATGCCGATGATCCCCGGAACCTGCACCGGCGTGTCCTGGGCGTTCATGTTGCCGTTGCCGATCTGGCCGTGGTCGTTCGCGCCCCACGCCCACACCGTGTTGTCCACGGCGAGCCCCAGGGCGTGATATTTCCGGCCCGAGATCGTGCGCATCGCCGGCAGCGCCGCAATGCGCGCGGGCGTGGAGCGATCCGTCCCGATGCCGTCGCCGAAAGCGAGGGCCGCTCCCCATCCCCACGCCTTGCCGTCCGGCGCGATCGCGACCGAATATCCCTCGGCCGCCAGAACGTCGATCGCTCCGGCGAGCGCGTCGAGCGTCAGCGGCAGCGGCACCGCGGATTTGATGCGCCGCCCCAGGCCGAGCTGCCCGGCGTGATCGTCGCCCCACGTGAACACGGTGCCGTCGCGCGCGAGCGCGACGCTGTGGTGAACGCCCAGGCTCACGGCGGGCTCGGCGGCTCCGACGCCGCACGACGCGTACACGAGGAATCCGACGATCGCGATCGGGAACCGGGATCGCGCCGACACGCTACAGCTTCTCCAGCTCCACGGCGCCCTGCCAGGTCGGTGCGGGCGCGACGATGCGGCAGCGCGCGATGCGCTCGATGTAGACCGCGGAGACGCCGTCCTCGGGATGGCGCTTGAGGATCTCCTGCCAGGTGAGCTCGCTCTCTTCCCAGCGGCGGGCGCGATACGCGGCGACGGCAAGCTCGGTCATCTCGTTCAGCGCGCCATCCTGGCTCGGCGTGTAGATGTCCACCGCCTCCGACTTGCCCTTCACGATCACGCGGTCGACGAGGCGCAAAGGCACGCCGCCGCCGACCTTGCCGGCCGTGTCGCCGCTCAGCAGGATGCCGGTGCCGTAGAGCTTGTTCACGCCCTCCAGGCGCGCGGCGAGGTTCACGCCGTCGCCGATCGCGGTGTACTCGAAGCGATCCGCGGCGCCGAGGTTGCCGACGACGGCGACGCACGAGTGGATGCCGATGCGCATCGCGATCTCCGGCAGGCCCTGCGCGCGCAGGCGCTCGCGCAGCTGCGCGATGTCCTCCTGCATCTCGCAGGCCGCGCGCACCGCGTGCAGCGCCTGCTCCTTGTCGTCGACGGGGGCGCCCCACATCGCCATCACCGCGTCGCCCATGAACCGGTTCACGGTGCCGCCGTTGCTCTTGATGATGGCGGTCGCGCCGGTGAAGTGCATGTTGAGGATCTTCGCGACCTCCTCGGCGCCGAGGCGCTCTGACAGCGTCGTGAAGCCCTTCAAGTCGGTGAACAGCAGCGTCACCTCGCGCCGCTCGCCGCCGAGCTTGAGGCGCTCGGGATGCTCGAGCACGTGGTCGACGACCTCGGTGGACACGTAGAGCGAGAACGCGCGGCGGATCTCGTTCTTGCGGTATTGCTCGGCGATGAACACGACCGCGCCGAAGACGAGATAGGTCGCGGCCACGCTCCCCATCGCCGAGAACACCGGCAACCACACGCGCATCTTCGTGAAGAGCAGCCAGTCCACGGCCGCGATGACGAGGAGCAGGCCGACGCCGACGAGCGCGCTCAGCATCGGGCGCCAGCGTCGCATCGCCCAGGCCCCGGCGCCGACGGCCGCGATGAGCAGCAGGATGCGCGACGAATCCGGCGCGGGCGAGAACGAGTCGCCGCGCACGACGCTCTCGAGCGCGTTCGCGTGGATCTCGGCGCCCGGCGTGAGCCAGCCGGTCGTCGAGGTGAACGGCGTATAGAAGAGGTCGGCCTGCGCGGCGCGCTGGTCGGTCGATGCGCGCAGGTCGCGCCCGACGATGATGATGTTGTCCTGCAGCGCGCCGGCCGGCAATCCGTCGAGCACCTGGTAGTACGGGATGTACGGGAACGTGTGGTCCGGCCCGGCGTAGCGGATCATCGCCTTGCGGTCGGGCTCGCCGACCTCGAGCATTCCCGGGTGGGCCTGGTTCACGCGCCTGAGCATCACGCGCCAGAAGACGTCGTCGCCCTGGGGAAGCGCGCGCAGCACGAAGTCGCTGTCGAAATTGACGCCGGCGAATGCGCTCGTCCCGCCGGCGCGGCGCAGCTGCTCGAGCGGCTCGACGCGCGTGAGCTGGCGGCCGTGCGACGTCTCCTCGTACACCTTGTCGGCGGCGAGCACGACGTTGCCCGCCTTGGCGATCGCGTCGGCGAATGCGGTGTCGTCCTTGGGGCCGGCGTTCGACGGCACGTCGAAGATCATGTCGAACACGATCAGCATCGCGCCGGCCTGGTTTAGCTTCTCGATGAGCTTCGCGTGGGTCGCCCGCGGCCACGGCATCTGCATGCCCATCGCGCCGACGGAGGCTTCGTCGAGGGCGACGATGGTGATCGGCAGGCTGGACTTCATCGGTGCGGTGCGCACCGTGAGGATGTCGAATCCCTTCAGCTCCAGGTCCTGCCAGGCGGGGACGTACGAGAGCGCGGCGAAGACGACCACGACGGCCGCGGCGATGAGGACCGTGACCTTGGCAGGCAGCGCCGCGGACGCTTTTTCGAGCATGTCCCTTAGAAGCGGTAGCTCACGATGATCCCGAATATATCGGAGACGTCCTTCTTCAGGAGGTTGAGGCCGTAAATTTCGGCCGACCAGCGCTTGTCCGGGGTCTCCCAGAACACATTCGCCTGGGCGTCCCAGCCCGTTCGGAGCACTTGCGTATTCGCCTCGTCCGTGAATCGCTGCGTGCGGTAGACCGCCTGCAGCGTGACGAACGTGTGCCAGCCGGGCGCGACCGTGCCGCCGACGTTCAGCTGGTGCCGCGGCAGGTACGGGATCTTCGCGTTCTGCGGGATGCCGCGCGCGGCGAAGTTCGGGTCGGTGTTCTCGCTCTCGGTGTAGGTGTAGTAGGCGCGCAGCCCGATCCGCGGCGTCACGATGCGCTCGAAGGCCACGCTCGTGCGCACCACCCTGCCCTCCGAATAGACCGGCAGGTCCTCGAGCTGGTCGGGCTTCGGCGGCGGCGCGAGCGCGCGGTTGCGCAGGCGGTCGAGGTTCGTCACGTCGGAAGCCGTGTTCTGCACGCCGTCGAGCGGCGAGACGAGGTTGTGCACGCGGCTGCCTTCGACGAAGACGGTCGCGAACGTGCGCGCGGCGTCGCTCCACTCGAGCTGGCCGCGGCACTGGTCGAGCTGGCCGCCCGCGTAGACGAGCTGGTCGCTCAGCGGCATTCCCGCGATCGCGACCGGCGCGAGCGTGTCGAGGCTCGTGGGGCGGATCCACCGCCGGCACGCGGCGCGAGCGAGCGACGCGGGCGCGAAGCGCCACACGGCACCGACCATCGGCTCGACCTTCTTCGGCCGGTAGGTCTCGGTCACCGGGATCGGCGCGCGTTGAGCGCCCAGCGTCACCAGGATGTCGCGGTCCTTGCGGTACTCGCTGTAGCCGGCGCCGAGCTCCAGGCGCAGGTCCGGCCCGAGCCATCGTCCCATTGCGTAGATGCGATCCGAGCGGTCATGATCCGTTTGGTCTACGCGGTCCGTCGGTACTGTGATCGACGCCGTGTGGAAGGCGTTGTCCTGCAGAAGGAGCTTCGGCGTCTTCGTGCGCGCCGTCTCCGCGCCCCACGTGAGCTCAAGGTCGTCGCGTATGTAGAAGGTGTGCCGCAGTCCGAGGTCCTCGTTGCGCGGCTTGTACGTGAAGTGCGTCGCCTGGAAGAAGGTCGCCGTCGAGCCGATGATGGTCGCCGCCTGCTCCGAGGTCGCGTCCTGGTCGCCGGCGCCGCCCTTGAGCCAGATCGCGGAGCGCGCGTTCGGCGCGTACCGCAGCCCCGCGTCGACGCGGTTCGCGGTGCCGTCGATGCGATCGAAGATGCCGGTCTTGTTCTGCTCGCCGAGGTCCGCGTCGACCTTGAGGCGGTTCGCGTAGACGAAGGCGGAAAGCTCGTGCGTCGGCTTGATGCCGGCGGCGACGGTGAAGGTCTTGCCGCGAGCCGAGAATGCCGTGTCGCGCGGATCGATCTTCGTGTCGATGTACTCGCCGAAGAACGACACCGGGACGTGGCTCGTGTCGAAGCCGTTGATGGTGGCGACGGGCTCGACCAGCCGCAGGTCGTCGCTCTGGTTGTAGCGCAGCGACACCGTGCCGTAGATTCCCGGCTGCGCGATGAGCGACTGGAAGCGGTTCGACGCGCCGAACACGATCGGGTCGGTGATGAAGCCCTGCATCAGCTCGGCGCGCTTGTCGAAGTCGCCCGGGTAGCGATCGGCGAGGAAGAGGTGGCTGCCGCCCCAGAACGGCAGGTACGACTCGTGCGCGGCGCTGCGCGCCCAGCCCTCGAGCCCCATGAACGCGAGCGGCGTGCCGACGTTCGCCACGCCGCGCTGGTTGTCGGCGACCTGGTTGAGCGATTTCACGAAGGGCAGCCGCGCGAGCGCTTCCTGCGCTTCCGCGACCGCGAGCCCGGGCTCGATGCGATCCAGGCGGATGATGCTCATCAGCAGGTGCGGCAACGGGTCGTTCGGGTCGAGCTCCTGCGCGCGCGTGAGCTCGAAGAGCGCTGCGGGGTCGCTGCGCGTGCGGTAGTACGCGGCCGCGAGGTAGACGTGCGCGCGCGCGTAGCGCGGCTCGATCGCGGTCGCCTTCTGCAGCGCTTCGAGCGCGGCCTCCGTGTTGCCCGCCTTGAGCTCGACGATGCCCAGGCCGGTGAGCGCGACGTAGTTGTCCGGCTGCAGCGCGAGCGCTTCCTGCAGCTGCCCGCGCGCGGCGGCGAGATTGCCGGCGAAGCTCTCGACGGTGCCGAGCTCCGCGCGATAGCTCGCGTCGGTCGCATCCAGCGTGATGGCTTTCGCGAGGTCGCTGCGCGCCTCGCGCACGTCCTCGCGCTCGCCCTCGACCGCGCCCAGGCCGTACCAGCCGCGCGCATCGGTCGCGGCAAGCTGCGCGGCGCGGCCGTACGCGGCGAGCGCTTCGCGCGCGAGGCCTTCGTGGCGCGCGACGTCGCCTTGCGCGATGAGCGCGTCGACCGAGTCGGGGCTCTTCGCGAGCGCGGCCGCCGCGCGGGAGCGCGCCGTGCCGGCGTCGTCGTCGAGCAGCGCGATGCGCGCCGCCGAGACGTCGAAACGCGAATCCTGCGGATAGCGAGCGGATCCTCTCGCGAGCGCGTCGCGGGCGGCCGCATATTCGCCGCGATACACCTCGAAGTCGGCGAGAAGCAGGTAGGCGACGGCGGGCGCGTCACCGGCGCCGGCGAGCGCGCGCGTGCGCGAGTAGGCATCGGCGAGCTGCTGGTCGCGGATCATCGTCACGATCTGCCCCAAGCGCGCGTCCTTCGGATCGCGCGACTCGGCGTAGCGGCGCGGATCCACCGTGAAAGACGTGACCCACTGGATGCGCTTGCGCGAGGTGCCGAGCAGGAGCTTCACCGGCGCCTTGCCCTTCTCGGCGCGCGCCAGTTCATTGGGTCGGACGGTCACGGCGCCCTGCTCGTTGGAAAGCTCGACCTCGCCGCTGAAGACCGCGAGCTGCGTGCTGTTCTCGTCGACCACGAGCTCCCAGTCGGTGCCGCGCACCGCGGCGAGCGCCGAGCTGGTGCGGATCTGCAGGCCGCCCTGCGAGGTCTTTTCCTGCGTCCACACGCGGCCGCGGTTGATCTCCATGATCGTGCCGGGGCTCTGCGGCGTGGCGACCTTGATGACGTGGAACTCGCTGTTCGGGCCGAGGTTGATGGTGCTGCCGTCCTTGAACCGCAGCGCCATGCGGCTCATGTCGAGCGTCTGCACCCAGTCGAGGTTGAAGAGGTCCTGCTTCACCTTCGCCGGCGCCCACGAGCGCTGCTGGCCGGGGCGGTATTCCCCCTTGCCGACGATGCTCGCGATCGAGCCCTCGGGACTCTGCGCCGCGGCGCCCGCCGAGGCGAGCACAAGGACGGCAGCTGCGATCAGCGCGCCACGATGCATTGTTCTTCTCCCTGGAAACGGCTTTTCGCTATTTTCACCGCGTACGGCCCGCGGAACAACAGATTCGATGCGAAAAATTACGCACCGGCCCGGTCGAAAATCCGTCCCGCCGAATCCCTCGCGTCAGAATCGTTGTCGGCGTAGCGCCGTGGTGCGGCCGTTCGGCAGCGTCATGACGGCCGTGTCGGGCCCCTGGAATTGCACCGTCACCGGAGCGACGTGGTCGCTCACCTGGATCGCGGGACGCAGCGGGCCGGTGAGCGTCTGCCCGTTCGCATACTGCCACCAGTTGCCGCTGAACGATTGCGCGTTCGGCGTCGGATAGACCGCGATGTACCAGATCGGCTGCCCGGCGTCGTCGTACATGTAGCCGGCGAGATCGGCCGAGCCGTTCTGCCATTCGATGAAGAATCCGCGCCCGTCCTCCTGGGGGTTCCACCACCAGCCGCTCTCGGGCTGGTTCGGCTGCGCTTGCGCGGCGAGGCCGTTCGCCGCGAACTCGAAGCGCTGGATCGGCACGCTCCCGCCGGGCCAAAGCATCGTTCCGTGCGTCGCGTCGTTGAACGTGAGCGTGACGGGACCGGCGCCGAGGACGTGCGGGAATCCCGGGTACGCTCCGCCGAGCGTCTGTCCCCCGGAGGCGCCGAGCAAATCGCTCTGGAAGAACGAGCCGTCGAGCGACGTGGCGCCGGACGACACGTTCCACGTCGCGCGCCCCGACTGGTCGTAGAGATACGCGGCGAAGAAGAGGTGGTTGCCCTGCACCTCGATCGCATAGCCGCGCCCGCCCTCGGCGGGATTCCACCACCAGCCGGTCTGCGGCGCCTGCGGTTGGCACGTGAACGTGCCCGGCTCGCCCTGGCCGACGACGCTGCGATTCGTGCCGTTCCTGAACATGACGTTGCCGTCGGCGCCGTAGCCGACGTAGAACACCGCGCCGCCGATCTGCGCGATCGCCTGGCCGTTGAGGATCGTGACCGCCTGGCCTTGCGACGAAAGCACGCCGGAGACGTACGCCTGCAGCGTCGACGGAGTCACCGAATGCAGCTCTCCGGCGGCGTTCAGCTGCGCGAGCACGCATTGCACGGGAGCGTCCTTCGCCACCGGCGCGTCCTTCACCAGGTTCGACGGCGCCAGCGCGAACGTGTAGACATTGGCGACGCTTCCGGCGTCGCCGCCGAACTGGATCGTGGCGACGACGTTGGTGAGCGACCCGGTCGCGAACACCGGGAACACCGGCACCTTGTCGGGCGGCGGCGTGAAGCCGTCCTCCAACGTGAGGTCGAGGTAGCCGGTCGAGCGCTCGCCGAGCACGAGCTGCGGAGAATTGCGCTGCGCGAGCGTGCCGTCGCCGATGCGCCCGGATCCGTTCAGGCCCCAGCAAACGACGCCGCCGCCGGTGATGACGGCGCACGTGTGGAAACGGCCCGCGGAGACCGCCAGCACGCCGCTCGTCATTCCCGGCACGTCCACCGGGAACATGCGATTGGTCGTCGTATGGTCGCCGAGCTGTCCTTCGCTGTTGCGGCCCCAGCACTTGAGGCCGCCGCTTCGGGTGAGCGCGCAGGTGTGCGCGCCCCCGGCCGAGATGGCGGCGACGTTCGTGAGCCCGATCACGTCGTTGGGCGCGTAGACGTACGTGCCGACGCCGTTGTTGCCGGTTTCGCCCTGCGCGTTGGCGCCCCAGCAGCGGACGATGCCCGCCGCGAGCAGCGCGCAGCTGTGCGCATCGCCCGCCGCGACCGCGACGACGCCGCTCGCGAGTCCGCTCACGTCCACCGGAACCAGACGATTCAGGGGCGTCCCGTCGCCGATCTGGCCCTCGGCGTTGCGGCCCCAGCACTTGACGCCGCCGGTGCCCGTGACCGCGCACGTGTGCGACTTGCCGACCGCTGCCGCCGAAACGTTGACGCCGAGACCGGCGACGTCGAGCGGCAAGGACACGTTGAAGGTCGCGCCGTTGCCGAGCTGCCCGTCGGCGCCGCGGCCCCAGCATTTGAGCAATCCATTGAGCGTCACGGCGCACGCGTGATCGGCGCTCGGCCCGGCGGCGATGCTCGCGGCGTTCGGCAGGTTGAACACGATCACGGGCAGGTAGCTGGTCGCGCCGGTGCCGTCGCCGAGCTGCCCGTAGGTGTTGTCGCCCCAGCAGTGCACGGCGCCGCCGGAAACGATCGCGCACATGTGCGATTGCCCGGACGCGATCGACCGCGTGCCGAGCGCGGCGCCGATGACGTTCACCGGGACCGTGCTGTAGAACGAGGCGCCGCGGTAATCGCCGAGCTGGCCCAGCGTGTCGTCGCCCCAGCATTTGACGCCGCCGGCGGTCGTGAGGCCGCAACTATGCGAGCCGCCGGCCGCGACCATGGCGGCGTTGATCGGCAGCGACGCGGCGGGATTGCCGGCAATCACCAGCGTCGACGCGTACGGCCCTTGCCCCGACGTGTTGCTCGGCGTGAGGTAGATCGGCATCGACTGCCCGGGTTGCGCGCCGTTGAACTGGATGACGGCGGTTTGCGAAGCGCGGCCCCCGAGGATCGTGTTGTAGCCGAGGAACTCGCGCGCGTCCCACTGGACCGACGTCGCCGCGGGAGAGCAATCCGCGGTCACCGTGAAGACGGTTCCGGGCGTCAATGCCTGCGGAGCATTGGAGACGACCCTGCAGATCGGCACGCCGGGCGACGCCCCGACGAGGTTGATCGACATCGTCTTGCCGCCGGCGGGACCGTTCACGACGACGCTGTAACCGACCGTCTGGCCCGCGGCGGGCGCGATCACCTCGATGCGCTGCGTCGTCTGGCCGGTGCTCCATGAATAACTCGCGCCGGCGATCACGGGAGGCGGAAACTGGCCGGTGCCCTCGCAGTACACGCCCAGCGTCACTCGCGAGCCGGGCTCCCGCAGGTTGTCCGGGATGAACGCGCCGATGATCGCGCCGCCGCCGGGAAGGAAGGCGTCGAGGTAGTAATTGTCGATCGAGCAGCCGACCTGCGCGCGCGCTCCCGTGCTCGCGCCGCAAAGCGCGAGCGTCGCGGCGAGCGCCGTCAGCATCCTGCGCAGGCATCCTCCCGCTTCCACGTCGTCTCCTAGAACAATTGCCGCGTGATCGTTTTCGTGGCGCTCGCGCCGTTCACGGTGTAGCTCAGCGTGGCATTGTTCGCGTCGGTGAAATTCACGCTCACGCTGCCGGCCGTGAACACCTGCACCTGGTTCGGATTGAAGGCCGGGCCGAACGCCGGGCCGGTCGTGCGCAGCAGGCTGCTCGCGCATGTCGTTCCCGACAGGGTACACGTCGCGACGTACCACATGGGCTTACCGGTATCGTCGTAGACATACCAGGCGAGGAAGAGCGTCGAGTACTGCTGCGTGATCGCGAGGCCCCAACCGGATTCGCTCGCGCCGCCCCACCAGATGTCGGTGTAGTCGATCGCCGGCGGCGTGGTTCCGGTCGCGAGCGGCTGGCGCGTGATCGCGACCGTGCGCGTCTGGCCTGCGACGCCGCTGTAGGTCATCGAAGCGGCGCCCGCATTCTGGAAATTCACCTGCAGGTTGCCGGCGGCGACCGCGTTGGCGAGATTGGGATTGAAGGCCGTCCCGAAGAAGGTCGGCCCGCTCACCTCGTAGATCGTGCCGTTGCAGGTGCCCGTGCTGCCGGTGGCGCCGCCGGCCATGTTGCACGTGGACACGTACCACTTCGGATTGCCGCTGGCGTTGTACGTGTACCAGGCCGCGAAGACGTTGGCGGAGCGTTGCGTGAAGTGGATGCCCCAGCCCGACTCGCCCGCATTCCACCACAGCCCGCTCAACGCTCCCGGAACGTTCGCGGTGACGTCGCCCGCCTGCTCTTCCGGGGGCCGGCAGATCGTGCCCGCCGAGGGAATCGTCGCGACGCAACGGCTGTTGGCGGTGCTCACCGCCTGCGATCCGGTCGATGCGACGCCGACGCAGAACGTCGCGCCCGCCACCTGCGAACCGGGCACGTTGTTGAGCACCGTGACCGACTGGTGTTGCGCGCCGGTCACGTTGGCTGCGTATTGCTGCATTCCCGAAGCGGAAGCCTGCTGCAGCTGGCCGGCCGGCGACAGCTGCGAGAGCACGCAAGCATCGGGGCCGTCCTTGCCGCGCTTGGCGATGCCCGAGGGCGCGTACGCGAAGACATAGATCGGGCGCCCGGCGTCGCTCGCGCGGAATTGCGCGTCGATCGTGACCGAGACCGGAGCGTCCACCTTGCCGGACTTCAGTCCCGGCGAGCTTGCGTTCACGAGGCCGGTCGCGAGAACGAGGAACGGCGGGATGCGTTGGCTCGGAACCGTCGCGCCCGCGCCGCGCAGGTTGAGGAACCAGTCGTTGGCGGCGATGCTTCCCGCGCCCGACTCG
>AR_comb_assmDRAFT_10710428_pt1 | contig 11502 bp, 11 predicted proteins | sample ArasoioldDNA_FD_10543 | JGI IMG/M metagenome (IMG submission 10543) | reverse complement strand
TCGAGCTCCCGTTCATTCTGCATTGGTTCAAATATCGGTTACCCGCCATCACCAACGCGGCAGGTCGGCTTTCAATGTGGATGCTAGGGAAAAGGCGAGCGGTTGGCAAGTGGAAGAGTGCAAATAGTTGGCAAAACGTTTGCAACTAAAGTAATGAGCGGTTCACACGAAAGGGCGCGGGATGCACCACTGTGAGTGTTAACAACGCTGCGAAGACAGCTCCAAGTACTTGATTTTGCTGGTTGGGTCTGCGTATATACTCTGGAGCAACTAAAGGGCCCCGATGCGTTTTCGCCGCCGGTCGGGCTAAGACGCAGGAGTGGTGTCGAAAGATGTCGAAGCTACGCGCGTCCGCAATTGCGGCGGCGGCAATTCTCGTGCTCACGCACATTGCCGTGCTTGTGTTCCGGTACGGTAGCGACACTGCATCGGTTTGGGGAGACTGGATCGACACGCTGGCACCGGTTGTGGCGGCTGCTGTGTGCTGGGGAGTGTCACGCAGTTCCGGACCATTCGGCAGGCGCGTATGGCGACTGGTCGCGCTATCGGCGCTACTAACCTCGATCGGCCAGGCAATCTATACCGACTACTACGACTATCTGCATGCGCCGCTAGGAACGATTTGGCCTAGTGACGTCCTTGTTTTCTTCTGGGTCGTACCGCTGGCCATGACGATCTTCCTGACGCCACGGGACCCGAACAGTGGCTATCAGTGGCTACGCGTGTGCGACTTCGCGCAAGTGTGCACGCTGGTCTTAACGGTGGAGTTATCACAGATCTATGTGCCTTCACTCTGGCAATCGGCAGGGCAAAGTATGCAGGTGCATGCTCTGCATGCCGGAATTCTGTTTTTCGGCTTGATCGCGGTGAGCTTTGTGGTCCGTGCGCTGCTAAGCGGGAACCGAGTAGAGACAGGGTTCTTCGGGCGGATTGGAGCGTTCCTCACACTGCATGCATTCGTGCTCAACGGAACTCTCTACTATCAAGCCTCCGGTCACTACAAACAGGGTGAGCTGCCGGATTTGAGCTGGACCATCAGCTATTGCCTGTTGATTCTGCTGGCAGGCACGTGGAACGACGACGAACAAGGCCTGGAGCCGGAGGCCCGCTCCCAGAGTGTCCGGCTACTAGCGCAGTTTTCTCCGCTTTTGATACCTGCCATCGTCTTTCCGCTGGTACTCAGCATCGCGAGAGAACAATTTGGGTGGGCGGTGGGGCTGGTCATGGTTTCGTTTGTTGCCGCGGGTGGACGGATGTACGTCGTGCAACATCAGCTGATGACCAATACCAGAGAACTCGAGAAGAATCACGCTTTGCTGCGAGGTATCACGGAGAGTACGACGGATGCGGTGTTCGTTAAAGATCTGCAGGGACGCTACGTGATGGTGAATCCGGCCGCGGCCAAATTTGTGGGCTTGACGGTTGAACAGGTCCGGGGCCGGACGGACGTGGAGATTTTCACGCAGGAAACGGGGCGTCCGATCATGGAGCGCGACCGCGAAATCATCAAGACCGGCGCGACGATGACCTACGAGGAAGTGGGGATCGCAAAGGGTATGGCCCTCACATTCCTAACGACGAAGGGGCCGTATCGCGACTCGAACGGGAAGATGGTGGGCGTTCTCGGCATCGCGCGAGATATTACGGAGCGGAAAAGAGCGGAAGAAGAATTCCGGAAATCTCAACAAAGACTGCGGATGCACTTTGAGCACACTCCGCTGGCGGTGGTGGAGTGGGATTTGAATTTTCGTGTGGCATCGTGGAACCCTGCGGCGGAGAACATCTTCGGATACTCACAAGAAGAGGCGATGGGGCAGCATGCTGACTTCATTGTGCCGGCTCATGCTCGCGGGAAAGTCGAGGCCGTATGGCGCGAGTTGCTGTCGCAGGCTGGTGGAGTCCGAAGCACGAACGAGAACGTGACCAGAGATGGCCGGATCATTTCCTGCGAGTGGTACAACACGCCCCTTGTGGCCGATTCTGGCGAAGTTCTCGGCGTTGCCTCGCTGGCGCAAGACGTAACGGAGCGCAAGCGGGCAGAGGCGAAATTCCGCGGGCTGCTGGAGTCGGCGCCCGATGCCATGGTGGTCACCGACCGCGAGGGAAAGATTGTTCTGGTAAACGCGCAGACGGAGAATCTGTTTGGCTACCATCGTGACGAATTACTGGGACGACAGATTGAGATGTTGATCCCAGAGCGAGTGCGGGATCGGCATCCGGAGTACCGCAGACAGTTCTCGGCGAATCCGCAGATGCGCGAGATGGGAAAGCGGCTGGAACTGCTGGGTCTTCGCAAAGATGGGACCGAGTTCCCCATCGAAGTCAGCTTGAGCCCGCTGGAAACTGAACAAGGGATGCTCATTTCGAGCGGCATTCGCGATGTGACAGAGCGGGTGGCGCTGGAGGAGAGACTGCGGCAGTCGCAGAAGATGGAAGCGGTGGGACGGTTAGCCGGAGGAATTGCTCACGATTTCAACAATCTGCTGACAATCATTCTGGGATATGCGCAGATTTTGGCCGACGGGCTTCCAAAGGACAGCAGGCTGGCCGACAGCACCACACAGATCAAGTCGGCAGCCGAGAGAGCCGCTGGAATCACGCGGCAATTGCTTGCGTTCAGCAGGAAGCAAGTGCTTTCGCCGCGTGTCATCAATCTCAACGAGATTGTGCTGAATCTGGACTCTTTGCTGCGCCGGTTGATCGGAGAGGACATTGAAGTCCTGACTGTCCCGGCGAATGACCTGGGAGCGGTGAAGGCGGATCCCGGCCAGATTGAGCAGGTCATCATGAATCTGGCGCTCAACTCTCGCGACGCCATGCCACAAGGCGGCAAGCTCACGCTTGAGACAGCGAACACGAATCTGGATGAGAGCTATGCGCGTGATCACCAGCCGGTGCAGCCGGGACCGTATGTGATGCTGGCAGTAAGTGACACCGGGCATGGCATGAGCGCCGAGACCATGACACGAATCTTTGAGCCGTTCTACACCACGAAGGAGGTCGGCAAGGGTACCGGGCTGGGCCTCTCGATGGTGTACGGAATCGTCAAACAGAGCGGCGGCTACGTCTGGGTATACAGCGAGCCGGATCGCGGGACCACGTTCAAGATTTATCTTCCGCGCGTCGATCAGCCTGCCGAAGAGGTGGGAGCCGATCGTCATCCGGCCAAGGTTCTTCGCGGATCGGAGACCATCCTGCTGGTGGAGGACGATCCCCAACTCCGTGAACTGAGTTCGTCCGTGCTGTCGCACTGCGGATATAACGTGCTGGCGGCGAGTACGCCGGAAGAGGGGCTGGCCATCTGCAAAACGAACCATAACAATATACGGCTGCTTGTCACCGATGTCGTGATGCCGCGGATTAACGGGAGGCAGCTGGCGGAACAGATATTACGTCTGTGTCCCCAGGTCCGCGTGCTGTACATATCGGGGTATACCGATAATGCGATTGTTCACTATGGAGTGCTCGACTCCGGACTGTGGTTTCTGGCGAAACCTTTTACTTTGTCGGCGCTGATCGCCAAGGTGCGGGAAGTCCTGGACTCCACAACGAATGCGTCGTCTCCGCAAGGGATCTAGTTCAGTTACTTCGTGCCTTCCGCCCAATAACTGCTACGCGCCAGCACCTTACCATCGTTCGAGCCTCTCAAGCGCACGCGAATTTGATGCAGTCGGGGGTGCGGATCTTTAGGAGCGAAGCTTAGCAGATAGCGGCTGTGCAGGTGATTGGTGAAATCGGTCATTCGAATTTCAAAATTATTTCTAGAGGCGAACAATTCATACTCGCCTCCAGTCATGGACGCTACTGTACTGGGCACATTTCGCCTCATTGCCTGCGCCGTACGATAGCCGAGATCGAGAAAATCAATGCCTTGGTGCATCTCGTCCTTGTTTGTGCCGCGACCTGTGTCGAGAATGTTGGAAAGCCCTGGAGAAAATGCGAGTGCATACATGACGGCATTGGTTTGTCCGACGGCTGAGACTGCGTTGTCGATTTTGATGCGACTGCCATGATCGCGAGTTTCGCTGACGAGCAGGAGAGCACGTTGCCGATCTTCCGGTTCTTCCTGAAGGAGTTTCATCGAATAGATGATGGCATCAAGGATCGTTGCGCCGCCGTCACCAGGCTGCAGGTTCGTGAGATCCGCTGAGATCTGGGATTCATCCTTCGAGAAATTTCTCGTCAGGTTGACGTGGCTGTCGAACTCCACAAGAGCAATCCGTATTGCCCCAGTAGCAAACAAAGGGCTGAGCATCGTCCTGAGACCTTGCATGCGTGGGAACTCATAAGCGGCACGGCGTCCTTTTTGGATTGCGATGACCAGGGAAAGCGGTTGGCCTTCAGGTGCTTCGTCAAGGCGAATCGCTTGTTCTACGCCATCGTCTTCCACAATGAAGTCTTTGGCTTCTAGCCCATAAACGATGGAGCCCCCGGAGTCTTTGACCAGAGTTGGAATCAGCACCAGGTTGGATCGGGAGCGGAGAGTGGTTTCTTGGGCGGAGGCGGAGGTCAGCAACACCACAACGAAGACGAGGAGGGTTGTACGTCGCAGGCTAACCTGCCTTGCGGTTGTCTTCCAGCACTTCGTCCAGCGCATTGGATAGTAGATGCGCGCGTTTCAGATAATCGGTTGCCCCGCTCTCCTGCCTTTTCTTGAGCAGATGGTATTCGTCGGCAATATTGAGCGCCGCAAGCACGGCGAGGCGGACGGTATCGATGGTATTGGTGGCCTCAGCGACGGCACGCATTTTGGAATCGACGTATTCGGCGAGCTTCAGGATATAGTCGGGATCGGATCCGCGCAGGTTGTAAGCTTGATCAAAAATCTCTACGCGTACGCTGGCGTTCTGGGCGTCTTTTACTACGTGATCTTTGGTCGCTGTCGCCATTTCGTTTGTCTCCGAAGAGATTTGGCCCAACGCGCTTCCGGTTCTGGTTAGCTGGCCTCTGCGAGCGATTCGATCTGGGTCAGCATTTTTTCCACGCGGCTGCGGATGTCTTCGCGCTCCTTCTTCAGTTGCACCGTTTCGCGGCGCAAACGCACGAGTTCCTCTTCGCGGTCTTCCATCTGCTGGCGTAGCCGTTGCGCGTCGCGCTCGGCGGTTGCCTGTGCCTGTCGGGCCGCTTTATACATCTCTATGGTGCGATAAATCTTGTCTTCGAGAGCCTGAAAATCGTCTGCTGGAACCTGATCTGCCACGGGCTCGACCGCATTGGACGCCATAAATGCACTTTCCCCACTCGAGAAATTTGAACTTCTCCGCAGTATACTCCACATTCCTGTGGGAGGAATTGAGTCGCGCTCTTGCACTTTTTTACAGTCCCTAATTTCTGCTACCACAAATGACACGAAGGTGCATAAAGGCCAAGGTGGCGCATCCGCACCACCTGACCCGACGCAAATTGATGAACAATCCAATCGATTGGCTATAATGCCCTCCTGTCAATCGGAGGCCAACGTATGAAAAAGCTTAGTTGCTTTGGACTGTTTATCGTTCTACTCGGTTTGTCAGCCATTAGCGCCGCCAAGACGAAAGTCGAAGTCAAAGATGCACAAGGTAAGAGTGTGGGCGAGATCATCCTGTGGGACGAGGGATCGGGTGTCGCGCTGCAGTTGCATCTTCACGACTTGACGCCCGGAGAACACGGGATCCACTTCCACCAGGTTCCAAAGTGCGAAGGTCCGGATTTCAAGTCAGCTGGCGGGCATTTCAATCCTGAGGGTAAGAAGCACGGATTTGACAGTCCCGATGGTCACCACGCCGGAGACATAAAGAACTTTACAGTGGGTGCAGACGGCAAAGCGGACGCGAAGTTGGATGATGGCGAAGTCACTCTCAAGGACGGGCCGCATTCGCTTCTTACCAGCGGAGCGGCGGTCGTGGTTCATGCCAAAGCCGACGACTACAAGACTGATCCGTCAGGAAATTCGGGAGACCGCGTGGCTTGTGGAGTGATCACGAAATAGCCTCGCTCTCGAGGAACTCAAGGCTTCGATGCCGAAGGCCGTGTTGCAGATTGTCGAGTCGCTGTGCCGTCAATTTGCGACACGCTGCCTTCTGTTTCTGTCGTTGACATCAGGACCATCTTGCCCTTTGACGGAAATCTTAGGGTGAATTTTTCGGTGCTCTTCTTGCCCATCGCGGTGTAGACCAGGGGCTCGAAGTCGATTGTGTCGCCGTTCCACACTCCTTTGTGGTCGTGGTATTCACTCGTCGAGGAGATTTCCATCCAGTGCACTAAGTGTTCGTCAGGATTGTATCCAATGATGGTCGCTGCCTCGACAGGCCCCAGTCCGCCTACATCTCCCGAGAGGTGGCACGCGACTGCTGTTCCGAGTGCAGCCGGCCTGCAGTCAAATTTCATTCTGACTTCTGCGGGTTTTTGTGCGCCTGGCTCGCGATCCGTTCCTTGAAGTGTCCATTGCCCAGCGAGAGCATCAACTATTTTCTTGACGAAGGGGTCAATATTGTCGGCAGGCTGAGCGAGGACGGCGATACTAAGGCAGAGTAGCGGAGCTACGGTTCTCATCTTCAATTGTTCTCCGTGGTAGTCCGGTGGTTTCGCGTGCAAGTCACGAAACTAGTTTCCGCGGAGCTTATATAACCGTCGAGCCGCCTCGTCAAGCGTTTCGGGGCGCTTGCAGAATGCGAAACGCACTTGCTTCGCGCCATCCCTGGGATCGCGATAAAAGCTTGATCCCGGTACGCATGCGACCCCGACTTTCTGAACAAGATGTTTCGCGAACGAGACGTCGTCCTTGAAACCGAATGCCGAGATGTCGGTCATGATGTAGTAGGCGCCACGCGGGCGGAAGCACTTGAACCCGGCGGAGGTGAGGGCGGGCATGAGATGGTCGCGGCGACCGGAGTATCCGCCAGCCAGTTTGCCGTAGTACTCAGCAGGCAGACCTAGGGCTGCGGCTCCAGCTTCCTGCAATGGCGCGGGTGCGCCCACGGTCAAGAAGTCGTGTACCTTCCGGATGGCGTTCGTGATCTTTTCGGGAGCCACGGCCCAGCCGACGCGCCATCCTGTGACACTATAAGTTTTCGACATGCCATTGATGGTGACCGTGCGGTCGCGCATGCCATCGAGCGACACCATGGAAATGTGCTCGGTGCCGTCATAAAGGATGTGCTCGTAAATTTCGTCGGTGATGGCGAGGACGTTGTACTTCAGGCAGAGATCGCGAATGAGTTCAAGTTCGGAGCGCGTGAAGACTTTGCCGGTGGGATTGTTCGGGGTGTTGAGAATGATTGCTTTCGTGTGTTTGTCAAACGCGCGCTGGAGTTCCTTTTCATCGAAGGTCCACTCGCCGTCGGCGTCTTTGGGTGGCCGGAGCTTGACGAATTTGGGTTTCGCTCCACTCAGGATGGAGTCGGGTCCGTAGTTTTCGTAGAAGGGTTCGAAGATCACGACCTCATCGCCGGCATTACACACCGCTAGTAGCGTCGAGATCATGGCTTCGGTTGATCCGCAACAGACCGTGATCTCTTTCTCCGGATCAACTGTGATGCCTTGCCAAATGCCCATTTGGCGAGCGATTGCGTTGCGCAGATTCTTTGCTCCCCAAGTGATGGCGTATTGATTTACATCAGCAGCGACCGCCTGTTGGGCGGCTTGCTTGATCTCAGCGGGAGCGGAAAAGTCCGGAAAGCCTTGCGCGAGATTTACTGCGCCGTAAAGCATGGCCTGACGGGTCATCTCGCGGATTACCGACTCGGTGAAGTGCGAGACCTTATCAGAGAGGAAATGTTTGGTGCGCGACGCATTTTTGTGGGGTGCGGATTTCCCGCGTTTCGGCGCAGCTTTTGTGGGCATACGAAGGCAGACTAGCACAGGAATCAGCGGACAGGGATTCAGGGGTCAGGGGTTAGCAGAACCGGCCAAGAACGATGCAGATTCCTGAAACCCCAGGAATTTGATACGAGTTGCGAATCGCTACTCTCTGACCCCTGACCTCTGACCCCCTGACCCCTGCCTTCCGACCCCTGGTTCACGGTTTGAAGCCGACACTCTGCCAGAGTTCCGCGGTGTGATACATCGTGCCGTTGGTGATCACGTATTCGACGTTGCGGGTGTTGTGAATGTCTTCGAGGGGATTGCCGGTAATGAGGATCAGGTCGGCACGTTTGCCTTTTTCCACGGTTCCGAGCTCCTTGTCGAGGCCCATGGCGCGGGCGGGAACGATCGTCGCCGCCTCGATGGCTTCCATCGGCGTGAATCCAGCTTGCACGTAGAGCTCGATCTCGCGATGAAGGCTGTGACCGGGAACCGCTTGGTCGGTACCGGCAACGATGGGGATCCCTGCTCGATGAAGCGCGCCAACGACCTCTAAGTCTTTCTTGAACATCTTGTCGCCTAGTTCCGAGTTTTCATTCGGCGGCCCGACATCCGAAAGTACCTGTGACAGTGCCGAGGGAATCTTGCTGATGCCCGGTTCGAAGCTGGCGGGCGGCTTAGCGGTGGTCGCGCCGAACAGTTCAAACAGCGCAATCGTGGGGTCGACCACAGTGTGATGTTCTTTAAGAAATGTGATCGCCTTCAGCGCTTCCTGTGAATTCAGGTCGAGGTTCACGACGGCGTTTCTGCGCTCAGTGCGCGAAGCATTTTCCGGCAGCGGCGCGTGCATGATGTCAGTGATGTAGTGAATGTGATTAATCTGGTCCTGTCCGGCTTCGATGGCCTGGTAGGCGTTGATCCCATTGGGAATGTGACCGGTGACCGTCATGCCAAGACGATGAGCTTCGTCGGCGACAGCCTTGATTTCCTCGAGCTTGACCGAGCTGTAGATCTTCATCTGCTGAAATCCGGCGTCGTGGTAGCGATCAGTCCATTGACGGGCCTGCTCGGGCGTGTCGGCGCGAGCCATCCCAATCGCCATGGGCCCACTGCCATCGACGAAGCCGGCGAGCAGAAGTCGTGGTCCCAATCCCCGGCCCTGAGCGATGGCATCTCGCACGGACGTGATGAACTCGAATTCGTTGCCGCAGTCGCGGACGGTAGTGACTCCAGCCGCGAGGTAGATTGGTCCCCATTCGACTTGTTCGAAGTGAGCATGCATGTCCCAAAGGCCGGGAAGAATTGTTTTGCCCTGGGCGTCGATGGTTTGGGCGCCGCGCGGAATCTTCACGGATGAACGCGGGCCAGCCGCGGTGATACGGCCGTTTTCGATGACGACGGCGGAGTCTGGAACGGGACTTGCGCCAGTGCCATCGATCAACGTGGCACCCACAATGGCCAGTGTCGAAGCATGACTGCCTGGGATTCCTTTCGACATCTCAGCGAGAGCGCTCATGCCATCGATTCCGGCGCGAGAGACGAAATCTCCCAAGGCACTCTCGTAGCCTTCGCGGGTCGCCTCGAAGTGATCGAATTCGGCGTCGGTGGTGACGGCGGCGATCAGGTTGCGGTTGGAATCGAACCACAGGGTTTCGCGGCCCCAGATGAGCCCTTCGATGGTGTAGCGGTCGAGCTTTTCATCCTTGCCGCTAACACGAATTGTGTCCCGGCCCCGGGGTTCGATCTTCACCGAGCCACCCGGCAATGTTGCCAATTCGGACGGAGAACCGTGTGTTGCCCAGTAGCGGACCATCAACATCTGCATGGTGGTTGGGGCATAGCCGGTGATGGTGAAGTAAGGTCCGGAGGGCACAGTCGCTTCGGTCTGCGTGTCACGACTGCGGAGGTGGGCCTTTCCGTTGTCGATGGTCAGGGACTTGTCGGTGGAGAACCCGCGCGCCACGCTGCCTTTAATTTCGAACGCTTGCGGAGTGAGGTCGGAGGCCGCGCGAAAAGTTGTAGTGAGAGGAACCGGAGTGCCGCGATCGGTAAACTTGAAATTGATCTTTGCTGAGATCGAGTCACCGTCCCGGCGAATCTCGTAAGTTTCCTCTCCGATCGCCTGCTCGAACTTGTGCAGGGTGAACTTGCCCTGCTCGACGATCGGGCCAGCGTTGTCGGCTGATTGTTGTGCGAGCGAGGCGGACAGAGCCGATGCGGCGAAAAATAGAGCAACAAATAGGTGAGCGATTCCCAGAAAAGGTCGGTTCATGGCAGGCGTGAAACTGCCCGAGGATTGTATCGGATTTGCGCGAGAAAGGTGTCGCAAGACGAATCAGGATCGGGCTCAATTTCCAAATCTGGCCAGAGAGCGGGCTTTGGCCTTGGCGGCTTCTTCTTCGCGGTTCTTGGGAGGAGCAGAGGTCTCGAGCGAGTATAAGAGGCGTCTGGATACCAGTGTGATTTCCTCGACGGCGGCTTGAAATGTGGCCTCGTTCGCCTGGGATGGCTTGGTGAATCCGCTGACCTTGCGGACGAACTGGAGGGCTGCGGCGCGGACTTCGTCGTCGGTGGCCGGAGGCTTGAAGTTGAAAAGAATTTTAATATTACGGCACATAGAAGACCTCAGGGCTTCATCCTTCTGGTTCAGCGGCCTGCTTCGCCGCGGACCATTGTTCCCGCAGCTGTAACTCGCCGATCCATTTTGCCAGATAGTCCTGGTCGAGAGTTGTCCACTGGACTGTGAGGACTTTTGCTACATCTTCGATCTGGCGTTGCGATCCCCCGAGCTTCGCCCATTCGAGTTTTGAAATGACGACATCTTCGGCGCTGGCAACGAATATCTGGACGTCAAAGAGCTTGGCGGGGACCCGACGCCGGAATTCTTCATGAGCGAATGGGCGGGACTTGCGAAAGATCAGGTCGATTTTCCAGCCGGTCGCGGAATCGATGACGTTGAACAGCGATTCGCGGCGGCGGGCATCGAGGGCGGCGTTGAGTTCGGCATAGTAGCCCTCACGCTGCAGAGCTATCGTCAGGGTTTGTAGCTGATCTGGAGTTGCTTCGATCACAATGTCGATATCGCGGGTGGACCGCAAGGCACCGTGGAAAGCGCTGGCGAAAGATCCTACTAGCATGTAGGCGATGCCACTCTGGTACAGGTGAGTGGTAATTCTACGCAGCACCTCAGAAACACTCATGGCAAGCCGCTCGGCAGCGGATCGGGAAGAAAGGCAAGTCGAAGCAGTTCGCGTGCAATCTGGGACTCGCTCCAGTCGGGATGGTCGCCGCGGATCTTGGCCTTCGCCAGTTCGCGCGCGAAACGACTCATTTCCAGCACTTCCAGGATGCGCTGCTCGCCCGTCATCCCCATTTCGATCTGCCTCTGCAGTCTTTTTGCGGCGGGAGTGGTGTCAGAAAGCGCCATGGCGGAATGGTAGCACGCACATGCTATAATTCTTTATTCTCAGTTGCTTAGAGCACGGAGGACTGTATCGATAAGCGTTTTATCCGCATCAATGACCGCATTCGGGCCCGCGAAATTCGCGTGATTGATGACGACGGCAATATGCTCGGGATTATGCCGCCATACGAAGCGGTCAAAAAAGCCCGCGAAAAGAGTCTGGACCTGGTTGAGATTTCGCCCACCGCGCAGCCTCCCGTTTGCCGCATCATGGATTACGGGAAGTATCTCTACCAGCAGGAAAAGAAAGAGCGCGA
>AR_comb_assmDRAFT_10440119_pt1 | contig 11502 bp, 11 predicted proteins | sample ArasoioldDNA_FD_10543 | JGI IMG/M metagenome (IMG submission 10543) | reverse complement strand
CGCCTCAATATCCGGGTCGGCGTACAATATATCGATGCTTGGCTACGCGGGCGCGGTGCGGTGCCGATCTACAATCTTATGGAAGACGCGGCGACCGCCGAGATCTCCCGCGCACAAATATGGCAATGGATCAAATATGGCGCCGTGCTCGAGGGCGGTGTGAAAGTAACCACCGCGTTTTTCCAGCGCGCGCTTAATCAAGAGATGCAAGTGGTCAAGCGCGAGGTCGGGGCGGCAAATTACGCGCGTGGGCGTTTCCCGGAAGCGATCAAGTTGTTTCGCGAACTTTCGCTCAGCCGCGAATTCGTGCCGTTCCTCACCATTCCAGCCTATAAGTTGCTGACCGGCAGCTTAAGTTAGGCTGACAGGGCTTAGGCGGACATCGTCTTTAAACGAAATCCTAACGCGGCCAATTGAATTGAACCGAATAGTTTTGAGCGCTTTAACCGCTCAAACCCAAACGCGGAAAAAAGTCAGAATTAATAAATGCATAAATGTGAACCTCTATCCATCTCGACACTCGTGCTTTCGTCCTGCGGCGGGACCGCGCCGGTCAGTCGGAATGGGTTGCGGAAATGTCCGTTATTCCTTTCATCAGCGCCACAAAAATCGCCGGTCTCTCGACGGCGACCTTCAGCTCGCTGAAGACGACCAGCATCGCGGCCTTGGCCACGACTCAGGTGGCTGTCTTGCACGCGGATCAGATCAACGCGCTCACGTCGACCGCTCTGCAATACATGGCGATGACGCAGATCCAGTCGATTTCCTCGACGGCCATGGGCGGTCTCCTTGCGGCGCAGATCCAGGCTTTCACCGACACACAGATCGGTGAGCTGACGGCGACGCAGGTGAGCGGCCTCACTGCCGACGAAATCGGAGCATTGTCGACGACCGAGCTGCAGAATTTGTCGACCACGCAAGCCAACGCGCTAACCGCGGACCAGGTCGGCTCGCTAAGCACCACTGTGATCAACAACCTCACCACCACGCAGGTGGTGGCACTGACGACGACGCAGGTGCAGGGTTTGACCACTACCCAACTCAATGCGCTGTCGAGCGACAATCTGGGTGTGCTTGACGTTACCAAGCTCGCCACTGGGCAGGCGGCCGGCCTGAGCACGACTGTAATCGACGATCTGACGACCACGCAGATAGCGGCACTGGCGGCCACCCAGGTGGCTGCGCTGACCGCGAGCCAGATCGAACAGTTGACTACGACCGAGCTGCAGAACCTGTCGAGTACGCAGGCCAACGCACTCAGCCCGACCCAGCTCGGCGCGCTGAGCACGACGGTGCTCAACAACCTCACCACCACGCAAATGGCGGCGCTGACAACGACGCAGGTGCAGGGCCTTTATTGGTCGCAACTCAATGCCCTGTCGACGACCAATCTTGACGCATTGAACGTCGCGCAGCTGTTGCCGGTCCAGGTGCTTGGGCTTAACACCACCACCATCATGAACCTGACCGAGGCCCAGGTCGGTGCGTTGAGCGCGGCCGAGATCGGCGCGTTGACGGTGGCCGGGGTCAACAGTCTCACAACGACCGAAATCGAGGCGCTCACGACCACTCAGGCAGGCGGCTTCATCAGCGCTCAGGTCGCCGGAATGACGACGACGAACTTCAGTGCGTTGTCGAGCACAAGCGGCATACCCGGGCTGAGCACGAGTGCCATTCCCGGACTGGCGATCGACCAGATCAACAGCCTAACCACGACACAAGGGAACGCCTTCCTGGAGGCCCAGATTTCCGTCATGTCGATCGATGTCGCGAACGCGCTGGCGGCTCTCATCCAATAAGAGACAGGCGCGCACCGCTGGTCTCTCGGGTCATTGTTGGCGGCAGACGCTGTAGCGACACGGTCACACTGGCCAATATATCACCGCGGAGGTACTAAGTTGCTCCTGATCCTTCGCCTACTACCGCTACGGTCGCTCCGTGATTTGGAGTCCCATCCGGCTTGACGTTGGACGATCTAGATCACAACAGTGCACGATTGCGTAAATGCCCCGGCCACCGTGCCGGGGCATCTTTTGTGTGATCAATTTTTCATTTCAATGTAGTCGACCGCTGCCCATTTCCCGCTGCCAGCGTCTAATTACCGCGCGCGGAAATTCACGCGGCTCGACGCCAACACGTCGGCAGGCTTCAGGCCACATTTTGAGTAACGTTTCATCGCGACGGAACAATTCGCTCTGCGACACTTCACCGACTTCAGAGCTCGGCCATTGGTCCGCTGCCATTTTCAGTAGCGCGACCAACGGAGCTATTTCCTGGTTGTCTGTCCCCACGGCAAATCCCCTTTCGATTCCTCAGCCACCGGCAAAATAAGACAGCCAATTTGATTCTGCGCTGTGTTGGCCATCACAAAAGATCGAAAAAAGCGAATGTGACGCATCAAGGCTACACGCACAGTGGGCATCCCCGATAAATCCGCTTTTGGGGGCAAAGCGGCCATGGCGATTGCACTGCAAAACGTCTACTTGTGACCCTTAGTGGAACCTTCCCAAGTCGCGCTTTCGTATCGGAACGATGCGCTTCTTCTTCGGGCCGCAATCTAAAATAGAAGTGCGAGCAGCCCGCACAGTGCCACGCCGCCGAGCAGCATTGACCAATCCGAAGGCTTCAGCGCAAAGAGCCTGCCTTCACTGATCACGTACGACAGCATGGACATCACCTTTCAGTTCAAGCCACACCGAAACCGTAGCGGCAACTGATGGAAAATGCTGTAGCGCCGCGATCACAGCGCGGATGAATCCGCGCGGCCGAATTCAGGCGGTTCCTTGTGATGAAAGTGGCCGCGCGGCCGGTGGTGCGATAGCACCTGCGGCCATTCTTCATTGTTTTTCGGAAATCAAATCGGCTTGTTCGTATCGTGATACCCGTCCACGCGACGAGAATCACTTATGAGGCTTCATTGTGGCCACTTTGGAATTCCGGTGCAAAACGGGGATAACCGCGATTGAGTCACTAACCGACCATTCAGATGCTCTGTTGGTATTAAGGGGATGGGGAGGCGGGGCAATGCGGGCACTTTTGCTTGGGGCACTACTCATAGTTGGTCTGCTATCGAAAGCCGCGGCGCAGTTGGCCGCGGGGCCGATCCCGGTCGCGAGCAGCGTGAACGGCGTACCGGTTACTGTAAGCACGACCTACCGGATTACAGCCAATCCGGTTGGCGATGATGTCGCCGTGGACGCGAGAATTTTCGTCGATCTGATCGATGTGCAGAAAAAGCTTCCCGATATTATGGAAAGCTTCAAGCGCGGTACCGGTAACTGTAATCGGGGCGTCGACAGCCAGAATTCTGCCGTATCGTTCAAAGGTGGTTCGCTTTGGCCACGCAACGATCAGCTCCTCATGTTCGTTCGTGGCGACATTGATAGTTGGTCGTGCGTTGCTGGACCGCAGCGATCCGCAGTCCGTTGGGAGCAGAAAAAAATCGCGTTCCTTCGCCTCAAGCTTCCGGTGCGGCACACCTGGAGAACAGTGAAGAAAAACAGGGAAGATACTCAGCCTTTCCAGGGAACGCTGCAGCTCTATCTGGCCGAAAAAGACGATGCGACCGTCGGACTGAAGATTGCCGAACCCAGCATCAAGCTTGAGGGCCAGCCGGCGTTCGCGACGAATGCAAATCTGAGTCTTGCAATGGCGGACATGAGCAAGAAAGTTTCCAAAACGCTGCAGAGTGCAATTGACCTGACCAAGCTCAAGGACGCTCTTCCGAAAGAACTTCAAAAGCTGAACATGACTGTCGTTTCGGCGCGTTTCCGCGATCGTGGCGGCCACGCGATTGCAGAGGTCAATCTTGTGGGCAAAGCCTCGGGCAACACTACCGCATCACTTCTGCAACAGATCGCGGCAAGCTATCGCTCGAACTGACGGGCCACCAAGCAACCGATCGAGCGGCTGTCTGCAACGCTCACCGCCCGCGTATCCCTAATATCGATAATAGCGATATGCCGGCCGGTGATAATGGCGGTGAGGCACATAGGCATATGCCCTGTGTCCAGTCCGAGAGACACCCGGCGGCCTGGTGCCAGTTGGCGGCTGGCCGAAACTGTCGGCGTTAGCTGGCGCATTTGGTCCGTAATTTGGCTGACTTTGCGCCGACGCCATTGACGTCAACGCGGCAAGCAGAACAAAAGCCACGCCAAAACCTTTGATAGGTGTGAGGAGATTGTTCCTCAGAAGATGCGTAAATGTTTTCATTTGGTCGACTCCATGATCCCTAGAGCAAACCAAATCAGGCAAGTTTGTTCCGAGGGTATCTCCGAAACAATGCACGATTGAACAGGTCGAGAACCAAAAAAGCTTGAATTTGAGCCATCTCTTGAGTTGAAGGAACGCCGTCTTCCACATCAGAGCGGCGTAAACTCAGAGGCCTTTTGCATAACCTTTCTTGTGCCGCAGCGGGTGCATTCATAGTACCGTTTGGACTTGGCACCGTGGTCCGACAGCTCGGTTTCAACGCGGACGATCCACATCAATTCCCCGCAGGTCGGACAGGGCGGAGCGTCGCGCTCTTCCGCTTCGTCCGGTGGAACACTTTGATCTTGGTGTAAAAAAGTCGATGTCATAGCTCCTTAAAGGCCGACTGCTCGAGTTGTTCCGGCGGCGAGTTGCATTTTTTTCTGATTCAGAAGCAGGCCTGCCGCGGCGGAACTTGCCACCATCACCAGACTTGAGGACTCAGCGGCGGGCGAGTGGCCAAAATGCGTGCCTTCTGGGAGATGTTCAGGGAGACGCTGAATTCGTTCATCGATGACGAAGCATTGAGTCGGGGAGCTGCCATCGCCTTCTATGCAACCACGTCCCTTGCTCCCGTTTTGCTTATTGTGATCGCCGTCGCAGGGCTTGCATTCGGCCAAGACGTCGCCCAAAACGCCGTAAGTCAGCAGCTCGGCGCCCTCATGGGGCAGCAGACGGCTGACCTTTTGCAGTCGATTATCGCCAGCGCCTCAGTCAAATCCACGGGCGTGATAGCGGCGGCAATAGGGATCATAACTCTCTTTGCGGCGGCTTCGGGCGTATTTGGCGAGATGCAAGCCGCGTTGAATACCATCTGGAAAGCCAGATCCCGGGAAACGGCCGTTTCGCGTCTAATCCGTGCCCGCGTTGTCAGCCTTGGATTGGTTGCCGCCTTGGGCTTTTTGCTGATCGTTTCGCTCGTTGTAAGCGCTGCTTTGACGGCATTCAGCAGCTATCTCGACTTCTTGCCGGTCGGCAAAATTATCCTCTGGGTGCTCAATTTTTTCGTATCGTTTTTGCTTTTAGCAATTTTGTTTGGGGCAATCTACAAAGTGCTGCCCGACCGCAGTCTTCACTGGAAGGATGTGATCGCCGGCGCTCTGATAACGTCCCTTCTCTTTAATATCGGAAAATCCCTTATCGGCTGGTACCTCGGCAGCAGCGCCATTGCCTCAAGCTACGGCGCAGCCGGCGGCCTGATCGTGCTGCTTTTGTGGATTTACTACTCAGCCCAGATATTTCTTTTCGGCGCCGAGTTCACAAAAATCTATGCCAACACCCACGGCAGCAAACGCAACAAGCCGGTCAAGGGTTGAATCCGTGCAAAGTATTAAAAAACAATCTCTGCACCGTCGGTGCGCAGCGGTTGTCCGGGGACATAATCGCAATCAGGGTATGCCGAAAGAGCGCAAATAAGAAACACGCCACGGCTGGCCAGCCGGCCAACGTTAAGCTCTCCGCGCCGTACAAGATGGAGCAGATGTGTACATAGAATGTTCTGCGCCTGGTCCTGCTGCGGGCCCGGGAGCAGATTGGCCGCAATAATGCGGCTCCATGCCTGATTGCACGCGATCATGAGCGTCCGCGACTGATCCTCATTCAGGTCATTGCGAATGGCGATTTGCATGCTCAGCCCTTTGGAGCAGGCCGCTTTCATGAACGGCAATAGGTTGCAGCCCGTGTGTTCTCTCGGGAATCCAACACGGACGTGTTCGGTAAGTTCCCCCGGCACCCGTTGAGCGGAAATCTGGCGAGACGGCGGGTGATTTCTTCGGTTACCACCGTTCTTTTGGGGAACCGCTGCGCCCCTTGCGCAGTTCTCTTTTCAGAGTTCTGGCGGAGTTTTCCGTGAAAATCGCGCAAATCGCGCCGCTTATAGAGAGCGTGCCGCCCCGGGGCTATGGCGGCACTGAGCGCATTGTTTCCTATCTGACGGAAGAGCTGGTCCGTCTCGGCCACGACGTGACGTTGTTTGCCAGCGGCGACTCCGTGACCTCGGCGCGGCTGGTCAGTTGCGCGACAACTGCCCTGCGGCTTGATCCTCGTGTCCGCGACACTATCCCCTACTACATGTTGATGCTGGACCGTGTCCGCGAAAGTGCCAGGGAATTCGACATCCTGCATTTTCATATCGACCAATTCCACTTTCCGTTGTTTCATCCGATCGCAGACCGGACAATTACGACATTGCACGGCCGTCAGGACTTGCCGGATCTTCGTCCGCTTTACTTCGGCTTTAGTGACATGCCGTTGGTATCAATTTCCGACAACCAACGTTCTCCGGTCCGCAATGCCAATTTTGTGGCCACCGTCTATCACGGGCTACCTGCCGACCTGCTGCGCCCGACGTTCAATCCGCGCGGAGGCTATCTGGCCTTTCTTGGCCGCATTTCTCCCGAGAAAGGCGTCGACCGAGCCATCAAGGTGGCGCGCACTTTGGGGATCCCTCTCAAGATTGCCGCCAAGGTTGATCGTGTGGACGAGGCTTATTTCCGGGAACAGATCGCCCCGTTGCTTGCCGAGCCTGGTGTAGAATTCATCGGCGAGATCAATGAACAAGAAAAGTCCGAATTTCTCGGGCAGGCTCTCGCTCTGATGTTCCTGATCGACTGGCCCGAACCCTTTGGGCTTGCCATGATCGAGGCAATGGCTTGCGGCACGCCGGTACTGGCCTTCCGACGTGGCTCGGTCCACGAGGTCGTTGACGACGCTTTGACAGGACGAATCGTCGAAAATGTCGAAGATGCAATCCTTACCTTGCCGCGTGTGCTTTCGCTCGATCGCCGCGCCATACGACGGCGGTTCGAAGAGCGGTTCACCAGCACACGTATGGCAAAAAATTACCTGCGCGTGTACAGAGCTGCACTTGCACAGGCCAATGTGACTGATCCGACTGAAACAGTTTACAGGGCTGGCGTTAAAGATCACGCTGTCGAACCGAACGAACCGGTCATTTGATGGTTGTATCGCCTTTGGGGAAAGCGGCCGCCGTTGCCGCTGAAGAACCATTCTATATTCCGGCTACCGCGTCGCCTTCGAGGCCGCGGCATACACTCAAGCATGGCGACACTTTTGTCGTGGTCGACAATCACGGCGACATCGGTGCATCGACCGGCAGCTCCGATGGCATCTTTCACACCGATACGCGCCATCTGTCGCGCTTCGAGCTTCTGCTTAACGGCCTGCAACCGTTGCTGCTCGGATGCAATTTACGCGACGACAATTCAGTTCTCACCATCGACCTGACTAATCCGGACATCTATTTCGACGGAAAGCTTGTCCTTCCGAAAGACACCATCCACGTGGTGCGGACACTATTTCTCTGGCAGGGCTGCGCCTATCACCGATTAGATATTCGCAACCACGGCGACATCACTACGAAATTCAGCCTGTCGCTCGCCTTCGATAATGATTTTGCCGATTTGTTCGAGGTTCGCGGGCTGCATCGGAACCGGCGCGGCAAGGCAGAGATACGCCTTGATCCGCCACAGGGTGTGGAGATCGTCTATCGGGGTCTCGACGGTCAAATCCGTCGCACCAGCTTCTGCTTTGACCCGGCGCCAGTTCGCCTGCATCGCAATGTGGCGGTCTTTGCCTTTGAACTGGAGGCCGGGGAGCGCACGACACTTTGCCTGACAATCGAATGCAACGACAAAGTCCGGCACGCACCGCAAAAATTTGTACGCAGCATGATTGCTGCTGCCCGCGATCGTAAATCGGCGACGCGCGGCGCCGCGACGGTAGCGACCTCAAATGCAATCGTGAACCGGATGTTCTGCTTCTCGATGGCTGACCTCTACATGCTCATCACCGAGACGGCCCAGGGACCATATCCTTATGCGGGGATTCCCTGGTACTCGACGACCTTCGGCCGCGACGGAATCATCACTGCCATCCAGATGCTGTGGTGCGATCCTGGCATCGCCAGAGGCGTTCTCAAACGCCTCGCCGCATTCCAAGCTGACAAGGATGATCCGTCTAGCGACGCACAGCCTGGCAAGATCCTCCATGAAATGCGTGGTGGGGAAATGGCCGCGCTCCGCGAAGTCCCGTTCGGCCTTTATTACGGCAGCGTCGACTCCACACCGCTCTTTGTGCTTTTGCTCGGACTTTACTTCGAGCGGACCGGAGATGTCGCGACTCTTCGGGAATTATGGCCCAACCTTCAAGCCGCGCTCGAATGGATCGATTCCTATGGCGATGCCGATGGCGACGGCTTTGTCGAATATTACCGCACGACGGAGGAGGGCCTTTCCAATCAGGGCTGGAAGGATTCGCATGACGCGATAAGTCACAAGGATGGGAGGCTTGCCGAGGGCCCGATCGCGCTCGCCGAGGTTCAGGGCTACGTATATGCCGCCAAAATACTTGCGGCTCGTTGTGCGCGGCTTGTTGGCAAGGATACACAAGCGCAGGAGCTGGAAACACAGGCCGCTCGCCTGCGCGAGCGCTTCGACGCTGCATTCTGGTGCGAAGACATTGCCACGTATGCGGTCGCGCTCGACGGGAATAAAGAACCCTGCCGCGTGCGGACGTCCAATGCCGGCCAGGTGTTATTTTCCGGTATCGCCAAACCCGAGCGCGCTGCGATCGTCGCGGATGGATTGATGCACCCCCGGTTTTTTTCCGGTTGGGGCATTCGTACCTTGGCGGCTGACGAGGCGCGCTACAACCCGATGTCCTATCATAACGGCTCGATATGGCCGCACGACAATGCCCTGATCGCGCTTGGCCTTCGCAACTATGGCTGTACCGACGCGGTCGATCGCGTTTTTGGCGGTATGCTGCAGGCGGCGTCGTACATGGAATTTCAACGCTTGCCCGAGCTGTTCTGCGGCTTCCGTCGCCGCCAAAGCCGCGGCCCGACGCTCTATCCCGTTGCCTGCTCGCCGCAGGCTTGGTCGGCGGCAACACCATTTGCGCTGTTGCAGGCTTCTCTGGGCCTTGAATTTAGAACGGATGCGAAAGAAATCATTCTGAGAAATCCGCATCTGCCGTCGTTTATTCACGATCTGACCATCAAGGGGCTGCGGCTAGGTGACGCCACTGTTGATTTGCTTCTCCACGGCCGCGCTGAAAACGTTGAAGTGCAGGTGCTGCGGAACGAAGGCGACCTGCTCGTTACGAAAATCGCTTGAGGCGCCCCAGCGCAGAAGTTCCATCGGTGCAATGGAACTTCTGTGTACACGCCTTGTTGTTGCGGCGGGTCACGTCAATTTGGAGGCACCCATGAATCCGAGAAGTACAGCGCAAATTGCGGATCATCCGATCCATCCAATGCTGATTCCGTTCCCTATCGCGTTCTTTGTCGGCACTTTCGTTTGCGATCTTGTCTATTGGCAGACGAATAGTGCTGCCTGGGCGCAGGCGACTCCCTGGCTCTTGGGCGCAGGGCTCATCATGGCGGCGCTTGCCGCGGTCATAGGGCTGATCGACGTCTTTGGCGATGAGCAGATCCGGCAGCTTTCAACGACCTGGTGGCACGCTGGCGCAAACGTGCTCCTCGTTCTGGTCGAGCTCTACAATCTCTTTATTCGCTACCAGTACGGTGCGACGGCGATCGTGCCGACTGGTTTGGTCCTGTCGCTGGTCGCGGTTGTGCTGCTGCTGTTCAGCGGTTGGAAGGGCGGCGATCTGGTCTTCCGCGGCCGTATCGGCGTCGCCGGGTAGGGCTAGTAAATGTGTCATGGCCGGGCTCGTCCCGGCCATCCACGTCTTTGGCTTTGTACGGCTGAGAAGACGTGGATGCCCGGCATAAAATCGGACATGACGTTTAGATTCAGCGCATCGCTCGTTATGGCCGGGGCGATGCGCAGGCGTGACGCATCCCGCTAAGGCACGATGCGTTCTTCGCGGAAGCGGTGGAGCAGCCGCACGAACATCGTCTCACTATCGACCACATCGTGGAAACCGAAAAGCCGCGACTTGGTGACGTCCGACATGACGTCCCAATCGGCGGCAAAGACGTAATCGGCAAACGGCCAGGCGACGAGATCCCTATAGGGAATGTGCTTGAGCTTGTTTTTTGCGGTCATCTTTTCCCAGAGCGAGCCCTTGTCGGCCATGTACTGCGTGAGGGAGATTGTTTGCGGATCACCAACCGGCATATCAAAGACCGCTGCGATTTTCGGCCAAAGGTTGCGCCAGCGGAAATAGTCGCCATTGGTAATATTGAAAGCCTGATTTGCGCATCGCGGCTCCATTGCTGCCCACAAGGCCGCGTTGGCAAAATGTGTTGACTCGGTCACCTGATAGATCGTGCCGTAGGCGCCGGGTTTGCCCGGGAAACGCAATGGCAAGCCGAGTTCTTTCGAAACCGCGGCGTAAACGGCGATCGCCGGCATGATGCTCATGGGCGAACCGGGGGAAAAGCCGCAAAGCGTTTGCGGCCGCAGCTCCACCCAATCCCAGGTCTTTCCTTGCTGGTAGCCCGTGAGCCAGTCGATTTGATCGAAATAATAATTAGGCCCTGCGTGACGCGGATCGGCCTCCCGCATCGGCGTCTTCAGGGGTCCCAGGTGCACGCCGTAATATTTTGTGCCGGTGACAAGCACGACGCGTTTCAGATGAGGCGAGGCGCGATCAATGGCGCTGACCGCGTTGACCAAAATGTCGCGATTTGGGGCAACATTCGCGGCGAAGTTCGATGCGCTTCCCGGACTCGCCTGAAATGCGGCATAGAAAATGTGGGTAACGTCAGTCAGCCCCTGGAGTTTGTGGGTGGTGTCTTCGGCGTCAAGCAGGTCGACCGCGATGTGCCGGTATCGTGGTGCGTCCACTATTTCTCGCCGTGAAAGCCCGACCACATGCCAATCGGGTTCGGCGGCGAGTCTTTCGACGATATACCGTCCAATAACGCCGAGCGCGCCAACGACAACCGCATTATTTTGCGAGCTTTGCACAGTAGCCAATCCCGAGTGCGCGACTTTAACTGAGATCCTTTGCACAATTGGGTTCGTTCCGTCGAAACTGAGTCCGATGACGTCTGACTCTTCGAACAGTGGTGTCTAAGTCATTTCGCAAAACTGCAACTGATAATAGTAACATTAGACAATGCAACCCGCACCGCAGAGTGCGTAATTTTTCAGCCGACTTTTGCCGGAGCACTTACTTGCTTGGCCGATGCGGGTGCAATTGATTTGAGCCCCCGCAGGAACAACAACCTTTTGAGACATCGATCGATGAGAGAATCCAGCCTTTCTTTCACTTGTAACTCTTTTTCCAGCCCATCGAACGTGGCGCCTTCACCAA
>AR_comb_assmDRAFT_10057876_pt1 | contig 11502 bp, 13 predicted proteins | sample ArasoioldDNA_FD_10543 | JGI IMG/M metagenome (IMG submission 10543) | reverse complement strand
CCCGAGCCCCGAGCCCCGAGCCCCGAGCCCCGAGCCCCGAGCCCCGAGCCCCGAGCTACTGGCTCCGCAATTCAGCGATGATGGCTTCCAGTGCTGTGATGACTTCGTCGCGATCGACGCGCGACTTGTTGAACTTCAGCTGCAGTTTGAACGCCTTCGTCGGCGCCTTGTAGCTGAAGATGTAGGCCTTGGGCCGGCCCGGTTTGGGCTTGGCGGTTTCTTTTCTTACGGCTTCGCGTGTTGCGCCGCCGTCTCGAGTGATTTTTTCAATCAGCTCGATCATTTTCTGTGGGTCTCCAAGCCTAACTATCTGCAAAAGCAATGACTTGGAGTGAATGTCGGCCAGCCGACAAAGGTTTTTCACCTCTTCGGGCATGCCGTTGATGGAAAGCGACTCTGTAATCGATGTGCGTGACTTCCCTAGCCGCCGCGCCATGTCCTCGTGCGTGTAGTTACACCGCGTGGCCAGCGAGTACAGCGCCTCGGACTCTTCGAACGCCGTGAGATCCTTGCGCTGCAGGTTCTCGACGAGCGCAACTTCGATAATCTCGTTGTCGTCGACCTCTCGGATGACGATCGGGATCTCGCGAAGGCCCACCTGGATGGCGGCCTGGTAGCGACGTTCTCCAGCAATGATCTGGAACCGCGATCCGCGTTGGCGAACGATGACCGGCTCGATGATGCCTTTCTCGGCGATCGATGCCATCAGCTCTGACAGATCTCCCATGACCTGCCGGGGCTGGTTGGGATTCGGATCGATCTGATCGATCGGAATCATCCGGCCGATCGGGCTGCCCGCCGAGCTGGAAAGCGCCTCGACGTAATGCTCGTCATGGCGCATGCGCATGGTTTCTGGCAGTCCTCGTTTAGGCACGGTCCATGACCTCCTCGCACAGACGGTAGTACTCGGCGGCGCCGGTCGACTCGGGTGCGAACGTGAAAATCGATTCCTTGTAAGCAGGGCTCTCTTCGAGCCTGACGCTCTTGGTGATGACGGTGTTGAAGACCTTGCTGCCGAACACCTTGTCGATCTGCGTACGGATATCTCGAGCCAGTGCAGTCCGCTTGTCGTGCATCGTAATGACGACGCCAAGAATGCGAAGGCCGGGGTTGGCTCGAGCCCTGACCTTTTCGATGGTCTCCAATAGGTCGTCCGTGCCTTCGAGCGCGAAGTACGACGACTGAATCGGGATGAGCAAGTGTGATGCGGCGACCAGGGCGTTGACCGTAAGCAAGCCGAGCGTTGGCGGGCAGTCGATCACGATGTTCGGATACTGCTGAAGTATCGGCTCGAGGCGGTCCTTCAGCCTGAAGTGCGCGTCCAACTCCCCTACGAGTTTTGATTCGAGCTTGGCGAGCGCAATTCGGGACGGCGCGACAAAAAGATTCGGCAGCGTCGATGGAATGATGATGTCAGCGAAGCCCACGTTGGGCTCGGCGATCGCATCGTAGACGCTTCGCGCGACGCTGGCGACGTCCAAGTAGGACATCGAGCTGTTGGCTTGTGGGTCGAGGTCAATCAGGAGTGTGGGCTTGCCTCTCAGTGCCAGCGCGGCTGCCAGGTTGATGGCAGTCGTGGTCTTTCCGACGCCGCCTTTTTGATTGGCTATTGCAACGATCATCGGACGTACGGCGCAACTGAATGAACGGACACGGGTTGTCCGCCATTGTAGGGAGGCAGCGCTGGGGTGTCAACAAAACGATACAGCTGTGCTCGAAACTGCGTGAAATTGCCCACAGTTCCAACGGATGGCGGGTGGTAAGAATTGCCCTACTACATCTTGTAGCGGCCCATCGTCTCCGGGTCAAGGCTCTCGAGCCATTTCTGGAGGCGCTCGGAATTCTCCTTGTCAGGGACGAAGTCGACTGTTTTCGCGTGATCGATGACGCGGTCCTCGACGTAGATCGGGGCTTGAGCCCGGAGTGCCAAGGCAATCGCGTCGCTGGGCCTGGCGTCGATGGCGACAGGCTCGCCGTTCACGACGAGATAGATGAGGGCGTAGAAGGTGTTGTCGCGCAGGTCTGAGACGACGATCTTCTGGATGTCGGCTTTCAGATCGCAGATGACGTTCTTCAGCAGATCGTGCGTCATGGGCCGGGGTGTCGTGACGTTCTCCATCTGCAAGGCGATCGCATTTGCCTCGAAGACGCCGACCCAGATCGGAAGGACGCGCTGGCCGTCCTTGTCGCGAAGGATGATGATCGGCATGTTCGTGATGGGGTCCACCATCAAGCCTTTGATGGTCATTTCGATTTGCATGACGCCCCCGCTTTATTATTCCTGTGGCGCGCCCGGCTTCCGCCGGACCTTACTCATCCGCCAGAATACGAACGCTACACGGCCTCCCCTCGGAGGCTGTTAGGATTCGCGCCGCTGATCCTCACCGTGACGATGCGACCGATCAATCCTGGATCGCCGCCAAAATTCACGACTGTATTCCCGCTCGTTCGGCCGGAGAGCTCCCAGTCGCGCCGACGACTGCGCGACTCGACGAGCACCTGTTCGTCCGTGCCCACGACCTCCTGATACAGCTTGCCCTGAATCTCCCTCTGCAGCGCCTGCAGCGCAACGATCCGCCTCGTCTTCTCCGCCTCGGGCACGTCATCGGGCATCCGCTTCAGCGCGAGCGTGTTCGGGCGCGGCGAGTACTTGAACGAGAACATGCTGTGATACCTCACCGCTGCTGTCAGCGACAGCGTCTCCCTGAAGTCTTCGTCGGTCTCACCAGGGAACCCAACGATCATATCGGTCGACAGAGCGATGTCCGGCATGGCGGTCCGCAGGCGTTCCACCAGGTCGAGATAGTGCTCTCGCGTGTACCGGCGGCGCATGGCTCCAAGGACGCGCGTCGAGCCGGATTGCACCGGCAGATGCAAGTGTCGACAGACCTTGGGCAGGCCGCGCATCGCCCGAATCATGCGCGGTGTGACGTGTCGCGGGTGTGGGCTGGCGAACCGAATCCGCTCCAGGCCGTCGATCGCGCTCAGGCGCTCGAGCAAGCCGGCAAAATCGCACGTCTCGTCGTCAGGGGCCTGATAGTGGTTCACAATCTGGCCGAGTAGCTGGACCTCGAGTGCGCCCTCGCTCACCGCCCGGCGCGCCTCGTCAAGTATGGCCGACACAGGCCGCATGCGCTCGTGGCCGCGCGTATAGGGCACGACGCAAAACGCGCAGAACTCGTTGCACCCCTCGATGATCGTCACGTAGGCCTTGAACGGTTCCGCCCGTCTCGCTACGCCGAGGGGGAACGACACGTCGTCGAGCGGCTGGATGTCGATGAGCGCACGTGCGGCGGCAGGGCGCGATGTTGCCTGTTCGACGAGCATCGGCAGACGCTTGATGTTCTGCGTGCCGACGATGACGTCGACAGCTGACGACCGCGCGAGGAGCGCGCTGCCTTCCTGCTGCGCCACGCACCCGGCAACTGCAACGACCGGACGCGACCCACGCTCGAGCGCGTCCTGTCGGATCTCGCCAAGGCGCGTGAACAACTTTTCCTCCGCGCGTTCGCGTACGCTGCAGGTGTTGATGACGATGACGTCGGCTTCGCTGTCGTCCCCTGCGGGCTCGTATCCGGCCTGTTCGAGGAGCCCCGCCATCCGCTCCGAGTCATGGACGTTCATCTGGCAGCCGTGGGTCTCGATCAGATACTTCATTGACGTGGCTTTCGCCTTTCGCTACCTATTCGCCTTTCGCCTGTTTCCTTGTGGCCAGCATCTCGCGCGCGCTGGCGCGGACAGCAGCGGACACGTCTGCCCCGCCGATCATGCGCGCAAGCTCCTCCTGCCGAGCCTCAGTAGATAGTCGATCGACGCGCGTCAGAGTTCTTCCCTTTTGCACGGTCTTCGAAATTGAAAAATGCGTGGTCGCATGCGCGGCGATCTGCGGCAGGTGCGTGATGCAGAGCACCTGATATCGCCGGGCCAGCTGCTGCAACCGCGTCCCCACGACGTCCGCCACTGCACCACCGATGCCGGTATCGACCTCGTCGAAGATGAGCGTCTTACCCGGGGCGTCGTTCGCGCCGAGCGTCTTCAGGGCGAGCATGATTCGCGAGAGCTCCCCGCCTGACGCGATCCGCGCCAGCGGCTTCACGTCTTCGCCGGGATTTGGCGAGATGTAGAACTCGCCCTGCTCCAACCCCCGAGCGCTCCATTCGGTGTCCGACGCAGCTGTGGTGAAGCGCACCTCGCAGCGGGTTTTGTTCATGGCGAGCTCGCCCAACGACTTCTCGAGCGCACGGCTGAACGCTGGGGCGACCTGCTCACGGATCACCGACAGGTGCCGTGCGGCCTCGAGATACGCATCACCGGCGGCTGCCAGCGACGCGTCGAGCTCGGCGGAAAGCTCGGCGCCGCGTTCCAGTTCGTTCAGCTCGAGTCGAAGCTGAACGGCCTTTGCTAGGACGTCGGCCAGCGTCGGACCGTGCTTCTTTTTCAGACGCTCGAGCGCAGCGACTCGGTCCTCGACCTCCTGGAGACGTGAGGGGCTGTCGTCAATGTCAGCCGAGTACGATCGCAGAAAGTAGGAGAGGTCCTCGAGCGCCGCCTTGACGGGATCACGTGCGGCAAGGTGCGGCGCAAAACGCTCATCGATGGCGGCGAGCTCTGTGACCTTGCGCCAGACAAGGCCGAGGGACGAGAGCGCGGCCTGGTCCCCGTCGTAGAGTGCGGTGTAGGCCTCAGCACAGAGCCGCTGCAGTTTGTCAGCGTTCGCGAGCACCTGCCGTGTTGCCGCCAGCTCGTCGTCCTCCCCCGCCTTCGGTTGAACGCGATCAATCTCGGCAAGCTGGAAGGCCATGAACTCAGCGCGTGATGCGTTGTCACGTTGCCGCACCAGCAGCTGTTCGCGCTCGAGTCGCAGCGCTTGCCACGCCGCAAACACCGTCGCGACTTTCTCGCGCTCGTCGGCGAGCTGAGAATAACCGTCGATGACATCGAGATGCGTCGACGGATCGAGCAGGACTTGGTGCTCGTGCTGACCATGCAAGTCGACGAGTGCGCCAGCGAGCTCCCGCAACGCAGCAGCAGTCACGAGCGCGCCATCGATGAAAGCACGGCTTCGCCCTTCTCCAGACACCTCGCGCCGGACGATGAGCTCGCGGCCGCCAGGAGCATCGAAGATCGCTTCGACCGATGCCGACTCCTCTCCGGTGCGGACGAGATCGGCTGATGCCCTCCCACCGATCAGTAAACCGACGGCGCCGAGCAGGATCGACTTGCCGGCTCCGGTTTCGCCAGTTAACACTGTTAACCCCGGGCCGAACTCCAGTTCGATCCGGTCGATGACGGCGAGGTGGCGAATCGAGAGGAAGCGTAGCATCGGGGTGTGACGCGAAGTTCCATCTTATCAGATGTTTGACAGCCTACAGGTGCCGTGCTACTCTGGCGAAGCCTGTGCTGTCCCAGCGGTGCAGGATTTGGGCATTCCGTTCGTTACAACCGTCCGCGGAGGGCTGTTTGCACATGCCAGTCTCCGCCCTTGCGCTTTTGGCGCAAGCGGCGCAGCCGGATGCTGGGTCCGGCGATTTGAGTTCGAGCACCGACATCGCCCGGCTGATTCTCGACAGTTCGTGGCTGTCGCTGGGCGTCCTTCTCATCCTGCTCACGTTCTCAGCGCTCAGCTGGGGCATCACCTTTTACAAGCTCGCAGGTTTTCGTCGTGCGACGCGGCATACGTCGTCGTTTCTCGACGTCTTCCGTAAGAGCAGCAAATTCTCCGAAGTGCAAGCGGTGTGTCCGCAGTTGAAGGACGCGCCGCTCGTTGGTTTGTTTCAGGCGGGTTATTCCGAGCTCAATTCGCAGCTGCGCCAGACGCCATCAGCCGACTCGGCAAAACCAGCCGCACCTGCCGGACGTCCAACGCTCAGGAGCCTCGACGCTGTCGATCGTGCGTTATTGCGTGCAACGACGGTCGAAGTGGCAAAGCTCGAGCGTCACATTCCGTTTCTCGCGACCGTTGCCAGCATCACGCCGTTCATCGGTCTGTTCGGTACCGTGTGGGGCATCATGGGATCGTTCAACAGTATTGGAGCAGCGGGCTCGTCGAGCCTCGGCGTCGTCGCGCCCGGTATCGCTGATGCGCTCATCGCAACCGCAGCTGGCCTCTTCGCCGCAATCCCGGCGGTGTATTTCTACAATCACTTCACGCAGCGCGTGAAGGAGTTCGCGAGTGCCATGGAAGACTTCTCGCTCGAGTTCCTGAATATCTGCGAGCGGAACTTCACGTAATGCCGAAAGTTCAGCAACACGGGGCAGGAGGCACCGGGCGCGGACGACGCGGACGGAGCGCGCATGTCGCAACCTCGCTCGCCGAGATCAACGTCGTGCCGCTCGTCGACGTGATGCTCGTGCTCTTGATCATCTTCATGGTGACGGCGCCGATGCTGCAGCAGGGCCTCGAGGTGAATCTGCCGCAGGCGAAGCGCGCCAGGGCGCTCAACGTGCAGCCGGTCTACGTCACGGTTCCCGCCGATTTCAGCACGCGACGGGTCGTCCAGGTCGACAAAGACGAAGTGAAGGTCGAGATCATGCACGAGCGCGTCCGCCAGGCCCTGCTCACTCGCGACGACAAGTCGGTCTACATTCGCGCCGATGGCGCGGCGAGCGTGCAGGATCTGATGACCGTGACCGACAAGCTGCGTGAGGCTGGTGTCGATAAGGTCGGATTGATGTCGAAGCCGGTCGAGAAACGATGATGCAGGAGGCCGTCAGCAGCATCCTCATCGGCCGCAGCCGTCAAGCCGACGGCCTGAACCGCATGGTCCTCGTGTCACTCATCGTGCACGGGGTGCTGCTGACGACGCTCGTGTTGGTCCCGCGCGATTGGCTGCGGACGAAGCCTGAAGCACAATCGGCACCGATGATGATCTCCCTCGGTCCATCAGGCACCGCGGACACTGGCGGCAATACAGCAATCACGACCGCGCCGGTGCAAACAGAGTCGCCGACCGACGCGAAGCCGGTGGTGCGCCCAGCCGAGAAAGAACCGGAGATGATCGCGCCGGAACCGGACGTCAAGCCGAAGCCGGCACAAAAGCCCGTGCAGAAACCGATCGAGAAGTCGACGACCAAGAAGCCGTCGACGGGACCAGAGATCAAGAGTGGCGCGGCGCGAGTCGTGACGCCGAACGCGGCTCAGGTTCCCTTCGGAGGGCTGGCCGAGCGATCCGGCGGTAGCAGCACCGGTGGACCCCGCCTCGATGTCGCGAATTTCTGCTGTCCCGACTACATCGACACGATGAACCGGCAGATACGCTCGAACTGGGATCAGCAGGTGGGCGCGGCTGGCCAATCAGTCGTCAAGTTCACCATTCGTCGCGACGGCATGCTGACTAATGTTGAGATCGAAAAAACGAGCGGCAATCCCCTGCTCGATCTCGAGTCGCGAAAGGCGGTATTGACGACGCGACAGCTGTCCCCGCTGCCGGCCCAATTCGATCGGCCGACATTGACCGTGTATCTGACCTTCGACTACAAGCGATGATGAGACCCATGAAGCTTTTGACTTTCGCTTTCATTGCGAGCAGCGTGCTTGCAGTGGCCGCGCAGAATCCACCCACGCAGCAATCGCAGCAGCCGGCAGAAATCGCAACGAGAATTGGTGTGGACCCCGGTCGTCCCCCGAGGCTGGCGATTCCTGAATTCATCCCGCTCAGCAAGGACGCGGATCTGTTGAGCGCGGCAAGAACCATCGCCGACGTGTTGTTCGACGACATGGCCTTCGAGAAAGAGTTCTACATGATTCCGAAGGACATCCTGCGAACGGTGCCGCGTCCAAACTCCGCCGAGGAGGCGACGCTCGATCGCTGGAAGGAACTCGGTGCCGACGGCGTCGTCATCGGCACGGTTCAGAAGACAACAGAAGGGATCGTCGTCGAGGTTCGGTTGATGCGCGTCGTCAACGGCGCCATGTCGCTCGGCAAGAAGTACACCGGCTCGCCGAAATCGATCGTCGATGGCGGACGAACGTTTGCGCACAGCATTGCCGACGAGATCCACAAGCAGCAAGCCAATATCCGGGGCGTGGCGCGAACCAAGCTCGCATTCTCATCGGACCGCGATGGCATCCGGATGAAGGGGCCGGTTGGCGATCGCGATGTGTCCAACATCTATATGTCCGATTACGACGGCGCCAACCAGACGCGGGTGACGGTCAATCGCTCGATTGATATCGCGCCGGCGTGGTCGCCGGATGGCGAACTCCTCGCCTACACGTCGTACCGAACGGGCTATCCCGACATCATCCTGCAATCCATTCGCACGATGCGGCCGCCTTCGAATCCGGCACACGGCTCGATGGACAATCAGAACTTCCTTCCGGCCTGGTCGCCCGACGGGAGCAAGCTGGCCTTCATGTCGAATCGCGACGGCAACATGGAGATCTACATCATCAACCGCGATGGTACGAACCTGCGCCGGGTGACGAACCATCCCGCGGCGGATGCCACGCCGACGTGGTCGCCGACGGGACAGCAGCTGGCGTTCACGTCCGACCGCGGCGGCAGAGAGCAGGTTTACATCGTCAACATCGATGGCACCGGCCTCGATCGCATCAGCACCGAGGGTAAGGCCGATCGCGCGACGTGGTCCTCGGCGCCGCTGAACGAAATCGCCTACGCGGCGCAGTCGGGTGGTGGATACGACATCAAGATCTTCAGTTTTTCGACACGCGAATCGCGGACGGTTACAGATGGCATCGGCACGAACGAGAGCCCGGCGTTCGCGCCGAACGGTCGTCATATCGCGTTCTGGTCCGACCGCAGCGGCCGGCCGCAGATCTACACCATCGCGCGTGATGGTACCGACCTCAGGCAAATCACGAAATCGGGCAGCAACAGGTATCCGAACTGGTCACAATAGTTGGGGAGCTGGTTGCTGGGAGCTAGGAGCCAGGAGATGGAAGCAAGGATCTGGAAGCTGGAAGCTGGGAGTAGAGAATGCACATAGGACGAGTTGCGGTGCCAGTGGTCCTTCTGACCATGGCCTTTACCTTCGGTGCGTGCGCCAAATCGAAGCCGCCGGTTGCGCGGCCATTACCACCACAACCGGGCGATCCGCCCGCGGCTGGCGGCAGCGTACCGCGTCCACCTGAGCCGGTTGCCGAGCCCATCAGCGTTCCTCCAGAGCCACGGGGCGAGGATCCGCTCAAGGTCAGCGATATCGACAAGATCAACCAGAATTCGCCGTTCCAGCCCGTGTTCTTCGCCTATGACAGCTCCGAGATCGAAACAGAAGGTCAACAGGTGCTGCAAGCGAACGCGGCGATTCTCAAGAAGTATCCGGAATGGGTCATCACCATCGAGGGCCATTCCGACGAGCGAGGCACCGCCGAGTACAACCTTGCGCTCGGGAACCGGCGCGCGGCTGCCGCCAAAGCGTACTTGATTTCACTCGGCATTCCGGCGGATCGTTTGCGAACCGTGAGCTACGGCAAGGAGTTCCCCTTCGATCCGACCCATACCGAGTCGGGCTGGTCGAAGAACCGCCGGGCGCACTTCGTGCTTACGAGCAAGTAGTTTGGGGATTTGATTTTGACCCCGAATAGAGGATGCGACATGAGAAAGTCAGGAGCGGCGGCATTGGTGTTGGTGGGGTTCTTCGTCGGCGCGCGTCCGGCGAGTGCCGATGCCGACAAGGAGCATCGACTGATCCTTGCTGAGATTCGAATGCTCCAGGAGGAGCAACAGCAGCTGCGGGCGGCGCTCCTCAACTTGGGCGACACGCTCAAAGCGCTCAACACGCGGCTCGACGCTGACGCCGGCCGGACCCAGAAGGCGTTCGCCGATCAGAAACTGATTGTCGAGGGCGTGGCCGAAACGACACGCATCCTGCGCGAGAAGGCCGATGAAACCAACGTGCGGGTGTCGTCGATGACGCAGGAGCTGCAGTCGCTGCGTCAGACGGTTTCGTCCATGTCAACGCCGGCGGCAACGGTCACGATGCCCGCCGCCGTGGACCCAGCCGCAGGAGACCCAAATGCTGCCGCGGCTGGCACCACTGCCCCGCCGGCCGCAGGCGCCACTCCGCCAGCGAACCTGTCGCCGACGCAGATGTGGGATCGGGTCTATGCGGTCTACACCGGCGGGCAGTTCGACCTGGCTGTCGAAGGTTTTCAGGCGTACATCCGGACGTTCCCGACGTCGCCGCAAGCCGATGATGCCCAGCTGTACATCGGTTACTCGTTGTACAGCGCCGGCAAGTACGCCGAGGCCTCGACGGCTTTGCAGCGGGTGATTTCGAATTACCCGCAGTCGGATAGCGTTCCCCCCGCGTACTACAAACTCGGACTCGCGTACGAGGCGTTGAAGCAGTTCGAGCCGGCCCGTCGCGCATTCGAGACCGTCATCAAAAACTATCCGAAGGCGTACGAGGCGACGCTCGCCCAGCAATCACTAGTACGGGTACAGGACAAGAAATAGAGTACCAGAGTGCAGGGGGTGCCAAGGTGCCAGGGGGGCTCTCCTTCCTTGGCACGTTGGCACCTTCGCACTCTGACCCTTTGGCCTCCGGCCCTTTGCACCTTGGCTTCTAGAACGGGATATCGTCGTCTGTCAGCTCGGATGCCGGCTCGCCCATCGGTTCGTCCATACCAGCCGGGGCACCCGATCGCTGTTGCGGACGCGCTCCTCCGCCGCCCCCGCCACCTCCAAGCAGCACGACGCGATCGCCCCTGACTTCAGTGGTATAGCGCTTGTTGCCGTCCTTGTCGTCCCACTGCCGCGTCTGGAGCTTGCCTTCGACGTAGATCTGCTTGCCCTTGGTGAGGTACTCCGAGAGCGATTCGGCTGTTTTGCCCCAGAGGACGACACGATGCCACTCGGTCTTTTCCTGGCGCTGGCCTCCCTTGTCGTTCCAGATCTCGGTGGTCGCCATGTTGAGCGTGGCGACCGGCGCGCCGCCCGGGGTGTACCGGAGCTCGGCGTCGCGACCGAGATTTCCCACGAGAATGACTTTGTTTACGCTGCCCATGCCAGGAATCCTTTCAAGAGTTCAGCCATTCTGAACTCGGAGTTTTCAGGCGTCAATTGAGAAGTTCCGCGACCAGTAGTGCAGAAACTGCGTTCACGGCGAGCTATCGAGTACGCAGATTTTTCGCGCAGTATTCGGCCTAGGTCTGACGTCCGTACCGATCCTCGAGCCTGACGACGTCGTGGAGTTCCGGAGTCGAGACCTCGAAGATATCGCAGTCGTCGATGGCGGTCATGCGGTGGACGGTCTTTGGCGTAATGTGCACGGCCTCGCCGACCTTCATCTCGCGTTTGACCAGGGTGTCGCCCTCGCCGATCTCGAACAGCAGTCGTCCGGACCACAGAAAGATCGTTTCATCTTTCTGGTTGTGGTACTGGAGGCTGAGCGCGTGGCCGGCATTGACGTGAATCAGCTTGCCCACGTACCGATCCGTCTTCGCCCAGTGCAGCTCGTATCCCCACGGCTTTTCTACTCGCGTCGGTTCGCTCACAGTCACTATCCTTTACTCAATGCTCGGGGGGCCCCACCCCG
>AR_comb_assmDRAFT_10225232_pt1 | contig 11505 bp, 12 predicted proteins | sample ArasoioldDNA_FD_10543 | JGI IMG/M metagenome (IMG submission 10543) | reverse complement strand
CTCAATCCCGAGACGCAGAAGAAGATGTTCGAGAAATCGATCGAGGTCGAGCTCGTGCCGCAGGGCACATTTGCCGAGCGCATCCGTGCCGGCGGCTTTGGTTTGGGCGGGATCCTGACGCCCACCGGCGTCGGCACCCAGGTGGAAGAAGGCAAGCAAAAGGTCGAAGTCGGCGGCAGGGTTTATCTGCTCGAAACGGCGCTGCGCGCGGATTTCGCGCTCGTAAAGACGTTCCTGTGCGACTACATCGGGAATCTTCAGTACGCGCTCACGGCGCGCAATTTCAATCCGCTGATGGCGATGGCGGCAGATACGGTGATCGTCGAGGCCGAGCACATCGTGCCGGTCGGATTCATTTCGCCCGACCGCGTCATGACGCCTGCGCCGCTGGTCGATTACGTCATCACTCGCGAGTGAAAGCGGGGTTGCCATGGATGCACAAACCATTATTGCCAAGCGCATCGCACAGGAGCTTCGCGACGGAATGCTGGTCAATCTCGGCATCGGCATTCCGACGCAGGTCGCGAATCACCTCCCGGCGGGCCTCAACGTTTTTTTCCAGTCCGAGAATGGCCTGATCGGCACCGGCCCGATTCCCGAGGAAGGTATGGGGCAGCGCCTTCTGACCGATGCGGCCGGGCGGCCTGTAACCGCGTTGCCTGGTGCATCTACGTTCGACAGCGCGATGTCGTTCGGCCTCATTCGCGGCGGACACGTCGATATGACCGTGCTGGGCGGCCTGCAGGTCGATGAGCATGGCTACCTTGCCAATTGGACGATCCCCGGCAAGCTCGTGCCCGGCATGGGCGGCGCCATGGACCTGGCGGTCGGTGCCAAGCACGTCATCGTTGCCATGCAGCACACGGCAAGAGGCAAACCCAAGATTCTGCGCAAGTGCAACCTGCCGCTGACCTCGGTCCGCCCGGTGGATCTCGTGGTCACCGACATGGCGGTGATTTCATTTCCGGGCGGACAGGCAACGCTGCTTGAAACGGCGCCGGGTGTATCGGTCGAGCAGGTGCTCGCTGCCACCGAGGCCAAGCTCGAGGTGCCTTCCGTCGTTCCAAGCATGCAAATATAGAGAATAAGGAGACCATCATGGCAATGGACGTCTCACGTCCCGTACTCAGCGGCACGAAGGCGCTCGTGGTCGGTGTTGCGAACGATCAGTCGATCGCGTATGGCTGCGCCAAAGCGTTTCGAGAGCTCGGAGCCGAGCTCGCCATCACCTACCTGAACGAAAAGTCGAAGAAGTTCGTCGAACCGCTTGCGCAAGAGCTCGAAGCACCGATCTTCAGCCTGCTCGATGTGTCGCAGCCGGGCCAGCTCGAAAAAGTGTTCGATGAGATCCAGCAGAAATGGGGCAAGCTCGACATTCTCGTGCATTCGATCGCATGGGCGCCGAAAGAGGATCTTCAGGGCGGCTTGCTGAATTGCTCGGCCGAAGGCTTCAAGCTCGCCATGGATATCTCCTGCCATTCGTTCGTGCGCATGGCGCGTCTTGCGGCACCGCTGATGAAGGACGGCGGAACGATGTTCGCGATGAGCTATCACGGCGCAAACAAGGTCGTTCCCAATTACAACGTGATGGGGCCCATCAAGGCAGCGCTGGAAGCGTGCTGTCGCTACCTCGCTTACGAGCTCGGCAGCAAACGCATACGCGTGCACGCGATTTCGCCCGGCCCGCTGAAAACCCGTGCAGCCTCAGGCCTCAAGGACTTCGAGCAACTGCTGAATGAAGCCGCCCAGCGTGCGCCGATCGGCGAGCTCGTGGACATCATGGACGTCGGGTTCACCTGCGCGTTTCTTGCGACGCCGTATGCGAGGCGTCTGTCGGGCGAAACGCTCTACGTGGACGGCGGCGTGAACATCATGGCGTAGACGCGAAAAGTGGGGGCCGAAGCGCTAAGGATCACGACCGGGTCGAGCAGCGCACAGCTGAAGGCACTGTTCGCCGAACTCGCGACCCGGGCGCGCATGACCCCTGCCCGTATTTCACGATCCGTCGTCTTTCATGACGCGAGCGGTCCGCCGGAATGTATGATCGTCGATCCGTCGTATCCGATCGTTCACGACAGTCGAAAAACCGGGGGCGTGCCGCGCTTGACCGGCGTAGTCTCAATTGGAGTCCACCGGCTCATTGCATCGCTCGCCGTTGCGAGCGGGGTGTCGTCCCTGTTTGCACTCACTGCGTGCGCACCCATGATGTCAATGGCAGGATCCTCGGGATCAGGGGTGTTTCTCGCAACTCAGTTCGACCGCCTGAAGCTGCTGGCGGACGGCTTCAGCTATGCACAGACCGGAAAGACGCTCTCTGACCGCGCCGTGTCGAATGTTGCGGGAGCAGATTGCAGCACGTTCAATGTTGCAATGGGCAAGCCCGTATGTTCATCATCAGGCCCTCGCGCAGCGCCCGTAGAAGAACGGGACCGTTCCGTCGCCTTCAATGCGGAAGCGCAACGCTCCACGAGCGCAGGTGTAGCGATCAGCAGCCAGCAGGCTTCGGTCCCTGATGCGCTTCGAGCGACGCCTCTTCTCGCCATTCAGACTGGCGAAATTGAACGCTTCGACTGCACGAGCGGTACACCGACCTGGCACGCGAGGATTGCTTTCGAAGCGCAAGGCGGGCAGGTGCTTGGCTTTGCCTATTACAGCATATGGAAGCCACGCACCTGTTCGATTGAATTCATGCGCGATACCGTCGGAAGCAAATGGATTGCAGCTCCCGATGGCACGGACCACGTGGATACGGCCCAGGGGCGATTTGTCATCCGCACGAGCGCCGACGCTTACGTGTTCGAGTTCCAGAACGTGCAGCGTGGGAAATTTTGCGGGATGCCGGGTGAAATCAATGGCACCATGATGATCAAGCGCGACCCCGCCAGACCGCACTGTTCAGTGGTTGGCATCATGGATACCAATGACCCCTATCTGGAAGCGTTGTATGGGTCGACGCCAGTCAAAGGACAGGCCGCACGTCGGTAGCCTGGACTGATGCCGCGCGGTTACTTGCGGGCGTAGTCGAAGAACCCGCGCCCGCTCTTGCGCCCCAGCTCGCCGGCTTCGACCTTCTCCCGCCACAATGGACACGGCCGGTATTTCGGATCCTTGAAGCCCTCGTAGAGCACTTCGAGAATCGCCAGGCAGGTGTCGAGCCCGATGAGGTCTGCAAGTGCGAGCGGTCCGATCGGGTGCGCCATCCCGAGCTTCATCACCTGGTCGATGTCCTCGGCACTCGCGAGACGCTCCTGCAGACAGAACACCGCTTCATTCAGCATCGGCAGCAGGATGCGGTTCGCGACGAATCCCGGGCTGTTCCTCACTTCCACCGGCGTTTTGCCGATCAGTTCGGTGAGCGCCTTGATTGCGTCGTACGTGGCGTCGGAGGTCTGCAGCGCGCGTATCACCTCGACAAGCTGCATGACAGGCACCGGATTGAAGAAGTGCATCCCGATGACCTGTGCCGGCCGTTTCGTTGCCGCTGCGATGCGCGTAAGCGAAATGGACGACGTGTTGGAAGCGAGGATCGCCTCGGGACGAGCAATGCGGTCGAGATCCGCAAAGATCTTGAGCTTCAACTGCATATTCTCCGTGGCGGCTTCCACTACGAGATCGCAGGGCGCGAGGTCGTCGAGGCGCGTCGTCGCGTTGACCCTCTGCAGCGTTTCCGTGCTCGCAGCTTCGGTCATTTTTTCCCTGCTTACCAGGCGCTTGAGGCTCGCGCCGATGGCCGCCATCCCTTTGTCGACTGCGGCCTCGTTGATGTCGTTGAGCACGACATCAAGACCGGCAGCGGCCATGACCTGCGCTATACCGTTGCCCATCGTTCCGGCGCCAATGACGCCGACGATTTTCGTCTGCATGCTACCTTTCTCCGCTACGCCGCGGCGCGGATCGCGCTGGCGGTACGCTACAGAACCATCTCAGGCACGCTCGCGGGGATCGTGAGCGGAGCCTCTGTAGCGTTGATCACTTCCTGCACGCTCACCCCCGGCGCAATCTCGAGCAAGGTAGCCCGGCCCTTTGGAAACGCTATCACGGCGAGCTCCGTCACGACGAGGTCGACCGGACGCGTCGAGGTCAGCGGAAGCGAGCATTTCGCGACGATCTTCGATTTCCCCTTTGCCGTGTGCTGCATGGCGATCACAACCCGCCGTGCGCCGACGACGAGATCCATCGCACCGCCCATGCCGGGCACCATCTTTCCCGGGATCATCCAGTTCGCAAGCATTCCATGCTGGTCTATCTGAAGCCCGCCGAGCACTGTCATGTCCAGATGACCGCCTCGTATGAGCCCGAACGACATGGCGCTGTCGAACGCAGAGGCGCCCGGCAATGCGGTCACAGGGCGTCCACCGGCGTCCGTCAGCCGCGCCTGGATTCGTCCCTCTTCGGCAACGGGTCCGGTGCCGATCAGGCCGTTCTCCGACTGAAAGAAGACGTGCATGCCGGCCGGCACGTAGTTCGCCACCTGAGTGGGGATGCCGATGCCGAGATTCACGAGCATGCCCTCGCGCAGCTCGCGCGCGATGCGCTTCGCAATGATTGTCTGGGCGTCCATCAGGCAACTCCCACAACGTAATCGACTACAGGACCCGGCGTGGCGACATGGTCGGGTGCGATCACGCCGACCGGCACGATGTGCTCGGCTTCAACGATCACGCGATCGGCTGCCATTGCCATCATCGGATTGAAATTGCGCGCCGTAAGCGCGTACTGAAGATTACCTTCGTAATCGGCAAGGAAAGCCTGGACAAGCGCGAAATCCGCCCGAAGCGCCACTTCGAGCAGGTATTCCCGGCCGTCTACTTCAATCTTTCGCTTGCCCTCCTCCACGACGGTGCCGACACCCGTTGGCGTGAGCACGCCGCCGAGACCGAAGCCCGCGGCGCGGATGCGCTCGATCAGCGTACCCTGCGGGACGAGCTCGACTTCCATCGAACCCTGGATCATTCTCTGCTGCGTGTCGGGGTTGAGGCCGATATGGCTTGCAATCGTCTTACGTACGAGACTCGCGCTAACGAGCTTGCCGATACCCACCCCGGGCTTCGCGTTGTCATTGGCGATGATGGTGAGATCGCGTTTCCGCTGGCGCACGAGCTCGTCCACCAGCCGCTCGGGCGTGCCTACGCCCATGAATCCTCCGATCATCAGGATGGCGCCATCGGGGATCATGGCGACCGCGCTTTCCACCGAAATGCACTGCATCGCACGTGCCTCCCGTAAGCCGTTGCGTTGTATTCGAAGCTAGCCTGCAATCACGCGCTGCGTATGACGGGCGATCATCAATTCTTCGTTGGTCGGTATCACCCACACAGCCGTAGGCCCATCCGGCGCGTTAATGCGCGGCCCACCCTTCTCGTTGGCCGTGCCGTCCACGCTGATTCCCAGCCATGCGAGACGATCGCAGACCCGCGCCCGTATTGGCGCCGAGCGCTCTCCGATGCCGCCGGTGAACACCAGCGCATCCAAGCCCTCGAGCGCCGCGGCAAGCGACCCGAGTTCCCGGCAGATGCGATAGACGAAAAGATCGACTGCGAGCTTCGCGCGCGGTTCGTTGCTCGCGAGCAGCGTGCGCATATCGCTCGAAATGCCGGACACTCCCAGCAGGCCCGATTCCTGGTACAGGAGCTTCTCGATCGCGCGCGCGTCCATCTTGAGCTCGTCCATGAGGAACAGAACGACGCCAGGATCGAGGGCACCGCAGCGTGTACCCATTGGCAGTCCATCGACTGCAGTAAAGCCCATCGTGCTCGCGACGCTCTTCCCTTGATGTATCGCGCACATGCTGGCGCCGTTGCCGAGGTGCGCCACGGCGACGCGGCCTTCCGCGGCTTTCGCATCCACGCTCGGCAGCGCACTCGCGATGTATTCGTACGAAAGCCCATGAAAGCCATAGCGCCGAACGCCACGGTCGGTGATCGCGCGCGGCAGGGCAAACGCCTGCGCAAGCTCGGACTGCGCGCGGTGGAATGCCGTATCGAAGCACGCGACCTGCGGCAGCTGCGGCAGCGTCTCCGCAACGACGCGGATCGGCTTGATATTGTGAGGCTGGTGCAGCGGTGCGAGAGGCGCGAGCTTGTCGAGTTTCTCGAGCACGCCTGAGTCGACCCGCACCGGTTCCGAAAATTGCATGCCGCCGTGGACCACACGGTGGCCGACTGCCACGAGCTTGTAGCTCTCACGCTGGCCGCGCAGAAAGTCCGCCAGGTGCGCAATCGCGCCTTCATGTCCGAGCTGCGTGCCGGCGTCCCATTTATACGATCCCATGCTCGCACCCGCGGCGTTTTCGGCGGTGAAGCGCGGCGACGTGTACAGGCTCTCGATCTGTCCGCGAAACGCAAGGTCGAGTGCCTCGCCAGCTTTTGCGAACACGGAGAACTTGATGCTCGAGGACCCGGCGTTCAATACCAGGATTGCATCGGCCATGCCTCAGCCTCCTTTGGCGCGATCGCGCCGCCATTTGGCGACGAGGGCCGCAACCGCACACGACGCAAGGCGCGTCATGACGGAGTCGGCACGGCTGGTCAGGATGATCGGCACGCGCGCGCCGAGTACGATGCCCGCGGCATCGGCACCGGCAAGAAAGCTCAGACTCTTCGCAAGCATGTTGCCAGCCTCGAGGTCCGGCGCAATCAGAACATTGGCCCGCCCCGCCACAGGCGAGTCGATTTTCTTGATCTGCGCCGCCTCGAGGCTGATCGCGTTGTCGAGCGCGAGCGGTCCATCGAGCAGGGCACCGGTGATCTGGCCGCGGTCGGCCATCTTGCACAGCGCTGCCGCCTCCATGGTCGACGCGAGCTTGGGATTTACCGTTTCCATCGCGGACAGGATCGCCACACGCACTTCTTTTTTCTCGTACACCTGAAGCGCGTGCGCGAGGTCGATCGCGTTCTGGATGATGTGAATCTTGTCTTCGATGTTCGGAAAGATATTGACCGCACCATCCGTGATGATCAGCGCTTCCGGGTGATTGGGCACGTCCATGACGAAGCAGTGGCTGATGCGCCGCCGCGTCCGCAGGCCTGTCTCGCGCTTGACCACCGCGGCCATCAGCTCGTCGGTGTGCAGGCTGCCTTTCATCAGCGCTTCCGCTTTGCCTTCGCGCACGAGCGCGACCGCGGCGTCCGCAGCGGCTTCCGCACCGGCGACGTCGACGATCTGCGTACTGCCGAGATCGAGGTCGTGGGCCTTGGCTTCCGCGCGGATACGCGCCTCCGGACCGACGAGGATCGGTGCGATCAGGCCCATGCGCGCAGCTTCGAGCGCGCCCTGGAGCGAGCTCTGGTCACACGGGTACGCGACGGCCGTTGGAGTGGGCGGCAGCGTCTTGCAAAAAGCGATCAGGCGTTCGTACTTCTCATGTCTTTGACTCATATCGGCTTCCTTCAAGCGATTGCAGGCTCACGCCGAGCTGGACGCCCTTGCCCCCCGGCGCAGGCGCGCCGGTCAGCACGTTGCGCACGCGCTCGAGCATCGCCAGCTGCTCCGCGGTCGGTTTGGAATCCACGACCCGCTTGTCTGTCATCACACGCTCGATCAGGGTGAGCATCCGCTGGCGTTCGTCGTGGTCCAGCAGTTGCGGTAGCGTTGCGATCGCCTCGTCCGGCGCATTGCGCACGATGATCTCCTGCTCGCCGCGAATGCGGCGCCACTGATCCAGCGGCAGCTCCGGGATGAGGTTCGCGTAATCTCTCGCGAGCTCCTGGCGCATGGTGACGCGCGACAGCGGCAGCGGCTCGCCTTTGCGGCCCAGCAGGTACGCAATGCGAGCGAAGGCCTCCGTGTAGCCCCCCTTCGCAATGCGGCCAACCGCTTCCTTTATGTATCGTTCACGGACGTCGGCCGGTTGGGGCTCGCCTTTCGCCTCGGCTTGACGCCCTTCAGCGAGGTAGAACTCGTACATGTTCGCGTAAGTCGTGAAGAACGCGTTTTCGGTTGCCGCGTCGCGTACGGCACGGTAATAGTCGAGCGCCGCACTAAAGAGCTCGGAATTGAGCTTTTCGCCCCTGCGGAGCGGATCGTCCGCCGGTAGTGCCTGACGCTGGGCCTTAACCGTTTGTGCTGCCGGTCCAAGCCAGGCAAGCCATGGATTCATGTCGGAAATCGCCCAGCGCTGGAAGCGCAGCGGGTGAAACTGGCGGCCGAGCTTCGCCGTGAGCTCGTTTGACGTCGCCTTGACGAACGGCCGCAGGAAAAGCTCGTACGCGCGCTGATTGAACTCGGATACGGCGGCGACGGCTTCGAACGGGCGCTCGTCCGCCCGCTGCAGACGGTTCAGTCGCGCGATGACATCTTCGAGGCGGTGCTCTTGGAACTCGACTTCGTACTCGCGCTTGCCGTCGGCGCCGGTGTGCTCACTGATCGCCATCCCGTACAGGCCCGCCGGCAGCATCTCCACGGACTTCATCACCTCGACGATTTGCGCGTGCTCTTTCTTGGCCACCTTGCCCGAGACGAATATCCCGAGATGGCCGACGTTCTGATGCAGGAGACCGACGATCACCTGTCCGCGGGCCTTGATCTCCTCGGTGCTGCCGTAAATGTCGGCGACCCAGTTAAAAGCCTGTTGCGGCGGCGTGATGTTGTCGCCCAGCGACGCGAACAGGATGATCGGCGCCTTGATGTCGCGCAGGTCGAACTCCTTGCCGCCGGTCTGCTTCACTTCGCCTGACCAGAGCTTGTTGCCGACAAACAGATTGCGCGTAATCCATTCGATCTCGTCGCGGTTCATGAGATGAAAACCGCCCCACCAGCGCTCGAACTCGAGGAAGCGCGGGGGTTCCGTGTCGACATTGGCGAACACGTGGTAGTACTTGTCCCAGAAGGTGTTCGCGGGATTGAGGTTCTCGAAGTTCTGCACCAGCTCGGCACCGTCGAAAACGCCGTTTCCGCGATCCGCCATGTACGACGCCAGCCACGCGCCGCCGAGCATGCCGCCCGCGTAGCGCATCGGGTTGTCGCCCTCACCTTCGGACCACGCGCCGCCCCAGTAGGACATCGGCGCACCGTTGATGACGATGGGCCCGGTGTCCTCAGGATCGGCGGATCCGAGCATCATCGCCGCCCAGCCACCCTGGCAGTTGCCTACAAGGGCCGGCTTCGGGCTGTCGGGGTGCCGCTGGCGAACGATGCGCACGAACTGTTTTTCGGCCTCGCAAACGTCGAGCAGCGTCTGGCCGGGCTCCGGATCGCGGAAGAAGATAAGGAAGTACACGGGATGGCCTGCGGCAAGTGCGACGCCGACCTGTGAATCATCCTTGAACCCGCCGATGCCGGGCCCGTGCCCCGCGCGCGGATCGATGATGATGTAGGGCCGCTTCTTCGCATCGACAGTCACGCCGGCCGGCGGTTTGATCGCGACGAGGGCGTAATTGACCGGCCGCTCGAAGTGCCGGGCATCCACGATCGTGTCGTATTCGAAATTGAGCACCGGAGGCATGCCCTTGCGCGTATGCTCGATGAAGTTGTTGCCGCGCTGACGCAGCGTATCCCAGAACAGGATCGACCGCTGCGCGAAGTCAACGCTGTAGCGATACATGCTCGTCCACGGGTCTGCGGTCTGAACTGCGGCCGCTGCTGCCGCGGCGTGCGCCTTGTAAGCCTGCTCGACGCGTTGCGTATAGTGCTCCTGCGCGATTTTCATCCGCTTTTGCAAGAGCGAAGCGACTTTGGTCGCCACATCCTGACTATGGGCGAGCTGACTGGAGAAATCCATGGGGACCACCTGTTCGAAGCGAACGGCCGTTCAGTGAAATTGCCGGTAGCGCCACGCGGCGGGCGCGTCACGCTGGCTAATGCGAGTTACTTCGATACTGTCCCCGGGCACTGGGCCGATACAATTGGACTTTGGTCCCAGCACCCGGTGGTGGCGTTACTGCGGTTTGTTACGGCTCATTTCTTCGCGTCGGACTTCGCTGATCCGCCTTCCGCCATCATTTGCAACGCAACCGCTTCTACGTACGTAATCCCGATCGTGTCGCCGACAGCCATGTCGTCGAAGCTTTTCACCTCGTCGGCAACTTTGAGTGCCATCTCGTTCTTTTGCGGTCCCTGCACCGTGATCGTGCGCGTCGGGCGGTCGATCGCTGTGATCAGGGCCGTAATCTGCTTCGTCTGAACGATAGTGCCGCCCGGTGTGCCGCCCTTGGGCGCAACCTTGACGGTCCGACCTCCGGATTCCGAAGCAACCCCGCCTTTGTTGAGCGACAGTGCGAGCGCTTCCGTGTAACGTGCCTTGAACTTGTCGCCGGGCTTCACGCGGTCCAGATTCTGCGCCTCGGCTGGAACGACGAAGGTGAACGTAGCACCGGTCGGCCCGCGGACGGTCGCGTGACGCGTCTTGCGATCGATCGAAACCAGCTCGACGATGGCTTCGCTTTCCTGCACCGCCACTGCGGAAGCCTGCGGCGGTTTATCGGCCGCCGTTGATATCGCCGTCAGAGAAGTGAGAATCGCAGCAAAGAGAATGCGCTTCATGACAAAGGCCTTTCGAGTTGGTTGGAAGAGTCGGCACGAGCATGCGCGCCGCATGCATCCTCGCTTGCCGTCCATTTGGACGCTATTGGCCTTTGGTCCCGGCGCTCAAAAGCGCGGGCGCGCGTCACTCGGTGCTCTCGCGCTCCTCGGGCGGGTGAAGTGCCTGCTGCAGCGCCTGCACGGCAACCGCCGTTACGAGGCCCACGGCCATGATACCCGTCAAGCCGATCGTGATTGCGCATACGCGCGAAAGCGTGCGCTTCGGCACGAGATCGCCGTAGCCGATGGTGAGACCGGACACGAACGCGAAGTAAAGCCCGTCACCGAGGTGCCAGCGCTCGAGAACCGCCACGAGCATCCCGATGCCCATCATCAGTACGAGCAGGATGGACAAAATAGGCCAGATCACCCCGAGGCCCGCCCACAGATTCGCCACAAACCGCCGCGTAAGTGGATTTAGCGTAAGCGGCACCGACTCAGCGTTGCCTGAACCTGCGCAGCGCTGTCAACTGTGCGGCGAGCGCGGCGATTTCCGCTTCTACTGCGGCAACCTCCTGTTTGTCGCGGGCGCGGCCGCGTGCCTCTTCCGCCTTTTTCAAGGCTTCGTTCGCCCGCGCTTCGTCGAGGTCCGCCCCTCGAATTGCCGTGTCCGCGAGAACCGTCACCACCGTGGGCTGGACTTCGAGCAGCCCTCCCGCAACGAAGATCAGATCTTCCTCCCCGCCGCCGGCCGGCTTGATGCGCACGGCGCCCGCTCTGATGCGGGTGATGAGCGGGGTATGGCGCGGATACACGCCGAGCTCGCCCGCTTCTCCGGGCAGCACGACGAACTCGGCCTCGCCGGAATAGATGCTCTCTTCCGCGCTTACGACATCGATGTGCAGCGTGGCAGCAGCCATGACTCGAATTCTCCGGATCGGGCGCTCAAACGGCAGCAGCGCCCCCGACGATTTCGGCGATTTCGCGCGTGATCGCCGCCTGTCGGTTCTTGTTGTAGATCAGCGTCAGCTCGTCGATGAGAGCCCC
>AR_comb_assmDRAFT_10392407_pt1 | contig 11507 bp, 11 predicted proteins | sample ArasoioldDNA_FD_10543 | JGI IMG/M metagenome (IMG submission 10543) | reverse complement strand
GACGCTGCCGGGAAGTCGCGGCGCCGCGTCCGCCTATCTCGTTGGCGGGCCCTGGAACATGAACAGTTTCGTGCGCTTGTAACGGCTCCAAGACATCAAAACCGATTCAAAGGAAGGTCGAAATCATCATGAAGACAGTATCCCGATCGTCGTGGTTGATCGGTGCTTGGCTCGCAGCGGTGGCGACAGCCGTCGCCATGAGCATGGCCCTGGGCGCTACTCGTTCGACAGCGGCGCTCCTGCTCATATTCGGCATTGCGCCTGCCATCGTCATCGCCCTGCTCGCGCGTGGCGAGCCGTCCCCGAGCGTCGCGCAGATTCTTTACTCGGTTGAAACGAAGGATGTTCGCTCATGATGAGGTCACGTGCGTCACTGTGCTCGGTCTCATGTTGGCCGGGTCCTCGATGCAGGGACAAACGGGTCCGCACTACCGCAACTTTCAGCTCGGCGGCGACATTGCATCCGTGGCAGCACTGACCGGCCTCCGGGCGTCAAATGCCAGAACGGTTTCGGCGCGGCCCGCCATCTTGCAAGAACTGGAATGGCAGCGACCGTACGTCGTGAGCGACCGGACTCTGGCCGATCCGGTGCAGCAGATCGCGTTCAGCTTCTACAACAATCAGCTGTTCCGCCTGGTGGTCGAATACGACCGCGATCGGACCGAAGGCATGACCGACGCGGACATGATCGAAGCGATTTCGACAGTGTACGGGACGCCGGTCAGACACACGGCGAAAGCGACGGTCGCGCCATTGCCAGCCATCGACGAGGAGTCCGGCACGAGGATCGCCGAATGGGGCAATGCGGAGTACACCGCGGTCCTCTATCGAGCCTCGTACGCATCGGGGTTCAGGATGTTTGTGACGTCAGTTCGGCTCAGCGGGCTGGCTCGTACGGCGAAAGCGGAGGCGCGGCGATTGGACGAGCGCGACGCACCCGAGCGCGAGCGCGCGCGACAGAAGAAGGCAGTTGACGAGGCGCGCGCGTCGAAAGAGAAGGCGCGCCTTGCGAACAAAGCGACATTCACACCGTGAAAGTGGTCCACCGCTGACGAGGAGCTCACAATGGTAAGGCCTCCCGACGGTATGAGCGTGTTTGAGTTTTCCGTTTTGTCCAGTCTTCGGGCCGAGCAACTCACCCGTGGCTGTACTCCCCGCGTGCCACCATCCGAGAAGCGCACCGTGACCGCGCAACACGAGATCGCCCAAGGAAAGGTCGTGCGCTCGTCGAGCGGGGCTACGGTGCCGGCAGTGGACTAATACCCCGCTCACTTCCTGCGGCCGCGATCGATGCGTACGAGGCCGGATTCGACGTACATCTCACGAAACCTGTGGATCCACGTATCCTGACTGAGGAGATTGCAACGCACGTCAATCTGCTGAACGCTCACTAGTCCGCATTCTCGATCGACAGCGGCGATCTCGCGCGTCGGCGGCGCGGGTCCAGAAGAAACTCTGCCGAGGCCTCGCCGGCTGGTCGTACTCGAAGATGACGCGGCGGACCTCGTCACGCGGGTTTGCCGCGTCGGCCGAGAGCACAGCCGTCCGCTTGTCCAAGGCGAGCAGCACTGGAAGCTTGTTCACGGCGGCATCGCGACGAACCGGTCGCCGGTGGCGGATCCGGATCAGATCTTCAACAAAGTGAATCTCTTGTCGTGGACGCTGGGCGTCAGCGGGACGTTCGGGAAGTTCGTGTTCGCGGCTGGCGTGAACCACAAGAGCGGCAGCGAGGACAACGTCCTGCTTCACAATCTGTTGAATGGCCAGGCGGTGCAGACGCGCATCGACGTGAGCACCACGGGGGTGATCTATTCGCTGGCTTATCAGTTCTGACATGGTGCCACGCCGGACACTGCTGCGGACCGGGTGCGGAGGTGTCAGGCTCGAGGCGGAGCGTGCTCGATGAGCCGCGACGCTACGGCTGACGCGCGCGCGGCGCGTACTGCGCCAGCAGTCTCTGGTAGTCCGGGTCGTCCACGCGCTCGGAGGCGCCGGCGACGATGTTGCGCAGCATCCGCCGCGCCTGGCTGCGCTCCGGCGTTTCAGCGGGCCCATCGGCCAGGTGCGCCAGTCGCGCCAGCTGCTCGCGCAGCCGGCTCAGGCTCGCGTCGTGCCGCGTCACGTCACGCAGCCCGGTTTCGATCTCGAGGATCTCGGCGAGCTGCTGCACCTCTGCATCGTCGTTCGAGCGCTCGCGCGACAGCGCCTTTTTCACGTCGGGCACCCGTGCCATGTCTCGCGATCGCGCGATCTCGGTGGCAACGTCGCGCAGGCCCTTGAAATCATCGGTCAGCCCATCCAGCAGGTGCACGGTCGCGGCCGCATCCTTCGAGTCGGCGATGCGCGCACGGCGCTTCTCGAGCAGACGATCGATCAGCGCCTCGTCCTTCGGCCTGCGCCCGGCCTTCATCGCCTGAAGCTCCATCCATTCGATTGCCTCGAACGCGACCGCGTCGGGCGGCAGCGCGTGGCCGCCGCTGAAGACTTCAAGGCGGTGGGGCGAGGTGAGCTTCCGATCGAGCTGCCGCATTTCGAGGTAGTTGAAGTCGTCCGTGCCGGCCGTGCCGAAGATGGGGAACGGCAGCGACGAGCGCGGCTTCGAGTCGGGATATCCCGCGCTCGACGCGATCACGCCGGCGATGTTCTTGTTGAGCAGCGCGATCTGGAGCGCGACGCGCGCCCCGCCCGAGAGGCCGGTCAGATAGATGCGATTGGTGTCGATCGTGAAACGCTGGGCGAGATCCGCCGACATCGCCCGGATGCTCGCATCTGCCACGCCCATGGGGCCATTCCTCGACGTGTTCGATCCGGCGACGATGTAGCCGTACCGTTCCGCGGCGGCCTGATATTTCTCTACCATCGCGCGGCCGTGGGCCGCGGGGTGGAAGGCGATGAGGACGCTCCATTCGCGTTCGCGGGAATACGTGGGCGGGAGATACAGCGCGTAGGTCTGTGTTGAGTCGCCGGTGCATGTGACGGCGTCGATGATCGTGCCCCGTGGCAGGTCCTGCGCCTCGAGCGGCGCCGCCATAGCGCCAGCCAGGAAAAGCGTGATGGCACGCCGACGCGCCGTGCGGACCATTGCGACATCATACCTGCCGAAATGTCCGATCCTCATCCGAATTGCTGGCGTAGAATCCGCTCCACAGGAGGCCGCTCCATGCGCGCAAAAGTGTTCTGCACGATTCTCACACTGGTTCCGGTGTTCGCCTTCGCTCAGCAGTCGGCCTCGCCAGTGGCGCCGCCGTCGCCGAAGCTGTTTGCCGGGTCGGCCGACGTGGTGGCGATGATGGCGAAGGCAAAGGCCGAACGGAAGCCAGATCAGGCCAACTTCGTGCAGCCCATCGTCCAACTGGCGCCGTACAACGCGAACCTCGAATACCGCGCCGCCGGCGTCAACGCGCCGGCATCGGTGCACGAGCGCGAAGCCGAGATGTTCTATGTCGTCGACGGATCGGGCACGCTGGTCACCGGCGGTAAGCTCCGTGAAGAGAAGCGGACGAACGCCGAGAACCTCACCGGCACCGGGATCGACGGCGGCATGCCGCGGAAGCTCACGAAAGGCGACTGGGTGATGGTGCCGGAGAAAACGGCGCACTGGTTCACGCAGATCGACGGCACGCTGGTCCTGATGTCAATTCATCTCCCGCACGCGCCAGCCACTGATTCGAAGTGAATCGGCGCCGCGATCGGCACAATCTCCCTCACCGGCCAGCCGCCGGCGCACAGGACGAGTGCGCCGGGCTGATCCGGATTCAGGCACTACGGCGCTCCCCTTGATGCCGCCGCCTGAGCAGAGCGAGAACCATCTTCTCGGTACGACTCACGTCTTGTACGCCCGAAGAGAGGCGGCGTGAGTTCATCGCCGGTCGTCCGAGCGTACGGAGAAGGCTTCGATCCGCGTACGCATCGACGATCGCGGGATGCAGGTAACACTTTCTACAGACAGCCGGCGTGTTTCCCAGCAGTCCGGCGACCCTTTCGACGACCTTGACGATGTTGCGCTTCGCCTGCGCGGGAGATTGAAACGGCGGCAGTTCCTGAAGCGCGCGTGCGACGAGAATCGTCCCCGCCCACGTCCTGAAACTCTTTGCGGTGAAATCCTGACCGGTCGCCTCCCGAAGATAGTCGTTGACATCTGCGGTCCCGATCCCGTGGACGCTTCCATCGTCATCGACATACTCGAACAACTCGTGACCTGGCAGTTCCTGACAGCGTCGAACGACGGTGGCGAGCCGGCGGTCGTCGAAGGTGATGTCGTGCGTCTTTCCACTCTTGCCTCTGAATCGAAACCGTAGCGTCGATCGCGACACTTGCACGTGCCCGTTCCGCATCGTCGTCAGGCCAAAGGAGTGATTCTGGCGTGCATATTCGTCGTTGCCGATGCGAATGAACGTCTTTTCGAGGAGCTGGACGACCGCGGCGACGACTTTTCGTTTCGAGAGTCCAGGCGCGGCCAGGTTTGTGCCGACCCGTCGGCGTAGTGCGGGCAACGCCGCGGCAAAGGCAAGCATCTGGTCGTATTTGACTTGATCGCGAACTTCGCGCCAGTCCGGATGATAGCGGTACTGCTTGCGGCCGCGCGCATCGCGTCCGGTCGCCTGCAAGTGTCCGCTCGCATCCGCGCAAATCCAGACATTTCGCCAGGCCGGCGGAATCGCCAGACGCTTGATCCAATTGAGATCACCCTCCGTTCGAAGCGGTCGGCTGTTCTGGTTCAAGTAGCGAAATCCGCGTCCGTTGCGACGACGGCGGATGCCAGGCCTTTGGTCGTTCACGTAAACCAATCCCGCTGATTTGGCTGACCCACCGGCGCGCATAGGCCGCAGGAAGCAGGGTCTGTCAGTGAATGTGCGGCTCTCCCTTACCCGTTGCGGTGAGATGCATCGGCACACCCATCGGAACCATGATTGGTGGGCCTCCCGCACGGCCTACTGCCATCCGGCCATCTGATGTTTCCAAGCAAGTCTAGCGATTCGAGGACTGTGCCGCGCGGTCCTTGGTCGGCTTCTGCATCGGCACGCGTCGCATAAACGTCAAGAGCTCAGACACTGACCCCACCTTGCGCTGACAGTTGGAGGTTCGATAACGCGAGTAGAGCGCACGCAAACGTGGGCGACAAATGTGAACGTCGAATCCTCATTGCCGCAACCTCCAAGACATCTCATGTGGACCGATTTGAGGGCTGATGAAAAGCAGCCGAGTGATGACCCGAAAGAGAAACGTCTACTGGCAGAGCTGGAACCGCGCGATTTTCACATTACAGTGATCCCCAGAGACGGAGGGCGTCATGGTCGAACAGCGAGCCATTGTTCGCGGCAGCGAGAAAACGCTGGCGAATGCGAGAGTCGTCGGAATACCGGATCCCGGAGATTACATCGATGTGACTGTTCTCCTTCGTCGCTCGAAGGAGCTTCCAAGGCTGCCGCTTGCAAAACGCATTTCTCGTGACGACTTCGAGAAAAGATTCGGCGCCAACCCGGCCGACGTCGCCGCGGTCGAGGCCTTCGCGGCCCGATACGACCTGACGGTCGCCGGTGTGGACCTGTCGCGTCGGACCATGACGCTCTCCGGCAGGGTCGGCGCCTTTAACGAGGCGTTTGGCACCGCGCTGGCGTTATTGCAAAACGAAAGCGGTACGTTTCGCGGCCGATCCGGGGTGCTGACGGTGCCGCTCGACGTGCACGACATCGTTGTCGGTGTGTTCGGGCTCGACAGTCGGCCGCAGGCGGCGACGCGCTGTCGCCGCCAGGCGCCGAACGTTGTTTCGCCGCGTCAAGCCTCAACGAACACGTCGTATACCCCCATCGAGGTCGCTCGGCTGTATCAGTTTCCGACGACGCTGACCGGGGCCAGCCAGACCGTCGCGATCATTGAGCTCGGTGGCGGTTATCGCGCCGCTGACCTCCGCACGTACTTCGCAGGTCTCGGCCTGGCGAAAACGCCGAGCGTGACAGCCGTGTCCGTTGATGGCGGACGAAATGCTCCGACGGGCGATCCTAACAGCGCCGACGGTGAGGTGCTGCTCGATGTGGAGATCGTCGGCGCGATCGCAAGCGGGGCCAAGATCGCCGTCTACTTTGCCCCGAACACCGACCAGGGTTTCCTCGACGCGATTTCGACAGCCGTCCACGATCGCACGCGCAAACCGTCGATCATTTCGATCAGCTGGGGCGGCCCGGAGTCGACGTGGACGCAACAGTCGCTGCAGGCGTACGACCAGGCGTTCCAGGATGCCGCGGCGCTCGGCGTCACCGTGTTCTGCGCCTCTGGCGACAGTGGATCCAGCGACGGTGTGGCCGACGGCATGGCGCATGTCGACTTCCCGGCGTCGAGCCCTCACGTCGTGGCGTGCGGGGGCACGCGGCTCGAGGGATCGAACGGCGCCATCCAGCGCGAGGTTGTGTGGAACCAAACGACCGCGGGAGCAACGGGCGGCGGTGTCAGCGAGACCTTCGCGCTGCCCGATTATCAGAAGAATGCACGAGTCCCGGTCTCGGTCAACGCGTCCAAGTTCAAGGGTCGAGGCGTGCCGGATGTCGCAGGCAACGCGGATCCCGGCACCGGTTACCAGATCTATGTCGACGGTCACGACTCGGTATTCGGTGGAACCAGCGCGGTCGCACCGCTCTGGGCCGCGCTGACAGCCCTGATCAACCAGAAGCGAAAGAAGCCGGTCGGTTATCTGAATCCGTTGATCTACGCGAGCAGAGCCAGTCACGCGTTTCGGGACATCACCTCCGGAACGAATGGCGCGTACAAAGCTGCGACGGGATGGGACGCGTGCACGGGCCTCGGGACTCCGCGCGGCGGCACTGTCTCGTCGATCTAATCGCGTTGCAGACGGCTCCTGACACGACGGTCGCCGGCGGAGCCGAGACAAGATGGTCGAACTCGTCCGTTATTTCTCGACCACGAGGACGCTGAATGAACCCGCCACCATCGGGCCGCGTCCTCGCCCGTCGGCGGGAGCGGGACCAAACTTCGCGGCGGCGAGAAACACTCGATGGTTCGTCGGATCGAGTCCGATGTTGCGGGAGAACATCGGGGTCTCGAGATTCTGGACGACACGATACTGATCGGGCGCGTCCTGATGGATCACGGTCAACGTCCCATCGGCGTTCGACGCGAACACATCCTTTGAGACCGGGTCGAATCCGCAGCCATCGACGCCCGCACCAATCTTTTCGGTCGCTACCACCTTGCCAGCCTGGTAGTCGGACACGGCAAGCAGCCCGCTTCGGCATCCGCTGAAGAGCCGATGGGCGGCAGTGTCGATGGCCATCGACACCGGCTGTCGACAGGGCGCCGTGGACCATCGACGAACGACCGTTGCGGTCTTGGCGTCGATCGCGACGACCTCGCTCGTGTCAGTCAGATTCGCATACACGATCCCGTCCTCGCCGGACGCGCCATATTCTGGTTTACCGCCCAGCGGAATGCTGGTGACCGGTGTCCCCGTGCGCGCATCGATGACTGTGGACGAGTGCGCGTCTCCGTTGAACGTGAACACGCGGTCCGACACCCGGTCATAAATGATGGCGTCGGCGTCCTCAGCCGCAGGAATCTTGGCGAGCGCCTTGAATGAGTCGAGATCGAACATCACCACCAGCCGGTCGGTGCCGGAGGTCGCGAACCCGTGGCCGTGGGCGGCGGCGATCGCCGTGCCGTGTGCGCCCTGGATGCCGGTTACCTCGCCGAGCAATTGCCCGCTGTTCTCGTCGACGACCATGACGCGATTCTGGCGGGCAATGAACAATCGGTGACGTGGCGGGTCCGGCACGACGTAGTCCCACGAACCGTCGCCGCCCACCGGGTAGGTATGGGTAATCCGGTATGGCGACGGCTGGATGAGAAGGGCTCCACTGAAGACGACCAACGCCGCGGCCAGGTGTCTGTGCATCAGGGCCTCCAGCATGAAGAGTACATCCGCTCTTGCCTTGGCGGAGCTTCTCATTCGGAGCGCAGGGCGACGACCGGATCGATCCGAGCCGCGCGCCGCGCCGGAAGATAACCCGCGAGTAAGCCGATGACGGCAAAGAGGGCAATCGACACCGCGATCGTGATTGGATCGCTCGGAGTCAACCCGAACACCAAGCTCTGAACGAACCGCGACAACCCGACCGCCATGGTGGCACCGATGACGCCGCCGACGGCCACCAGCAGAAGTATCTCCCGCAACACCATCGCCGCCACCGCGCCCGGGGCTGCACCGAGCGCAATGCGCACGCCGATTTCGCTCGTCCGCCGCGCCACCGTATATGACATGACGCCGTAGAGCCCAATAGCGGCGAGGAGCGCGGCAAGTCCGCCAAAGAACGTCGAGAGCTTCGCAATCAACCGCTCGGTCAGGATGCTGTCGCTGACCAGTGTCTCGGCCATCTTGATGTGAAGAATCGGCAGTCTCGAGTTGAAGCGTTGAATCTTCTCGCGAATCGGCCCGAACAGGACGGGCGCGGCAGCGGCCGACATCGCGCGAATCTCGAAATTCGTGGTGACGATCCCGTCGATGGGCTGCAGATAGGAGACGTACATGCGGCGCTGGGGCTTGTCCCGCAGATCATGATCGGTCGCGTCTTTCGCGACGCCGACGATCTCGACCACGACATCGCTGGGGCCTGTGACGCGCACGCGCCGGCCGATCGGGTTCTGACCGGGGAAGTAGAACGACGCCAGCGCGTCATTGACGATGGTCACGCGCGGCGCGCCGGGCGCGTCGCGCTCGGTGAAGTCTCGGCCGAGGATCAGCGGGATGCCAGTGTTCGTGAAATACGCCGGACCCACCTGATCGAACCGCACGTTCCGATCGTCCGTGGATGACGGCGTGAAACCCTCGATCTCGACGGCCGTGCCGGATTCGACCCCGCTGAACAGGCCGTTCTCCGAGAACGTGACCGTCTTGACGCCCGGAATCTCGCGCAGCCGTCGCATCAACTCGATGATCGCGCGGCTGATGTCGTCGCCGCGGTAACCGGCGGCGACCGGGTCGACCCGTGTCATCACCAGACCCGTCGGGTTGTACCCGAGGCTCACGGTCTGCAGGTTGTATAGCGTGCGCAGGAACAGTCCGCAGCCGACGAGCAGCACCAACGACACCGCAATCTGGACACCGACGAGCACTTTCGCCGTGCGTGTGCGACCGCCGCTCGCGCGCGAGGAGAACTCCTTCAGGCTCTGCTGCGGCTCCGTTCTTGTGGCGCGCAGTGCTGGGACCAGGCCGAAGAGCAGTCCGCTCCCGATCGCGATGCCGGCGGTGAACGCAAGAATGCGCCAGTCAGGATCGAGGCGCAGCACAACGCCGTCCGTGTCGCTGGCGACCATTGCCACCAGGACTCTCGCGCCGGCCGTCGCGATCACGAGTCCCAGCACGCCGCCGGCACCCGCGAGCAGCAGGCTTTCTGTCAACAGCTGACGAATAAGCCGGCCGCGGCCCGCGCCAAGCGACACCCGCATCGCCATCTCTTGCTGCCGCGCGGTCGCCCGAGCGAGGAGCAGGTTCGCCACGTTGAGGCACGCAATCAGGAGAACGAGCGTGACGACAGCCATCAGGACAAGGAGCGGCTGCGAGAAGCGGCGACGCACCTGGCCGAAACCTTTCGCTCCCGGATCGACCGTGACGCGCGAATTCGCGATGTTCCGCTTCTCTTGTTCCGTGATCGCCGGACCGATTTCCTCGGTCCGGATTTGATGCATCAGGATCGTGAGCGATTCGCGCGCCTGCGTTTCGGTGACTCCCGGGTTGAGGCGTCCCATCATCTGCACCCACGTCGCCGTCCGGCGAGCCAGCCACCCGCGCCCCGGCATCAGCACCGGTTGCATCGTGATCGGCAGCCACACGTCGATGACGGTACCGACGGTATCGCCGAAGAAGGCGGGCGGCGCGACGCCGATGACAGTCAACACCGCTTCAGTCGCCTTCGGCGCGTCAGCTTGCTCAGGCTCGAACCCGCTGGTGTTACCAGCCGCCAGCCCTCCTTTGAGACGAATCGTCCGGCCGAGCACCGCGGGCGATCCACCGAATGCCCGCACCCATAACCCATAGCTGATTACCGCTACCGTTCCTGCCCCCGCCGCGCGGTCATCGTCGGGCGTAATCGGGCGGCCGATCATCGGGCGCACGCCGAGGAGCGGGAAGTAGTTGCCGCTCACCAACTCGACCGACGCGCTTCCGAGACGCTGCTCCTCGGTTGCAATCGTCACGTCGTTCACGATGTGGGAGCCGATGAGACCGGAGAAAACATCATTGCGGTCACGCACTTGTTCGAAGCGCCAGTACGAATAAGCGCCTCGAACGGCGACGAGCTCGTCCGGCCGGTCGACCGGCAGCACACGGAGCAAGACGGTGTCCACGAGACGGAAGATGGCGGCATTCGCCCCGATGCCCAGCGCAAGCGTCAGCAGTGCCACGATCGTGAATGCAGGATGTCGAGCAAAGGAGCGAAAGGCGTACCGGATGTCGCGCACGAACGCGTCGAGCCAGGCGATCAGCCACGCCTCACGGGAGTATTCGGTCATCAAGGCCGTATTCCCCATCTTTCGCGTCGCGTTTATCATCGCCCGCTCGGGACTCACTCCGAGGCGGCGCTCGTCGCGCGCGATCATGTCGCGGTGGAATTCGATCTCTTGCGCGAGGGCTTTGTCGATGTGCTTCCCGGTCAGGAGATAACGAATCTGATTCCGGAACCGTGTCAGCATCTAACTGGCCTGCATGATTGACTGGATCGCGCCGATGACCCGTTCGAAACCGGCGCTTTCCGCAGAAAGGCGCTTGCGACCCGCCGCCGTGATCCGATAGAAGCGTGCGCGACGATTGAGATCGGTCTCACCCCACTCGGCTGTGACGTAGCCGCCGACAAGCAGCCGCTGCAGTGCCGGGTACAGCGAGCTTTCGCCGACCGACAGCACGTCGGCCGAGCGCTGCTCAAGGCGACGCGCGATGCCGTAGCCATGGGCCGGCGCACGCGTCAGCGTTTTGAGGATCAGCATTTCGAGCGTGCCGGGCAGTAGTTCGGAGCTGATGGAGGCCTTCCTGCGCATAAACCGTTTAACAATGCATCGTTTAACGATGGATCGTCAAGGGGCGAGCTGGCGACTCGGGGCACGCGGGCGGGCCGCATAATGCGGCTCTACGGTGGACATGCTGACGGGGAAGGGCCCGTAGCAGCAGAATCGGTTCGTGCGTTGCAGTCGGCGCGCAGCCGGAACAGAATCAGGCCCGCGTGCCGAGTGACATCAACGCGTGGACGAGTGTGGCGGTCGCGGCGTTTGCGGCTGGCGCGCTCTGGGTCGCCCTGCGCACCTATCGCGACTCCTTCCGGCCAGTCGTGCGGGTCGTCCTGCGACGAGATCCAACTGGCGACCTGATTCCCGATGCGCTCATCCTGAAGAACATCGGCCGCGGTTCTGCCATGAGTGTCACGCTCATTGAGCCCGAGCCTCCGGCCGGTCAAGAGTGGCCGCTCACACATCCCGGCCCCGTCGTGACGAGCGTCGATGTCGTAGAGCCC